>ERZ781272.267-NODE-267-length-53226-cov-42.514378_pt1 | contig 53226 bp, 43 predicted proteins | sample MGYA00375850_ERZ781272 | MGnify/ENA primary metagenome ERZ781272 (study PRJEB29790, sample SAMN06051246) | human gut metagenome | host: Homo sapiens | place: USA: Cincinnati, Ohio | collected 2013-06-21 | study: EMG produced TPA metagenomics assembly of the Gut...
AATGTTCTCCGAAGCTCTTGGAATCTTTGATTCCTTAGAGATTCGTGAGGTTATTATACCATTCTCTTCCCCGTTTGAAAACCGAAAACGGCTTTTTTTCAAATTGATTGAAAATTTTGCACTGTAAAATCTGTCATCTATATCTCTCTTTCACGCAGCCATACTAGAAATGATTCTAAAAAAGATGGAGGCGAAAAATATGCACACCAATAAGGCAAATATTGCAAAGGGCATTGGCATCGCGATGGCGGTCGGCGGCGCAACGGCAATGCTCAGTAGCACGATGATGGGCTCCTCCGCAAAGCGTCATGCCAAGCGCAATGTCAACAAGGCGGTCAAGGCAGTCGGCGATATCGTGGGCGGCATCCAGTCTGCAATCAAATAAGAAATAGCTTCAAGCCGGCTGTATTTGGACAGCTTTGAGGAATTCGCGTTTTTATTGTGCCAAGCGGTCTTGCTTTATTATTCACTGTGTTCGAAACGCATGCATGTAAAAATTGCATTGCAAAAATCGTGCCGTCCTGAACCTGCTTCAGGGCGGCTATTTCGAAAAATTACAACTCGTTACAAGCCTTCTGAAAAGGTTGCCAGCTCAAAATGCTCATCATATAATGAGATTTGGAAAGCAGCCTATGGATTTCTGGTTTAGAGGTATGGAAAAGGAGCGATTACATGATCAGTTTGAGGAAAAAATCTGTATGCCTGCTGCTAGCCCTGCTGCTCTGCCTGCCGCTTGCCGCCTGCTCCAGAACGGAGCCGGAATCGACGGGCCCGCAGACGCCCTCTCAGGAGGGAACCATTGCACCGGAGCCGAGCGTAACACTGCCGGGAGCAGTTTCCCAAGCGCCGGATCAGCCGCAGTCTGGCACACAGATGGAGTCCATTACCTCCTCTGGTGGCAGCAGCGCGGAGCCTGTGCAGGCGCAGCCCATCAAGCGCGAGAGCATAACGGGCGCGGCGAAAGAAAATGCAGGAACCTATACCGGATTTTCCCCTCTCCCCACCGTCACCTTCAAGGTGACAGATCCGGAGAATACGCGGGGACTTTCGACAAAGGGCGTGGGCTATGGCTACGGCGTGGCGAAAAACGGGAAGCCACACGATATTTCGGTCAATAATCAGAAGCTTTTCGACAAATACCACGCGCTTGCACTTGATACCAAGTCCTCTGAAAAGGTGCTGTACCTGACCTTTGACTGCGGATACGAAAATGGCTATACCGCGAAAATTCTTGACGTGTTGAAAGAGAAAAAGGTTCCTGCGGCATTCTTCGTTACAGAGCCGTATTTGAAAGACAGCCCGGAGATCGCCGCACGTATGATCAAGGAAGGCCATATCGTCGGCAACCATTCGAATAACCATCCGGTCTTCCCAGAGATCAGCCGAACAAAGATGGCGCAGGAGATTCAGGACTGTGATAACTACCTGCGTGAAAAATTCGGCTACAGTGCGCCGTTTTTCCGCTTCCCAACCGGTGAATACTCTGACTGCGCACTGGATCTGGTGCAGTCGCTCGGCTATACAAGCGTGTTTTGGTCTGTCGCCTATGGCGATTATGACACCAACAACCAAAAGGGCAAGCAATATGCGTTTGATACGGTAACCGCTCGGCTGCATCCGGGAGCCGTTATCCTCCTGCACGCAGTCTCGAAGGACAACGCGGCAGCGCTAGGCGAGATCATCGACTGGGCACGGGGACAAGGATATGTGTTTAAGGCGCTGACTGAGTATCAGGGGTAATAAAAAAGGCCGGCATCGTTTTATTACGGTGCCGGCCTTTAGGCATTCATGAGGAGGGGCTACCAGGACATGCTATAGCTTGAAGTAATTTCAAATGTCATTGGGATGGGCCCCATCTCTTTTCCTTCAGAAAGAAGTGTTACCTTTGCCTTATCGCGAAGCGTATATTTTGCAGAAAGCATGTTTCCAGTAGCCGCATCAATCACGCATGAAATACTGCTTCCAGTGAAATTGCTAATCATATTCTTAACAGAGAATTGATCATCTTCCATTTGAGTCAGATCAATATAAGAAAAAGCCTTGCCGTGTGCACTGTTGTTAAAGTTCGTTACATTTTTCTCATCATCCATAGAAATTGTTATGGTGTATTTCCCGTCTTTTAATAAACGACTGGCACTTTTAACAGCAGAAGGAGATAACTGACTGGACCAGGATTTACCGTTTACCGGGAATGCATTATTTAAATTATTCCCTTTTATAATAGAGCCACTGCTGCTATCACTAATAGGTTCGAACATTTCATTGAAAGGGGAAGGAAGCTCCATATCAAGCTTTCCATAAAGCAGCATGGAATACTCCAATCCCGGCTTTCCTGTCTTGACCTTATTCGCCGCCGTGTTGAAATACGAAACGATCTCCGCCTTGCTATTCTGATCGGAAGAACCGCCGCCGGAGGGCTTTGTCGTAGTCGTTACAGAGCCGCCAGAAGGTTTTTTCGCCGTAGTCTGCCCGGAGCTGCTGTTTTTTCTGGTCGTTCCGTTTGAGCCGCCGCCTGGCGTATTTGCTGTATTGGAATCGGAGCCGTTTGCCGCCTGATCTGTGCCGTCCTGCCCGTCCGCATGTTGTGTTTCACCCGGGATGACGGCATTTGCGTCCGCCGCCGTACCGTTTTCCTGCGCTGAGGGGGAGCTGATCTCCGGCTTGGTCGAGGGATCGTCCTTGTCCTTGCCGCCGCACCCGGCAAACAGGGCGGCCACAAGGCAAACAGTCATAAAAATCGCGAGAAATTTACGATGCATTGGAACCATCCTTTCTATCTTGATGCTGCCTGTTACCATTTCATGGAGAAATCCTGCGTCGTCGTCACATTCATGATTAGGCTGACTGGGATAACAGACAAACCGGAAACGGAAATCTTCATGGTGACGTTCGTATAATATTTTGCCGAAAGCATTTTGCCCGTTTTAGCATCCACCACGCAGGAAATTTTGCAGCCGCTGTAATTGGTGGTAAAGCCCATGTTCTGAAGCATTGCCTGCGCTTCGGCATCCCCGGACTGGGCTGCCATATCCATCAGCTCTTCACTGTCGAAGCAGGTAAACGCTTTCCCATGGTTGCTCGTCAGTGGCTTGGGGTCCTTTTCATCCTTCATGAAGATGGCGATGTAGTATTTTCCATCCTTCTGGGAGCAGGTTGCGCTTTTAACGCCCGTTGCCTCCAGCTTGCTCGACCAGCTCTGCCCGGCCACAGGGAAGGCATCATTGAGGTTCGTCCCCTTCTGATAGGACTGGCTGGTATTTTCCGCCTCGCTCGAGCCGGTGATATTCTCGCGAACGCGAAGCGTCGCCTTCGCATTCAGGGCAGGCTTTCCGGTTTTCACTTGATTTGCGGCCGAATTAAAATAGGAAACGATCTGCTGCACGGTGCTCAAATTTTTGACTGGCGTGCCACCCGAAGGCTTTTCGTCCTCAGTCCCCCAAACGGCGGCATCCGTTGCGGTTTCCGCAGGCGTTACCGCCGGGAGCGTGGCGTTGGGATTGGTCAGCTGTTCCAGAACCTCCTTGGGAATGCTGAGGTCGGGAAGGTTTGCGGTCCCGCCCCGTTTGCCAGTCGTCGATTTGGAGCCGGACTGCGTGGACGCCCCGCTTTTTGATGCCGTTACAGACTCATCTCCGGCCGGTTCGCTGCCGGACGCAGACTCACCGCTGATATCCGTTTGGCCGGGCGCCGTCGGATCATTGTTCGCCTGATAGACGTGATAGCTCCAGATCGTCAGCCCTGCGACTGCAAGCAGCACCGCCAGAACGACCGCAATGATTGCGATGATCTTTTTTGTGTTCTTCTGCCCGTTTTCCATGATAAAACCGCCTTTCCGGACCGGGAATCAGTCCTCGTCGAGCTTGAGCACGGCCATAAATGCTTCCTGCGGCACTTCGACCGTGCCAAAATGTCGCATACGCTTTTTGCCTTCCTTCTGCTTTTCCAAGAGCTTTTTCTTGCGGGTGATGTCGCCTCCGTAGCATTTGGCCAAAACGTCCTTGCGCATGGCCTTGACCGTCTCGCGCGCGATGATTTTCCCACCGATGCCCACCTGGATGGGAATCTCAAACATCTGGCGCGGAATATTCTCCTTGAGCTTCTCTGCGATCCGGCGCGCGCGCGCATATGCCTTGTCGGAATGAATGATAAAAGACAGTGCGTCGATCACATCGCCGTTTAAAAGAACGTCCAGCTTCACAAGATCGGACCGCCGGTATTCAGAAATTTCATAGTCAAAGGATGCATAACCCCGCGTGCGGGATTTGAGCGCATCAAAGAAATCGTAAATAATCTCATTGAGAGGGAGTTCATAATGGATATCCACACGGTCGGCGGCAAGGTACGTCATATCCTGAAAAACGCCGCGGCGATCCTGGCAGAGCTCCATAATCGCGCCGACATAGTCGGAGGGCGCATAGATATGTGCGTTCGTCATCGGCTCCTCGCAGTAATCAATCCTGGCGGGATCGGGATAATGGGTCGGATTGTCGACCTCCACGCATTCGCCATCCGTCATATGAATCCGATAGACGACGCTCGGGATCGTGGTCACCAGATCGAGATCGTATTCGCGCTCCAGCCGCTCCTGGATGATCTCCAGATGCAGAAGACCCAGAAAGCCGCACCGAAAGCCGAAGCCCAGTGCGCCGGAGGTTTCCGGCTCATAGGAGAGGGAGGCGTCATTGAGCTGCAGCTTTTCCAGTGCGTCGCGCAGATTCTCATAGTCCGCACCGTCCGCCGGGTACACGCCGCAGAAAACCATGGGATTTACTTTGCGGTATCCGGGTAGGCTCCCGGCAGCCGGATTATCCGCCAGCGTGACAGTATCGCCAACCTGTGCATCCCGGACCGTCTTGATGGAAGCGGTAATATAGCCGACCTCGCCAGCACACAGGCATGCGGCGGGCTCCATCGCCGTCGCGCGCATATAGCCTACCTCGACGACAGTGAACTCCGCGCCTGTGGACATAAAGCGCATCGTATCCCCCGCCTTGATGGTGCCGTCCATCAGCCGGACGTAAACGATAACGCCGCGGTAGCTGTCATAAACCGAATCGAACACCAGCGCGCGCAGAGGAAGGCTGTCGTCGCCCTGCGGGGCGGGGATATCCTGCACGATGCGTTCCAGCACCTGCTCCACATTCTCGCCGGTTTTGGCGGAAACGCGCGGCGCATCCATACACGGAAGCCCGATGACGTCCTCCACCTCCTGCGCCACACGCTCTGGCTCCGCGGCGGGCAGATCAATTTTATTGATGACCGGGACAAGCTCCAGATCGTGATCCAGCGCAAGATAGGTATTCGCCAGCGTCTGGGCCTCAATGCCCTGGGACGCATCGATGATGAGCACCGCGCCCTCGCAAGCGGCCAGAGAGCGGGAGACTTCGTAATTAAAATCCACATGGCCGGGCGTATCGATGAGGTTCAGCTCATATGTCTGCCCATCCTGCGCGGTATAGTCGAGCTTGACGGCATGCGCCTTAATGGTGATTCCGCGCTCGCGCTCCAGGTCCATGTTGTCCAGCAGCTGCTCCGTCATATCGCGCTTTGCAACCGACTGCGTCAGTTCGAGTAGCCGGTCGGCCAGTGTTGATTTCCCGTGATCAATGTGTGCAATGATGCAAAAATTCCGGATGTAATCCTTTGAAACGGGCAAGCCCCATCACCTCATATCATATTTCATTCATCTTACCACAGCGGGCAGGTGTTTCGCAAGCTTTTTGCACACAAAGGGAAAGCTTGGCAAGGCCTTGCATACTATTTTATATATATCCTTTTTCACCCCTTCAAATTGCAAAGAAAACAGCACCCCAGGGGGTATACTTTCCATTTTCTTTCCGTCCAGACCAATGTAGATCGTGTAAACAGCTTTCTTTACGGTCTGGCCTTCGCTTGAGAAGGCGCGAAATGGATCGATTCCTATTGAAAACACGTATTTTTTAACGTTTTGTTACTCGTTTGTAACCGTTTGTAACTTTTTCGAATTCTTACAAAAAACCTGAATTTTGCCTTCAAGTAAAAGCTTAAAAAATTGACTTTTTGAGGTTTTTTCAGAGAATTTAGAAATATTTTCAAAAATCAGATTGTGCATAATATACAAAATTGAACTTGACGAGAATTTGACATCTTACAATCAGGTGCATATAATGTTCAGCGTCACAAGCGAGAATACGAAGCTGGGCTTTTATTGTTCTATTACGGAATGATTCCCAGTCAGTAAAGGAGCAATTGAATGATTGACAAATGTAAGGAGCTAGCGGCATATGCGCGTTCCATTCGCTCCAGAATCATTGCAACTGTTTTGCTTGCAGTATTCTGTGCAGGGACCGTATTTGCTGCCGCCACCGCCACCTACACGGTTACCGTTGTAGACGACGGCCAGGTGCGCTCGGTGATTACAACGCGCAGTGACGCAAACGCTATTCTGGAACAGGCCGAAGTGAAAATCGGGGCCGACGACAAAGTTGATCTTTCCGGTTTCACCAGCGGCGAGGACAGCACGATTACCATTTACCGCGCCAAAAACGTGACCGTCAGCGACGGCGAAGCGTTTAGCAAATCAATCCTGGCGGCGGGGACGGTAGCGGATGCGGTTGCAAAATCCGGAATGACCCTGAAAAAATCTGATGTTCTCAATTTCTCCAAGGATACGCCGCTCAAAGAAGGCATGTCCATCTGCGTACAGGTCGCTTTTCCGGTCAAGGTGACGGCGGACGGCAAGACCACTGAAATCGAAGTGGTCGGCGGTACTGTGGAAGAGGCAATCCGTGCGGCAGGCGTTTCCATGGACAAAGACGATGAGAGCACACCCGCAAAAGATCAGCCCGTAACCGAGGGCATGGAGATCCGTGTGGACCGTGTGGAGTATCAACTGCGCACGCAAACGGAGACGATCGCCTTTGAAAAGATCACAGAGAAGAGCGTCTCCATGTACACGGATCAACGCAAAGTCGTGCAAAAGGGCGAAAACGGCGAGAAGGAGGTCACCTACAAGGACCGCTATGTCAACGGCAAGCTTGTGAAAACCACAGTTGACTCCGAAAAGGTCCTTAAGGAAGCGGTTGACCAGAAAACGCTCGTCGGCACGCTTCGCCGCGTTACCAAAATCAAGCTGAAAAATGGTCTAACGCCGATTTCCGATCTGAAGGTTCCCTCCTATGTGAAGCTCGATCAAAACGGCGTACCGACCAAGTACAAGAAAATTGTCGATGGCAAGGCGGCCGCTTATTCCGGCGGCTGGGGCACCGCCTCCGGGCGCAAACCCATGCCGGGGCACATCGCGGTAGACCCCAAGCAATTCCCCTACGGGACGGAAATGTGGATCGTATCGACTGACGGCAAATATGTCTACGGTTATGCGATCGCGGCAGACACCGGCGGATTCGTGCAGCAGAAGACGTTCACCGTCGACCTGTATATGCATTCGTATGAGGAAGCCTGCCGCTGGGGCGCAAGACAGGTACGAATCTACGTCCTGTAATCTCTCTTTTCCTGAAATCACCGAGCAAAAGGGATGGCTATCCGCTGCACAACACTGTGTTGTGCGGCGGATGCTTTTTTATTACGTTACAGGATGGATCGATAGCGAGAGGTCATTGCATGTCAGTGATATGGGAAGGCTACATAACAAACAACCCGCGGCTATTTTTACCCTGTTCGCCCAGGAGCAATCGCCCACAAAAAAGGGAGGGATTGGAGCCCTGCTTTTGGGAATTCTACTCCTTGTGAAGAGTGCCTGCTATGTGCTAAACTATCATGGGGAAAGAGTTGAATCTTTTTTCTTCCTGTCGGATGCGCCCGCCCAAGGGGGGCCGCTTCCTTCTGAAAAGGAGATGTTTTTGATGAGAAAGACCAAAATTGTCTGTACCATGGGGCCTGCCACAGAAGACGACAAGGTTCTGCGGGAGATGATGCGCTCTGGCATGGCCGTCGCCCGATTTAATTTCTCGCATGGGACCCATGAAATGCATAAAAAAATGCTAGATCGAATCATTTGCCTGCGGGAGGAGCTGGATCTTCCCGTTGCCACCATGCTCGATACCAAAGGCCCGGAAATCCGCCTCGGCACCTTTAAAAACGGCAAAGTTCTGCTGAAGAAGGGGACCGCCTTTACCCTGCGCGCAAAGCCCATCGAGGGGGATGAAACACAGGCCTCGATCAGCTTCCCGGAGCTTGCGAGCGACGTGCGGGAGGGCTCCACCATTTTGCTCGATGACGGACTCATCGAGCTTACCGTCCACAGCATCCGTGATGGGGACATCGTCTGCCGTGTGCAGAATGATGGCTTTATTTCCAATAATAAGGGCGTAAACGTTCCGAACGTCCATCTCTCCATGCCCTTTATCAGCGAGCGCGACCGGGAGGATATCATCTTCGGCATTCAGAACGGTTTTGATTTTATCGCCGCCTCCTTTGTCCGCACGTCCGACGACGTGCTCGAAATCCGGAAAATTTTTGACGAATACCACTGCCATGGCGTTAATATCATCTCAAAGATTGAGAACCAGGAGGGCGTCGAAAACATTGACCAAATTCTGCGCGTGTCGGACGGCATTATGGTTGCCCGCGGCGATATGGGCGTGGAAATCCCGTTCGAGGAGGTACCGGTTCTGCAGAAAATGATCATTAAAAAGGTCTATAACGCAGGCAAGCAGGTCATCACCGCCACGCAGATGCTCGAATCCATGATCAAAAATCCCCGGCCGACCCGTGCGGAGGCAACGGACGTTGCCAATGCGATCTACGACGGCACGAGCGCGATCATGCTCTCCGGCGAAACTGCCGCGGGACAGTATCCTGTGGAGGCGGTGCGTACAATGGCTCGCATCGCGGAGCGCACGGAGCAGGATATCGACTATATCAAGCGCTTTAAGCTGCGAGAGGTGGATACGAATCCTGATGTCACCACAGCCATCTCCCACGCCACCTGTACCACGGCGCACGACCTCGGTGCAGCGGCGATTATCACTGTGACAAAATCCGGTAAAACGGCGCGAATGATCTCCAAATTTCGCCCGAACTGCCCGATCATCGGCTTCAGCATGGACGCGCGCGTCTGCCGCCAGCTGAATCTCTCGTGGGGCGTTACGCCCCTGCTGATCGAAGAAAAAGCGTCCACGGACGATCTGTTTCATCACGCCGTCGATTCCGCCGAATATGCGGGTCTCGTTAAAAGCGGCGAGCTGGTCGCCATTACAGCGGGCGTGCCGCTCGGCATTTCCGGCACAACCAATATGATGAAGGTCCAGGTCGTCGGCCATATTCTGGCCACCGGCCGCAGTGTAACGAAGAAGAAGATCTGCGCGCGTCTGTGCGTCTGTGAGACCGCGCGGCAGGCGCAGACGGAATTTCGCGATGGGGACATTCTCGTCATCGACCAAACGACCAATGATATGCTCCCGCTGCTCAAGCGCGCAGGTGGCATCATCACGCAGCAGGACGGGATGAATTCCCATGCGGCGATTGTGGGCCTGAGCCTTGACATTCCCGTCATCATCGGCGCGCAGAATGCGACACACGTCCTGCGTACCGGCGCGGTAGTCACGCTCGACGCGGAGCGCGGCGTGGTGCTCAGCAGCAACGCAGCGCAATAACCCGTTCCCGCTGCTTTCGTTCCCATCATCCGCAAGGAGGCGCACTCCGATGGCCTGTCATTTTTTCGCCATGGTTTCCCGCATGAAATATATCGACCGCTGGGCGCTCATGCGCAACACGCAGCAGGAGAATATCACAGAGCATGCCCACGAGGTCGCCGTCATCGCGCACGCGCTCGCAGTGCTGCGCAACCGGCGCTTCGGCGGGCGGGCGGATGCCGCCCGAGCTGCGCTTCTGGGGCTTTATCACGACTTGCCGGAGACGCTCACCGGCGATTTGCCCACGCCTGTCAAATATCACAGTCCTGAGATTCGCGCGGCTTACAGGGCGGTCGAGGACTCCGCCTGCGCACGGCTCGTAAAAATGCTGCCGGAGGATATGCGCCCGGACTATGAGGCCTTTTTCTTTCCAAAGGAGGAGGACGCGCAGCTCTGGACGCTCGTCAAGGCGGCGGATAAGATCAGCGCTCTTGCAAAGTGCATGGAGGAGGAAAAGGCCGGCAACCGGGAATTTAGCCGTGCAAAGGACGCTTTGTTGCAGGCCGTCCATGCGATGGAGCTGCCGGAGGCGGAATGCTTTCTGAAAGAATTTCTTCCGGGCTATGCGCTGACGCTGGATGATCTGGAATAAAAAAATAGCCGCTAGCTTCTTTGTGTGATCCAGCTGTGTGAATTCCTTTGCTTGATGTGGGAGCAACGGCCTTTGCTTTGTTACTCACTGTGTTCATCATCATTTTTTAAAAATTATTTATGCCGCCCCCCGTTTTTCGAGGGCGGCATTCGCTTTTTTACAGCAAATCGTTGAAACGCTTCCCCTTTTGCAGTATAATGATGAGAAACAGTCCGGTACGCTACAAGGATGGCCGCATGGTTTGGCATGTTGCCCCGGCTTGGTGCGCTACTAAAAATGACTGATTGAAAGGAAGTGTCCGTATGAATCCGGAGCTGTTGCAAATTCCAAAGAGAATACGGGAGTTGAGAGAGATTCTCGACCTATCCACCATTGAGGTAGCGGAGAAGCTCGGCGTCACGCTGGACGAATACCAGCGGTATGAGAGCGGTGAACAGGACATTCCCGTCAGCACCCTATATGAAATCGCCAGTATCCTCGGCACGGACTGCACCGTCCTACTCACGGGAGACACCCCGCGCATGAATGTCCATACGGTCGTACGCAAGGGAGAAGGCGTCTCCGTCGACCGCTATGAAGGCTATCAGTTTGAGAGTCTTGCCTTTAATTTTATGCATCGCAGCATGGAGCCCATGCTGGTGACCCTGGAAGTCCAGGATAAAGAACCTCCGCTCGTTATTCACGGCGGTCAGGAATTTAACTACGTCCTTGAGGGCAAGGTGAAAGTGACCGTCGGTAAGAATTCCTTCATTCTCAATGAGGGAGACTCGATTTATTTTGATCCCAAGATTCCCCACGGTCAGGCGGCCGTCGGAGGCACAACGCGATTTTTAACCATCATCAATGAATAACGAACCGGATGCGGCGGACGGGTGCGCCTGGTACGTGCTGGCCGCCCATCAAGAAAGGACTGTTCTAAACTTATGGACGAAATCATTAAACGCTACTGTCCACGGATCGAATTCGATTCGTATGAGGATATGAGGGAAAATTTCACGATTGACGTTCCGGAGGACTTTAACTTTGGCTTTGACGTGGTGGATGCCTGGGCGGAGCTCGAGCCGGAAAAGCAGGCGCTGCTCTGGACCAACGATGCGGGCGATATGAAGCGATTCTCCTTTGCCGAGATGAAGGCTGGAAGCAACCGCGCGGCCAACTTTTTCAAATCCAAAGGCATCCGCAAGGGCGACTATGTCATGCTGATTTTAAAGCAGCGCCCGGAGGTCTGGATGTGTTTTACGGCGTTACATAAAATCGGCGCGGTGGTCATCCCCGCCTCCTTCCAGCTCACCCCGCACGACCTCGTTTATCGCCTGAATGCGGCGGGCGTGAAAATGCTCGTCACGGTGGACGACGCGGACATCATCCAGCACTGCGAGGACTCCCTGCCGCAGTGCCCGACCGTGGAGACCTTTGCCGTACTCGGTTCGCATATCCCGGAAAACGCCATTGACTTTGCGAAGGCTCTTTCCGAGCAAAGCGACGTTTTTGAGCGTCCGACAGGCGACGACGCCACAAAGGTCACGGATACCATGCTGCTCTATTTCTCCTCCGGCACGACCGGCATGCCGAAGATGGTGCGCCACGATTACTCCCATCCGCTCGGCCAAATCACGACCGCGCGCTTTTGGCAGTGCGTCAAGGAAAACCGCGTCCATCTCACGCAGACCGACTCCGGCTGGGCAAAATTTGCCTGGGGCAAAATCTATGGACAGTGGATCTGCGGCGCCTGCATTGGCGCATACGACACGGAGAAATTCACACCGCACGGCATGCTGGAAGCCATTCAGCGGTTGCGCCCCTGCACCTTCTGCGCACCGGCGACAATTTACCGCTTCTTAATCAAAGAGGATCTGACAAAATACGATTTCAGCTTCATTGAACATGCCTCCCTTGCAGGCGAGCCGCTCAATCCCGAGGTATTCAACCAGATCGAGCGTCAAACAGGCTTGCGAATTCACGAGGGCTTCGGCCAATCCGAAACCTCCGTCCTGCTCGCTAATTTCCCGTGGATGGAAATCCGTCCCGGCTCGATGGGCAAGCCCGCTCCGATCTACGAGATCGACTTGCTCGATGAGGATGGCAATTCCTGTGAGGACGGCATCGTCGGCTCCATCTGCATCAAGAATACGGATAAAAAGCATCCGACTGGTCTGTTCCGCGAATACTGGAAGGATCCCGACGCGATGGCCCGCTCCTGGAAAAACGGCGTTTACAACACAGGCGACACCGCCTGGCGCGACGCGGACGGCTATTACTGGTTTGTAGGGCGCAATGACGATGTCATCAAGTGCTCCGGCTACCGCATCGGGCCGTTTGAGGTGGAAAGCGCCCTCATGGAACATCCCTCCGTGCTCGAATGCGCCATCACCGCTGTGCCGGACCCGGTGCGCGGTCAAGTCGTCAAGGCGACGATCGTGCTTGCGCACGGCTATGAGCCGAGCGACGAGCTGGTCAGAGAATTACAGAATCACGTCAAGCACGCGACGGCGCCGTATAAATATCCGCGCGTGGTGGAGTTTGTCGACGAGCTTCCCAAGACGACGAGTGGCAAAATCATGCGTACGGCCATCCGAGCGCACGATATGCAGAAGCTGCAGGAGCAACAGAAGTAACACCTTTTTGGATTAAAATGAAAAACTGGCGCGCCGGAAATGCGTTTTTTCACATTTTCCGGCGCGCCAACCTGTCGAAAAAGGGATATCGTTTCGTAAAATGCATAAGAACAATTTCGTGAGATTTCTCCATTACGCTAGCCTTTTTGATTGCCTTGACAAGGGATTCTCTTTGATTTGATCGACCAGCTGAGCGCAGGAGCAGACCACAGATCTGCTCCTGCGATTTCTTTAAGGGAACTAATGCCCCCTGTGCTTTTCCTTTTTCTTCTCCTGCCTGAGCCGGAAAAGCCGCTCCTGCTCCTCCTCGTGTTGCTGGCGGGTGCGAGCTTTGCGCGCCAGCTTGCCCTCCTCATGCTGGAGCGCCAGCGCCTGTTGCGCTTTGGTGCCGATCCCGGCTGTTTGCAGCTGCCGGCTCACCTCACGCTGCATCCGCTTGGGGTTGCGCGGCTTTTCCGTCAGCCGGGATGCCTTTATAGGCGGGCTGAAGCGCAGGCTGTTAAAGTGGCGCAGGATAAACTCGTAGAGCTCATTTTCCTTTGGCTCTGCGCCGAAGGTCACCTTACATACCTCGTACTGCCCTGCATAGCTGCGTTCAAAGATGCCGATCCAGAATGGTTCCTCGAAGAGCACCGTCAGCTTTGATTGCGTGGTTTCCACAATCCTTCCTCCTTTTCATAAAAACACGGCAGAGAATGGACAACCAAGGAGGCAGGTTACTGACAAGGGAATCCCTGAAAAAAGCATGGCTTTGCGTCCGAAAGGAGCAAAATATGAGCCGTAATTGCTGGATCACAAATGCTTTTTTCAGCCCATGTTGCGAAACGTATCATTTGCATTTCGCAACACGGACTTGCGCCCGGACTACCAACCGGGACTGTGTTTTCATCTCTGCTCTTCTATTTTCTAAGGCTTATTCCACACCGAAAAAGGCCTTGAAGGCACGGAAGGCCATATAGACATCGATTTTGGAGACAACCTCAAAGGGCGCATGCATCGACAGAACCGGAACGCCGACGTCGACAACGTCCACATCGAGATTCGCCACGTACATGGCGACCGTTCCGCCGCCGCCGAGGTCAACCTTGCCCAATTCGCCGGTCTGCCAACAGATCTTCTTCTCATCAAAGAGCCTGCGTATCTCGCCCATAAATTCCGCGCTGGCGTCTGAGGTGCCCGATTTGCCGCGTGATCCGGTGTATTTCGTCACGACGACGCCGCGGTTGAGATAGGCTGCGTTTTTCTTTTCGATCACATCCGGGAAGGTGGGGTCGAATCCGGCGTTGACATCCGCAGACAGGCAGCGGGAGCGGCTGAGCACATCGCGCGCTTCCAAGCCCTCCATCCGGGCAAGGTCCGCAATAAAATATTTGAGGTAAGAGGAATTGAGGCCCGTGTTGCCGTCGCTCCCAGTCTCCTCCTTGTCGGTCAGAACCGTAATCGCCGTATATTCCGGTTTCTCACAGGCAAAGGCAGCCATGGCCGCCGGATAGGCGCACACGCGGTCATCGTGGCCATAGCCGCCGATCATGCTGCGGTCAAAGCCGATATCGCAAACCGGAAAGGCGGGGACGAGCTCGAGCTCCGCGCTGAGGAAATCACTTTCTACAATGCCGTATTTTTCATGGAGCAGCTTCATAATGGCGAGCTTGACAAGCTCGCTGCCCTCGTCGCTGCGGAAGGGGCGGCTGCCGACGAGAATGTTGAGTTCCTCACCCCGGACGCCGTCTGCGAGCGTGCGCTTCATCTGCTCCTGCGCAAGGTGGGGGAGCAGGTCCGTAACGACGAAATTCGGCTCGTCCGGCTGATCGCCCAGGCTAACGTTGATCTTTGTGCCGTCACGGCGGACAATCACGCCATGCAGGGAGAGCGGAATCGCCGTCCACTGGTATTTTTTGATGCCGCCGTAGTAATGGGTTTTGAATAACGCCATTTCGAAATCCTCATAGAGCGGATTGGGCTTGAGGTCAAGGCGGGGGGAATCGATATGCGCCGCCGCGATGCGCACGCCCTCTCCTACGCTTTTTTCGCCGATGACGGCGAGGATGACCGCCTTCTCGCGGTTGAGCCGATAGACCTTATCGCCGGCCTGATATTTTTTCTGAGGATCAAAGGGCACAAATCCGAGCGACTCCGCCTTGCGGCAGAAGAATCCGGCGGCCTCGCGCTCTGTTCTGGAAGCGTTTAGAAACGCCTTGTAATCCTCACAAAATTGATCGGCGCGTTCGATTTCTGCATCAGTCAGATCGCCGCGCATGGCATGCTTCGGTTTGAAAAACAGCTCATCCTGAAGCTGCTCGGCTTTGCTTTTTTCTTGATTCATTGGGTTGTTCCTCCTATATGATAGAGATTGCGGTAGCGGTTGATTGCATTCGTTACCTTTTTGACATAGTGCGCGGTTTCCGGGATTGGGATCTCGTCGAGCGTCTTGCCGTCCTTGGAAATGTCCGGGTCCTTCAGCCAGCGGTTGACCTGCCCGCGCCCGGCGTGATAGGCGGCGAGGATTTCCTGTGTCGTACCGAATTCCTCCTGCAGCAAGTGCAGAAAATAGGTGCCGTAGCGCACATTGGTTTCCTCGTCGTAGAGTGCGTCGCCGCTCAATTCCTCGCCCGTCTTGCTCTGTAGCCACTGAAAGGTGGGGAGCGTCAGCTGCATGAGACCCTTCGCCTTTGCGGCTGAGGTGGCGTCCGGATCGAAATCGCTTTCCGTTTTGATCACAGCATAGACCAGCGCTTCATCAAGCCCATTTTCCGCGGCATAGCGCTCAACAAGCGCGGTCTGCTTGAGCGGATAAAAGGCCTTGAGCATGGAACGGTAGGTCACCGCCGTCACAAGGGATACAATGGCGGCGAAGAGCAGAAAAAGGACGCCGATTTTCAAAAAGGCCTTCTGTTTCCGTTTATCCATGCGAACCGCTCCTTTCCTGCTAAAAATATGATTTCGGGTTTTTCTTTGCGTCGAATTGCCGAATCCTCTCCCATACGGGCTCCAGCTCTTCTGGAAGGTCAAACGGCGGATAGTCCCGCACCAATATATCCGCGTGTTCCTTATAGTATGTCTCGCTTTTTTGCGCATTCGCACGCAGACGGGCGGATTCTTCACTGATCTGGTCGCGTTTCATAATACGCTCAATGCGAAGCGGCTCCGGCGCAGTGACGGCTATGATGAAGTCGCAGATTTGGTTTTCACCGCTTTCAAAGAGCTGCGGCGCATCCAGCACTACGGCCTTCACTCCCTCACGGAAAGCGCGCGCGGTTTCCGCACGCATTTTTTGAATGATCGCGGGGTGCGTAATCGCATTGAGCCGCGCGGTCTGCTCCGGCGCGGAAAAGGCGCGCTGGGCAAGCAGCGGGCGGTTGAGCGATCCGTCCGAAAAAAGAATATCCGCACCGAACGCGCTGGCGAGACCCGCAAGGACCTCGCTGCCGGACTGCATGACTGCCCGGGCAATTTGATCTGCATCAATGACAGTAAGGCCACGCTCCCGCAAAAGGGCGGCAACAGTGCTCTTTCCCGCGCCGGTCTGCCCGGTCAGCCCAATGACGAGGCCTCTGTGTTCCATCATAATGACACACCCTCCCGCACACTTTTGCAACCAAAGACAAATGTCTTTCGTTCAAAAAATCGCTTCCTTACACATCAACGATTTCAAATGCGGCGGCACGCAGCAGACGATTATAGACCGCAAGGCCCACGCCGTCTTTTTCCGGACAGCGTGCATAGGCGGTTTTGATTTTCATCCCGTCGAGCGCGCGCAGCGTATCGAACAAATGCTGCGCCTGGGAGGAAGGATCGTCCCGCCTGCCACAGGGAAATGCGCGCACCTGCAGCGCGGCTTCCTCTCCCTCATAGCACAGGGCGGCGATATCTGCGCCAGCATGGGCGTTGACGTACTCTGCGTAACGAGAAAACGGGCCGCGGACGATGACAACATGCGCCTTTGGCGCGTAGTGCTTATATTTCATGCCGGGTGAGGATGCCTTCTCTCCGGCGGCGAGCTGCTCCTCCACGGCCCGGTCGACATCGACCTCGCCGAGGATGGCACGAAGCTTTTCCAGTGTAATGCCACCCGGCCGCAGGAGCCTGGGCCGCTCTGCAGCGAGTGTGACGACCGTTGATTCCACGCCGACCTCGCAGGGGCCGCCGTCTACAACAGCATCGATGCGCCCGGCCATATCATCGAGCACATGCTGTGCCGTGGTAGGGCTTGGGCTGCCCGAGAGATTGGCTGAGGGCGCAGCTAGCGCAATGCCTGCCGCGCGGATGATCGCACGCGCGAGCGGGTGGGAGGGCATGCGCACGGCGACCGTGTCGAGCCCTGCACTGACCTCGTCCGGAATCGCGGGGGATTTTGGGAGAATGATGGTCAGCGGCCCCGGCCAGTATGCGCGAGCGAGCGCGACCGCCTGTGAGGGGACCTCTCTGACCAGCGTATAAATCTGAGAAAATTCGGAGATATGGACGATCAGGGGATTGTCCTGCGGGCGTCCCTTTGCCCAGAAGATCTTTGTCACCGCAGGGCCGTCAAGCGCATTGGCCGCAAGGCCGTAGACGGTCTCCGTCGGGATGCCGATAAGGCCGCCGCTCCGAAGGATGGCGCCAATTTCCTGAAGTACCATTGTATCATCCGGTGTAATCTGATAAAGCCTGGTTTGCATGCGATGTCTATTCCTTTCCGGCGGCGGAGACTATGCTTCGCTTTCCGCCTTGAGCTTTTCCGCTGTATCCGCAGTGATAAGCGCGTCAATGATTTCATCAAGCGCGCCGTCCAGAATCTGCTCGATCTTATAGAGGGTCAAACCAATCCGGTGATCGCTGACGCGGCCCTGCGGGAAATTATAGGTGCGGATGCGCTCGCTGCGGTCGCCCGTGCCGACCTGCGCACGGCGCTCGCCCGCAATAGCGGCATGTTGCTTTTCGCGTTCTGCCTCCAAAATACGGGAACGCAAAATCTTCATCGCGCGATCCTTATTTTTATACTGGCTGCGCTCATCCTGGCATTCGACGACCGTGCCGGTGGGCAGATGCGTGATGCGGATGGCGGACTCCGTCTTATTGACATGCTGGCCGCCCGCGCCGCCGGAGCGGTAGGTGTCGATCTGCAGATCGGCGGGATTGATTTCCACATCGACCTCCTCGGCCTCCGGAAGGACGGCCACCGTAACGGTTGAAGTGTGGATGCGGCCCTGCGACTCCGTCTCCGGCACACGCTGGACGCGGTGCACGCCGCTTTCAAATTTCAGGCGGGAATAGGCTCCTTCGCCCTCGATCATGAAGCTGATTTCCTTAAAGCCGCCGAGCTCCGTCTCATTCGCGCTGAGAATTTCTGATTTCCAGCCTTTTGCCTCAGCATACATGGAATACATGCGGAAAAGGGAGCCTGCAAACAGCGCGGCCTCTTCCCCGCCCGCGCCGCCGCGGATCTCCACGATGACGTTTTTATCGTCGTTTGGATCGCGGGGGAGCAGCAGGACCTTCAGCTCCTCCTGTGTCCGTTCCATTTCGGATCGGGCGGCCTCAAGCTCATCAAACACCATTTCGTGAAAATCCTTGTCGAGCCCACCCGCGTCGAGCAACGCCTTCGCCTCCTGAAAGGTGCCGCGTGCCGCCTTAAATGCGCGGTATTTTTCCACGATCGGGGCTAGGTGCTTTGCCTCCTGCATGAGCTTTTTATATTGCGCCTGATCGGAGACGATCTCCGGTTCACACAGCCGGAGGTTGACTTCTTCATAGCGTTTTTCTACGTTTTCCAGTTTGTCAAGCATCGCGATAACCATCCTTTTTCTGCGGGGAGAGAGCTTTGAACCGTTCGGCAAAGTGGCAATTTAACCCTTCTCTTCGCCAAAGAGCGCAAAGCTTTCTGCGTATCTTCTTTGTTTACACAACAAAATATACGCTAGGTATCCGCCTCCGGTGCGGCAGAGCCTTCCCGAAGGATTTTTTTGATGTTTTTTTCGATCTTGACGCGCGGCACCATCACTTCGCGCCCGCATTTTGTGCAGCGGATGCGGAAATCCATCCCTGCACGGAGAACGAGAAATTCTTTGTTTTTACAGGGGTGTTCTTTTTTCATAACCAGGATGTCCCCGGGCCTGACGTCCATTCTCATCGCCTCCAGCCGGACCAAAATGAAGTGATATGGTAAATATTATACCACAAAGGGGCATGAAAAAAAAGCGTCTCCCATATATATAGCAACGTAGCCGGCCGTATTTGCGCCCTTCGGGCCAATGCGCCGCGGCGAAATGCTGGCGCCCGCAAACGGATGTGTAGGTCAATGCAGGGCAATGCAAGGCATGAGAAAAAGAGGCCGCTTCAAGCGGCGGAATGGGTGGGAAAATGAAACATTTTAAGCCGGAAGGCTGGCTGATGGACACACCGGAGAACCGCGCTGCGTTTGCATCCTCCGCCGCGCTGCGCGACGCCTATTTTGAGGGCAGAATTTTGGAAGCGCGCGCTCTGCTGTGCGATAAGGATCACAATCTGCATGTTGATCTCGGCTGCATGGAGGGGATAATCCCGCGCGAGGAGGCCGCTGTAGGAATCGAAGAGGGAAAGGTGCGAGACATTGCAATTATCTCGCGGGTCAATAAGCCGGTCATGTTTCGCATTACAGGCTTTGATGCAGATGCCCTGGGCCGCACTTCGGCCATTCTAAGCCGCCGCAGCGTACAGCTGGAATGCATGGAGACCGACGTGGCCAATCTGACGCCCGGAGAGGTGATCGACGCCCGCGTTTCCCATATGGAGGGATTCGGCGTATTCTGCGATATCGGAGCGGGTTTGAGCGCGCTGATGCCGATCGACAGCATTTCCGTCTCACGGATCCCGCATCCGTCTGAGCGGTTCCGTACCGGCGAGGATATCCGCGCCCTTGTCAAGGGCATCGATGAAAACGGGCGGATCACACTCACTCATAAGGAACTGCTTGGCACCTGGGAGCAGAATGCAGCCCAATTCAAGGCGGGGGAAACGGTGCCGGGGATTATCCGCTCTGTGGAAAAGTACGGCGTTTTCGTGGAGCTGACGCCGAATCTCGCGGGGCTTGCAGAATACGTGCAGGGCGTTTATGCGGGCCAGCATGCGAGCGTTTATATCAAGAGCCTAATCCCGGAACGCATGAAAATCAAGCTCATCATTGTGGACGCCTTCGATGCGGAATACCCGCCGCCCTCTGTTACTTATTATACGGACAGCGATTACATCGACCACTGGGTGTATTCTCCCGACTGCTGTCCGAAGGTGGTTGAGAGCTTCTTCCCGCCTGCGCAGGAGGAGTAGCGCTGCCTGTTTTAAAAATCCGTTTCCGGAAAACCATTGCGGTTACTGAGAAACGGATTTTTGTATAGTATGGCCGAAGAAGGGGCGAAACGGCGTTTGTTTATAGGAATAAATCGTTATCTTGCATAAAAACAGCAGGGGAGATTTGGACAAGTAAACAGGATTTTTTCAGTTGTGGCCATTTTGGGGAAATCAAAAAATTTTTTATTGAACTGTATCATCAATTATGCTATAATTCACGGTGACACCAAAAAAATATTATTGGTTTTGAATAACAAATATGCTGTGTCCCAAAAGGGCAGGGCGTGAAGGAGGAAATTGGTTTGAAAGCCTATCATGCAAAGGATATCCGAAATATTGCGATTGCCGGCCATGGCGGAAGGGGTAAGACGACGCTGGCGGAGGCCATGCTTTATCTGGCAGGAGCGACGGACCGCCTGGGCCGCGTTGCGGATGGGAACACCGTGCTCGATTACGACGGGGAAGAAAAGAAGCGCAAGGCCTCTGTCTCCACAGCGGTCGCGCCGCTGGAGTGGAACGGCATCAAGATCAACCTGATCGACACGCCCGGCCTGTTTGACTTTGCCGGCGGCGTCAGCGAAGGCATCCGGGCGGCGGACTGCGTGCTGATTACGACGGCTGCCGGTTGCAAATACGACGTTGGCGCGGAAAAAGCTTTCAAGGCGGCGGATACCCGTGGGATTGCGAAGATGTTTGCAATCACGAAGGTGGACGCAGAGAATACCGATTTCTATAAAACGCTCGATTTCCTCAAGGAGGTTCATGAGACGCAGCTTTGCCCGATTGTCGTTCCTTTTATGGAGGGCGGCGTGGTGAAGGCATATGTCAACCTCATGGCGCAGAAGGCCTTTACATATCAGAATGGTAAGGCGGCGGAGATCCCCGTCCCGCAGGATGCGCGCATCGAGGAGATGATCAATTTCCTCAAGGAAGCGGTCGCCACCACAGACGACGAGCTGATGGAGAAATTTTTCGACGGCGCGGAGTTTACGCAGGAGGAGATTATCCGCGGCCTGCAGAACGGTATGACAGACGGCTCGATCTATCCAGTTTTCGCCTGCTCTGGCTACACGACCGAGGGCGTCGACCAGCTGCTCGACTGCCTGTCAAAGATCGCACCGCGCGCTTATGAGTGCGCAGGCGAGAAAGCGGTGGACGCGGACGGAAACGAAATAGAGCTCTCCTGCGACGCAGATGGCCCGCTTGCCGCGATCTGCTTTAAAACGATTGCCGACCCGTTTGTCGGAAAGATGTCGTTCTTTAAAGTGGTCTCCGGAAAGATCACAACGGATATCCCAGCCTTCAATGCCCGTACGGAAGAAAGCGAGCGCATGGGAAAAATCGTCTCTGTCCGCGGCGCCAAGCAGGATGAGATTTCGGAAATCGCCGCAGGCGATATCGGCGTTGTGACGAAGCTTTCCAATATGCATACGGGCGAAACGCTGTGCAGCCCGAAACAGGTTTTGAAGCTCGCGCCCGTCTCCTTCCCGGAGCCCTGCCTGAGCATGGCGGTCAAGGTGACGAAGAAGGGCGAGGAGGAGAAGGTTGCCGCGGGGCTGTCTCGCCTGATGGAGGAGGATCCCACCATCACCTTCAAGACCAATCATGAGACGCATGAACAGATCCTCTCCGGCCTTGGAGAGCAGCATCTCGATGTGATCGTCTCCAAGCTCAAGTCCAAATTCGGCGTGGACGTTACCCTGAGCGTGCCGCGCGTGGCATATCGCGAATCCATCAAAAAGCGCGTGGAGGTGCAGGGCCGCCATAAGAAGCAGTCCGGCGGACACGGGCAGTTCGGCGATGTCTTTATCCGCTTCGAGCCCTGCGATAGCGACGAGCTCGTATTTGCGGAGGAGGTCGTGGGCGGCTCCGTGCCGAAGAATTTCTTCCCCGCTGTGGAAAAGGGCCTGCGTGAAAGCGTGCTGAAAGGTGTCCTGGCAGGGTATCCAATGGTCGGCGTGAAGGCCACGCTGTATGATGGCTCTTACCATCCGGTGGACTCCTCGGAAATGGCCTTCAAAACGGCGGCGTCCATCGCCTATAAAAACGGCATTCCAAAGGCAGATCCCGTGATCCTCGAGCCGATCGGGACGCTGAAGGCCTATATGCCGGATGAAAAGATGGGCGATATTATGGGCGATATCACCAAGCGGCGCGGCCGCGTGCTGGGCATGGGCCCGGCGGAGGATAAGATGCAGGAGATCGTAGCTGAGGTCCCCATGGCGGAGATGGGGGATTTTGCAACGACACTGCGCTCCGTTACGCACGGCAGGGGGCATTTTTCGCTCGAATTTACCCGCTATGAGGAAGCGCCGGCGAATGTGGCGCAGAAGGTCATTGAAGAAGCCAAGGCGGAAGCTGAAGAATAAGTAATATGGGAAACGGCGGCCTCCATAAGGGGGCGCCGTTTCTTTGATTTGTTCGATATTCTTCTTTCCACATTCTGAGGTGGAAAACTTTGTGGAAAGTATGGAAAACTCAGAAAAACGGGTATTTTTGCGCTGTAGATTTGGAGAAGCAGAATGGATTTTGTGGCTTTGCGTATGAAAAGATTTTCTAGGGGCGCTAAAGCAAACGATGGACCGATTCAGCGGATCAAGGGGCCGCGTTCGTAATAAAAAAACAGCTGCTGGGGGTTATCAATTCAGCGGAATTGTCGCTTGCAATCGGAATTGCGGCGATGCTATAATAAATCAATTTATTTCAATAGGAGGTCGGAACATGCTTCTTTTGAATGCTGAAGAGAAGTTCGTCAAGGAGGGGCTCACCTTTGACGACGTACTGCTCATCCCCGCCCATTCGGACGTATTGCCCAATCAGGTGGACGTATCGACAAAGCTCACAAAGGATATCTCCCTGAATACCCCGCTGATGACCGCCGCTATGGACACGGTCACGGAGTCCCGTATGGCGATTGCCATTGCGCGCGAGGGCGGTATTGGCGTCATTCACAAGAATATGACGATTGAACAGCAGGTGCAGGAGGTTGACAAGGTCAAGCGCTCGGAAAACGGCGTCATTGTCAATCCCTTTTTTCTGTCTCCCGACCACTATGTCTATGAGGCGCTCGACCTGATGAACAAATATAAGATCTCCGGCGTGCCGATCTGCCGCGACGGCAAGCTGGTCGGAATCCTGACCAACCGCGATCTGCGCTTTATGACGGATTTTAACGTCCGCATTCAAGACGTCATGACAAAGGACCACCTCGTGACCTCCCATGTCGGGACAACCCTGATGGAGGCAAAGCAGATCCTGATGCAGCACAAAATCGAAAAGCTGCCGCTCATTGACGACGACGGTTATCTGCGGGGCCTCATCACGATCAAGGATATCGAGAAGAGCGTGCAGTATCCCAATTCCGCACGCGATCAGGGAGGAAGGCTCCTGTGCGCCGCCGCGATCGGTGCGACCAACGATGTGCTGGACCGCGCGGGCGCTCTGGTCGATGCGCAGGTTGACGCGCTGGTGCTCGACTCTGCGCACGGGCACAGCGACAATATCCTCAAAGCAGTCAGCAAGGTGAAAGCTGCCTTTCCACAGATCTCCCTCATTGCCGGCAATGTGGCAACGGCGGAGGGCACCCGCGCACTCATCGACGCGGGCGCGGATGCAGTCAAGGTGGGGATCGGCCCAGGCTCCATCTGCACAACACGCGTGGTTGCCGGCATCGGCGTGCCGCAGATTACGGCGGTATACGATTCGGCCTGTGTGGCGGCGAAATATAATATCCCGATCATTGCGGACGGCGGCATCAAATATTCCGGCGAGATCGTCAAGGCCCTTGCTGCCGGCGCAAATGTCGTCATGATGGGCTCTCTGGTCGCGGGTTGTGAGGAATCGCCCGGAGATAGCGAAATCTATCAGGGGCGCCAGTTCAAGGTGTATCGCGGCATGGGCAGCATCGGCGCAATGAATCAGGGCAGTAAGGACCGCTATTTTCAGCAGGATAACCGTAAGCTGGTCCCGGAAGGCGTCGAGGGGCGCGTCCCCTATAAGGGGCTCCTGTCCGATACGGTCTTCCAGATGCTTGGTGGACTGCGCGCCGGTATGGGATATTGCGGATGCAAAAATATCGGCGAGCTGCAGAGCAAGGCGCAGTTTGTTCGCATTACGAGCGCAGGCTTGATTGAAAGCCATCCTCACGATGTGTTCATCACTAAGGAAGCGCCCAACTATTCCGGCAACGTTTGAGAAATGGTTATGGTATGAAGCTGGTTGTAAAGACAAGAACGGAACAGCATATTTTTTCAGTGGAACCCGGCACGCCATTGTCGCAGGCAATGGCGTGTCCGGGGCTTTCTATCGTTCTTCCGTGCGCAGGGAGGGGAAGCTGCGGAAAATGCCGGATCAAAGCCTCCGGCGCCCTCTCCCCCATAACGCCGGCGGAGCGGCGCTTTCTTTCCGTGGACGAGTTGAACAGGGGAATCCGGCTGCTGTGCCAGACGGTCGTTTTGGGGGATGCCTGTGTCGAGCTCGCGGATCACGATGCGGATATCGTTGTGGAGGGTGCCTCTTCAGCGAAGGCAGGGAGCCGGACAAGTGCACAAGGCTATGTGGCTGCCGTCGATATCGGCACGACAACGGTCGCGGCGTGCCTCTATGCAGCAAAGGATAACGGCGCAGCGCCTGTCGCCTCTGCCGGGCGGCGCAATCCGCAGGCTGCATTTGGCGCAGATGTCCTATCCCGGATGGAACAGGCGCAGGCTGGCGCTGCCCGGGCGCTGCGGGAGAGTATTTTGTCGTGCGTCGACGAGATGCTTACAGAATTGCTGCGGAAGGAACAGATTGAGAACACTCAGCTCAAGGAGATCGTGATTGCAGGGAATACGGTCATGCTGTATCTGCTCACGGGTGCGGATACCATCTGCTTATCCAGAGCGCCGTTTCTCCCGGAGACCCTGTTCGGCGAGGTGCTGAACGCCGGCCGCTTAGGCTTGCAGGCAGCGCCGTCGAGCCGCGTCTATTTGCCGCGCTGCGCCTCCGCCTTTATCGGGGCCGACTGCCTGTGCGCGATGCTTGCCTGTGGGATGCCGGATGCGGAGGAGCCCTGCGCAATGATTGATCTTGGCACCAATGGGGAGATCGCTGTTTTTACGGGATCCGCATTCTGGTGCGCCTCCACGGCTGCGGGCCCTGCCTTTGAAGGCGCGGGGATCACGATGGGAATGCCCGCCGTGCCGGGCGCAATCGATCATGTGGAGCGCAAAGGCTTCCGGATTGCCTGCACAACGATTGGAGGGGAACCCGCATGCGGCATCTGCGGATCCGGGCTTGTGGATGCGGCAGCCGTGCTGCGACAGAGCGGGATTTTGGATGCAGATGGCACGATCCGGCGGGAGGGACATCCATTCCGGGCGATGGTCTGCGAAATCGACGATGCCCCCGCCGTGCGCTTTGCCGGAACGGGCGTTATCCTTACGCAGGCGGATATCCGCGCGCTGCAGGTGGCGAAGGCTGCCCTCGGCGCGGGCTTGCAAACACTTTTGAGCCGCGCCGGGCTGAGGCCGGAGCAGCTCAAAAAGCTCTATATTGCTGGTGGATTCGGCCGTTTCCTCCATTTGGAGCATGCGGCGCAAATCGGACTTTTTCCGCCTGCATTGTTAGGCCGGGCCGTTGCCGCCGGCAATGCGGCTCTCAAGGGCGCCGGCTTGCTCGCCGTGCGGGAGACACAGCGGGACCTGCTCGCGGATATTGCACAAAACATCCGCACGATCTCTCTCGGGGACGATCCCCATTTTGAGCAAGCTTATCTGGAGGGGATGTGTTTCCCGGAATAGGAGATCATCTGCCAATTCCCTGCTGGATCGCCGCACCGAGGAGCAAACACAGCGCCTTGGCAAAGCGCGCAATACCATTGAAAAACCGGTCCGCTAGGTGGAGGTGCTCCGTTTCGAGCGTATCGGGCACAATCAGCTCGCCTGTAACCGTATATTGCATGGTGGCGACTGTCGCCACATGGTCGGAATAGCTTTCGCCTGGTTCCGAATAGGGCAGCAATCGGTACAGGCGGTCGGGTGGAGAAGAAATCTCCAGCTGGCGCACAGCATCTAAAGTTCCACCGTCGCCGTTAGCGCGAAATGATCGGAAATACTGACCCCTTCATATGCCTCCGTCGCGCACACACGGCAGTCTGTCACCGCTGAAAGCGGGAGATTGCGCACGAAAAAGTGGTCGATGTTGCGCGGAATCAATTCGTCCAGCGCGTCGAGCTGATGGTAAAGTGATTTCTGCTTCTGCCGTGCCTCCTGCACATAATAGGTCTGCAAATTCGTATTGTGGAGCGGATCCCACGTTGCATATCCATCCTCGCGCGGAATGAGCCGCGTAAAGCCGCGCTCCTGCAAAATAAGCAGCTCCGGCCATCCGGCTTCCGCGTTGAAATCGCCCGCGACGACGAGCGGCGCGTCCGGCGGCACGGTTTCCCTCAGCCAGTCGCAAAGCCGCTGCGCCTCCGTACGCTTGCAGCGGTCCATCTCCCGCATTTTTTCCTCCGCCTGCGCAACCTGCTCTTTGGGGAAGCCCCATTCCCGCGCGAGGGGCGCAAGCTTTGAGCGGTTTTCGTCTGTGATCGCGGGGCCCGCGACCCAGTGCGTCACGCAGGTATAGAGCGGCTGCCCATCGTCAAGGAGGCTGCGCGTGAGCACCGCCTGCGTCAGATTATCAAAATGGCAGGAGAAGAAATTGCCGCAGTAGCCCCTGCCGCCCAGATGCTTTTGGCCGATATAGACCGGGGAAAGGGAGGGCCGGATGAGGATCAGGTCCCCCTCGTGCAGGTTCAGCGGGAAACCGAGCTTCCCTGCTCGCAGGCCTGCCACGCCCATATGACCAAACGGCACGTAGCCCAGCTCTTCCGCCAGCCGGTTTCCATACGGAAAGAGCGGATTCGCCTCATTGAGAAAAACAATATCCGGCTGCTCCTCCCGTAGGACGGCGCACAGGCCCTGAAAACGCGCTTCACGCGTTTCAGGCGTTTCATATTCCTCAAAGCGGACAAGGCCGCGGTAACGGAACCCCGACCAGACATTGAGCGTAAAAAGCTTGATCCGTGTCAAACCGATCCTCTCCCATACAAAAGCCCTGAGAAATCCGACGATGGATGCCTCAGGGCCTTTCTGATGAATCAGCCGTTGAGGGCTGCAAAATTCTTCTTATTTGCCTGATATAGCGATTGGAAAACCGCGTAATTACGGTCATAGACCGGCTTGACAGACGGATCAGGGACAAAGGTCTTCTTCGCCGGCACCATCCGCTTTGCCTCGTCGAGGCTCGGGAGCAGGCCAAGGCCAACCGCCACCACGACCGCTGCGCCGACCGCGCCGACATTCTGTGGGCTGTCGACCGTTTCAACCTTGCGGCCGATACAGTCCGCAAGGATCTGGCAGGTCACGTCGGACAGCGCACCGCCGCCGACGAAGCGGATGGTATCGGAGGTCTTTGTCTTCTTGTCCTCTGTCTCCAGGAACCAGCGCAGATGGAAGCACACGCCTTCCGTCACGGCGCGGATGAGCTCCGTCTTGCCGGTCTCCAGGCTGATATTGAAGAACATGCCGCGCGCGTTCGGATCCTCAAACGGGCAGCGATTTCCATGCAGCCATGGGGTGAAGATCACGCCGTTCGAGCCCGCGGGAGCATCCTGAATCACCTTTGCCATATAATCGTAAAGGCTGGTGTAGATTGCCTCTTGGGACTCCGCCACATGCTTTTTCTCCAGATAGATATCGATCTCGTCGAGCGCCAGATGGTTTTTCACCCATTCGAGGCATTTGCCCGCCGTCTCGAGTTCCGCGAAATAGTTAAAGCGCCCAGGCTGCGCGCCCACAATCGCCGCAACCATGGCGGAGGCATCCACGATGCTCTTATCGACTACGGTAGAAACCCAGCCGCTCGTGCCGCAGTAAATATGCGTATCGCCTAAGCCCGTCGAGCCCGCGCCCACGCCGATGAGGGAAGCATCCCCGCCTCCGCCGAAAACGGCAGTGCCCGCTTTGAGCCCAAGCTCAGCGGCGGCCTTCTCCGTGACCTCGCCGACCTTATCCGTCGATTTTTTGATCGGCGCGAGATGCTCCAGCTTCACACCGAGCATGTCGCACATCTCCTTACTCCAGCCCTCTTTGCCCTTGCGGATATCGTAGATCAGGGCGGCGAAAGCGGAATCCTGCGTCATGACGAATTCACCTGTCATTTTGCAGATCAGGAACTCCTTTACATCCAGCCATTTATGTACACGTTTGAAATTTTCAGGCTCATGCGCCTCAACCCACTTGTATTTCCATACCGGGTCCTTTACGCTCGCCGCGACCGCACCGGTGATCTGCAGGGATTTCAGCAGCTTGAATACATTCGCCCCCGCGATCTGCGGCCCGTAGGCGAGCCCATTTTTCAGCTCCTCACGCGCGCGCTGGTCCATATAGCTCATCGCGCGGCGCACCGGCTCGCCGTTTTTGTCGACGAGGACGACGCCCTGCATCTGCGAGCAGAAGGAAACACCGCTGATCTTTGCCGGATCCATGCCGGAATCACGCAACACTTCCTTCGTGCTCACGCACATGGCCTCCCACCATTCGGCAGGGTCCTGCTCCGCACCGCCGTCCGGCAGCACATAGAGCTCGTACCCGTGCATGGACGCCGCCGTCAGGCGGACGATTTCCCCAATCTCAAACAGGCAGGTCTTTACGCCCGTGGTGCCCACGTCGTAGGTGATTACATAGGTTGGTTGTTTCATCCAAAGCCCTCCAAAAAATATGATACTGTTCACGCACAAAGCCTATCGTGACAGGGTTTTCCCTGCTGCTTCCGATTGAACATGAGACGGCGCGTCCTGCTCCTTGCGCATCGTAAACGCTCCCTCAATGAATTTGAGCATCTGCTCCACAACAAAATCATCCCGAGAAAGGATATCATCGCCCGCATAAATTTTAAACCGCTCTTGGTAATAACCACAGGAATAGGAAAACTGAAGGTTCATAAAGAGGTTGTCAAGCAGATAGGCAAACATCCGTGGATCCATATCACCGCGGATGAGCCCTTCCTCCTGCGCCTGCCTGATAATCTTCGTATAGACAGCGGCGGAGACCGTCTCCATGTCCTGTGAAATGCGGCGAACAAGCTCCGCATTGTTTTCCGACGTCATTTCATTATAAAGCTTGATCAAATCCCCAAGCTGCCGCGAGGAGGTCTGCACCGCGCGAATGATCTGCTCGAGCTTTTCGCGCACAGCCATATCCGCTTGCGACAAGGGCCCGATCGTGTCCTCTAGGATCGTAATACCGTGATGCACCGCGGTTAAAAACAAATCCTGCTTTGTATTGAAATATTTATAAAGCGATCCGACGCTGACGCCCGCCTTGCTGGCGATGACGTTAATATTGGCGTTGTCAAAGCCCTTGTTGGCAAATTCCCCGATCGCCACCGCGAGGATCCGGCGCCGCTTTTCCTCCGGAATATTCTCAAACGTTTTCTTATGATAAACCGGCTGGTTTCCGTCACCTGCGTCCATAAAGCAAAGCCCATCCTTTCGCGCAATCCGGGAGGCTTTGTATCATTTGACCACAGCAAATTCACGCGCCATTGCCCGCGCGAAGAAACAAAGCTTCGTCCCTATGATGAGTCGCCGCTCACCGTTTTCTTTTATTTTAACACAATTGAGGAAAAAATCAACGAAAATGCGCAGTTTTTTTGACGACGTTCACTCAAATTATCTTTTTAGGATGTTATACAGTATTAAAATCCTTCATTTGAAGCGTGCCTAAAAAGTTTAAAAAATTCACAAAAATTAATTTGACAACCCTGAAAAGTATGCTATACTGTAGGTGAGTAGGGATTCACCCTCATGGAAGGGGATTTTCCATAGAGCCTATTTTCGAGAGAGTCATATGAAGGAGGAAACAGAAAGTATGGACAATCGTTATGCCATCAGCACCTATCCGGATGCAGCGGCCATTACAAAACAGCTCGATGAGCTGATCAAGCTGCCGATCTACACCATCAGCCCAGAGGCCCTCAAGCGCTATGAGGAGGATTATTTCGACAAGAAATGCGCAAAGTCCAAGGAGATGATTGAAGAAGCGAAAACGGTCATCCCCGGCGGCGTGCAGCATAATCTCGCCTTCAACCATCCGTTCCCGCTGGTATTCACCAAGGCGGACGGCGCCTATCTCTACGATATCGACGGCAATCAGTATTACGACTTCCTGCAGGCGGGCGGCCCGACGGTGCTCGGCTCCAATCCGAAGGTCGTGCGCGACCAGGTCATTGAGCTGCTCAACACCTGCGGCCCCTCCACGGGCCTGTTCCATGAATTTGAATATAAACTGGCCAAGAAGGTCTGCGACAGCGTGCCGAACGTTGAGATGTTCCGCATGCTCAACTCCGGCTCTGAGGCCTGCATGGCCGCGGTCCGCGTGGCGCGTCTTGCAACGAAGAATAAGAATATTATCAAGATGGGCGGCGCCTATCATGGCTGGAGCGACCAGCTTGCTTACGGCATCCGCGTCCCCGGCTCCAAGTTCACGCAGGCGCACGGTGTCCCTCTTTACATCTTCAAGCATACGCAGGAATTCTTCCCGAACGATCTTGACGATCTTGAGAGAAAGCTGCGCTTCAATCAGCTGCGCGGCGGTACGGCAGCGGTCTTCATTGAGCCGGTTGGCCCCGAAAGTGGCACCCGTCCGCTGGATAAGGACTTCAACAAGGGTGTAGAACGCCTTTGCCGCAAGTACGGCGCGCTGCTCGTCTTCGACGAGGTTGTCACCGGCTTCCGCATCGGCATGGCCGGCGCGCAGGGCTATTTCGACGTTTCTCCGGACCTCACGGTATTCGGCAAGGTCATCGCCGGCGGCTATCCGGGCGCGGGCGGCCTCGGCGGCAAGAAGGAGTACATGAAATATCTTGCGGCCGGTATCCAGACAGGCGACAAGGTCCACAAGGCCCTCATCGGCGGTACAATGGCCGCAACGCCCATCAGCTGCGTCGCCGGCTATTACACGCTCGAAGAGATCGAGCGCACCAATGCCTGCCAGAAGGCCGGTGAAATGGGTGACCGCATAACCGCAGGCCTGCAGAAGCTCATCAAGAAGCACGGTCTACCGTTCGTTGCGTTCAACCAGGGCTCCATCTGCCATCTGGAGACGGTCGGCACCATGCACTTCTCTATCGACTGGGGCAAGCTTTGGAAGGTCCCGGGTGTGCTCAAGGCCACTTCCGAGCGCAAGGCGGAAATGGAGCACATGGGCGCCGCTTATATGGCGGAGGGCCTCGTAACGCTTGCGGGCAGCCGCCTGTATACGAGCGCCGCCTATACGCCTGAGATGATTGACGATGCTCTGGCGCGCTTCGACAAGGTCTTTGATACGGTTACCGTGAAAAGATAAGTTGATTTATCCTCCCGGCGGCGCAGACACGCCGCCGGGATTTCTCAATCAAGGAGGGATTCCGTTTGGATATGGAGATCATGCAGGCAAAGCAGCTCGTCGTCCGCGCAGGCAAGCAGCTCGTCAAGAGCGGCCTCATTGCGCGCACCTGGGGCAATGTCAGCTGCCGCGTCAGCGATACGCAGTTTGTCATCACGCCCAGCGGACGGGCCTATGAGACCCTCACCCCGGAGGAGATCGTCCTCGTCAATATCGTGGACTTAAGCTATGACGGCGATATCAAGCCCTCCTCGGAAAAGGGCATCCACGCTTCTGTCTATCAACTGCGCCCCGACGTTCATTTCGTCATCCACACGCATCAGGTAAACGCCAGTATCGTCAGCCCCCTGGGCTTTGATATCAACAATATCGCTCCCGAAAGCGCTGCCATCATCGGCGACCATGTCCCGATGGCTGCCTATGGCCTGCCCGGGACGGGCAAGCTGCGCAAGGGGGTCATCGCTGCCATCGAGCGCTCCGATAGCAAGGCCGTCATTATGGCGCATCACGGCGCCGTGTGCATGGGCAAGGATTATGAGGAGGCGTTCGCTGTTGCATCTGAGCTCGAAAAGGTCTGTGCCAGGCATATCATGGAGCGTTACCGCGAGGTTACTGGAAAGGTAATCGATACCTTCGATGAAATCCATGAATATGTGATCGAAACCATCGGCAAAAAAGGCGGGAATGCCGCGCCGGTCACCGCTTATGAAAGCGAACGCGACGGCGCCATGTGCAACCTGACCAAAGTGGGCAGCGACAAGGTCGTCCGCGTCGAAATTGCGACCGGCCAGATTGCCGGAGACGAGATGGCCTGCATCCCCGAGGCCGATATGCATCGCGCGATTTATGCAAAGCGGGCAGGAATCAATTATATCATCCATTCCCAGCAGCCCGACATCATGGCAGCGTCTAAGCTGGGCCGCACGATGAAGCCGCTGCTCGACGACTTCGCCCAGATTGCGGGCGCTACCGTGTGCTGCACGGTCTTCAATCCGTTCAGCACCATGAAAACATCCAAAAAGGTCGTTAAAGCGCTTAAGGGACGCGACGCCGTCCTGCTCAAGGATAACGGCGCGCTCTGCTGCGGTCCGACCAAAAGTGATGCACAGGCCACAGAAATGGTCATGGATAAGGGCTGCAAGACAATGCTGGGCACCGCCCTGTTTAACACCGCGAAGCCCATCAACGCGATTGAAACTCGCCTGATGCGTTTTATCTATAAAACCAAGTACTCCAAGCAGGCGGAGAAAAAGTAATTTTTTCACTTTGCCATCTTCTGTTACCCCCTTATACATATGGAAACGGCCCGCACCATTTTTGGTTGCGGGCCGTTTCTGGTTTGGGAAGCGGGTATATTAGCATATAAAACCGGATTTAAATATAGATCCGCTTTTTTAAAAATCAATATTGTGAACCTATGGGCAAATGTGATATAATCACTTTAAATAGAACCATATTTTCTGTAATACATGCTGCCATATCCATTGTATGGCTGACAGAGGAAAGGAGAAACGAAAATGAATCCATCCATTTTTAAGCTCATTGTGCTGCTTTCCGCCCTGGTGCTCGTCTTTTCGCTCACTGCCTGCGACGGCCTACAGACAGAGGAGGAAACGACGACACAGCCTCCCATCATCAGCAAGACAAAAGCGCCCACAGCCAATGCGGAGGTGCTGGCTTATTTTAACCGCCTGGTCAACGACACCAAAAAGATCAGCCCGGAATTTACAATGTCCAAAGAGCCAAAAGTCTCCGATGTGAAGACCTCCAATCAGACGTTAGCAAACCTCGTCCCCACGCTCAAGCAGCTCATGCTCAACAAAACGAGCGTCTCCTCGAAAGATGGAAAAAAGCTTTCGGAGGTGATGCCGGTATCCGGCCAGGAGTGGGCCAGTCAACTGACCCTTTCCGACATCCGTTATGCACAATGCGTCCAGGAAGATGGTCTTTATAAAATTACGATTTTCTTCAATGAAGAGGCAGAACCTGCTCCTCTGACGAGCCGCCACGGAAAGGCCTTCGATATCGAGGACCGCGCCGCAATTGAGAAAGAATTCCAGAATGCCAAGGATTATATGCAGCTCGGAGACTACAGCATCCGTTTTGTCGATTCCACCATTACCTGTGAAATCGATCGCACCAATGATGAAATTCAAAAGCTGGTCTATAACAAGCGGATGAAGCTCAATGCACAGGCAACAGGTGTTGGAAAGCTTGTATCCGCCGGTCAGATCGACTTCAGCTGTATCTTGGAAATCCGGACAGAGTTCAATCTCACCTGGGAGCATCCAGAGGCCTCTACCACCGCCGGATAACAAATTTATCAACATTGCCATGGCAAGCAAAAAAGGCAAACATAACGGGGAATTTTTACGAATAGCCTTTTTCGTTTCCCCGCTGCGCGAGGAAATTCCCTCACGAGCCACGCCCTCAGTTTGGCGCAATGCTGCCTTGGCCTCCAGATAGCTATTTTGGGCGCAGTGAATTTGCAGCGTTCGCTCCTGAAGTGTAACCTTACTTTTGCACACAGAAAGTTGCTGCGCAGCCGGTCAATTTGACCACCACACACAGTTCTCACACCCTGCCTTTGTCAGCGTAACCGCTGATGGAAGGCCAAGGCAGCATAGCGCTTTGCTCATTGCGTGGCTCGTGAGGGGATTTTTGCCCGTAGGGCAAAAACGAACCTTTCCATGTGTTTGAAACGCCGTGAGGCGTTGAGTTTGGGAAGGTTCACCGAACGGGTTGGTTCGTGGCTCCATCTTCCCGCTGCCGAAGTGCCGTGCAGAACGGCCCCTTTTGCTTCCTTTTCCGGCCGGAAGGGCCCGCGCGGCCTGAGCGCGTTCCAATTCTTCTTCTCTTGTCAAGGTAATCAAAAAAGGCAAGCGTAACGCAGAATTTATACGACATGGTTTTTGTGCATTTTACGAAACGATATCCCTTTTCGACAGGACGACGCCTCGTTCCACCGAAATGGAACGAGGCGTTTTTACAGGGAAAACGATGAAAGAGCAGGCAATGCCTGCTTATTTGATGATGCTCTCTCCGGTCATTTCCTTCGGCTGCGGAAGACCCATGATCTTGAGCATGGTCGGCGCGATGTCGCACAACCGGCCGCCTTCGCGCAGCTCGCAGGGATATCCCATGACAATGAAGGGAACCGGATTCGTCGTATGCGCGGTGAAGGGGGAGCCGTCCGGCTCATACATCTTGTCTGCATTGCCATGATCCGCCGTGATGAGCATTGCGCCGCCCATCTGCGCCACCGCGTCAACAACGCGGCCAACGCAGGTATCGACCGTTTCCACCGCCTTGACAGCGGCCTCGAATACGCCGGTGTGGCCGACCATGTCGCAGTTGGCAAAGTTCAGAATTACGGCATCGTACTTGCCGCTGAGAATCCGCTCGACGACCTGATCCGTCACCTCGGGGGCGCTCATCTCCGGCTGCAGGTCATAGGTGGCGACCTTCGGGGAGGGGACGAGCACACGATCCTCGCCGGGGAAGGTTTTCTCCACGCCGCCGTTGAAGAAGAAGGTGACATGTGCGTATTTTTCCGTTTCCGCGATGCGAAGCTGCGTTTCGCCGAGGCTGGAGAGGTATTCGCCGAAAGTGTTATCCAGAGATTCCGGCCGGAAGGCGATGTCGACATTCGGCATGGTCGCGTCGTACTGCGTCATGCAAACATAGTGCAGCGGGAAAAAGCCGTTTTTGCGCGTAAATCCACTGAAGTCCGGATCGACGAGCGTGCGGGTGATCTCCCGCGCGCGATCCGGGCGGAAATTGAAAAAGATGACGCTGTCGTTTGCCTTGATGCGGGCATCCGTATCCTGCAAGCAGACAGTGGGGACGACAAATTCATCCGTGATGTTTTTGCCTTCTTCGTCGACGGCCTGATAGGAAGCACGGATCGCCGCAACAGGGTCGTCTGCCAGGATCCCCTCGCCGTATACCATGGCGGCATAGGCCTTTTCCACGCGCTCCCAGCGGTTGTCGCGGTCCATCGCATAGTAGCGGCCCATGACCGTGGCAATTTTGCCGACGCCGATTTCTTTTAGCTTCTTCTCGCACTCCGCGACGAATTCCGCGCCGGAGGTGGGGGGGACATCGCGGCCGTCAAGCAGACAGTGGACATAGACTTTTTTGAGACCCATGCGCTTTGCAAGCTCAACAAGCGCCCAGAGGTGCGTGTTATGGCTGTGGACGCCGCCGTCGGACATCAGGCCGATCAGGTGAAGGGACGCGTTATTGTCGATGGCGGCCTTTACCGCGCCGACGAGGGCGGGGTTTTCAAAGAAGTCGCCGTCCGCAATGGATTTGGAAATGCGCGTGAGCTCCTGATAGACGACGCGACCCGCGCCGATATTCGTGTGGCCGACCTCGCTGTTGCCCATCTGCCCGTCGGGCAGGCCGACATCCATGCCGGAGGCGCCGATATAGGTCATTGGGCATTCAGCCATGAGCTGGTCAAGCCGGGGCGTTTTCGCCGCCGTGATGGCATTTCCGTAATCGGAAGGATTGTGGCCGAAGCCATCCATAATACATAAGACAAGGGGTTTTTTCATAAAAGGTTCCTCCATATCAGACAACAGACGCCAGCCAACAGACCGCAGAAAAAGTGTGCATAAAGATGCGCCGCTTCCGAATGCGATATCTGAAATCTGACGTCTGACAGCTGTAATCTTTATTTGGAAGCCGCTTTGACGATCTCCGAGAAATCCGCAGCCTTCAAGGAAGCGCCGCCGATGAGGCCACCGTCAACATCCGGCTGAGCGAGCAGCTCCGCCGCGTTTTTGGCGTTCATCGAGCCGCCGTACTGGACGACGAAAGCGTCCGCCGCCGCATCGTCATACAGGCCCGCAACAACGGTGCGGATGTAGTGATTCACTTCATTGGCCTGCTCCGCCGTGGCGGTGCGGCCCGTGCCGATTGCCCAGACAGGCTCGTAAGCGATGATCACGCGGGAAAGCTCGTCCTTCGAAACGCCGCCGAGGGCGACCTTTGTCTGCATGCCGACGATTTCAAAGGTGATGCCCTGCTCGCGCTGCTCAAGCGTCTCTCCTACGCAGAGAATCACAGTGAGGCCAGCATCCAGTGCCGCACGCACGCGCTTCTGAACGGTTACATCCGTCTCGCCGAAATAGGTGCGGCGCTCGCTGTGGCCGATAACGACGTATTCCACGCCCATCTCCGTGAGCATCTCTGTGGAGATTTCACCCGTGTAAGCGCCGCTCTTTTCCCAGTGGCAGTTTTCAGCGCCGACCTTGATATTGGAGCCCTTTGTGGCCTCCAGAGCCGCCTGCAGGTCCACATAGGGCACGCAGATGACAACGTCGCAGCCCGCGTCCTTCACGAGGGGTTTCATTTCCTCAACCAGAGCCGTGGTCTGGGAGGGGGTTTTGTTCATTTTCCAGTTGCCGGCGATGACGGCCTTGCGGAGCTGTTTGTTCATAGTTATTATAATCTCCTTTTTCTTGATGATGATACAGCCAAACAGGGCGGATATTGATTTTCCGCCCTGTGAAAAGTTACTTATTTATCGTTGAGGCATGCGATGCCGGGCAGCTCCTTGCCCTCGAGGAATTCGAGGGAAGCGCCGCCGCCGGTGGAGATGTGCGTCATCTTATCGGCAAAGCCGAGCTTCTGCACTGCCGCCGCGGAATCGCCGCCGCCGATGATGGAGATCGCGCCGCTGTCTGCCACCGCTTTTGCCACCGCGATGGTACCGCTCGCGAAATTCTCCCACTCAGAAACACCCATCGGGCCATTCCATACAACAGTGCCCGCGCCCTTGATCGCATCCGCAAAGAGCTGCTCTGTGCGCGGCCCGATATCAAGGCCCATCCAGCCGTCCGGCAGGTCGTCAGAATCGACTACCATGGCCTCCGTATCCGGCTTGTATTCCTTGCCGACCTTGTTGTCGACCGGGATGAGGAACTTAACGCCTTTCTCCTTGGCCTTCTGCATCATTTCACCTGCAAGGTCGACTTTATCCTCCTCGCAGATGGAGGTGCCGATCGGATGGCCGAGCGCTCTAAAGAAGGTGTAGGCCATGCCGCCGCCGATGATGAGGGTATCGACCTTGTCGATGAGGTTGGTAATCACGCCGATCTTATCGGAAACCTTCGCGCCGCCGAGGATGGCGACGAACGGACGCTTCGGATCAGCAAGCGCGCCGCCCATGACGGAGATTTCCTTCTGGATCAGATAGCCACACACGGCCGGAAGATGGTCGGCAACGCCAGTTGTGGAGCAGTGCGCGCGGTGCGCGGAGCCGAAGGCGTCGTTGACAAAGATATCGGCCAAAGCAGCGAATTTCTTGCTCAGCTCGGGATCGTTTTTGGTTTCTCCCTTTTCAAAGCGGACGTTTTCCAGCAGCATCGCTTCGCCCTCCTGCAGGGAGGAGGCAAGCGACTGCGCGCTCTCGCCGACCACGTCTGCAGCCATTTTTACTTCCTTGCCCAGCAGCTCGGAAAGACGCTTTGCCACAGGAGCGAGTGAAAATTCGGGATTGACCTCGCCTTTCGGGCGGCCAAGGTGAGAGCAGAGGATGACCTTGGCATTGTGGTCGAGCAGATATTGGATCGTGGGAAGGGACGAGACAATGCGCTTGTCGCTGGTGATTTCACCGTCTTTGAGCGGTACGTTGAAGTCGCAGCGAACGAGTACTTTTTTACCTGCTACGTCGATATCCTCGATCGTTTTTTTGTTCAGTGCGTTCATGAATGACCATTCCTTTCGTCTGGGCGGGTTCCGGATCATCGGAAGGCTGTGCCGGTCAAAGCTTCCCTGCCCCTGTTTACATCTGTTTTTGGCTTTTATTTGGTATTTTACGCGGTAATTATTGTATAACACGACGGAATAATTTGCAAGTAGCAAAGGGCCTAAACCTGAAGGCGAAGATTGTTAAAAAACTGTCATACTGGTGAGGCTTGCAGCTCCAGAATGATTCCATGTGACGCGTGGCACTCGCAACGTAAGCTCACAACCTTCGAAAATCGGATACGGCAAAGGCCGCGGCTGCCATAAACAGGATGGCCGAGAGCGTAGCCGGGGAGAAAACCGCAGCAGCGGTATCAGACGCCTGTTTATGTGCATCCGGATGGAGAGACGCGATGGTTGAAGGGGATGGGACAGAGACCGTGGCCTCTCGGGATATGGAAGGCGCGCTTTTAGAATTTGGAACAGCTTGTGCGGCGTGGGATGCCGGCTGTGTATCCTGAACAGTGGCAGGCTGTGAGGACAATACGCTCTCCGATTCCTCATATCCGTCCGACAGAAAAACGCCGTTCCCGTCCGTATACCGGACACCGGTACCGTCTACTCGATCATCAATCCCTTGCGTATCGATATAAAACCCCGAGGCAAGGCCGGAAACAGCCGCTCCAATCCGGCGAACACGCTCTTCCGTTAAGGCTTTTTGAAGAGTATCCGAGGCGGAGAACCCGGCAAGCTTTGCCAAGGTTCCTGCACGCGTGGAGGAAATCAATCCCAGCGCGGGCTTCCATAGCGCGCCCGCATTGGCAGAGAGAAAGGAGGTATCCAGCTTCAAGTCGTTTAGAATTTTCTGGCAGAGCGACGCGGCAGCGGGCAGAATCTGCTCTGTGATCAGTGCGCGCGTCAGCGCCGGGTTCAACTGTTCAAGCAGCGCGGCGGCGCGCTCATCGGGCGATTCCTGCCCGACGTTATGGGTGAGCATCATATCCGTCAAAAAATCATTCACTGTGTAGGGCCTGCCGTCCGCGGATTCCGAAAGTACGCTTGCACAGAGCTTTGAAACAAGTTGCTCTATTTCCCTGCGGAGCGGACTTTTCCCGGAAGCATCCTTTGCAAGCCATTGTGCATCGATCTGAGAAAATAAATCGTGTACCATGGGAATCAGGTTTTCGGAAATGGAAAGCCGCAAGGCCGGCAGGAGAAAAGAGGCGGAGCTCTCGATGATAACAGTATCTGTTCCGTCAAGCCGAAGTTGCAGCTGTAGCTTCCCGCCGAGATCCAGCGAGAGAGGGCTTTGCAGCGCAGATTGGATCACTTTCTGGATTGCGGAATCGAGATCGCCTGTTTGGGCGATTTGTTCAATGCCTTTTTTGAGCCCGTTCGTTTCCAACGTCTCCAGTGGGCTGTCCAGAAAGCGCATCGCATAGCTGGAAAAGGCTGTATCCGAAAAAAGGCTTTGATGCAGGTGCTCCTGGTAATCGATCCGCTGCCCTTTCCAGGTAATCTCCTTCACACTTTCTGAGGTCAGGGTAATTTGCGTCCCTTCCACCGTGGCGGTGCGGATTGGCGCGCCGTATGTCACGAGAGAACCGGTCTCCATGTCCAGCAGCCAATTTCCCTTTGGAGAGGTATATTTTGCAACGTCCGTTTCGTGCATGTGCCCGGTAAATAAATAGGAGAGGCCTGCGTCGGCAAAGCGCTGCGCGATTTTGGTGCCGTGATCGATGGCGCCGTTCAGGGCGTCAGAGATTGTGCCGGATTTATGGGGCAAAAGGGGGCGATGCATGCCAGCAATTAGGGTTTCACCGTTTTGCTTTGCCTTTTTTACCTGCTGGAGAATCCAGTTCATGAGCCCGTCGGAGATCGTACCGCCGGACTCTGAGGGACAGTCGCCCGTGTAGGCCTCATTGTCGATCATCAGCAGGCGGACACCCGGCTTTGGAGATACCGAATAGGAGAGCCCGCCCTGGACGGCATTGGCATCGTCTGTGTCAGGCGGCTGATAGTAGGCCGCATCGTCCGCGCCGTCATAGCCGTACGCCCAGAAAAGGTTCCGGAATTCGGAGGGAGACAGCCCGCCAGAGCGTACGTCGCAGTCCCCATTGATCACATAGACCCGAATGCCTGCCTGCTCCACCTTTTTCAGCTTCTGCGCCAGTTCTTCTGCGCTGGCTCGTTCTCCGCTGCTCGTCAGATCGCCTGTGAGGATCAGTACGTCCGGACGCTCGCGAATGACGGCTTCAATCGCTTCTTCCGCCGCTGGGACGCTTTCGCCATATAGCCTTAGATCGTTGCCAGCTGCTATAGCTTGATCGGAAGCGGCCAGATAATGCAGGTCGGACAGGATGCAGAGCTTCATTTGAGCGGCAGAAGCACTGCGCTGCGTAGCAGCGGCAATGGCGGGCACGAGGCAGCAAACGGCCAGGCACAGGCACAGGAAAACCGGAACAGCCCGTTTTGCGGGATGGGTGGCTTTCTTCATATGGCTCCCTCCTTTTATGAATTCAGGCCGCCCAGCGGCAATCCTTTACAGGGTTCAGTATCTGCATTTTCTTATTGGAACAGTGGGCTTTTCTTCTGAAAATTTTTGGAAAATCCGTGCCGTACTTGAACTCCTGGCGGTAAAAAGGAAATTCATTAAAAAGTTATATATTTTTTGAAGGTGGTGTGCTATAATGAAAAAACATTGTGGATTTTTATGTCTGCCGTCCCTTTTATCGTGAATGGAAACAGAGGTAAGACGGCATGATGGGATTGCCAAATTTAAAGTTGGGGCTTTTCCAAAACCATACTGAGGAGACTGGTACAATGGGATTTTTGAAAAAACTGTTTGGCGATTATTCCGCTAAAGAAGTAAAACGTATCCTTCCCCTGCGGGACAAGGTGCTCGCTTTGGAGGAACAGTATGCCGCCAAAACGGATGAGGAGCTGCAAGCAGTGACTCCGGCGCTGAAAGCGCGGCTCGCAAACGGAGAGACGCTCGACGATATCCTGCCGGATGCCTTTGCCGCCTGCCGCGAGGCCTCTTGGCGCGTGCTGGGGATGAAACACTTCCCCGTGCAGGTCGTCGGCGGCATCATCCTGCATCAGGGCCGCATCGCCGAGATGAAAACCGGTGAAGGCAAAACGCTGGTTGCCACCCTGCCGGCGTATCTGAATGCGCTATCTGGCAAAGGCGTCCATGTGGTCACGGTCAACGATTACCTCGCCCGGCGAGACTCGGAGTGGATGGGCAAGGTTTACCGCTTCCTGGGGCTCAAGGTGGGTTTGATCGTACATGAGAAAAACGACGCCGAGCGGCGCGAGGCTTATGCGGCGGATATCACATACGGCACCAACAATGAGATGGGCTTCGATTACCTGCGCGACAACATGGTGCCCTATAAAGAGCTGAAAGTTCAGCGCGGCCACAATTTCGGCATCGTCGACGAGGTCGACTCCATTTTGATCGACGAGGCGCGCACGCCGCTGATCATCTCCGGCAAGGGCGACGCCTCCACGGACCTCTATCGCCAGGCGAACGAATTTGCCAAGCGCCTGAAGGTGGTGCGCATCAAGGAGCAGGATACCAAGAAGAATGCGGAGGAAGAGGCGGACGCCGACTATATCGTCGATGAAAAGGCGAAGACGGCCGTGCTCACCAAGGAGGGCGTGAAAAAGGCGGAGTCCTACTTCCACGTGGACAACCTAATGGATCTCGACAATGTCACCCTGCAGCACCATATCAATATGGCCATCCGTGCGCAGGGCGTCATGCGCCGCGACGTTGACTATGTGGTGAAGGATGGGCAGGTGCTCATTGTTGACGAATTTACAGGCCGTATTATGCTCGGCCGCCGTTACAGCGAAGGCCTTCATCAGGCGATCGAGGCCAAGGAGGGGGTTAAGGTCGAGTCGGAGAATAAGACGCTGGCGACCATCACCTTCCAAAATTATTTCCGCCTATATACAAAGCTCTCCGGTATGACCGGTACGGCGATGACAGAGAGCGAGGAATTTCAGGAGATTTACAAGCTCGACGCGGTTGAGATTCCCACGAATAAGCCGATGATCCGCGATGACCATCCGGACGCGGTTTACGCGACGACAGAGGCAAAATATAAAGCTGTCATCGACCAGATCGAGGAGTGTCACAAGAAGGGCCAGCCCGTGCTGGTCGGCACAATCTCCATTGAAAAATCGGAGTTATTGAGCGCGATGCTCAAAAAGCGCCATATCAAACATGAAGTCCTCAATGCGAAATATCATGAGAAGGAAGCGGAGATCATCGCACAGGCCGGTAAATCCGGCGCGGTGACGATCGCGACGAATATGGCGGGCCGCGGCACCGATATCATGCTCGGCGGTAATTCTGAATATCTTGCCAAGGCGGAGATGCGCCGCATGCAGATCCGCGAGGAACTCATCAGCGAGGCGACCGGCTTCGCGGAGACGGACGATCAGGAGATCCTGGATGCACGCCGCACCTTCACAGAGCTCAACCAGAAATATAAGGACGAGATCGCCGAGGAGGCGGACAAGGTACGCGCGGCGGGTGGCCTGTTCATCATCGGCACGGAGCGGCACGAATCCCGCCGGATCGATAACCAGCTGCGCGGCCGTTCCGGCCGTCAGGGGGATCCCGGTGAGAGCCGGTTCTATCTCTCCCTGCAGGACGACCTGTTCCGCCTGTTCGGCGGTGACCGGATGGCGAACCTTGCCGATTCCTTTGCGGCCCGAGGGCTGGAGGACGCACCGATTGAATTAAAGCTCGTCTCCAATTCCATCGAGAGCGCGCAGCGCAAGGTGGAATCCCGCAACTTTGCCATTCGTAAAAATGTATTGCAGTTCGACGATGTCATCAACCGCCAGCGCGAACTGATCTATAAGCAGCGTGACATGGTGCTCGACGGCGAAGACCTGAAGCCCACCATCCTGAAGATGATCGACGAGACGATCACGCAGGCGGTCGATCTGTACTGCCCGGCGAGCCACGAGAAGGCGGACTGGAACGCGAAGGCATTGTATGAAAACTACAAATGGCTGGTAAAGCCCGAGGACATCGAGGGCGATATCGACCGCGATGCGCTGCAGGATACACTGATCGAGCGCGCGCATGCGCTTTACAATGAGCGTGAAGAGAAATTTACGCCGGAAATTATGCGCCAGCTCGAGCGCAAGGTGCTGCTCGACAATGTTGACGCGCGCTGGATGGAGCATATCGATGCGCTCGACGAGCTGAAAAAGGGCATTGGCCTGCGCGCGTACGGCCAGCAGGACCCGGTGGTCGCCTTCCGACTGGAGAGCTTCGATATGTTCGATGAGATGACCGCCGCAATCCGCGAGGGCACGGTACGCATCATGCTGACGGTGCCGGTACGCAGCGAAGAGGATGTCCGCCGCGAGCAGCAGGCGAAGATCACCTCCACGAGCGGCGCGAGCGACGGCTCCGATAAAGCGCGCCCGGTGCGCAAGGAGAAAAAGCCGGGCCCGAACGATCCGTGCTACTGTGGCAGCGGCAAGAAATATAAGAAGTGCCACATGCAGGCGGATCAGGCCGAGGCAGCAAAGGCAGCCGCGGCGAACCGGAACCGGTAAGAGATATGGCAGAATGCACTGGTAAAAGAGGCCGTTTGAATGGCAGTGAGCCATAAAGAAGTATCGAGAAAATATGGACTTACGCCAAGTGAACGGGAAATGAAAAACTCTATGTAGATGGTTAGATATCTACATAGAGTTTTTCTTTTGCACTTCTTACGGTTTTTCAGCATTCGTAGAATGCGTAGCTGCCCCACAGGGGGCGTTTCCGGGGGAATGGCGCCTTCCGCCTACAAGCGCTTTTGCGGGTTTGCCTGAAGGGCTCAATCTATAAAAATGGAAAACATGTACCTGTTGGTATCGGTTGCCGGTTTGTAAAATACACGGAAAAATAAAAAGAAGTCTTGCTTGTGACGTAAGGTAATGAGTTATAATGCAAACAAAGGTGATTAAAATGTCAAACAACAAAGCGATACCGCAAGGGTATATGACCGTGGGTGTGGTGGCAAAGAAAATGGGTATCACCGTTCGCACCCTGCAATACTACGACAGAGAAGGCCTGCTTTCACCATCGGCAGAGAGTGAAGGAGGCCGCAGGCTCTATACCGACAAAGATTTGGTTCAGCTTCATCAAATTCTATCCCTGAAACATTTAGGGTTTTCATTGGATGCGATCAAAAATCGCCTGATTTCTCTTGATACCCCTGCCGATGTTGCGGGCGCGCTTGCAGAGCAAGCTGCTGTTATTCAGGAAAAGATGGAAGCTCTGTCAGAATCCCTAAGGGAGATAGAGGCGTTACGAGCGGAAGTGTTGCAAATGCAATCGGTGGATTTTAAAAAATACGCCGATATTATCGTAAACCTGCAAATGAAAAATGAATTCTACTGGCTGATCAAGCATTTCGATGATACGACTCTTGACCATATTCGGAGCCGCTTCGATCAGGATAGCGGCTTAGCAATGATAGAAACTTTCAACCGCCTGCAAGATGAGGCGATACAGCTTCAAAAAGACGGCGTACCACCCGAAAGCGAAAGGGGGCAGAACTTTGCGAAATCATTCTGGGAAATGATTCTGGAATTTACGGGTGGGGATATGAGTATGCTGCCCAAACTGATAGATATGGGTAACTTTGATGGATTGGACAATGAGTGGAAACAAAAACAGATGATTGTCAATGCGTATATCGAACCGGCTTTAGATGCTTATTTTACAAAGTTGGGAATCCATCCATTTGAGGAGGCGCTTAAATGAACTTGGCCATACAGATTGACAGGCTAAAGAAAAGCTATGGCGATCATACCGTGCTGAAGGGTGTGACTTTTAATGTTATAAAAGGTGAAATTTTTGCATTACTTGGCGTAAACGGCGCGGGCAAAACCACAGCTCTTGAATGTATGGAGGGGTTACGCAAGTATGACAGCGGCAGCATCGTAGTGAATGGGAGAATGGGGATTCAGTTGCAATCGACGTCTCTCCCGGCCCATATCAAGCCAATGGAAGCTGTACGGTTATTTGCAAGATGGAATAAAGCAAAAATAGACCATTCTATGCTTGCCGCTCTCGGAATGAACAAGCTGACGAAAAAGCAGTATGCAGAACTATCAACGGGACAAAAACGGCGTTTGCACTTGGCCCTTGCCTTAATCAGCGATCCTGATATTGTGTTTCTTGATGAGCCGACTGCCGGGCTTGATGTGGAAGGCAGAATAGCACTCCACGACCAAATCCGCAAACTGAGGGCGCAGGGCAAGACAATCATTTTGGCCAGCCATGATATGACGGAGGTGGAAAGCCTGTGTGACCGTATTGCGATTCTGAATGACGGCAATATTGTCTTTTTTGGTACTGTCGCAGAATTGACCGCAAAAATCGGCAAGCGCTATACCCTTCATATCAAAACCGAACAGGGCGATGAAAGCATTGAATCTGACAATATTGGCGATACCATGCTGACTTTGCTGGAAAGTTTTAAGCAGCGAGGCATTGCCGTGTTGGACATTAAAATAGACAGGGGAACGCTTGAACAGCTTTTTATTGAAATAGCAAGGGGGAATGGCAATTGAGTGCGTTTTTATACGGAGTGGCATTGCAATGGAAACTGGATATACGCAGCAAGTCACTGCTGATTACTTGTTATGTGGTTCCCCTTTTGTTTTTTGCCATGATGGGCGGGATATTCACATTCGTGAACCCGGAGGCTAAAGATACGCTGATACAATCCATGACGGTAATGGGCGTATCCATGGGCGCGCTGATCGGCTTGCCGCCTTCCCTTGTGGAGACATACGCAAGTGATATCAAAAAAGTTTATAAGGCCAATGGGGTACCGCTGTATCTTGGTCTGGTTTCGATGTTTTTGTCCACCTTTATTCATCTGTTGCTGATGTCTGCGATCATATATTGCGTTGCCCCCATTGCTTTTGATGCTACACCTCCGGCAAACCTTCCGTTGTATTTTGGCTCACTTGCCGTTTTTATTGCAGTATCATTAAGTGTTGGAAGCGTCTTGGGGCTGGCGGTGAAAAAGCAGGCAAAACTTACCATGATTTCACAACTGATATTTCTACCATCCATTATGCTGTCAGGGATTCTGTTTTCTATTGATTTACTCCCGAAAGCTTTGAGGGTTGTGGGAACAATATTCCCCGCGACTTGGGGATATACATTGATGGCGGACGGCGGCTTTTCTTTCAGCAACCTGTGGCCTTTGGCCGCCATCCTTTTGGTTGCGGTTATCATACTCGGTTTTCTGTTAAAAAAACTGAAATCGGAATCATGAGCCAATCAAACCGGCCAGGCATCCCATGCCCACATATTTGGGCCAAAGCCGTTTGACAAGATCACTATGCTTGTGCTATAGTGAAATTACAACAATATTATATGGACAGGGGAGCTTGTGAGCAGGCTGAGAGGAAGTCATCAACTTCGACCCTTACACCTGATTTGGATAATGCCAACGTAGGGAGCGAAAGCGCGATTGTTTTCGATCAGCGGGAAATGCCAAACGGTGTTTCCCGCTTTTTGTTTTTCTGTCCATAGTGTTTAAGGAGGAACAAGATGGATTATACAACACAGATGGACGCGGCGCGGAGAGGAATCTTAACAGAGCAGCTGCGTGCCGTTGCAGCAGAGGAGAATATGGAGGCAGACCGGCTGCGAGAGCTGGTCGCGAAGGGGCAGGCGGTCATTCCGGCGAATAAAAATCACGCCTGCCTCAAGCCCTGCGGCATTGGGCGCGCATTGCGCACAAAGATCAATGTCAATCTCGGCGTCTCCCGGGATTGTCTCGACCTGGATGAGGAGTTCAAAAAGGTAGAGGCGGCAGTTAAGATGGGCGCAGAGGCCATTATGGACCTGAGTTCCTTCGGCGATACGAAAGCTTTCCGCCAAAAGCTCATCCGAAATTGTACGGCTGTGCTGGGCACGGTGCCGATTTATGACGCGGTGGTTTATTATAATAAGCCCCTGAAGACGATTACTTCGGACGAATGGATCGACATCGTGCGCATGCACGCACAAGAGGGCGTGGATTTCATGACGATTCACTGCGGGATCAACCGGGAGACCGCCCGTAAGTTCAAGGAAAATAAGCGCCATACCAACATCGTCTCGCGCGGCGGATCTATCATCTTCGCCTGGATGGAGCTGACCGGGGAGGAAAATCCGTTCTACGCGCGCTTCGATGAGATTCTGGAGATCTGCCGGGAATACGATGTGACCCTGAGCCTCGGCGATGCCTGCCGCCCGGGCAGCATTGCGGATGCGGGTGATATCGCGCAGATCGAGGAGCTTGTTACGCTGGGAGAGCTGACCCAAAGAGCCTGGGCGCGTGACGTGCAGGTGATGATTGAAGGGCCGGGCCATATGCCGCTGAATCAGATTCGTGCCAATATGGAGATCGAGCAGACGGTCTGCAAGGGCGCGCCCTTTTATGTGCTCGGCCCGTTGGTCACGGATGTGGCCCCCGGTTACGACCATATTACCAGTGCGATCGGCGGCGCGATCGCGGCTACCTACGGCGCCTCCTTCCTGTGTTATGTAACGCCTGCCGAGCACCTGCGGCTGCCGACAGTGGAGGATGTAAAGGAGGGGATTATCGCCTCCAAAATTGCCGCCCACGCGGCGGATATCGCCAAGGGCCTGCCCGGCGCGGACGAATGGGATTACCAGATGAGCGAGGCCAGGAGGAATCTCGACTGGGAGCGGCAGTTTGCGCTTGCGATCGATCCGGAGAAAGCACGCGCCTACCGCGCAGAGAGCATGCCGGAGCGGGAGGATACCTGCACGATGTGCGGCAAAATGTGCGCTGTGCGCAATATCAACAAAATCCTGCGCGGCGAAGACGTAGATATCATGGACTGAGAAAGGGAGAATGCAATATGTTTGGAGAAAAGCTTGAAAATATACGGAAAATGTCGCCCCTGATCCACAATATTACAAATTATGTAACCGCCAACGACTGTGCGAATATCCTGCTCGCCTGCGGAGCGTCCCCCACGATGGCGGACGATGCGTCCGAGGTGGAGGAGATCACCACGATCAGCAACGCGCTCAATATCAATATCGGCACGTTGAACGCCATGGTGACGGGCATGTTCCTCGCCGGGAAAAAGGCCAATGAACTGGACCGCCCCGTCGTTTTGGATCCAGTTGGCGCGGGTGCTTCTAGGCTGCGGACGGATACGGCGTGCAGGCTGATTGATGAAATCCGTTTTACTGTCATCCGGGGCAATATCTCTGAGGTCAAGACCCTTGCCTCCGGTTCCGGCACGACGAAGGGCGTAGACGCGGACGCGGCGGATATCGTAACGGAGGATACGCTCGATCAAACCATTGCGTTTGTCAAAGCCTTCGCGGCAAAGACAGGCGCCGTGATCGCCGTGACCGGCGCGATCGATCTGGTCGCAGACGCAGAGCGTGCATTTGTCATCCACAACGGCCGGCCCATGATGGGGCGCGTCACCGGCACGGGCTGCATGCTCTCCGCCATGACTGCCGCCTATTTGGCAGCAAACCCGGGTGCTGCGCTGGAGGCTGCCGCGGCTGCTGTGTGCGCCATGGGCGTATGCGGGGAGATCGCTTTGGAACGGCTGCAGGAGGGGGAAGGAAACGCCACCTACCGCAACCGTCTGATTGACGCAATTTATCATCTGGACGCACAGACGTTGGAAGGAAGGGCGCGCTATGAAATTCGATAAGCGGGATTTATTGCTCTACGCGGTGACAGACCGCTCCTGGCTGGGGGAAAACACACTTTCACAGCAGGTGGAGGAAGCGCTTCAGGGCGGTGTGACGATGCTGCAGCTGCGGGAGAAGGATTTGGAGCAAGATGCCTTTCTTGAGGAGGCGTTCGCGGTGAAGGCCCTGTGCAGACGCTTCGGCGTCCCATTTCTCATTGATGATGATGTGCCCCTGGCGCTCCACTGCGGCGCGGACGGTGTCCATGTAGGGCAGAGCGATATGGAGGCGGGCGAAGTGCGCGCCAGAATCGGCCCGGATAAAATCCTGGGTGTATCCGTACAGACAGTTTCCCAAGCGCTTTTGGCGCAGGAAGCGGGCGCGGATTATCTCGGCGTCGGCGCGGTATTTTCCACATCGACAAAGCTGGATGCGGATACCGTATCTTTTGATACGCTACGGAAGATCTGCGCAGCGGTGGATATTCCGGTCGTGGCGATCGGCGGAATCAACACGGAGAATCTTTTGGAGCTGTCCGGCAGCGGGATCGCCGGCGTTGCCGTCGTGTCGGCCATTTTTGCGGCGCCTTCCCCGCAGGCCGCAGCGCACCGGCTGCATGTGCTTGCGCAGACAGCGACACAGGGCTAATAGAAAAGCCGTAAGGAGAAGATTTATGAACATAGCCGGAGCAATTTTTGATATGGATGGTACCTTGCTTGATTCCATGCCGGTCTGGGACCACGTAGGGATCGATTATCTCGCCGGGCTCGGGATTCGCGCGCGCCCGGATCTACCCGAAAAAATATTGACGATGTCGATGCATCAGGCGGCGGCTTATTTCCGCTCGGATTACGGCGTGCCCTTTTCTGAAGAAGAGATTATCGAGGGAATAAATGCACGGATCGCGGCATTTTATCAGGATACCGCACCCGCGAAGGATGGCGCCGTGGATTTTTTGCGCGCGCTTCAGCAGAGAGGGATCAAAATGTGCGTGGCCACGGCAACGGACCGCCCGCTGGTGGAGGCGGCGCTGCGGCGGACAGGGCTGATCGATGCATTCTCGTACATCTTGACCTGCACAGAAGTAAAAGCGGGAAAGGACCGGCCGGATATTTTTTTGGAGGCGCAGAAAAGGCTCGGCACGCCGCGGGAGCAGACGCTCGTATTCGAGGATGCGCTCTACGCCATCCAGACAGCAAAACAGGCGGGCTTTCCCGTTGCGGCAGTTTATGATGCATCCTCTCTGGCGGATCAGGAGCAGATCAGGGGGATTGCGGATTACTATCTGCCGTCCCTTTCCGGTGCAGAGGAGGCCTTGCTGTGAAAACGGTGCTGACGATCGCCGGATCAGATCCGAGCGGTGGGGCGGGAATTCAGGCGGATATCAAGACGATCACCGTCCACGGCCTGTATGCGATGAGTGCGGTCACCGCGCTGACTGTACAGAATACGTTGGGCGTTTCCGCTGTGGAGACGGTGTCTACCTCCCTTGTCGCACAACAGATTGACTGCGTTTTCGAGGATATCCGGCCGGACGCGGTCAAAATCGGTATGCTGGGCAGTGCGGCGGTGATTCAGGCAGTTGCACAGCGGCTACGTTTTTATCATACGGAGAATATCGTGCTCGATCCGGTGATGGTGTCCACAAGCGGGCACCGGCTGCTTGATGAGCAGGCCATCGAACTGCTCAAACAGGAGCTTTTTCCTCTCGCACGGGTCATTACGCCGAATTTGCCGGAGGCGGAGGCACTTTGTGGATTTTCTGTACAGAATGAAATGGAGATGGAAAGAGCGGCGCGGTTCCTCTCCGAGCAGTCGGGCGTGGCAGTGCTCCTCAAAGGAGGCCATCTTACGGGGAGGGCAGACGATTTGCTCTATGAAGGCAGAGAGGCACACTGGCTTTCAGGCGAGCGGGTGAGCAATCCCAATACGCATGGGACGGGCTGTACGCTCTCCTCAGCAATCGCCTGCCATCTGGCGCAGGGAGAGGACCTGCTGGAAAGTGTCCGCCAGGCTAAGTGTTATCTGACCGGCACTTTGAAAGCAGGCCTTAACCTGGGTAAGGGGAACGGGCCGCTGAATCATATGTATCATAGCGGGATCATAGGATAAATGCCGAGCAGCAGTGTGATTGTTTAACAGGTGCGGGCCGTATCGGACGGCCCGCATTGTTTTGCCCTGCGGCCGTGCGGCATTGACTTTCTGCCGCCGTGAACTTATAATGGATTGCGTGTTGGTATATGATAAAATCTATATGGATTAAGGATGGATACGATGATACAATTTGAAGAACTCCGTCTGCAGCTGCTCGAGGATGAGGACGCTCTCAAGGAGCTTTCCTCCGCGCTTGGCATGGAGGAGATGCGCAAAGAGGTGGCCGAGCTGGAGGGACAGACCGCGGCGGAGGATTTTTGGGGCGACCTCGCCAATTCTCAAAAGGTCCTCCAGCGTATCAGCATGCTCAAAAACCGAATTTCCTCCTATGAAACGCTGAAATCCGATTTCGACGACGCGCTTGTGATGATCGAGCTGGCCGATGAGGAGGGTGATCTGAGCCTTTTGCAGGAGTGCCAGGATAGTGTGAAAAGGGTCAAGGAGGGCATCCAGGCGCAGACGCTCTCGACGCTGCTCAGTGGCGAGTTTGATTCTAAAAATGCAATTTTAACCTTTCATGCGGGCGCGGGCGGCACGGAGGCGCAGGATTGGGCGGAGATGCTATTCCGCATGTATAACCACTGGGGTGAGCGCCACGGCTTTAAGGTGAGCACGCTCGATTTTCTGGACGGCGACGAGGCGGGCCTCAAATCGGCTGTTTTGCTGGTGGAGGGACTGAACGCCTATGGCTTTTTGCGCAGCGAAATGGGGGTGCACCGTCTGGTGCGGGTTTCCCCGTTTGATTCCTCGGGCCGCAGGCACACGTCATTTGCTTCGCTGGAGGTCATGCCGGAGATTGATGATACCTTCGATGTGGAGATCAATCCGGAGGATATCAAGATGGACGTTTACCGCGCGAGCGGCGCGGGCGGGCAGAAGGTCAACAAAACTTCCTCTGCCGTGCGCCTGACGCACATCCCCACGGGGATCGTTGTTTCCTGCCAGGTAGAGCGCAGCCAGCATCAAAATCGGGAGGTCGCGATGCGCATGCTCAAATCGAAGCTGGTGGAGATCAAGGAACGCGAGCATCTGGATAAGATCGAGGATATCAAGGGCGATCAAAAGGAGATCGGCTGGGGCAGCCAGATCCGCTCCTATGTATTCATGCCCTATACGCTGGTCAAGGATCATCGCACAGGCTATGAGTCGGGCAATATCAATGCCGTGATGGACGGCGACCTTGATGGCTTTATCAATGCATTTCTGAAGATGGAATCGCTCGAAAAGCTAGAAAAGAAGGATTAAGAAACGTCAAAACCATGTGAGGATGCCGCTATGAAAAAGGAAAAGCGGCCTTCCCGGCTGCAAAAGCTTTCGAAGGAGAAAAGGTGCGTGCTCATTGCGATATGCATTTTGCTTATCATCGGAATCCTTTCACCGTTTGTCATCAACGGGGTGGTGGTTGGCAGCGCACGGCGGTATTTCATAAAGCCGGAGCAAACAGAGCAGGTGAATGCGGATTGCGTGATTGCCCTGGGCGCGATGGTATGGGGGAAGGATACGCTCAGCCACATGTTGGAGGACCGCGTGCTCGGCGCGATTGACGTTTACGAACGCGGCGGCGCGAAAAAAATCCTGATGAGCGGCGATCACGGGCAGAAGGACTATGACGAGGTCAACGCTATGAAGAAATACGCAGTGGAGAAGGGCGTTGATGCAGACGATGTGTTTATGGATCACGCAGGATTTTCTACCTATGAGACGATGTACCGCGCGCGGGATGTCTTCCAGGCGAAGAAGGTAGTCATCATCACGCAGAAATATCACCTTTACCGTGCGGTTTATGTCGCGCGAGCGCTGGGGCTGGATGCATACGGCGTTGCGTCCGATCCGAGGCCATACAGCAGTGCAGTTTATAACAATGCACGGGAATTTCTGGCGCGTGTTAAGGATTTCTTTACTGCAATCGTCAAGCCGGAGCCGACGTATCTGGGCGAAGCGATTCCGATCAACGGCAGCGGTTCGCAGACGGATGATCAGGCTTGACCGTAATTTATTTTGGATCGGGAAGAAAACCGCCGCAAATGCAACAATATGCATTTGCGGCGGTTTCAGACTGTAGACAAAGGCCGGCACATTAGTGCCGGATTTTTCTGAATGAAATGCA
>ERZ781272.268-NODE-268-length-53175-cov-10.702428_pt1 | contig 53175 bp, 53 predicted proteins | sample MGYA00375850_ERZ781272 | MGnify/ENA primary metagenome ERZ781272 (study PRJEB29790, sample SAMN06051246) | human gut metagenome | host: Homo sapiens | place: USA: Cincinnati, Ohio | collected 2013-06-21 | study: EMG produced TPA metagenomics assembly of the Gut...
TTCTCCGCCGCAGTTTGCCTATATTGGCAGATGGTGCGGTTTTTTCATGTCATTGCGCGGTGTTGCCTTAGTCTTTTTGTCAGCCGGGGGTCTTAAAATCCATCGAATCTGACAAATACTCTGCAGGGCACCCCCTTTTCTCTTTTCCACATCTGTTTTACTGCCTTTTTGACAAATCTGCACTTCAAAGCTCATCCAATCTATGCTATAGTAACCATGGCATCGTATTAGGGGTACATTGGTCCCATCTTTCAAGGTATATCCAACTAATGGGCCATAGTGATTGGAGGTCGTGTATGACAAAAATAGGGATTATTGTTCCCGAGGGTAGTGGAACCTTCCAAGAAGATACCGAACGAATTGCCAAGCGGCTGCAGATTGCTCCGATATTCTGCTCTGGGCATTTTGCCAGCGTGTTGCCAACGGTACGGCAAATGCTGAACGACCACTCGGATATCCAAGCGCTGATATCCCGCTCCACCACCGCAATCTATTTGCGCAGAAATTTTGATCTGCCTGTGGTGGATTTGGATCTGAACAACTTTGATTTTGCCAAGACTATCTCCGACCTGCCTGACAAAAGCGGAAATTTTATTGTGGTGCAGTTTCATCCTTCAGCCTCTACCTATGACGTGGAGTCCATCGCCAAGGTCTGCAACATAAACCTAAAGACAGTCTTTGTCAATGCAGACAGCCCTAGCGACATCAGCAAGGTGGTGGAGGAGGCCGGCTGTGACCGGGTGGTCTCCTCTGTCTCAGTGGTCGCAGAACCGTGCAGAAGGGCTGGGAAAGAAGTAATCTCCCTGCGGTTCTCTCCTGAGGCCATCGAAGCTGCCATGCGGCAGGCCCTGTATATGATCGACAGCAAGCGCCGTGAGGTGCAGAGGACGGAACAGCTGCTTCAGATTCTCAACGCCTTCTCGGAAGGTTTTCTGGCAGTGGACAGTCGAGGAAAGATCGTTATGTTTAATCAAGCCCTCTGTGACATTGCGGGCATCCGTTCCTCGACCGTCATCGGGGCCTCTCTGGCCGAAGTCAAAAACTCGATGTACTTTATCCGCCTGCTGACAGAAGCTTCAGACGAGAGCGTTCTGGATTATCATGGCAAAAAGTACATTGTCAATCGCCCGTATTTTCCCAGCACCAGCTTTCTGCGTGGCATCTGGAGCGTGAGCAGTCTGTCCGGCATTCAGGAGAAAACTACCATTTACCAAAAAAAACTGGTCAGTGACGGCTACCGAGCCCGATACCATTTCAGTGACATCGTATCTGTCAGCCCCATAATGGAAGCCTTAAAAGAAAAGGCCAAGCGCTATGCACATACGGACTGCAATATCCTCATTTTGGGTGAGAGCGGTACGGGTAAAGAAATGATGGCACAGAGCATCCATAACGAGAGTGACTATCGAAACGGCCCCTTTGTGGCAATTAACTGTGCCGCGCTTCCAGAAAATCTATTGGAGAGTGAGCTTTTTGGCTATGAGGAGGGCGCATTTACCGGTGCCCGCCGCAATGGCAAGGAAGGTCTGATCGAGCTGTCCAACCACGGCACACTCTTTCTGGACGAGGTGGGCCTGATGCCCCTGTCTCTCCAGGCCAAGCTTCTGCGCAGCCTGCAGGAGCGGCAGATCAGCCGGCTGGGCGGAACCAAACTCATTTCAGTGGAAAACCGCATCATTTGTGCGACCAACAACAATTTGATGCAGGCGGTGAAAGAGGGGGCCTTTCGAGGGGATCTGTTTTACCGTCTGGATGTCCTAAACATTCGGGTGCCGCCCCTACGTGAACGCGTCGGCGACATCCCGTTTCTGGTCAGGACCCTGCTTCGACGCAAGGGCATTGCCCGCCGCAGGCTGATGGGGATAGACGATTCCCTCATGCACTACTTTACTTCATATAGTTGGCCGGGTAATTTCCGTCAACTTGAGGCTTTTCTGGAGCGGATTTTTGCCTTAAATCAGGGCCTACTTGTTCAGGAGGAGCTGCTGAAACGACTTTTCGAAGAGCTTCCCAAGGAGGATATTCCCCTTACAAAATGTGATGCCGCAGTTCCTGAGGAGGGGGGTCTGTTCCCCACGCTGTACGGAAATTACGTAGTATCTGCAAATCTATCCCAGGCAGAGGAGCAGATCATCCGTGAAGCATACCTCCGCTGCGACGGCAACATCACTGCGCTGACTCAGGCGCTGGGACTTGGTAGGACCACCCTTTGGCGAAAGCTGAAACAGCTGGGCCTTCGCAATATCCCCTAAATTTTTGCCCAAATAATTTATATCCAGATGCTTTATATCGAAACGTGCGCGCCGCAGATGTTTCATAGCGAAATTCCGTTATGAAACATCTGCGGTTTTTTAAGCGAGCTGTTCTTGGCTATTTTACTGGTTTCATAGGAAAAATTATGTATTTTTTATGCATTTATCTAAACATTAATGCTTGGATTTGCAGGCATTTTTTATTCCCCATAAGAATCCCCCAGGTTTCTTCCTTCCACAAGCCGGCAACTGGTAGGCCAAAACTGGCATCACGTTTGCTGAATATATAGTCAAAGCTCGCTGCGGCAGTTTTGAACAGGCGCTGTACTCCACATCCCCGCAGGCGCTCCACCGTTTACCCCTCATCCAGGCCTGGCCAGCCAGACATAGGAGCCGCTCTGCAGGGAGAGGACAGCCCGCCACCGTCCGTTAAATGCTAGGAGGAGAATTTATGGCGAATATCTTTGATGGTATTACGGTAATCGACATTACAAACAACCTCGCCGGTCCCCTTTGCGCTCAAATGCTGGGCGACTACGGCGCCGAAGTTTACAAAATCGAGCGCCCCGGTGCGGGAGACGACTCCCGCGGTATCGCCCCCAAGATTGAGGGTCAGGCTCTTTTTTATATGTATGCAAACCGGAATAAAAAGTCCGTCACCCTATCCCTGGACGACCCCCGTGCGCAGGAGTGCATTTACAAGATGGTTCATGACGCGGATGTACTGATTGAAAGCTATCCCCCCGGGCGAATGAAGAAATTTCACCTGGACTATGAGACCATCTCGAAAATCAACCCCAAGATTATTTACTGCTCCGTCTCCGTGGCCGGCCAGATGGGGCCCCACAGCAAGGTCCCCGGTTTTGACCTTATTGCCCAGGCGATGTCCGGCATGATGGACATCACCGGGGAGAAGACCGGCGGTCCCACCAAAAGCGGTACCGTCATCGGCGACTACATCGGCGGTCTGAACGCCTTTGGCTCCGTCGTCTCCGCTCTGTTCTACCGCGAGAAGACCGGCGAAGGCCAATACTGCGACGTCTCCCTTCTGGACGGTCTGATCGGCGTCAACACCCTTGTGGACCAGGCTGCCACTCTGCACACACATCCCACCCGCTCCGGCGCACATCACGGTACCATCGCCCCCTACGGCGTGTATAACGGCAAGAATGGGGAGAGCTGTATTGTGGCGGCCTACACCGGGAAGATGTGGCCGTCCCTGTGCAATCTGATGGGCCGTCCCGATATGATCGACGACCCCAAATTCAACAGCAACGTGACCCGCTGCCAAAATCTTCCTGAGCTGATCGAGTGCATTGAGAGCTGGCTGAAGACCTTTGATAAGATCGACGACGCTGTGGCGAAGATGGCCGAAGCCGGCATCGCCACCTGCAAGATCTGCTCCACCACCGACGTGGTAGAGGACCCCTCTTACCGCGAAGTGGGACTCATCGTCGATATCCCCACGCCGCCCTCCGTCAAGGAGCGGGACCATGTGACTACCCGCGGCTCCTGGCTCCGTTTCAGCAAATGCAAGCCGGAATACAAACGGCCCTGCGACTTGGGCGAATACAACGACGAGGTGCTCGGTCAGTATATGACCAAAGAAGAGATCGATCAGTGCATGCAGGACTGGGCCGGCAAATTCAAAAAGCAGTGATCCCTTGTCCCTGTCACGACATTCGCAATTTTGATGGGAGGAATATACATGTACACGAGCAAATGTGAAAATATCCTGTTCTCCGTGGATGAAAAGGGGATCGCCACCGTTACGCTGAACCGCCCGGAGGCGCTCAATGCGCTGACATGGGACATGGAGAAAGAGCTTGGTGACGTGTTTGATTACTGCTCCTATGCCGACGAGGTTCGGGTGGTCGTGCTTACCGGCGCCGGCAAACACTTTTGCGCCGGCGGCGACATCAAGGCCTTCAAACGCCGCATTGACGCTGGCGAAGCGCTTCCCTCTACGGGCGTACGTTACGTGGCCATCGCCGCCCGCAATATTCGCCGCTGCAATAAGCCTGTCATTGCCAAAATCAACGGCGCGGCCTCTGGTGCCGGAAGTGCGCTGGCCTTTGCCAGTGACTTCCGGGTGGGCGATACCAAAACTAAAATCGGAGCTGGCTTTACCAGCATGGGCTTTTCCGGCGATACCAACGGAGTGTATAACCTCACCCGCATCGTCGGCGCAGCTCGTGCCACTGAATTTTACATGCTGGCCCAGACGGTGAGCGGCGAGGAAGCCTTTCAGCTCGGAATTCTGAACCGTCTGGCCGAGGAAGGTAAGCTGGAAGAAGCCGCCGCTGCCTTGGCCGAAAAGCTGGCCAACAGCCCCACCCAAGCTCTTTCTTACCAGAAAAGGATGATCAACTTTACCAATTACCCCGACCTAGAGTTGATGCAGGAATTTGAAGTGAACTTTATGCCCGCCTGCTCCCTGACTGCCGACCATGCTGAGGCTGTCAACGCATTTCTGGAAAAACGCGCCCCCAAATTTACCGGCAAATAAAATTGTTTATGGCTTTCGCCATATAAAAGGAGACTTTTGTCATGGATTATCATCTGACACCCGACCAAATCGATCTTCAACTGATGACCCGGGATTTTGCCGATAAGGAGCTTGTCCCGATCGCCGCAGAATATGATCTCAAAAGCGAATTCCCCATGGAGGCCTTTCAGAAGGCCGTTACCATGGGCCTGACCTGCCTGGACCTGCCCGAGGAGTGGGGTGGCGCCGGCGTAGATCTGCTGACCACCGCCATCATCCGTGAAGAGCTTTCCCGCGGCGACGCCGGTTTCAGCTCCGCAGTGGGTGCATGCGGTTTGGGCTTTAAGCCCATCAACTTCGCTGGCACCGAAGAGCAAAAGAAAAAGTACGCTGATGTCGTCACCGGCGGTGGTCTGTTGGCCCTTGGCCTGACCGAGCCCAACGCAGGTTCGGACGTAGCCAACAACAAAACTACCGCCGTCAAGAAGGGCGACAAGTACATCCTCAACGGCCGCAAGTGCTTTATCACCAACGCGCCCCTGGCCGACATCATCACCATCTTCGCTATCACCGATAAGGAGGCCGGTGCCAAGGGGTTCTCTATGTTTATGGTGGAAAAGGGGGCCCCCGGTCTGTCCATCGGCAAGCACGAGGACAAGATGGGCATCCGCTCTTCGGCTACCTCCGATGTCATCATGGAAGACTGTGAGATTCCCGCCTCTGCCCTCATCGGCAAGGAGGGTGATGGCTTCAAGATCGTTATGCAGACCCTGGACAAGGGGCGCGTTTGCGCTGGAGCAAGCGCTCTGGGCGTGGCCCGTGCCGCCTTAGAACACTCCATCCGTTACTCTCAGGAGCGCATCCAGAAGGGTAAGCCCATCTGGAAACACCAGATTATCCAGGCCAAGCTGGCCGATATGGGCATGCGCCTGGAGGCCGCCCGGCAGTTGGTATGGCGTGCCGCCATGGCCTTTGACGCCAATGCCAATGATACCGCCAAGCTGGCTTCCATGTGTAAGTGCTTCGCCGGGGACATGGTGGTCAATGTCACCTGTGAAGCCCTGCAGATCCACGGCGGTTATGGCTATAGCCGCGAATACCCAATCGAAAAACTATACCGCGACGCTAAGATCTTCCAAATCTTTGAGGGTACCAACGAAATCCAGCGTACTATCATCGCCAAGAACATGGTGGATGAGCAGAAGATCGCCGTCCGTTGATTCCTATTGAGGGCGTAATTCGGGCCCTGTACTGTGGGACAATGACAACACGGGGCCCGGATGCACCTCATCTCACATTTTGTTTTTAGGAGGAGGCAGACATGTCTTATTTCAAAACCCGTATGACCGAAATCCTGGGGATCGAATATCCCATCATGTGCGGTGGGCTGCAGAATGCAGCAAACCCAGAGCTGGCTGTTGCTATTTCCGAGGCTGGCGGCCTTGGTATTACCAATATCAGCATGTACCCCAACTTGGACGATTTCCGCACCACGATGAAATGGATGCGCGCCCATACCTCAAAACCCCTGGCGGTCAATATCTCCATGATCCCAAATATTGATATGGGGGATAAGATCCGGCAATATCTGACGATCTGCGGCGAGGAGGGCATCAATGTTATCGAGACCTCCGGCAAAGACCCGGTAGAATTTATCCCGCTCATCCACTCCTACGGAATGAAGATTGTCCACAAGGTTCCCATGGCAAAGCACGCCCTCAGAGCCCAGAAAAGTGGTGTGGACTGTGTGACCGTAGTGGGCTCTGAGGCGGCCGGGCACCCCTCTCCCGACTTGATTGGCACCATGGTGGTGGCCAACAGGGCCGTGGAGCTGTGTTCCATCCCCGTGTTGGTAGGCGGCGGCATCTGTAACGGCAGGAGTCTGGCTGCCGCCCTAGCGCTGGGCGCAGAGGGCGTGGTCATCGGCACCCGCTTCCTGACTGCCAACGAATGCTTTATCTCTCAGAACCACAAGCAATGGATTGTGGACCACATGGAAAAGGACACCATCCTGTGCCAAAAGGCCATCAAAAATATGATCCGTGTGGCACACAATGCTGCTGCCGATGAGTGTCTGGAAATGGAAAAGAAGCCTGGGGTCACCCTTCAGGATCTGATGCCTATTATCTCCGGTGCTGCTGGGAAACAAGCCTATCAGTCTGGCGACACCGGCCGGGGCATGTTTGCTGTCGGTCAGGACATTGGTCTGATCCATGATATCAAGCCAGCAAAGGAAATCATCGACGAGATCATCCAGGAAGCCGTTGGATCGGCAACCCGTCTAGCTAAATTGGCCAAAGCGTAAATGGGCGTATCTCTGTATCCGCACCATATGCAGAGGAGGATATCTCAGCTGTGAAAATTAAGGGGAAATTATCACTGGCAACCGTATGTGCACTGACCTGGTTTGGCCATGCGTGCGGTGCATCCATGGCTACCGGCCGGCTGGCCGTACAATATTGCTCCAGCCATGGCCCCATCGGCCTGCTAGGCGCTATCATTGTCTGGGTTGTTACAGTTGGTTTTGCTTGGATTATCATGGAATACGGCCGTATGATTAGGGCTAATACCTATCATGATGTAGTCAACAGTATTTACTGGCCCCACCGCACCGTCGGCAGAATTATGAATATCGTCTGGGACGTTACCATTCTATACTCTACGGTCGTCGTATCCGGCACCTGTGTTGCTGGGTCTGGAGCCCTCTTGGAGACCGTCTTTGGTGTAAATTATTACATCGGCATGCTTCTTTTTGTTGCTTTCATGCTAGTCATCTTCCTGAGTGGCGGTACTGTCCTCAAAAAATTGGGTGGTATCTCTGCCCCTATGTTGGTGCTTCTGTTTATCATGTGTATCGGCATTATCTATGCGGGATGGGATAACCTTCAAATAGTTCTGTCGGGGAAATTGAACAGTCAGATCGCCGTTGGGCGTGAAACTTTGGGCTCCACTGTTAAGGATGCAGTCACCTATGGCATGACGCAGAGTGGATTTGTGGCCACTGGTATTGTCTATTCCCGCCAGTTCAAGAGTCGAAAGGAAACTAATGTTGCATGCGGTCTGGGCTTCCTCTTTGGTTGCTGTGCTATGATCATGTGTACATTGGCTGCATTGGCCTATTTCCCTGTTATCAACGACGAGAATCTACCCTATTTAACCATTTTACTTTCCTTTGATGGCAATGCTATGAAGGTATTCCGCGTCATCTATTATGTAGTATTGTATATTGCTTATATGTCTACATCCGGCTCTCTCATGCTAGGCTGCATTTCCCGCTATAAGCTCTTGCTGGGCAAAGTAATCAAAAAGGAGAACATCTGCGTCGGCATTCTTATTATCTTTATTCTCTGCGCATCTACCCTGGTCGGTGCCCTTGGTCTAAAAGCCATCGTAGATAAGGGTTATAAACTACTCGGGCTCGTTCGTTCCTATACCTGGTTCTACCCTCTGCTCATTCTGGGTCCCATCTCAATCCATCGGGTAAGCAAGATGCTCCGCGAAAAGGGCGAGGTCCGCTTCGCCTGCGATAGTAGCGGTCCGGATACCCAAAAGTAACCCTCTCAATCCAACCACAATTGAGAGATAAGGAGGAAAATTTGTGGAAACTACCGCTTTGATCAGCTTTATTGGTATTATCCTCGGCGTCGCCGTCTTTATCGCCCTGTCCTTCAAGGGCAACAACCTGGCCGTATCCGCCGCCATCGGTGCCATCGTTATTCTTGTCTTTGGCGGCGTCAACGTCGTCACCGGCCTGACCGACTATTGGGTTGCAGGTCTGGCCAACGCCGTCAAGTCTTACTTCATGATTTTTACCCTGGGCGGCATCTTCGGCAAGATCATGGATGTCACCGGAGGAGCAAAGGCCATCGCATATGCTCTGTTAAAGATTATCGACAAAGCTAGTCCTAAGTTTAAGCCCTCCTGTGCCGTCTATTTCCTGGTTCTGATGTATTTCATCTGCACCTATGTGGGAATCCATGGCTTTATCGTGGTCTTTACCGTCCTTCCCATTGGACGTGAGCTGTTCCATGACCTCAACATTCCCTGGCGCTATTATTGCTATGGCTCCGGCGGCTGCATCGGTGCTTATTACCTTCTTGGCTCAGTGTCTTCGGTCCCCTCGGTAGCCGCCACCCTGTCCGGCTCCCATGTTGGCGCCCTCCCCGTCCTGTCTATACTGATGACAATCCTCTATTTTGTCCTTGATGCTATCTTCATCAACCTGGATGTATCCGGACACATGAAGAAGGGCGAGGGCTTCTTCCCCGGCGGCGACGAGATCTGGAAGCTCCAAATGGAATCGTACAAGGGTCAGGAAGGCGACGTGCCCAAGTTGTACCAGGCGGCCATTCCCATGATTGTTATGATTGTTATCGCGGCCTCCGGCATCCCCACCATGGTAGCCCTGACCGTTGGCTGCGTGCTGGCCCTCGCTTTTATGTGGAGCCGTCTGAAGGGCAAAATCAAGTCTACCATCAACGGCGGCGCCACCTCCGTGTTCGTTGCTCTGATCAACGTCTGCGGCGCTGCCGCCCTCGGCACCGTGATTAAAAACATGGCTGGCTACACCTTTATCAGTGATCGGCTCAACAACACCGATCCTCTGTTTGCCGGTGTATTCCTGGCAATGTTCGGCACCCTGCTGTTGGGCTCTTCCTCCTCCAGTATGCCCGCCTTCGGCGAACAGGTCGTCGGTTACTTCCAAGAAGCCGGACTTAGCACCGCCGCCACGTTCCGCTTGTATACGGCAGTCGGCAACTTCATGTACCCCCCCCACAATACCGGCGTCGTCAATGCCTCGGGTACCGGAAAGATTCCGTATAAGGACGCCGTTATCATTTACATCAAATCTACTCTATTTCCGAACTTCTTTGTCATCATCATTACCCTCGCCCTGATCATGTCTGGCATCTTCAGCTAATACCTCCTCCCCCAAGTCAGAGGCCGTCAGCCTGTATGTTGGCGGCCTTTGACGCCCTTATCCCCCAATCCGATTCGGAGGAAACCGACTATGTCACTCACCGTTTTCCACGTGCTCGGCTTTGTGCTGTGCGTCCTGGCCATTGCTGCCATCGGTCTCTGGTCAGGTCGGGGTGTAACCAGCGCCAGTGATTTTTCCGTTGGCGGCGGAAAAGGCAGTCTGTTGTTAATAACTGGCCTGCTTTTGGGCACCAACATTGGAGGCGGCGCTACAATCGGAACCGCTCAAAGTGCCTTTCTCGGAGGTTTTTATGGTATCTGGTGGTGTCTGGGTCTCTCTCTGGGTGGGCTTATGATTGCTATCTTCTTTTCCGGCCCCATGAAATGCTCTGGCTGTACCACGCTGCAACAGCTTCTCCGCCGCCGGTACGGCGCTCGTGCTGCACTTCTGTCCGCCATTCTATCCAGTCTCGGGGTGCTGATCTCCATTGTCACACAGCAGCTGTCTGCCATTGCTCTCCTCACTGCTTTTTTCCATATAGATACATGGGTGGCAAGCCTGATCTCCGCTGCACTCATGGCTTGTTACGTCCTCTTCGGCGGTGCCTTGAGCGCTGGCCTTGTAGGCCTGTGTAAAGCTGGGCTGCTCTTTGCCCTGTCGCTCACCAGTGCCGGAGCAGCTGCCTGGTACCTGCACACGCAGCCTGGCGCGCTTTTGAGTCTGCCTTCTGAACAGTATTTCTCCCTTCACACAGGAGGATTGGCTTCTAACTTGGGCAATGCTGTTGCAACAGCGGTTGGGTTGACCTGTTCCCAAGTCTATTTTCAGGCCTTTGCCACAGCGCGCGACCAGCGCACCGGTCAAGTCGCCGCTGCGCTCTCCAGCCTGCTCCTTATCCCAGTCAGTATCAGTTCAATCCTAGTGGGGCTGTGTATGCGGATTCAGCAACCGGACCTAGCCCCATCTTTGGCTTTTCCCTCCTTCCTCATACACCATTTCCCCCCACTATGGAGCGGCATCGCCATTGCCGCCTTGCTGATTACCATCGTAGGCTCCGGTGCCGGAGTGGCGCTAGGCATTAGCACCGTAATCACAACCGATCTGTTTGGGTGCATTGCCCCCCATGCTTCCGACCGACTCCGGCTGGCTGTCTCCAGATGGAGCATTGCCGCAGTTATGGCCCTAACCTGGCTGTTCGCGGCTACCAATCTGGGGTCCCTTGTTCTGGAGTGGAGCTTTTTATCCATGGCCTTCCGCAGTGCGGTTAACTGCGCGCCGCTCTACGCCGCTTTGTTTTTCCGACGGCACGTCAGCCAGCGCTGCTGTCTGGCCTCTATGCTGACAGGCATTGCCGTCTATCTGATCGGCCAGATTACACAACCAGATATTCTGGAGCCCCTGTTTCTCAGCCTGCCGCTCTCCCTTGCCGTGTTGCTGTTCGGTTACCAGAAGCACGTCCCCAGCTCCCCAACTTTATCAATCAAATAGAAAGGATGTTATCCCATGAGTGATATGCTGCAAGGAATTCGCGTTCTGGACTTTACCTCCAATGCTGCCGGGCCCTGCTGCACTGGCATGTTGGCTGACTATGGTGCCGAGGTCATCAAAGTCGAGCGACCCGTTACCGGCAACGATGAGCGCACCTACGGCATCCAAGTAGACGGCATGAGTCTGCTGGGTGCTTGGTTGAATCGAGGCAAGAAATCTATTACACTGGACCTAAAGGACCCCGTTTCGATTGCGCTTCTCAAGCGCATGGTTCTGGACTGTGACATTCTGGTGGAGAGTGCCCGGCCCGGCGTGATGGAGAAGCTGGGACTCGGCTATGAGGAAATCCACAAGCTCAACCCCAAGCTGGTCTATTGTTCTGTCTCCGCCTTTGGGCAGTCCGGTCCCTATTCCAGGAAGCCAGGTTACGACCTGATCGCACAGGCCATGTCCGGGATCATGGACATCTGCGGTGAGAAGGACGGCCCTCCAGTCAAAAGCGGCACTACTCTCTCTGACTATGTGGGTGCCATCAATGCCTTTGGCAGTATCGTAACCGCCCTGCGCTACGCAGAGAGGACGGGCATCGGCCAGCAAATTGACGTATCGCTTCTGATGACCATGATCTACCTCAACGGCGCTGTAGAATATTTAAATATCGGGCAGAAGCTGACCCGTTCGGGCAATCACCACAATACGCTGGCCCCCTATGGGCTCTTTGAGGGCAAAAATGGGCAGAATATCGTTCTGGCGGTGATCAGCCCCAAGCTCTGGGCTGCGTTGTGCCAGGTTATGGGGCGCCCGGAGCTGACCGACGATCCAAAATTCAACACTCTTCAGCAGCGCCGAGCCAACGCGCCGGAACTGATTTCCATCATTGAGGGTTGGCTGAAAACCTTTGACGACATCTCTGAGGCCGCCGCCATTCTGGATGCCGCGGGCATTCCTTCCGCCAAGGTCTTTGACCAGGAGGATGTGATGAGCGATCCTCATGTTCTGGACCAAGAATACCTGGTGGAGGTTCCTACCCCCAGTGCGGTCACCTCCAGGGACCATTTCATGGCCCGCGGCTGTATCGCCAAATTTTCGCAGACACCCGGCTGCGTAAAACAGGCCCCCTGCGTGGGTGAAAACAATGAGGAAATTTTGACGCGCTATGGCATGTCAAAAGAGGAAATTCAGGCCCTTCAGGCACGCTGGGTCAGGAAATGACTGGAGGTACGGCCATGAACACCCCGTTTGAGCCTTATACCTTGGCAGGCATCCCGCTTCGAAACCGTTTTGTTCGCTCTGCCACAGTGGGACCCTATGGCACCGCAGGCGTCATAGGGTATGCCGGTATCCGCCGGTATCAACTCCTTGCCGAGCAGCAGGTTGGTCTCATCATCACGGAAATGACCTTCATCTCCCCAGACGGTCAGGCCTCCCGTACACAGGCAGGTATCTGTGACAGTGGGAGTATCGTCCGGCACCGCCAGATTACAGAGGCCGTCCACCAGGCCGGAGGGAAGATATTTATCCAGCTCAATCATGGCGGCGCCGCCAGCCTGTGCGACATGCCCCCCAGCCCATCGGGTGTGCCCTCCCCCTACACCGGCAAGCCCGCCAAGATCATGACTCCGGACGAAATCGCCGCTGTAACCATGGAGTTTGCCAACGCCGCTGCCCGAGCCCAACGGGCTGGCTATGACGGAATACAGCTCCACTGTGCCCACGGATACCTGCTCAGCCAGTTTATCAGTCCCTTTTTTAACCACCGGGACGACCTTTATGGAGGTTCGGCGGAAAACCGCTTCCGGTTTCCCGCCGAGGTCATTGCCGCCGTCAAGGCCGCCGTGGGACCGGAGTACCCCGTATGCATCAAACTCAACAGCAATGCCGAGACAGAGGATGACCGCTATGAGGACGCTCTCCTGTGGATGGGGCAGGAATGTGCCCGGCTGGGTGTTTGCGCCATCGAAGTCAGCGGGCATGACTTCACGCCCCTGGGCCGGTCCGGACTGCATGCCTACTATTTGGATCGGGCCGCCCGGCTGCGGCAAGCCAGCGGTTTGCCTGTCATGCTGGTGGGCGGCATCCGGACGGCCGAGGACATTCGCCGCGTGCTGGGTGCGGGGATTGACCTCGTCTCCATGAGCCGTCCTTTCCTCTGTCAGCCAGACTTGGTGTTCCGCTTCTTGGAGGGCACCGACTCCCGCTGCGTCAGCTGCAGCAGATGCTTTGCCATGCTGCGAAAGTTCGACTCGGAGGGTCGCCTCTGTATCCAGCATGACCCTGACAGTGACCGATTCGGTTCATATACACCTACTGAGTAAACTGCGCATGCCGCCTCACGCTTTTCGTCCGGCACGATTACAAATAATCCGAACCGGCGTTGTTGGAGCGCTTGTAAATTGGAGCAGCACTCGAACATCAACCCGGATCAGCGGGGGCCTTCTTTGCACGAACGGCCTCCGTCCTGCCGCCTTTCCAGATTCTCTCTTCATAACAATGACCCCGCGCGCATATACATCCGACAGTGAGATTCAGATGCGGGGAGTGTTGTCAGCGTGAAAGGGAACATCGAGGAGCGGGCCTGCCAGTTGGCCCTTTACATAATCGAGAACAAGGCGACGGTGCGCGCGGCGGCCCACAAGTTCGGCATCAGCAAGTCCACCGTACACAAGGACCTTTCCGAGCGTTTGCCCGCCTTTAACCAGTCTCTGTACCACCAGGTCAAAAGCGTCCTGGATGAAAACAAGGCCGAGCGGCACATCCGCGGCGGCATCGCCACCCGCAAGAAGTACAAAGGCAACTAAAAACGCCCGGGCGGACCCCAGTCCGTCCGGGCGTTTCCCGTTCCGCTTACAGCTCCTTGAGGGCCTGCTCCACCAGGGCCCGCATGGCTCCGGCGTCCAGCGCCACGTCCGCGAAGTGCTCCAGCGCGTATACCGCCTGATAGATCAGCATGCCCAGACCGTTGAGGGCGGGATGCCCCGCCTCCCGGGCCCGGCACAGCAGCTCGGTCTCCGCCGGGTGGTAGATGAGGTCGCACACCGCCGCCGCCGGGGGCAGCTCCTTCAGAAAGCTCAGGTCCTCAAACTGCCCGCCGGTCCCGGCCATGCCCAGGCTGGTGCAGTTGACCAGCAGCTCGGCCCGGTCCGCCTCCCGCCGCAGAGTGGCCTGGTCGAAGCCTGCCGCCTTCATCACAGCCGGAGCATATTGACATAATTCTTCTGCCTTGGCCGCAGTCCGGTTGCACACCGTCACCGAGGCCGCCCCCTGCTGAACCAGCTTCAAAGCCACGGCCTTGGCCGCGCCGCCGGAGCCCAACAGCAGGACCCGCCGGCCCGCCGGGTCCACGCCTGCGTCGGCCAAAGCCCGGATGAAGCCCCGTCCGTCCGTGTTGTATCCGTATAATTTACCGTCTCTTATACAAACCGTATTCACCGATTGGTACAGCGCCGCGTCCTCGTCCAGTTCGTCCATGCGGGGCGCGAGGTCCAGCTTATGGGGCATGGTGGCATTGAATCCGGCGTACCCCGCCTCCCGGGCAGCATCCAGCCAGGCCGCCGCCCGCCCCGCCTTCACCGGTTGACATAAATAAATATAGTCCAGCCCCAGCGCCCGGATCATGGTGTTCTGGATCAGAGGGGATTTGGAGTGGAGCACCGGGTCCCCGATGACGCAGAGCTTCTTGGTGGTATTCTTCAATTCTACCTGCATGCCTTCGTCCACACCCCGTCAGTCAACGTTCTCTTTGCCTGCCTTCTCTTGCAAGAGAAAGTAGGACATCGCCGCCTCATAGCCGTAGAGGCCCAAGCCGCAGATCTGCCCCACACAGGCGGGGGCGGTCACCGAGGTGTGGCGGAATTCCTCCCGCTGGTGGACATTGGAGATGTGGACCTCGACGCAGGGCACCCGCACCGCCTTGAGGGCGTCCAGAAGGGCGTAGCTATAGTGGGTAAAGGCGCCGGGGTTCATGACGATGGCGTCGTAGACCCCCTGGGCGGCGTGGATGGCGTCGATGATGGCGCCCTCGTGGTTGGACTGGAAGCAGTCGGCGGCGGCGCCGTGGGCGGCGGCGAAGTCCTTGAGCCGCCGGCACAAGGACTCGTAGTTCTCCCGGCCGTAGATCCCCGGCTCACGCTGGCCCAGCAGGTTCAGGTTGGGCCCATTGATGATGAGGAATTTCATATGTCCAGCACCTCCAAAATCGTTTGCACCGTGGTCTCCGGGTCGGAAAAGTTGGTGACGGTGTGATGGGCGGCCGCCCGGTACACCGGCTCCCGCTGGCGAAAGCGCGCCAGAAAAGCCGCCCGGCCGTCCTGGGCCAGGGGCCGGCCCGCCATGGATTCGGCGTCATAGGTCTCCCCCGGGTCCCGGGCCAGGAAGATCACCGTCCCCGTCTCCCGCAGAGGGTCCATGGCGGCAGGGCGCAGGGGCAGTCCTCCGCCGCAGGCGACGATCAGTCCCTCCCGCCGGGCCAGCTCCCCCGCCGCCTCCACCTCCCGGGCGCGGAAATAGTCCTCCCCGCTCTGGGCAAAGATGTCCGGGATGGAGCGGCCCTCCCGCTCCACGATGAGGGCGTCGGTATCCACCAGCTCCCGCCCCAGGCGCCGGGCCAGCAGGCGGCCGCAGGTGGTCTTGCCGCAGCCCATCATGCCAATGAGTATGATGTTTTTCATATCAGCCTCCGCACGTCCGGTAGTTGCCCAGGACCCGGAGGCTCTCAGCGGTCTGGGAAAGCTCCCGGAGCACCCCATCCATGGCCGGATCGGCCAGGTCGCCGGTAAAATCCACAAAGAACAGGTACTCCCAGCTCCGGCCCACAATGGGACGGGACTCCAGCTTCATCATGTTCAGACCGTTGACGGCGAAGAGGGTCATGATCTCGTGGAGCGCACCGCTGCGGTGGGGCAGGACAAACAGGGCGCTGACCTTGTCGCTGCCCGACCGGCGCTCCATCACCGGCGAGACCACCACAAAGCGGGTGTAGTTGCTCTCGCTGAGGCTGATGTGCTCGGCCAGGATCTCCAGGCCGTAGAGGGCGGCCGCCCGCCGGGAGCAGATGGCGGCCTTCGTCACGTCGCCGCTGCCGGCCACGTACCTGCCCGCCTCGGCGGTGTTGAGCCGTGCGATGCCCTTCCAGGCCGGGTGGGCCTTCAGAAAATCCGCGCACTGACGCAGGCCCTGCTCGTGGGAGTAGACCTCCCGGACGGTGTCCAGGGTGGCCCCTTGGGGGGCCAGCAGGCAGTGCTCCACCTTGACCACCTGCTCCCCCACGATATAGTGGCCGTACTTGGCCAACAGGTCGTAGACCTGACTGATGGAGCCGGTGGAGCTGTTCTCGATGGGCACCACGCCGTAGTCCGCCCGGCCCTCCCTGAGAGCCAGAAAGACCTCCTCCCAGGTCTCCGCCGCCTGCCGGGGGCGCTCCTCCCCGAAGAAGAGGGCGGTGGCCTCCTCGGCGTAGGCGCCGGGCACCCCCTGATAGAGCACCCTGGGCTGTGTCAGGGGCGGCCGTGCCCCGGCCAGGGCGGCGCGGATGCGGGCGTAGCCCTCGTCCCCCGCCTCGGTCACCAGCTTACGCTGCTGCCGCCGGGAGAGGCCCAGGATGGTCTCGTACAGGGCGGTGACGTCGGCCTTGGCCGCTTGTCCCTCGGCCAGCTCCGCCTTCCGGGCCAGTACGTCCTTCTCCCGGGCGGCGTCCAGCACCGGGAGGCCGTGGGCCTGCTTATAGGCCCCCACCCGGCCCGTCACCTCCATCCGGCGGAGAAACAGGCGGGTCAGCTCTCCGTCGATGGCGTCGATCTCTCTGCGGTACGCTTCCAGTTCCGTCATACCGTCACCTCACAGGTCCAGCAGTGCGCAGCTCGCCAGGGCGGCGGCCGCCTCGATGACCACCACCGCCCGGGGCACGATGCAGGGGTCGTGCCGGCCGTGGATAGACAGCCTGGCGTCACAGCCCCGCTCTAGGTCCACGGTGTCCTGCTCCAGAGAAATGGAGGGAGTGGGCCGGATACAGACCTCGAACTCCACCGGCATCCCGTTGGTGATGCCGCCATTGACCCCGCCGGAGCGGTTGGTCCGGGTCCGGACGGTCTCTCCCTCCATATAGAAGGGATCGTTGGCCTGGCTGCCCCGGAGGGCGGCGAAGCCGAAGCCTGCGCCGAAGGCCACCGCCTTGACGGCGGGGACGGCATACAGGTATTGGGCGAACAGGCCCTCCACGTTGCACCCGAAGTCGGGGCTCCCCAGCCCGGCGGGCAGGCCGGTGACGGTACAGCGGATGCACCCCCCCACCGAGTCCCCGTCGGCCTTGGCGGCCAGGACGGCCTGCTCCATCTGCTCCGGGGTGGGGTCGGGAATGCCCGCCACGTTGGAGACGGCGGCGGCGACCGCCACCCCCCGCTCCCGCAGGATCAGCTTAGCCACCGCCCCGGCGAACACCAGGGGGGCGGTGAGCCGGCCGGAGAAGTGGCCGCCGCCCCGGTAGTCGTTGTGGCCGCCGTAGCGGACGCCGCCGCTGTAGTCGGCGTGGCCCGGCCGGGGCAGCGCCTTGAGCTGGGCGTAGTCCCCGCTGCGGGTGTCGGTGTTTGAGATGACGGCACACAGGGGGGTGCCGGTGGTCTTTCCCTCAAAGACGCCGGAGAGGATCTGGACCTCGTCGGCCTCCTTCCGGGCGGTGGACATGGCGCTCCCGCCCGGAGCCCGGCGGGCCATCTCGGCCCGGATGAAGTCCCAGTCCAACGCCACGCCGGAGGGCGCCCCCTCCAGGGTGACGCCGATGGCGGGGCCGTGGGACTCTCCGAAGATGATGTGTCGCATAGTGTTCAGCTCCTCTGTATCTGTCCGCCCAGGCGCTCGTAGTCCTCCCAGAAGTCGGGGTAGGACTTGGCCACGCACTCCGCCCCGGTGATGGTGACGGGGGCAGCGCAGCGGGTGGCCGCGACAGCGGCCATCATGGCGATGCGGTGGTCGTTGTGGCTGTCCACCGTCACGCCCCCGGCCAGGCCCTCCGGCTGTCCGGTGATGGTCAGGCGGTCCGCCCCCTCAACCACGTCGGCCCCCAGGGCGGTGAGCACCTGGGTGACGGCGGTCAGCCGGTCGCTCTCCTTGATGCGCAGCCGGGCGGCGTTGACGATCCGGGTGATCCCCTGCCGCAGGGCGGCGTGGGCCGCCAGAGGCGGGACCAGGTCGGGGCACTGGGATACGTCCAGCTCCGCCTCGCCGGGACTGCACAATTGCATATGGTAGGGCACGATGCACCGGTCCCCCTGGGCGGAGCGGGGGTTGAGCCCCAGAATCTCCACCTGCCCGCCCAGACCGTTGGCGGCGTAATAGAAGGCGGCCTGGGAGTAGTCGCTCTCCACCGCGGCGCGGCAGGGGCGGTAGGTCTGCCCGCCGGGGACCCGCAGGGTCCGCCCGTCGGGGCACTCCGCCCGGATGCCGAAGCGCTCCAGGGCCTCCAGAGTCATGTCCACGTAGCCCCGGGACTCCAGCGGAGTGGTCAGCGTGATCCGGGAGTCCCCCTCCAGCAGGGGCAGGGCATAGAGCAGGCCGGTAACAAACTGGGAGGATACGTCCCCGGGCAGGGCAAAGGTCCCCGGCGTGAGCCTCCCTTGGACGGTAAGGACTCCGTCCTCCTGCCGGTAAGCGATCCCCTTCTCGTCAAAGAGATCGAAGTAGGGCTTCTGGGGCCGCTCCATGAGCCGCCCCCGGCCGGTGAAGCGCCCGCCGCCCCGCAGGGCCAGGGCCACCGGGATCAGAAAGCGCAGTGTGGAGCCCGACTCGCCGCAGTCCAGGACGGGCAGGTCCTCCCCCGGCGCTTTCAGCGCGGCCATGCAGCGGCGGGTGGCCTGGATGTCCTGGGAGTCCGCCAGATGTTCGATCCGGCTCTCCCCGTCCGCCAGGGCGGCGGCGATGAGCAGCCGGTGGGCCTGGGACTTGGAGGGGGGCGGCGTGATGGCCCCCCTGAGCAGGCCGGGGGTGATGGTCACATTCATTCCGCGCAGCCCTCCAGCAGTCCCAGCAGCTCCCGCTTGGACATCCGGTGCAGGACGGCCCTGCCCAGGTCCTCCAGAAGGACAAGGGTGATCTGTTCTCCCGTCCCCTTCTTGTCCAGGCCGACGGCGGCGGCGTAGTCGGCCTGGGTACAGGGAATTCGGGTCGGCAGGCCGAAGGCGGAGACCAGGGCCTCGACGCGCTCCGGCACCCCCGCCGGGGTCACCCCCAGCGCCGCTCCCAGCCGGGCGGCCAGGCACATGCCCGCCGCCACGGCCTGGCCGTGGGTCCAGGTCTCATAGTGTCCCGCCTTCTCATAGGCGTGGCCCAGAGTGTGGCCGAAGTTGAGCACCATCCGCTCGCCGGTGTCCCGCTCGTCCTTCTCCACCACCGCCCGCTTCAAATCACAGCAGGTATACAGGACCGATTCGATGTTCTCCATCACCGCCCGGCGGCTGGGCGTCTTCTCCAGGGCCCGAAAGAAGGCGGCGTCCCGGATGCAGCCATATTTGATGACCTCGGCCATGCCGTCGGAGAAGGTCTTGTCCTCCAGCGTGTCCAGCACCTCCGGGTCCATGACCACCAGGCGCGGCTGCCAGAAGGCCCCGGCCAGATTCTTGCCGGCGGGCAGGTCGATGGCCACCTTGCCCCCCACCGAGGAGTCCACCTGGGCCAGCAGGGTGGTGGGGACCTGCACGAAGTCTACCCCCCGCAGGATGGTGGCGGCGGCAAAGCCCGCCAGGTCGCCCACCACGCCGCCGCCCAGGGCCACCACAGCGTCGGTGCGGGTGAGGCCCATCTCCATAAAGGAGTCGTAGAGCACCCCCAGGTTGTGCAGGCTCTTGGTCTGCTCCCCGGCGGGCAGGGAGATTACCGAGGCGGTGTACCCCCTGGCCCAGAGGCTCTGGAGCAGCCGATGGGCATACAGGCCCCCCACGGTGTCGTCGGTGACCACTGCCAGGCGAGTGGCCCTGGGCAGCACCTGCTGGCACAGCTTGCCCGTGTCGTCCAGCCGTCCGGGGGCGATGTGGATGTCATAGGAGCGATCTCCCAGGGAAACAGGCAGCAATTTCATTTCTGCGCACCAGCCTTTCCGGCGAGTTTGGGCCCGGCTTACAGCACCAGGCTCTTGCCCATCATGGGTACCATGGTCTTGGCTTTTTTCATCAGCGCGTCAAACTTCTCCGGCGTCAGGGACTGCTGTCCGTCGCACTTGGCGTGGGGCGGGTCGTTGTGGACCTCGATCATCAGTCCGTCGGCCCCGGCGGCGATGGCCGCCATGGCCAGGGGCTCCACCATCCAGTACATGCCGGCGGCATGGGAGGGGTCCACGATGACGGGTAGGTGGCTCATCTTCTTCACCGCCGGAATGGCCGACACGTCCAGGGTGTTGCGGGTGTAAGTCTCGAAGGTGCGGATGCCCCGTTCACAGAGGATGACGTTCTCGTTGCCCTCCGACATGATGTACTCGGCGGACATGATCCACTCCTCGTAGCTGTTGGACAGGCCCCGCTTGAGGAGAATGGGCTTGGACATCCTGCCCACCTCCTTGAGCAGCTCGAAGTTCTGCATGTTCCGGGCGCCCACCTGGACCACGTCCACCTCCCGCTCGAACAGGTCGGCCATGCGGGGGTCCATGATCTCGGTGACGATGGGCAGACCGGTGGCCTGGCGGGCCTCCATCAGCAGGTCCAGGCCGGGGGTGCCCATGCCCTGGAAGGAGTAGGGGGAGGTGCGGGGCTTGAAGGCGCCGCCCCGCAGCAGGGCCGCGCCGGAGCGCTTCACGTCTTTGGCGACCTCCACGATCTGCTCCTCCGACTCCACAGAGCAGGGGCCGGCGATGACCGAGAAGCTGCCGCCGCCGATCCGGGCCTTGCCCACCTCCACCACGGTGTCCTCGGGGTGGAACTTGCGGTTGGCCTTCTTGTAGGGCTCCTGGACCCGCATCACCCGCTCCACATGGGGATTGATGCTGATTTTGTCCATGTCCACGGCGGTGGTGTCTCCCACCAGGCCCAGGATGGTGCAGCCCACGCCGTTGGTGACGCCCACCTCCAGGCCCTGGGCCTTGAACTGTTCGGCCAGGGCGGCGATGTCCTCCTGCCGGGTACCGGGTCTCATAACGACTACCATAACTGTTGACTCCCTTTCCGCAATGGGCGCGGAACAGATATAAAAAATGCGCCCATTGACGATAAAATCAATGAGCGCAGCTCAAAACATGCCCATGGGCCCCCTTGCGGGGCCCGCCCATTCACTTTATCCCGCTGTATTTCTCCACGCCAAAAAAGCCGGCGCCCATAAATCGAGCCCAGCCAAAATAGGGAAAGCAGCGGGATGCAGTTGTGAGGAGATCGTATCGCATACTGGCAGCCTCACTTTGAATGGTTAAGGGCATTGTACACCCAACCGGCGGAAAAGGCAAGGGAAAATTTTAATGCGTTGAAGCGGGAACTGCTGCCCCCGAGCCCATCGGTGCGCTCATGGAGCCGGGAGCGGAGGAGAAGATCTACCCCAAGAGCCAGGGGGCAAGGGCCTTCCTCAAGCACGCCTGGATCACTGTGGCCGTGGACCTCGCCTATCTGGCGGTCAACCTGACGGCGGTATTGGGGTTCCACTCAGCCAGCCTTTCCATCGGCATCATGCCGGTGGCGCTCTGGTTCATCGGCTCCAACATCGTGGTGGGAAACAGGGTGGAAAAGCAGCACCTCTGGGGAACGGATGCCCTCCTGGTCCAGAAGTGGACGGGGTATCTCTGGGCGTCCTTTATCGCGGCCTTTGTCTCGGTGATGGCGGGCAGCCTGCTGAGACACTAGCTGCACTCAGGCGGGTCTCCGGAGGCCGCCTCCACCTTTGTATAGAGGAGGACCGCCCCCAGCACCCCCAGGAAGAGCACCGCCCGGGGGTCAATCTTTCGTTCCGTCTTGCCTTCCATCCTGATTTCCATGGGCATTCGGCCCTCTTTCCCTGTGGGTTCCTGGACCGCAAAAGCGGGGGCGGCCGCGGCCGCCCCCGTCTGTTCCGCGCTCATTCCGCAGAGATCATATAGTAATAGACCGGCTGGCCCCCGGCCAGCAGAGTGATCTCGGCGTTGGGGCAGGCGGCGGTGAAGATCTCTAGGGCGGTCTGGGCCTGGGTCTCGCTGACGTCCTCGCCGTAGAAGATGGTGATGAACTCGGCCTCCTGCTGGGGCTCCGCGCCGGCCAGGCGCTTGAGCAGGGCCGTCAGGTCCTTGTCGGTGCCGAACAGGGCGCTCTCTGCCAGGGCCAGATAGTCCCCCTGCTGGATATCAAAGCCGTCAAAGTCGGAATTCCGGGCGGCATAGGTGATCTGACTGGTGTGGACGTTGCCGAAAGCCTCGGTCATGCCGGAGACATTGTCCGCCTCAGAGGCATCTGGGTCGAAGGCCAGCATGGCTGAGATGCCCTGCGGCACCGTCTTGGTGGGCAGGACCACCACCTTTTTCCCCTCGGCCAGGGGGATGCACTGCTCGGCCGCCATGATGATGTTTTTGTTGTTGGGCAGGACAAAGACCACCTCGGCGGGGGTCTTGTCGATCTCCTTGAGGATGTCCTCGGTGGAGGGGTTCATGGTCTGTCCGCCGGAGATGATGCCGTCCACTCCCAGGTCATGGAAAACCTCGGCCAGGCCGGCGCCGGCGCAGACCGACACGAAGCCGAAGGGCTTCTCCGCCGGCGCGATTTTCCGGGTCTGGTCCGCCTCGCCCTCCTGGGCGGCCTCGGCCAGGATCTCAGTGTGCTGATTGCGCATATTCTCGATCTTCACGGTCTGAAGCGCGCCGTAGGTGATGGCCTCCTCCAGCACTTTGCCGGGATGGTTGGTATGGACGTGGACCTTGATGATCTCGTCGTCGTCCACCAGCACCAGGGAGTCGCCCAGGGCATTGAGGAAGCCCCGCAGGGCCTCCGGGTCCTTCTTGGTATCCCGGGAGCAGATGAACTCGGTGCAGTAGCCGAACTTGATATCGGCGGTGTCGAAGCTGCCGAAGTCGGCGTGCTGCTTCACCGGAGCCGCGGCCTCGCCTTCCGATTCGGGCATGGGCTCGCCCCGCAGCTCGTCCAGCATTCCCTGGAGGATGATAAGGAAGCCCTTGCCGCCGGCGTCCACCACTCCGGCCTTCTTCAGCACCGGGTTTTGGTTGACGGTGTCAGCCAGGGCCACGTGGCCCTCCTTGATGGCCTCTTCCAGCACATACTCCACATTCCGGTCCTCCCGGGCGGCCTCGGCGGCCCTTCTCGCGCACAGCCGCGAGACGGTGAGGATGGTGCCCTCGGCGGGCTTCATCACCGCCTTGTAGGCGGTGGCCACGCCGTAATCCAGGGCGATGGCGAAATCGGCGCCGTCGGCGGTATCCTTGTCCTTCAGGGCCTTGCCAAAGCCCCGGAAGAGCAGGGAGAGGATGACGCCGGAGTTGCCCCGGGCCCCCCGCAGCAGGGCGGAGGCGTTGGCGTTGGCGGCGGCCCCCACCGAGGCCCAGGATTTTTTCCTCAGCTCGGCGGCGGCGGTGCCGATGGTAAGGCTCATATTGGTGCCCGTATCCCCGTCGGGGACAGGGAAGACGTTGAGCTCGTTGATCTGCTGCTTCTGTGAATTGATGGAGGCCGCGGCGTGGATGACCATCTGCGCCAGAGACGCTCCGTCAATGGTTCCTCTCATGTCGATGTTCCTTTCTGTCAATGGTTCCGGCTGCTGTGGTCAGTCAGCCGATGACCATGGAATCCACGCATACGTCCACGCTCTTGACCTTGGTGCCGGTGATGCGTTCCACCATATAGCGCACCTCGCTCATGATCGAGCGGCTGACGGCGGTCAGGTTGACCCCGTTGTCCACGATGATGTGCAGCTCGATGGAGACGGTGTCGTCCTCATTGAAGCGCACCTTCACGCCCTTGGCCATGGACTCACGGCGCAGGAGATGCACCAGCCCGTCGGTCTTGGACCGGACCGCCATGCCCTTGACGCCGAAGCAGTTGGTGGCGGCGGCGCCGGTGATGTTGGTAAACACATCGCTGCCGATGGTGATGGCGCCTTTTTCTGTCTGCAGCTTCATTGGAAACCTCCTTGTGCAGGAAACTATACTTTTACAGTTCATATATTGTATTCTATTTCCCCGTAAATTACAAGATAAAAAGTTGTTTGGGGTGATTGTAATTTGCCCCGCAATCGTGTAAACTATGGGTATCTCTATCATCAGGAGGCGACAGGAATGAAAGTTGCCCGCTTTGTGCTGAAGATTGTCGGGTTCTCCCTGGCCGCTGCGGCCGCCGTGTGCTGCATCGTGGCCTATTGGGACAAGATCGCCGGATTCTGCTGCGGCGTGAAGGAGAAGGTCGCGGAGCGCAGCTCCTGCTGCTGCCACCCCTCGGAGTACGACGACTACGCAGACTGGGACGAGTAAATCAGGGCAAAAAGAGCCCGGAGTCAAATGGCTCCGGGCTCTTTTTCTTCTTCGGACTTCATCCAGCCGGTAATGTAGAAGGTAAAGTTGCCGCTGGCCACCTCCACCCCCTCGTCGTCGGTCAGGGACATGCCGAATACGCTCAGGGTCCTGCCCAGCTTGACGGCCTGGGCCCGGCAGCGGATCTTTCGATTGCTGCCCCATGCGGGCCGGAGAAAGTTCATGCTGTAGTTTACGGTGACGCAGCCTCTGCGGTAGGCGGCAAAGGTGGCCGCCCCGCCCACCGTGTCCGCCAGGGCGGCCAGGGCGCCGCCGTGGACGATGCCGTGGGGGTTCAGGCTGTGCCGACTGACCTCCAGCTCTCCCTCGGCCCAGCCGTCGCCCGCCGCCACGATGGAGATGCCATTGTATTGGTCGAACATGGGCTCGCCGCCGTTGCTGTAGTGGAGCTCGTTAAACCCCCGGACCAGCTCGCCGTCGCTCATACCCCGTTTACTGCAGGAATCCATCGAGAATCTTTTCCTCCGCTTCCTCCTCGGTGAGTCCCAAGGTCATGAGCTTCAGGATCTGATCACCGGCGATGCGCCCGATGGCGGCCTCGTGGATGAGCTGGGCCTCAGGGCTCTCGGCGGCAATGGCCGGGATGGACTTGATTTTGGCGTTTCCCATGAGGATGGAGTCGCACTGGACATGGCCGAAGCACCGGGCCTCTCCGATCATCCGGGGATAAAAGACCTGGCGGGATTCGTCCTGGGCCACGGAGCGGGAGATGACCCGGCCGCTGGCATCCTCCCCGGCCAGGACGATGTCCATCTCGGACTCGGCCGTCTGCCTGCCGTGGGTCAGCAGCTTTTCCGTGATGACCCCCTCGCCGCCGGCGCCCACCACAATTTTGGTGTACCGCTTGGTGGAGTCGATGCCCCGGATCTGGGTGGTCTCCATGTGGATGGAGGCCCCCTCCTCCAGGTAGACGATGGTCTGGGGATTCATGATGCGCTCGCCGGTGCCCTCGCCCTCGCCGTAGTGCTTCTCCACATAGCGCACCTTGGCGTTCTTCCCCACGTGGAAGGTATGCACACCGTCGTGCTGGCTGGTCTCACAGCCGGAATTGTGGATGCCGCAGCCGGCGATGATGTCCACATCGCAGTCCGCGCCGACGTAAAAATCGTTGTAGACCAGGTCGTTCAGGCCGGTCTCGGTGATGATGACCGGGATGTGGACCGACTCGTTTTTGGTGCCCGGAGCGATGTGAATGTCGATGCCCGACTTGTCGGTCTTGGTGTCGATGACGATGTGGGCGGTGTTGGACCGCCCGTCCAGCCGCCCGTTCTTCCGGATGTTGTAGGCCCCCATCGGGGTCTTTTCCAGGTCCGCGATCTCCTTGAGGAGCTTCCAGTCCACGTTGTTCACTTCATCGCCCCCTCGTTCATATAGCTGCACCCGGTGACAGTGTTGGCCAGGATCAAGGGGAAAATCTCCTCCTTGGGCCCGTACTGGGTGATCTGGCCGCCGGAGACCATGACGATCTCGTCGGCCAGGTTAATGATGCGCTCCTGGTGGGAGATGACCACCAGCGTGGCGTCCTTCGCGTCATGGAGCTGCTGGAAGGTCTCGGTGAGCCGGGCAAAGGACCACAGGTCGATGCCGGCCTCGGGCTCGTCAAAGATCATGAGTCCGGCCTTCCGGGCCAGGATGGTGGCGATCTCGATGCGCTTGACCTCGCCGCCGGAGAGGGAGGTGTCCACCTCCCGGTCAATATAGTCGTTGGCGCACAGACCCACACGGGTGAGGAACTGGCACTCCTCCTCGTGAGTCAGGCCCTTGCCGGAGGCCAACTCCAGCAGGTCCTTCACCTTGAGGCCCTTGAACCGGGGGGGCTGCTGAAAGCCGTAGCTGATGCCCCGGCGGGCCCGCTCGGTGACGGAAAGGCCGGTCACATCCTCCCCGTTCCACAGGATCTGTCCGGAGGTGGGCTGTACCAGACCCATGATGGCCTTGGCCAGGGTGGTCTTGCCGCCGCCGTTGGGGCCGGTGATGACCACAAATCGGTTGTCGGAGATGGTGAGAGACACGTCGTTGAGGATGCCCAGCTCGCCGCCGGCCTCGTCCGTCACCTGATAGGATAGATGCCTGATTTCAAGCATATACGTCTGCTCCTTCTATTTTTATGTTTCGTAAGTGTAAATTGTACCACGGTCCGCCCGCTAATACAAGCGGTTCAGTAGGATAAATTCTCTTTTCCCCTCTCCCGCGCCGGGATTTTTTGTTCCAAAATCGGGACCTCCATGGCAGCGGCGCTCTTTCCCGCATAGTATGGACTGAATTTCTATGATTTAGGAGGGCTGATTGAATGGAATGGGATCAGGGGTTCCGGCCCGAACCCGGCCCGGGCCTGTGCGGCAGCGACCGCGAGATTTTTGAACGGGTGTGGCGGCGGGTCATGCCCGAAGACCGATATGACTCCCCGGTGATGCTCCTGGGGGAAGAGGCGCCGTGTCCAGCCCCCGCCGTCCCAGCGGCGGCGCCGCCGGCTTCACCGATGCCGTGCCCCACCCTGCCGCCGCCGCAGCCGGGGGTGTCCATCTGCGCCAACCCGGGGCCGATGGAGCCGTCCGGCGGCAACGTGCCCTGCCTGGGGACGGCCTCCGCCGTCCACGGGGCCGAGCTACAGTCGTTCATCCTGCACGAGCTGATGGACGCCCGGACCTACCAGGCCATGGCCCGGCGGGCTGACCGCTCTGCCGCCCGGACCCTGTCCGGTATCTCCGCCGATGAAAGGCGGCACGCCAAGCGGCTGTCCACCGCCTATTTTCTCATCTCCGGCGTGCGCTACTGGCCGGTAGAGCAGGCGGCGGTCACCCTGGACCTGCCGCTGGCCGCCCTGCTGCGGCGGCGCTTCTGGGAGGAGCAGGAGGGCGAAGCCGCCTACCGGGCGGCGGCCGCCGCCACGGCGGACCCCTGCCTGCAGGAGCTCTACATAGAGCTGGCGGAGGATGAAAATTCCCACGCCTGGCTCCTGCGGGGGATTCTGGAGGCCATGTAGGCCCGGCCCCGCGTCCCCCTGATTGGTCGCTTTAAGGGGTTGGGTCCGGGGAAGGGGGAACTCGAAATCCCCCTTCCCCGGCGCTTTTCCCGCCCCTTTTCCGGAAAAGGGGCGCCGCCGGAGGCTACCCCTCCCGAGGCGTCCAGTGCGGGCAGGTCTGGTCCTTGGTGCGTTTTTTGATCCGGGGGTACTTGCAGTGTCCGCAGTCCACCTCGTGGTATCCCTTGCCCCATTTGCGGTAGTGCTGGGCAAAGTATTTGCAGGTCCCGCAGGTCTTTTCCTCCATGCTTATCACCTCATACATCAGTATACATCATTACGCATTCATTAGCAATCACTTGTTTTATAATGATGCAATTTGTACACTATAAAAATAGAGGTGATAGGGATGGCTGAGGTCATTATGGTGAACCGGGTCCGTTTTACTTCTTCGCTCAAGAAAGAACTGATGCCTCCGTTGGATAAGCTGGCTGAGACCACGCGGATTCCAAAGTCCAGGTTGTTCGACGAGGCCATTGAGGACCTGCTCAAAAAATACGAAAAAAGGAGGGCGCTCGACTGAGCGCCCTCCTTTTTTCATTCAGATCTTCGCCTCATTGGACTGGAATGCCTCCAGGGCCTCCTGGTCCTCCTCGCGCTTCTCCTCAATGGCCTGCTGGAGGAGCATATCCTTCACCTTCATCAGGCGAATGGTGGCGGCGCGCTCGTTTTCGTCCAGCTTCATGGAGATATACTTGATGGACTCCTCCATCTGGGGGATCTTCACATACTCCAGGGCGTTGACCCGGCGGCGGGTCTTTTCGATCTCCTCCGCCAAAAGCTGAGAGGTCTTTTCCACCTCCGCCAGGCGCAGCATATCCTGGAACACCCCCGCCAGCGCGTCCACGGCGTCGTCCAGGGCGCCGGAGGTGGCGGCGAAGCCATAGGGATAGATATCCCCCTGGTCCTCGTTTTTGGTCTTGAAGTGGTACTCGGGCACGTTGACCGACATGATGTTCTGGAAGCTCATGGTCAGGTCCACGGACTGCTTGGGGTACATGAGGGACTGCTCCAGCATCTCGGTGGACATGAGGGCGGAGGCCACGGTAAAAGACCCGTGGGCCCGCATCAGAGCTTCCTCCACCTTGGCGCGCAGGGCCCGGTTCTCCCGCACCACGTCCAGGAACTGCTTCATCAGCTCGTCCCGCTTATCCTTCAGGAGCTTATGGCCCCGGCGGGCCGTTTTCAGGCGGCCCTTCAGCCGGGTCAGCTCCATCCGGGTGGGGTTTACGTTGATCGCCGGCATACCTTACCCCTCCTTTTTCGGGAGGTACTTCTCGATCATCTCCGGCTTGATGCGCTTGAGCTCGGAGGTGGGCAGGATGGAGAGGAGCTCCCAGCCCAGGTCCAGGGTCTCCTGGATGGAGCGGTTCTCCTCGCTCCCCTGGTTGACATAGCGCTTCTCGAATTCGTCGGCGAACTTGGCGTACAGCAGGTCGGTGGGGGACAGGGCGGCCTCGCCCAGGATGCTCATCAGCTCCTTGTTCTCCTTGCCGGTGGCGTAGGCGGCGAAGAGCTGGTTCATGGTCCCGGCGTGGTCCTCTCGGGTACGGCCCTCTCCGATGCCCTTGTCCTTCAGACGGGACAGGGAGGGCAGCACGTCCACCGGCGGGTTGATGCCCTTGCGGTACAGCTCCCGGGACAGGATGATCTGTCCCTCGGTGATGTAGCCGGTCAGGTCGGGGATGGGGTGGGTCTTGTCGTCCTCGGGCATGGTGAGGATGGGGATCATGGTGATGGAGCCCTCGCAGCCCAGGCGGCGGCCGGCCCGCTCGTACATGGTGGCCAGGTCGGTGTAAAGGTAGCCGGGGTAGCCGCGGCGGCCGGGGACCTCTTTCTTGGCCGCGGAGACCTCGCGCAGGGCCTCGGCGTAGTTGGTGATGTCGGTGAGGATGACCAGCACGTGCATGCCCTTCTCAAAGGCCAGGTACTCGGCGGCGGTCAGGGCCATGCGGGGGGTGGCAATACGCTCGACGGCCGGGTCGTTGGCCAGGTTGGTAAACAGCACGGTGCGGTCGATGGCGCCGGTGCGGCGGAAGTCCTGGATGAAGAAGTCGGACTCCTCGAAGGTGATGCCGATGGCGGCAAAGACCACGGCAAAGTTGGACGCGCCGTCCAGTACCTTGGCCTGGCGGGCGATCTGGGCGGCCAGGGAGGCGTGGGGCAGGCCGGAGCCGGAGAAGATGGGCAGCTTCTGGCCGCGGACCAGGGTATTCAGGCCGTCGATGGTGGAGATGCCCGTCTGGATGAACTCGTTGGGGTAGTCCCGGGCGGCGGGGTTCATGGCCAGGCCGTTGATGTCCCGGTGCTCCTCGGCCAGGATGTCAGGGCCGCCGTCGATGGGCTTGCCCATACCGTTGAAGACCCGGCCCAGCATGTCGCCGGACACGGCCAGCTCCAGGGGGTGGCCCAGGAAGCGGATCTTGGAGTCCTTCAGATTGATGCCGGCGGAGGGCTCGAAGAGCTGGACCACGGCGTTGTCGCCGTTGACCTCCAGCACCTTGCAGCGGCGCAGGGTGCCGTCGGGGAGCTCGATCTCGCCCAGCTCGTCGTAGGTGACGCCCTGGATCTTCTTGACCATCATCAGAGGGCCGTTGATCTCCTGTATGGTGCGGTATTCACGGATCATCAGAATTCCCCTCCCTTCGCGGCTGCGGCGTCGATCTGGTCGGCCATGTCCTTGCGGATGGCCTCATAGACCATGGGGTACTCCGCCTCGGGCACGCTCTTGGCCCGGCCGATGCGCTCCCGGGCGGGGATGTCGAACAGGGCGGAGGCAGCGGCCCCCTTGGCAATGGCGGCCCGGCAGAGCTTGTCGTACTCCAGAATCATGGCCATCAGCTTTTCCTGCCGGTCATAGGAGGAGTAGTTGTCAATGTCCATAAAGGAGTTCTGCTGGAGGAAGTCCTCCCGCAGCATCTTGGCGGTCTCCAGGGTGAGCTGATCGTTGGGGGACAGGGCGTCCTTACCGACGAGCTGCACGATCTCGTTCAGGCTGGCCTCCTCCTGGAGGATGTTCATGGCCCGCTCCCGGTTCTGCAAAAACTCCTTGCCCAGGTGCTCGTCGAACCAGGGCTTCAGGGAGTCCAGATACAGGGAATAGGAGTTCAGCCAGTTGATGGCGGGGAAGTGGCGGCGGTAGGCCAGAGAGGCGTCCAGGGCCCAGAACACCTTGACGATGCGCATGGTAGCCTGGCTGACGGGCTCGGACAGGTCGCCGCCGGGAGGGGAGACCGCGCCCACGGCGGTCAGGGAGCCCCGGCGCTCGTCGTCGGAGCCCAGGCACTCCACCATGCCGGCCCGCTCGTAGAACTGGGCCAGGCGGGAAGACAGGTAGGCGGGGTAGCCCTCCTCGCCGGGCATCTCTTCCAGACGGCCGGACATCTCGCGCAGAGCCTCGGCCCAGCGTGAGGTGGAGTCGGCGATGACGGCCACGTGGTAGCCCATGTCGCGGAAGTACTCGGCGATGGTGATGCCGGTGTAGATGGATGCCTCACGGGCGGCCACGGGCATGTCGGAGGTGTTGGCGATCAGCACGGTCCGCTTCATCAGGGACTCGCCGGTGCGGGGGTCCTGGAGCTCAGGGAACTCCCGGAGCACGTCGGTCATCTCGTTGCCGCGCTCGCCGCAGCCGATGTAGATGACGATGTCCACGTCGGACCACTTGGCTAGCTGGTGCTGCATCACCGTCTTGCCTGAGCCGAAGGGGCCGGGGATGGCCGCGGTGCCGCCCTTGGCCACAGGGAACAGAGTGTCCACGATGCGCTGGCCGGACAGCAGGGGGGCCTTGGGGGGATATTTGTGCTTATAGGGCCGGCCCACGCGGACGGGCCACCTCTGGGTCATGGTGAGCTCCACCTTGGAGCCGTCGTCCTTCTTCAGCACGGCCACGGTCTGGGTCACGTTAAACTTGCCGGCCTGGATGGACTCCACGGTGCCGGACAGGCGGGGGGGCACCATGATCTTGTGCAGCACCACGGCGGTCTCCTGGACGGTGCCCAGGATGTCGCCGCCGGTGACCTTGTCGCCCGGCTTGGCCACGGGCACAAAGTCCCACAGCTTCTCCCGGTCCAGGGCGGGGACCTCCACGCCGCGCTCCAGGGTATTCTTGCCGGTCTGCTTCATGATGACCTCCAGCGGGCGCTGGATGCCGTCGTAGATATTCTCGATGATGCCGGGGCCCAGCTCCACCGACAGGGGAGAGCCGGTGGACTCCACCGCCGCGCCCGGCCCCAGGCCGGAGGTCTCCTCGTAGACCTGGATGGAGGCGGAGTCGCCGTTCATGGTGAGGATCTCGCCGATGAGGCGCTGCTCACCCACGCGGACCACGTCGGCCATATTGGCGTCTTCCAGGCCCGTGGCTACCACCAGCGGTCCCGAAACCTTGACAATCTTTCCGCTCAAATATATCGACCTTCTTTCTCGTCAGGGCAGGCTGTGCATCCCTCGCCTCGGCGCAGACGCCAAGGCTCATTCGCCCGGCTGCCCCTCCTCTCCCCAACGAAATCTCGTGGCTTCGCCGGGGGTCCCATTCTTAAAATCGGGGGCGGCTCACGCCGCACTTCCTATAAAATGTCTGCGCCCACCGCGCGCTCCACGGATTTCTTCACGTTGTCCATGCCGATGCCCAGGCTGCCGCTCTTGCCGGGGATCAGGATGATGGCAGGGGTCAGGTCGTCCTTGTAACGGGCAATCTCGGGGGCGAGCCCCTGGGCCAGCTGTTCGGTCAGGTAGACGATGGCATAGCTCTCCCGAGCCAGCCGGTGGAGGGTCTCGCGGCCCTCCTCCACCGTCTCGGCGGGGAACACGTCCAGGCCCAGGGCCTTAAAGCCCAGGACGCTGTCCTGATCGCCCAGCACGGCGATCTTATAGTGGTCAGACATAGCTATCACGCAGCCTTTCCCGGATGGCGTCCGTATCCAGGCCCGCCAGCCGTCCGGTCAGGATGATCCGGATGGTGGTGAGCTCCGCCTCCCGGGCATAGAGGTAGCCGATGAGGGGGTGCTCCCCGAAGGCCACCCGCTTGCCCTGGGTCAGATAAGCGGTGACGGCGTTGTCGCACAGCCGCTCGAACTCGGTGAGGGGTCCGCCCTCCATGGCCTTGGCTCCGGCCTCCGCCGCCCCCTCCAGGGGGGTCCGGGCAAAGACGCCCGCCAGGTCGGCGCCGCCGGTGACCGCCGCGATGAGGCTGTCCAGCTTCACATTGCCGCCCTGAATGAGCACCCGTTTGAGAAAATCAGCGCCCCGGCCCATGCGGGCCGAGCGGACCGCCGAGCGCAGGTTGGCGCTGTCGATGCTCAGGCGCACATAGCCCTCCAGGAACCGGCTGTTCACCGACCGGGCGGCCTGGAGCATCTCCTCGTAGTAAGCCCGGTCCAGGATCAGGTCGGCGGCCTGGGGGTCGGCGCTGGAGGCCAGCACGCCCCGGGCCTCGGCCACGGCCTGCCGGAACACTGGAGTGCAGTGGTCCAGGTCCTCCCGCTCGAAGTCCTCCCGGAGCTGCCGGACAGGGCAGCGCCCGGCGTCGATGAAGAGTCCGGCCGGGTCGGTCCCCATGGCGGCCGCCTTGAGCAGCACCTTGGCGTTGTGATAATCATACTTGATGCAGAACACGTCCACGATGCCCGGGTCGGGCGACGCCTTCCGCAGATCAGCAAAGAGCTCCAGCCGGGCCTGGTCCAGCAGGTGCTCGATGGCGGCGGGGGTGAGGGCGGGGAAGTCCTCATAGCCGCACTCCGTGAGCACCTTGGCCGCGTCCTCGGCGGTACGGGCGTCCAGCATCCGCTCCATCCGTTCCCGGGTCAGCATCCGGTTCTCCATGGCGTGGATGCGCGCGGAGATGTAGAGATAGTCGTATTCGCTTCTTTTTTTCGCCACTTGGCGCCCTCCTTTCCGTCCGGTGAGGGACCGTTATTCAAAAAGCGCCCTTGCCACTTCCGCGGCCAGGTCCTCCTTCTGGAGGTGGATGAGCACCTCGAAGGAGCAGTTGGTCTCCACCTTGTCGTCCCGGAGGATGAGGCCGCCCGCCATGGGACGGGTCTCTTCGGCCATGGTGAGCATCCCGGTACCGGCCAGCACGGCCGAGGCTCCGGTGACCACCTTGTCCAGCACGGCGCCCGCCTTGGTCTCGGTCAGCTCGTCGGGGAGCTTGGGGGCCACCTGCCGGGCTAGGATCTCGTTGGCCCGTGTGACCACCGCCTTGCCGAAGCGGGACCGGTCCTTCTGGGAGAAGATGACCTGCTCCCGGCCCGTGCGGCTGGCCTTGACGGCCAGATCGGCCAGCAGAGCCACGTACTGCTCGTCGGGCAGGGCCGCCAGATCGGCCAGGGCCTTGTCAAAGGCCTTGCCTACCATCTCCTGCTTGGCGGCCAGGACCAGCTTACGGGCCTCGAGCTGGGCCACGCTGGCCAGCCGCTCCTCCCGCTGCGCGGCGTCCTGCGTCCCCTTTTGGAGGATGGCGCCGGAGTCGCTTTTGGCCTGCGCCTCATATTTGGCGGAGATCTCCGCCGCCTGGGCCTGGGCCTGGGCGGTCAGCTCGTCGATCTCCTTCTGGACATCGGCGTCGATCTGACCTGTGATCTTTTCGATTCCGTTCATTCGGTTACCGCCTTTCCCCATTAAAGGGCGTTCATCAGCAGCAGCACGGAGGCCAGCAGGGACAGGATGGCGTAGAACTCCACGATGCCGCAGAGAATGATGCCCTTGGCCCAGTCGTCGGGCTTTTTAGCCACCACATTGATGGCGGAGGCGGCCACGCGGCCCTGGTACTTGGCGGACAGCCAGCCACCGATGGCCATGGGGATGCAGGAGACAAAGATGGTCAGGCCCTGGGTCACGGTCAGGGGCACGATCCCCCCGGAGAAGGCGCCCATGGTGAACAGGGCGAAGAACCAGATGACCAGGCCGTACAGGCCCTGAGTGCCGGGGAGCACCTGCAGGATCAGGCACTTGGAGAAGTGCTCGGGAGCCTCGGTGAGCAGGCCGGTGGCCGCTTCGCCCACCATGCCGGTGCCCCTTGCGGAGCCGACGCAGCACAGACCCACCGCCAGCGCCGCGCCCAGGAAAGCCAGGCCAATTCCACCAAACGCCTCAAAAAATTCCAACATGTTATTATTCCTCCTTAATATCAACATATTTGGTGTGAATGAACAGGGGTCGGAAGGGCTTTCCGCCCTCCTTGTAGAACCGTCCGAAGAACTCCAGACACTGGAGCCGCAGGTCATGGACGTAGCAGCCCAGCAGGTTGAGGGCGAAGTTGAGCATATTGCCGATGAAGGAGATGATGACGAAGCCCACCACATTGCCGGTGACGGAGCCCAAGGTGTTAAACACCTGGGCGATGACGCTGCCGGCCAGCATCAGGGCCATCAGGCGGGCGTAGGACAGGATGTCGCTGAAAAAGCCGGTGGCGCCGTTGTAGACCGCGCCGATGAGGGCGGTCAGCTTGCCGAAGCCTTTGGCGTTGCGGGTGGAACCGATGACCAGCATCACCAGGCCCACGATCAGCACCACGGGGTAGCCGCCCACGCTGCCGATGCCCAGGATGGCCAGGGCCGCGCCGCCCAGGATGATCCACCAGGTGACCTCGCTCCAGATGGCGTCGGCCACGTCCCCGGTCTGGACCTTCCGCACCACACTGATGATCATACCCGTGATGATCTGGATCAGGCCCAGCACCAGCGAGCCGATCAGGATCGCCAGGGTGTCGTTCAGCGGGGTGAACAGAGCGGGCAGCGCAAGGGTGCTGGCCGGATTGATGATCTTGGCGAGCTGGGGGATGAAGTCCCCGAAGAAGCCGCCGGTCAGCGCGCCCATGAGGAAAGTGCTGATGCCGCACAGCAGCAGCAGTCCGGCGAAGTCCGCCATGCCGTCCTTGGGTTTCATCTTGTAGATGACCACCAGGGCGGCGGCCACCATCAGGATGCCGTAGCCCATATCCGCCATCATCAGTCCGAAGAAGAAGATGAAGAAGGGGGCCATCAGCGGGTTGGGGTCCACGCCGTCGTAGGCGGGGAGCACATACATGTTGGTGACCATGTTCAGGGGCCTGGTCAGTTTGTTGTTCTTGAGCTTGATGGGGACTTGAGGGTACTCCTCCGGCGCGGGGTCGTTGGCCTCCCAAGCGGCGGGGTACTGCCCCAGCACCTTTTCCAGGGCGGGGAGATTTTCCGCCGGGACCCAGCCCTCGAAGAAGATGGTGGCCTGGGACTGCAAAAGCCGGCCCTTGTACTCCTCCCGCTGGATCTCCTGGGTCATGCGGTCAATGCACAGCTTGATGTCCTCCCGATGGGGGACCAGGGCCGCGATGGCGCTTTTCGCCTCCTCCAGCTCGCCCTCCAGCCGGCGCAACTCCCCCTCCAGCCGGTCGGTGTTCTCCTGGGCGGTGCCGGTCCAGCCCCGCAGGGAGGAGCGCGAAAAGCCAAATTTTTTCAGCGTCTCGAAGGCGGTCTCCTCGGCGCTGCGGTGGCATAGGATCAATACGTACTGGAATTCCCGGTCCTTGCCGGCGGGGATCACCTCCACCAGCTCCGTGGCCTCCTCCAGCGCCTGTTTCACCGTATCCAGGGCGACGGTGGACATCACCGCGCCGAAGGTGGCGGACACCTCCCGGGTACCGGTGGTCTCCAGGGGGATGTCCAGCTCCAGCCAGGGGGTCAGGGCGGCCTTCTGTGCCCGGAGCTTGCCCTGTTCGTTCTGGATGGCGGAGATCCGCTTTTCCTGGGCGTTGACCGCCTGGGCCGCCTCCATGGCGGAGGCGCGCAGCCCTTCGTCGAAGAGCTGCCCCTCGGTGACCTCCGGCCGGGCCTGTAGCAGCCCCCCCTTCTCCTTGCCGATCCCCTTCAGCGTGTTCAGGGCGGCGTTCAGGAGGGCGGCGTCCGCCTTGACCCGGGCCAGGCCCGCGTCGTCCACCCGGGTCAGGGCCGCCCAGTCGGGGTCCGCCAGCTTGTCGGTGGGTTCGCTGATCTCCACGCAGCCCAGGTGCTGGAGCTGCCGGAGAAGGGTCTCCCGGTCCGCGGCCATGCCGAACAGGCGAATGTGTTTCATTTTGACGATGGACATATTAGACTCCCACTACCCTTCTGATAATGAGTGCCGCCGCGTCCTCCAACTTTCCTTCCGCCGCCCGGCGAAGGTCATCGCAGGACCGCCGCGTTTCCTCCATGACGGTCTCTGTGTGTTTGGCAGCCGCTTCCTCTGCCCGGGTCATCATCTGTCTGGCCTGGGCCTCGGCATCGGTCCGCGCCGCGGCCACCCGCTCCTTGCCCGCCCGCTCGGCGTCGGACACCAGCTTTTTGGCCGCCTCCACCGCCTCTGCCTTGCGTTGAAGAGCTCTCTGCTCGGTCTCCGTCACCACTTGGACTGCTTCCAGGGACATGTTATCACCGCCTTTCCATCTCGCTTCCATGGTATAATGCCTCCCATGATAATTAGCATCATACCTTATTCCTTTCGGAATTGCAACCTTGCCTTTTGCAGGCTCTTGTGCAGTTTTGTGCATTTTTTCTTCGCACTCAGTTGTTTCGTTCTACTTTATGGAACAGCAGTACCGGTTTTGAAAAGAAGGCGCACGGGATGCCCCGCGCGCCCTTTTTTAGGATTCCATTTTTTGTTTAACTCATACAAATCTGGCCCTCTTTTTTTCACGGCCAGCACACCCAACTCCGATCCTTGGCACCGGGCTCGTCCTGCACGGACACCAAATGGACCTCCGGCTCCTCGAAGCCCACGGTTTCCAAGCGTTCCACGCACTGTGCCCAGCCGGCTCCGATTCCGCGCACCCAGAGGCGGTCGGCGCTCTGCGCCAGGGCGGCCACGGTCTGACCCGACCGCTCGTCCTTGCCCTTCTCCAGCGTGTCCCGATCGGTAGCCACGGAGAGCCGGACTTCCGGGTAGTCGCTCAGGGCTTCCTCTACTTCCTTGTAGAATTCACCAATGACGGTCGAGAACTGCGCTCTGTCATAGGCGGCGCCCGGCTTGATATAGCCCAGGTTGCCCTGGGTGGGGTAGCCGGCGTTGTCCAGCAGGATCTCGTCAAAGCCCAGGGCGGCCAGTTCGGCGCACACCCCGGCCACATACTGCCGCACCGTCTGGCTGGTGGGGCTGGACCACTTGAGCCCCTCGGGGTCGGTCCAGCGATAGCCGCTGTTGGTGGTAATATTCAGGCTCCGGTCGGCGTCGGAGAGCTTGTCATCCTTAAAGCAGGAGACCCGTGCCACGGTATAGAGCCCTTCCCGGCCGTTGAGCTCCCGGATGGCGGCGTTGCGGTCCGGGTCCGCCGAAGAGGCCCCGGCACGGACGGCCAGATCCAGCGCCGAAACATAGGCCAGGGAGCCATCGTCCCCTTTCATATCAAAGAGGGCAGCCTGCGCCCCGGCCTCCGCCAGCCGGTCCTCCGCAGTGCCGTCGGAAAGGGCCTCCCGGGGCAGCAGGGCGGCGTGGAGGTATTCCGGCGCAGGGGCCTCCGGGGTGACCACCACCACTGTGGGGCTGACCGCCGGGGACTCCCATTCTGCAGAGGGGCTTGCAGAAGGGGTATTTTGTTCCGTCCACGGGAACACTAGCCTTCCCCCCTCAGACGAGTAAACCATAAATTGTTGTAGCCAGAGCAATGCAGCTACCGTCAGCACCAGCACCGCCGCCAACAGGGCGATGATCCATTTCAGTACGCTGCGGAGGGGAGAGCGGCCGCGGTAAGAATCATAGCCGTAATTCTTTCTCATCTCAACTTCATCCTTTGATCGCAAGCGGATGTTCATCGGTCGGGCGGAAGCAGTATATCACGGCGAGCCGCAAAAGGAAAGAGAAGGCTCTTCCCGGCGGCTATTCTGTGGCCTCCCAGGCCAGCAGGGCCTCATCCAGGCGAGACAGCGCCGCGATGATCTGGTCCTTTTCCCTCTCCGTCAGGGTATCCATCACAGAGGAAAAGTATCCCCCCACGTCGGTCTCGGTCTTTTTCCGGAGCTGTTCATACCGGGCGGTGGCGGCCACGTAGATGACCCTGCGGTCCTCACCGGAGCGCTCCCGGCGGGCCAGCTCCAGCTTTTCCAGCCGGTCCACGATGCCGGAGACGGTGGAATTGGCGCTGCCCGTCCGCTCGGCCAGAGCGCTGATGGGCATGGGGCCCTCCTCACCCAGCACGGTGAGCACCAGCGCCTGTGGAAAGGTCAGGTGCAGCCGTCCAAAATGCTCCCGAAAGAGACGGGACATGTGCTGTGTCACCTTGAGGTATCGCATCAGAATATCGCCGGAACCCTTCATGTCTGCCGCTCCCTTCTGGCCGACTGCTTCAAATACGAACAAATCATATCGCTTTGGGGGCGCTTCGTCAATTCAGGCCTAAAAAGATTCATGAAAAGTTAATAAAGCGGAAGCGCCCCTCCTTATCCCACCGCGGGGGTGGTCAGCCGCCGGAGGATGACGGCTAGCTGGGCCCGGCTGGCCGGTCCGCCGGGGTCCAGGCGGTTGCCGTCCCTGCCGGTGATAAGGCCCGCACCCACGGCGTGGGCCATGCCCTCCCGGGCCCAGGTGTGGATGCCGTCCCGGTCGGGATAGATGTCCAGCACACCGGCGGCCAGCTCCAGACCAGCATACTGGGCGTACCGCCACAGAAAAACGGCGAGCTGCTCCCGGGTAACGATGTCGCCGCCGCCGAAGGAGCCGTCGCCGTACCCTGCGGCGATGCCCTGCTGGGCGCACCAGGCCGCCGCGTCGGCGTAATAGTACCAGCCCTCCACATCGGGGAAGGAGCTCCGGTCCGCCGGGGCGGGGCTGCCGGCCAGCCGCCAGAGCACTGCCGCCACCATACCCCGGGTCACCGGGGTCTCGGGGGAGAAGGTGGTCTCCGACGTGCCGTTCATCAGCCCGTCCCGGGTGACTTTGGTCACCGCGTCGTAGTACCAGGCCCCCGCCGCCACGTCGGTGTAGGAGGCTGCGGCCGCCCCCACCGTCAATCCGGCCGTGAGGGCCAGGGCGAAAAGCGCCGTAAAAAATCCCTGTCGCATGGGATGCACCTCATTTCTGAATCCGTGCACCCATTTTACGACAGGGATTTTACAAAACTGTGAACGCCGGCCCACTTTTTGCGCCCGGGACCGGTCCTGTTTTTTACAGGGCCAAGGCCCAGTGGAGCATCAGCAGCAGGCCGAAGCCGGGCACACCCAGCAGCCCCATCACCAGGGCGTTGGCCAGATTGACCCCCAGGCTCACCCCGATGAGGCCGCCCACCGGGCTGAAGGCCGCCAGCGCGGCCAGCCCCACCCCGGTCCGCAGGCACAGCCGAAGCAGATGCTTCAGGGGGCGGCCCAGCAGGGCCAGCACGCCCACCGCCAGCAGGCCCACCAGGAGCCAGGGCAGGGTATCGGTCATCAGCGCCATGCCTCACCCCTCCCCGCAGCTCTCCATCTCCTTGACCCGCCGGAGCAGGTAGGAATACCGGGCCTGGAGCGAATTGATCTCAAAGACATAGGATTCGATGAGGTCCGGGTCGTGGGTGCTGTTGAAGCCGGCATACGCCTGGCTGATGAGGGTCCGGGTCTGGGCCAGTCCCTCCTTCAGGGCTCGTTTCTCCGACTCCTGCTCGCTCTCCGCCCGTCTGCGGAAGGAAAAGACCCGCGCCGCCTCCGCCATTTGGACCGCCTCCCTTCTGTTTCAATATAGTCTATGGTAAGTCTGGACAATTATGCCATGTCCCATACCAGAAAAATCCGGGCATGCTCTTGCACGCCCCGCGCATACTAGACCCGGGCAGGACAGTCGGGGCTGAAAGCCGAACGCGCTTTGCCCCGCAGCCGCATTTCCTTCTAAGCCGGTGCCGGGCGACACGGAACCGCCGCTCTGACGGGCGGAGGGAATCCAAAGACCGCCCTCAGGCGAAAGGCGGAAGGATGGCCGGCGCATTGGGAGACGTTTTTTAAAACCCAACCCCAAAGCAGCCGCACACCTGTCCGGATTTAAGAGGTCCTCCCCCGCGAGACGATTTTGTCAGGCGGAAGGACGCAGGACCGCAACGCGCCGCAGGAAGATTCCTGCGGCGCGCTTTTTCGTCCCGCCTTCCGCGAAGCCGTGGTTTTTTTGTAGCCCGCCTTTCCTTGACACATTGCTGTCAAATGGGATACACTATATCTTGAGTTATTATGGAAATGTGAGGAGAGTCCCATGCCAAAAAGCGCCAAGCAGTACGGCAACGAATCCATCTCCGCCCTGAAGGGGGCCGACCGGGTCCGCAAGCGGCCCGGGGTCATCTTCGGCTCCGACGGGCTGGAGGGGTGCGAGCACGCCGTATTCGAGATTTTGTCCAACGCCATCGACGAAGCCCGGGAGGGCCACGGCAGCCTCATCACCGTTACCCGCTACGAGGACAAGTCCATCGAGGTGGAGGACTTCGGCCGGGGCTGCCCGGTGGACTGGAACGAGAAGGAGCAGAAGTACAACTGGGAGCTGGTGTTCTGCGAGCTGTACGCCGGCGGCAAATACAACACCAACGACGGCGACAACTATGAATACTCCCTGGGCCTCAACGGTCTGGGCTCCTGCGCCACCCAGTACGCCTCGGAGTACTTCGACGCCGTCATCCACCGGGACGGCCTGGAGTACACCCTCCACTTCGAGAAGGGAGAGAACATCGGCGGGCTGCAGAAGGCCCCCCACAGCGGGAAAAAGACCGGCTCGAAATTCCGCTGGAAGCCGGACCTGGAGGTCTTTACCGACATCGACATTCCGGTGGACTACTATCGGGACGTGCTCAAGCGGCAGGCGGTGGTCAACGCCGGAGTCACCTTCCGGTTCCGCAATCAGGCCGGCGGCAAGTTCGAGACCACCGAATTCCGGTATGAAAACGGCATTGTGGACTACGTCTCCGAGCTGGCGGGGGAAAATCCTCTCACCGCCCCGGTGTTCTGGCAGGCCGAGCGGAAGGGCCGGGACCGGGCGGACAAGCCGGAATATAAGGTAAAGCTGTCGGTGTCCTTCTGCTTCTCCAACACGGTGCAGGTCATTGAGCACTACCACAACTCCTCCTGGCTGGAGCACGGCGGCAGTCCGGAGAAGGCGGTGAAATCGGCCTTCGTCTCGGCCATCGACGGCTATCTGAAGGCCCAGGGCAAGTACCAGAAGAGCGAGAGCAAGATCACCTGGAACGACATCCAGGACTGCCTGGTACTGGTCAGCAACAACTTTTCCACCCAAACCTCCTATGAAAATCAGACCAAGAAGGCCATCAACAACAAGTTCATCCAGGACGCCATGACCGAGTTCCTCAAGAGCCAGATGGAGGTCTACTTCATTGAAAACCCCTTCGACGCGGGGAAGATCGCCGAGCAGGTGCTCATCAACAAGCGCTCCCGGGAGTCGGCGGAGAAGGCCCGCCTCAACATCAAAAAGAAGCTGTCGGGCAGTCTGGACATCGCCAACCGGGTGCAGAAATTTGTGGACTGCCGCAGCAAGGACACCGAGCGACGGGAGCTCTACATCGTGGAGGGCGACTCGGCTCTGGGCAGCGTCAAGCTCTCCCGGGACGCGGAGTTCCAGGGCATCATGCCCGTCCGGGGCAAGATCCTCAACTGCCTCAAGGCCGACTACGCCAAAATCTTCAAAAGTGAGATCATCACCGACCTTCTGAAGGTCATGGGATGCGGGGTGGAGGTCAACGACCGCCACGCCAAGGACATGGCGGCCTTTGACCTGATGAACCTGCGCTGGAGCAAGATCGTCATCTGCACCGACGCCGACGTGGACGGCTTCCAGATCCGCACCCTGATTCTCACCATGCTCTACCGGCTCACCCCCACCCTGATCCAGCGGGGGTACGTCTACATTGCGGAATCCCCCCTGTACGAGATCAATTATAAGGAAAAGACCTGGTTTGCCTACTCGGACAAGGAGAAAAACGATATCCTCGGCGGGGAGCTCCGGGATAAGAAGTGCATCATCAACCGCTCCAAGGGTCTGGGCGAGAATGAGCCGGAGATGATGTGGCTGACCACCATGAATCCAGCCACCCGGCGGCTTATCCGGGTCATGCCCGAGGACGTAACCCGTACCGCCCAGGTCTTCGACCTGCTGCTGGGCGACAACCTCACCGGCCGCAAAACCCACATCGCCGACAACGGCTACAAATACCTGGAGCTGGCCGATATCTCCTGAACCCCCGCACCGCTTCCGTCCCTACGATCACGATCCATAAGGAGGCACCCCATGAAAAAGCGATTTTTGTCCCTGCTGCTGGCTCTGTCCCTCTCCCTGGCCATTCCCTCCTTTGCCGCAGGAGCCGCCGGCCCGACGCCCCCCACCTTGTGTCCGGCAGAGGAATATGCGGTGTTTGCAAACAGCCAGGCCTACAAAGGCGATACCTGGAGCAAGATCCTCTCCCTGCGGGAGGACGCGGCGGCGGGCAATCTGGCTCCCACCAGCAGCTCCAGCACCGTGCTGTACAACCGCCAGAGGGAGCTGAAAAAATCCAACGACCCCGGCGTGCGCTTCGAGCTGGGGCTCATCGACGTGAAGTACGCCCTCAACGCCGCAGCCCAGGGGAAGACCGTCGGGATCTCCTCCGATTTCGAGATGGCCGCCTACTACGGCAAGGGAGATGAGCCCGCCTGCTATCTGGCCTACCTCTGGAACGCCCGGTCCAAGCTGTGGACCCATGACCTGACCACCGGGCTGGAAGGAGCCCTTGGCCATTATGCGGCCTCGGTGGCATATCTCTTTCCCTACGCATCATTCACCATGGACCAGATCCTGAACTGGGGGCAGGCCAACGGCGTGTCCGCCGAGCGACTGGCCTATGCCAAAAGCCTCCTTTTCGTCACCCTGGACGGCGACCTGGTCCATCCCCGTTCCGTCCGCATCAGCGCCGACGCTGTGGACACCACCACCGCCCAGACCCGGAACCAGCGCACCATGGTCCCGATTCGTCGCCTGGCCGAGCTCATGGGAGCCACAGTGGACTATGACGCCAGCTCCCGGCAGATCACCATTCGGCGGGCCGCCGACACCTTCGTCATGACCCTGGACCGCACGGAGGCCCTGCGCAACGGCGAGCCCTTCCAGATGGATGTGGCTCCCTATGCCGAGAACAACCGCACATACATCCCCATCCGGTATATCGCCGAATGTTTCGGCCAGAGCGTGGAGTGGAACGGCGGCCAGCAGCATGTGGTCATACAGGAGGACAAGTCTGTGGCAGGCGACTCGAATCTAGAGGCCTGGGCCCTGGCCATGGGTGCGCTGCTCAACTATGAAAATAACCCCCAGGAGGCGCACCTTTTCGGCGGCAAGCGCCGCTTTGGCGCCAACCCCGTGGGGGGCGTGGTATCCAACCGGCTGGAGACCACCGGGCCCGACTTTGGCCGGCGGATCCTGGCCGATAGCTGGGGCATCACCGACCGGGAGGCCCTGATCGCTGCCGTCGGGACCCTGGTCCAGTCGCTCGACCAGACCTACCCCGCCTGGGACCTGTTCCGGGTAAGCCATCTGGCACAGTGGGGCTATCTGGCCGGTTACGTGACCTATTATGAAGCCCTGGAGCTGGTGGAGCCCGCCGCGCAGGCCCTGTGCGACCAGTTCTCTGCCTGGGAAGCGGCCTATGAAAATTATCTGGAGGGCTGGTGTGCCTGGAGCGGTCAGGACGCCGCCGACGTGTGGCAGACCAGCCGCGGCCTGCTTTATCGGGAAATGCGCGCCACCCCGGATATGGCCCGCCTTCTGGACGACAATCTGTTCCAGACCGGCGTCGTCCCCCTCCCCGGATGAAGATAGCGGTCATCCATGGAAATCGGGCCGCTGAAAGCGGCAGCTCCGGCTTCTCATTTTAACAAAGGAGGCTTACTTATGAAAAAAACATTCCTGTCCCTGCTGCTGGCCCTGTCCCTGACCCTCTCCCTGGCCGTGCCCGTCCTGGCTTATGAGGGCGAAAACACCGACCCGGAATGGGTGGCCTGGAAGACCCAGTGGCTGGCCGCTCACCCTGAGGAGGCGGCCGCCTTCGACGCCGACGCCTATTTTGAAAACGAGTACCTGTCCGACTGGTGGTACTCCTCCAAGGAGGAGTTTATGTCCGAATGGGGTCTGGAGACCGAGCAGGATTTCTGCGATTTCATGCGGGACGACTGGCTGGCCGGTATGCAGGCCGACGAGGCGCGTCAGACCTGGATGGACCAGTACGAATCCGCCCATCCCGGCGCCCTCAGCGCCTTTGACCCCGACGCCTGGTTCCAGGCACACTACTATGAGGACCCGAAGCAGGCGTTCATGGCGGAGTGGGGACTGGAGACCCAGGAAGCCTTCAAGGACTTCATGCTGGACGACTACGTGGACACCCTCATCGCCCAGGAGGAGCGCCAGGCCATGCTGGACGAATTCGAGGCCGCCCATCCCGGCGTCATCGCCGCCTTCGATGCCGACGCCTATTTTGAGGAAAATTATAGCTGGTGGTCCGGCGGCAAGGAGGACTACATGCGCTGGATGGACCTGGCCGCCGACGAGGACTTCCGGCAGGCCATGCTGGACGATATGATCTACAGCATGTCCTGGAGCCAGTCCTGGGAGGACACCCGCAACGAGGAGATCCTCGCCATGGGCGGGGTGCCCGGCCAGTTGGGCGTCATGGTGGACGGTACTTACCTCTCCTTCCCTCAGGACAAACCGCCCTATGCGGTGGACGGCGTCACTTACGTCTGCGCCGACGCGCTGAACGCCGCCATCGGCTCGTCGGCAAGCGGCGGCGCGGACGGGTACGTCCCCCTGCGCGACGCGGCCGTGGCCGCGGGCTACGAGGTGTTCTGGGACGACGCCTATCAGACCGTGGTCCTCCTTGATCGGGCGGGCTTTATCGCGGAGACCGACGCCCGCTTTACCGTTCTGAACCGCGCCCTGGCCGCCTGGGCCCCGGAGGACGGGAAGAACTACCAGTCCACCGTGGACATCACCGCCGGCTATACCAAGTTCAACTCCCTGGACGGGGACCAGACCTGGACCATGAGCGCCGCGCTCACCGCCCTGTCCGGCGCCGCCGGCGTGGAGCTCAGCGGCTCCTATGACCTGTCCTCTCTGATGGACATTCTGAAGGCCGCTAATCCCTCTCTCACCCAATCCACGGACGACGCCCTGCCGGGGCAGTACAGCGCCCTGCTGAAGGGGGACTTCGGCGCCCGGCTGGACCAGGAGAACGAGATGCTCTATCTGCGCATGTCCCTGTTCTCCTCCCTGTTCTCCATCCTGGGCAAGCCGTACCCCAAGGACGTGTGGATCTCCCAGTCCCTGGAGGGCTATCTAGACCTGAGTCCGGACGTTACCCCCACCGTGGGCGGTTATCTCTACCTGCTGAGCGGCCCCGACGCCAACGGGTACTCCTATACCCGCAGCTACCAGTATCTGACCGAGGCCGCCGACACCCTGGCCGCCCTGGCGGGCGACGACCGCTTTGTACAGAAGGGCCGGGACTGCGTGCTCACCCTGAGCAAGGAGGACCTGGGCGACCTGCTGGCGGAGAGCGGCTCCTATTCCACCGCGGAGGATATCCGGGAGTTTGCCCTCACTCTCACCGTGAAAGCCGATGGCACCGTCACCGGCAGTCTGGTCTACCGCCCCGAGCCCTACTCCGCTTATTCCACCGAGGGCCGCATCACCGCGGACTGGTCCCTGGCCCTGTCCGGCAGTGAGATCGAGCTGGAGTACCACGTCAAGAACGAGGGCGTGCTCCGCCTGACCGTCACCGCTTCCACCAAGACCACCTCCGCCGCGCCCGCCGTCACCCCGCCCGAGGGCGCCTCCGTCCTCCCGGCGGAGGACCTGTGGAACCTGGAGTGAGCCTCCGGCCCCCGCGTGCCCGGAAATCCACCGAACGAGGAATTGATACCAATGGCTAAGAAAAAGAAGCCGGACGACGAGGTCAAGCACCGCCCGGCCGATCCCAATGTGATGGGCTTGCATCCCGAGGTGCTGGAGCAGCCCATCACCGAGACCCTGGAAATCAACTACATGCCCTACGCCATGAGCGTCATCGTCTCCCGGGCCATCCCGGAGATCGACGGCTTCAAGCCCTCCCACCGCAAGCTGCTGTACACCATGTACACCATGAAGCTGCTGGGGGGCGCCCGGACCAAGAGCGCCAACATCGTGGGCCAGACCATGAAGCTCAACCCCCACGGCGACGCCGCCATCTACGACACCATGGTCCGCCTCAGCCGGGGCTACGGGGCCCTGCTGCACCCTCTGGTGGACTCCAAGGGCAACTTCGGCAAGGTCTACTCCCGGGACATGGCCTGGGCCGCCAGCCGGTACACCGAGGCCCGGCTGGACCCCATCTGCGCCGAGCTGTTCCGGGACATCGACCAGGACACGGTGGACTTCACTCCCAACTACGACGGCTCCCTGATGGAGCCCACCCTGCTGCCCACCACCTTTCCCAACCTGCTGGTGTCCTCCAACATGGGCATCGCCGTGGGCATGGCCTCCAACATCTGCGGCTTCAACCTGGGCGAGGTGTGTGACACCACCGTGGCCTACCTGAAAAACCCCGGCCACGACCTCATGTCCACCCTGAAGGCCCCCGATTTCCCCACCGGCGGCGAGCTGCTCTACGACGCAGACGAGCTGTCCGCCATCTACCGTACCGGGCGGGGGTCCTTCAAGGTGCGGGCCAAGTGGCGGTATGTGAAGGATGAGAATCTCATCGAGATCTACGAGATCCCCTACTCCACCACAGCCGAGGCCATCATGGACAAGGTGGCCGAGCTGGTCAAGACGGGCAAGCTGCGGGAAATCGCCGATATGCGGGATGAGACCGACCTGAACGGTCTGAAGCTGACCATTGATCTCAAGCGCGGCACCGATCCGGACAAGCTGATGCAGAAGCTCTACCGCATGACCCCCCTGCGGGACTCCTTCTCCTGCAACTTCAACATTCTCATCGCTGGGATGCCCCGGGTCATGGGGGTGCGAGAGATCTTGGAGGAGTGGACCGCCTGGCGCATGGAGGGCGTGCGCCGCCGGACCTATTTCGTCCTGAAAAAGCGGGAGGAAAAGCTCCACCTGCTCCAGGGCCTGCAAAAGATCCTGCTGGATATCGACCGGGCCATCCGGATCATCCGGGAGACCGAGGAGGACGCTGAGGTCGTCCCCAACCTGATGATCGGCTTCGGCATTGACCAGGTCCAGGCCGAATACGTGGCGGATATCCGCCTGCGCAACATCAACAAGGAGTATATCCTGCGGCGGACCGAGGAAACCTCTTCCTTGGAGGACGAGATCGCCGACCTGCGGGACCTGGTCAACGACCCGGGCCGCATCAAGCAGGTCATCATCGGGGAACTGGAGGCGGTCAAGAAGAAGTACGCCCAGCCCCGCCGGACCGGGATCGTCTACGAGCACGAGTCCGAGACGGCGGAGCCGGAGGCCGACGTGCCCGATTACCCCGTCCACATCTTTCTCTCCCGGGAGGGCTACTTTAAAAAGATCACTCCCGCTTCCCTGCGCATGTCCTCGGAGCAGAAATACAAGGAGGGGGACGGCCCCTTCCTCCAGTGGGAAGGGAGCAACCGGGACGAGCTGCTGGTCTTTACCGACCGCCAGCAGTGCTACAAGGCGTGGCTGTCCGACTTCGACGACGCCAAGGCCAGCGTACTGGGAGACTACCTGCCCACCAAGCTGGGCTTTGACGAGGGGGAGAGTCCCCTGTGGGCGGTGGTCACCGGCGACTTCGCCGGCCACATCCTCTTCTTCTTCGAAAACGGCAAGGCGGCCCGGGTGGAGCTGTCCGCCTATCAGACCCAGACCAAGCGAAAAAAGCTGACGGGGGCCTACTCCGACAAGAGCCCTCTGGTCACCGCCCTGCTGCTGAAGGAGGATCTGGAGATGGCCGTTACCTCCACGGAGGGCCGGTGCCTCATCTTCCACACCGCCTCCCTGGCGCCCAAATCCACCCGCGCCACCCAGGGGGTCAACGTGATGACCCTCAAGCCCAAGTATCAGGTGGCCGACGCCCGCCCCCTGGCCGACACGCCCATCGTCAACGCCGCCCGTTACCGGGCCCGCTCCCTCCCGGTGGCGGGAGCCCTGCTGAAGGAGGAGGACCGGGGCGAGGAGCAGATGACCCTGCTGTAACACATTCAGAACCGAGGTAATCCATGAAGCAGCGTGTATACAAGACTTTCACCGCCTATCTCTGGCTCACCCTGGCCAGCGCGGTCTACGCGCTGGGCTTCAACTGGTGCTATGCCCCCAACCTCATCGGCTTCGGCGGCATCACCGGCGTGGCTCAGATCATCCATTCGGCTCTGCCCTGGGCCCCCATCGGCACGGTGGTTATCCTGCTGAACATCCCCCTGTTCCTGCTGGGCTGGCGGTTCATCGGCGGCCACCTGCTGGTGACCAGCCTGTACGCCATGTTTGTCTCCTCCCTGATGATCGACGGCATGACCGCTCTGGCGGGTCCCTTCCGACCCATGGAGCCCCTGCTGGCCTGCATCTACGGCGGCGTGCTCATGGGCGCTTCCCTGGGTGTGGTGTTCCTTCAGGGGGCTACCACCGGGGGCACCGATCTCATCGCCCGCCTCCTGAAGCTCCGTCTGGCCTGGCTGCCCATGGGCAAGCTGCTGATGGTCATCGACCTGGTGGTCATCGTGGCGGTGGCCGTCGCCTTCGGCAACCTGAACAGCGCCCTGTACGGCCTGGTGGCCCTGTATATCTCCACGCTGGTCATGGATATGGTGCTCTACGGGCTGGACAACGCCAAGGTGGCCTACATCATCAGTGACCGCCACCGGGAGATCTCCGACGCCATCATCCGGGACATCGACCGGGGCGTCACCATCCTGCACGGGGAGGGCGCCTATTCCGGGGCGGAGAAGAAGGTGCTGCTGGTGGCCTTCAAGCAGCGGCAGATCGTGGCCATCAAGCGGCTGGTGAAGGAGCTGGACCCCGCCGCCTTCATCATCGTGTGCGAGGCCCACGAGGTCCTGGGCGACGGCTTTCGGGACTACAAGCAAAACGACATCTGATCTTAATCCAGGAGGAACATGACTATGGCTGATCTGGAAAAACTGAAGCAGAACCTGCAGAAAAACGGCTTTGAAGTGACCCACTTCGCCACCGCCGCCCAGGCCGCCGACTATCTGGACGGCCAGATTGACGGCAAGACGGTGGGCGTGGGCGGCTCCATCACCGTGCTGGAAATGGGCCTGGCCGAGCGGCTGCGCACCCACAATACCCTGCACTGGCACTGGACTGGGGACGGCGACCAGGCCGCCGCCGCCACCTGCCAGGTATACCTGTCCTCGGTGAACGGCGCGGCGGAGACTGGCGAGCTCATCAACATCGACGGCAACGGCAACCGGGTCTCCTCCGGACTGTACGGGCACGAGAAGGTCTACTTTATCGTCGGCGTCAACAAGGTGGCTCCGGACTACGAATCGGCCCTGTGGCGGGCACGGAACATTGCCGCCCCCAAGAATGCCCAGCGCCTGCAGCGCAAAACCCCCTGCGCCGCCAAGGGAGACCGGTGCTACAACTGCTCCAGCCCGGAGCGCATCTGCGCGGCCCTGGTGGTCTATTGGAAAAAGCCCACGTCCATGGATTTTGAGGTTGTGCTGGTGGACGAGCCCCTGGGCTACTGAGGCCCGGGCCCACCCGATACATAAGAGGAGGCAGAGCCCTTGAAAACGCGGATATTGGCCCTGGCACTCTGCCTGTCTCTGCTGTTGACGGGCTGCGAGGCCATGCTCCACGGGGAGTACCTGACGGTGGAGCCCCACAGCATGCTCTCCGCCGCCGAGGACGACTCCTCGGTCATCCGGGTGGAGAACTACCAGGAGCTGGTCAGTGGCATCCTCAGCCTGGTCTCCGCCTGTCAGGAGCAGGGCGTCATCCAGCTCAGCAACTACAACACCCGGGATGTGGAAGCCGACCTGACCGCCGCCTGTCTGGAGGTGAGCCATGAGGACCCGCTGGGAGCCTATGCGGTGGACTACATCAAGCACGAATTCTCCCGCATCCTCACCTACTATCAGGCCACCATCACCATCGGCTACCGCCGTACCCTGGAGCAGATCCGCAGCGTCGTCCCCGTCACCGGCTCCAGCGCCATCCGCAGCGAGGTCCAGGGGGCCCTGGCCCAATTTCAGCCGGAGGCGGTACTGCGGGTGACTTACTTCAATGAGGACGAGGACTACATCCGCGCCCTGGCCCTCCAGGCCTATTATGACACCCCGGCGGCCGCCTTCGGCATGCCGGAGCTGTCCGTGGCCATCTACCCGGACGCGGGCTACCAGCGTATTGTGGAGATTTCCTTTACCTACGCCGAGCCGGTGGAGGCCCTGCGCCTTAAAAGCGCCCAGCTCCAAGAGGCCGCCCGGGAGGTGGCCCAGCCCGCCGTCAGCCGGAATTTCCGGGGCCGGCTGCTGCTCTCCGCCCTGTTTGGAGCTCTATTGGACCACCGGGCCGCCCTGGAAGCCGCCGCGCCGGAGGAGAGCGGCTCCCTTGTCCCGTCCTCCTGGCCCTACGCCGCCCTGGTGGAGGGCGCCCCGGACAGCGAGGCGCTTGCCCTGGCCTTCCAACTGCTGTGCGACACAGTGGGGGCCGAATGCACCGTGGTCCGGGGCACTCTGGACGGACAGGACCACTTCTGGAACATCGTCACCGTGGACGGAAGCCACCGCCATGTGGACGCCTCACTGGGCCGGGACGGCTTCTATCTGACCGACCAGGATTACCAGGCCCTCTCCGGGGCCGAGTGGAGCGCAGAGGACTACCCCGCCTGCGGCGAAAAAAATTGAATTTACCCCTTGACAATTGCGGCGTATTTTCTTATAATATATCACGTCGCTTGCAGGTGTAGCTCATCTGGTAGAGCGCCACCTTGCCAAGGTGGAGGTAGCGAGTTCGAGCCTCGTCACCTGCTCCACGTCGCCGCGGACTTTCCATTGTCCGCGGCGACTTTTTTATTGAAAATTTGTCGCTTCCTCCTTCCGTTCCTCCTCCCCCCATCAAACCCGCTGCGCTGGGCTTTGATGGGGGGCTGTCCTCTTTTCTTTTGCTCCGCCGGATTGACGCGGGCCGAAACTTTCCGTATACTGGAAGCATCAAGAAAAGGGAGGCTTTTTTATGGGTGCTCTGGACGGACTCAAGATTCTGGACTTTTCCACACTTCTCCCCGGCCCCTACGCCACCCTGCTGCTGGCGGACCTGGGAGCCGAGGTCCTCAAGGTCAGCGGCCGGGACAAATACGACCTGGTGGTCCACTGGCCCCCGGAGATCGAGGGCTCCGGCACCACCGCGGCGGCGGCCTGGCTGGGCCGCAACAAAAAGACCATCTTTTTGAATTTGAAGAAGCCCTCCGCCGTAGAGGCGGTAAAGCGGCTCATTCTGGAGTATGACATCCTGGTGGAGCAGTTCCGCCCCGGCGTCCTGGCCAAGCTGGGCCTGGACTATGAGACTCTCAGGGGGGTCAACCCGCGGCTCATCTACTGCTCCCTCACCGGGTACGGACAGACCGGCCCCCTGAGCCCCCGGGCCGGGCACGACATCAACTACATGTCCCGCTCGGGGGTCATGGCCTCGGCGGGCCGGAAGGCCACCGGCCCGGTGCTCACCAACATGCAGGTGGCTGATGTGGCTGTGGGCTCCATGAACAGCGTGGTGGGCATCCTGGCGGCGGTCCACCACCGGGATGTCACCGGCCGGGGCCAGTACATCGACGTGGCCATGCTGGACGGCATGGTGCCCTTCAACTCCATGGACGGCGCCTGCTTCCTGGCCGGCGCCCCCGCCCCGGAGCGGGAGAGCCAGATGCTCAACGGCGGGGAGGTCTACGACTTTTATGAGACCTCCGACGGCGGCTACATGAGCGTAGGCTCCCTGGAGCCCAAGTTTTTTGCCGACCTGTGCCGGGGGCTGGGCCGTCCTGAGTGGGCCGATGGGCGGATTCTGAAGACCGACCTGCCCCTGGTAAAAGAGACCTTCCGGGACATCTTCCGGACCAAGAGCCGGGACGAGTGGACGGAGCTCTTCTCCCATTACGATGCCTGCGTGGAGCCGGTGCTGACGCTGGCGGAGGCGGCGGCAGACGCGCACATCAACGCCCGCGGACTGGTGCCCGACGTGCCTCTGCCCCTGGCGGAGGGCCGGACGGTGCGGCAGCTCGGCTGTCCCATCAAGCTGTCCGACTGTCCCGCCGCGTACCGTCACGCGGGGTACCCGGAAGGCTGGCACACCGAAGCGGTGCTGACCGGCCTGGGGTACACCGCAGAGGAAATTCGGGACCTGAGCGAATAGAAGCAGAGCGTGCGGCGCGGGAACTTCTTCCCGCGCCGCCTCTTTTTGCCGTTCCGCGCCGGGCCAGAGGACCGATAAAACTTTTTCAAAAAAGGTTTGAAAATTCTGTATGGAAATCATGTGCTCGTTCGTTATAGGAGTAGAAGGCCCCCCACAGAGGGCCCCCATACGAAGGAGGAATGATTCCCATGAAGAGAAAGACGGCAAGATGCACCGCACTGTCCCTGGTTCTGGCCCTGGCGCTCGCCACGGCGGCCTTCGCCCGGTACAATG
>ERZ781272.270-NODE-270-length-53039-cov-4.659388_pt1 | contig 53039 bp, 45 predicted proteins | sample MGYA00375850_ERZ781272 | MGnify/ENA primary metagenome ERZ781272 (study PRJEB29790, sample SAMN06051246) | human gut metagenome | host: Homo sapiens | place: USA: Cincinnati, Ohio | collected 2013-06-21 | study: EMG produced TPA metagenomics assembly of the Gut...
GAAAAAAGAAGAAAAGGGAAGCACAAAATTCCCCTCATGAATGAGGGGGTAGGGGAGTTGAGGTGCCGGAGGCACTTTCTTGTATCAGGAGGAAACGCCTATTGAATGTATTTGAAGCCGTGAAACAGTCTGTCACTACCCGGCAGGCTGCGGAGCGTTACGGAATCCGGGTAGGAAGGAACGGGATGTGCGTCTGCCCCTTCCATGAGGATAAAAACCCAAGCATGAAGGTTGACCGCCGTTTCCATTGTTTCGGCTGTCAGGCGGACGGGGATGTGATTGACTTTGTTTCCCGGCTGGAAAACGTCAGCCCCAAAGAAGCCGCCCTTATGCTGGCGAAGGACTTTGCCATCCCCTATGAGGATAAGGAGCCGCCCGGCAGGAACCGCCGCCAGCGGCAGCCCCGGCAGGAAAGCCCGGAGCAGCAATTTAAGCGCATGGAGCGTTACTGCTTCCGGGGACTGTCCGACTACCACAATCTTTTGCGCCGCTGGAAAAAGGACTACGCCCCCAAAACGCCGGATGAGGATTTCCACCCGCTTTTTGTGGAAGCCTTGCGGCGCATGAGCCATGTGGAATATCTGCTGGATGTGCTGCTGTTCTCCGATATTGGGGAACGCGCCGCCCTGATTGCCAGCTACGGAAAGGAAGTGAGAAGCCTTGAGCGAAGAATGGCAGACCTTGCCGCCAGAGATACGGCAGACCGTGACGGACGCCATCGCAGCCGCCCCGCCGCCCCGGAGCGTTGAGGAAGTGAAAGCCATGCTGGAGGGCACCGAGAAGGGCGGCGTAAGGAACAGTATTCAGAACTGTTTGACCGTGTTCCAGTACGACCCCGTCCTTTCCGGGGCGGTTGCCAGGAACCTGTTGACCGAGCGTATCGACCTTCTAAAGCCAGTCGGCAGGAAACGCAGAACCGGCGGCATGGCTATGACCGACACCGATATGAAGTATATCCGGCTGTATCTGGAAAAGACCTATGGGCTTACCAGCGAGAAAAAGATAGCGGACGCCGCCGACCTTGCGGCAGACGCCAACAGCTACCATCCCATCCGGGACTACTTAACCCGCCTTGTCTGGGATGGAACCGGGCGAATCCGCTTCTGCCTGCGGCATTTTCTGGGAGCCGATACGGATGAGTACACCTATCAAGCCTTACGGCTGTTCCTTCTGGGAGCCATCCGGCGGGCGTTCTGCCCCGGCTGTAAGTTTGAAGTCATGCTTTGTCTGGTAGGCGGCCAGGGAGCCGGGAAGCCTACCTTCTTCCGGCTGCTGGCGGTAAAGGACGAGTGGTTTTCCGATGATTTGCGGAAGCTAGACGATGAAAACGTGTACCGCAAGTTACAAGGTCACTGGATTATTGAAATGTCGGAGATGATTGCCACCGCCAACGCCAAGAGCATTGAGGAAATCAAGTCTTTCCTGAGCCGCCAGAAGGAGGTCTACAAGATACCGTATGAAACCCACCCGGAGGACAGGCTGCGGCAATGCGTGTTCGGCGGGACTTCCAACGCCCCCGACTTCCTTCCCCTTGACCGCACCGGCAACCGGCGCTTCCTGCCGGTCATGGTAAACCCGGAACAGGCGGAGGTTCACATACTGGACGATGAAGCCGCTTCCAGAGCCTACATCGAACAGGTGTGGACGGAAGCCATGACGATTTATAAAAGCGGCGATTTTAAGCTGTCTTTCAGCCCCGAAATGGTACGGTATCTGAAAGAACACCAGCGGGATTTTATGCCGGAGGACACCAAGGCGGGGATGATACAGGCGTACCTTGACCGCTACACCGGCAGCGCCGTATGTTCCAAGCAGCTTTTCAAGGAAGCGTTAAACCGTACCTTTGACGAGCCGAAGCAATGGGAAATCCGGGAAATCAACGAGATTATGAACCAGTGCGTCACTGGATGGAAGTATTTTTCCAACCCCCGGATATTTGAAGGCTACGGCAGGCAGAAGGGATGGGAACGGGAAGCCCCGGCAACGGACACCGGCAACGGGCGTGAAAAAACGCCGGACGGATTTGTGGAAGTGGCGGAGCAGATGGAACTTCCCTTCTGAAAAATCCGGGGAAATCACAGCCGGTTGCCGACCCTCTCCTGTCTGGCTTATTTCATGTATGGAGGTAAGTGCCTATGAAAGAAGTCCCGATTTGGGAAAAGAGTAATTTAAGTCTGGAAGAAGCTGCGGCTTATTCTGGAATTGGTATCAATAAACTTCGTGATTTGACAAACGACCAGAATTGCCGGTTTGTTTTGTGGGTAGGAAATAAACGATTGATTAAACGCCGCCTGTTCGACCAGTACATCGAGCAGGCTTTTTCAATTTAAAAAATAAGTGATGTAAAAGGCGGTCTTGATATGGTACAATAATTGTGTCATATCAAGGCTCTTTCCATCACGGAAAGGAGTTTGACAATGTCCGAGAAACGAAAAGACCATAAAGGAAGAATCCTGCGGACAGGAGAGAGCCAGAGAAAAGACCTGATTTATCAGTATCGCTATACAGACATTCGAGGAAAACGGCAGACCATTTATTCCTCTGATTTGAAGGAACTGCGGGAAAAGGAAAAAGAAATTCAGCGGCAGCTTGACGATGGCATTGACTATGCTGCTGGCAATATTACCGTGATTGCCCTTTTAGAACGCTATATCAGTTTGAAACAAGGCGTGCGCTACAATACCAAAGTCGGTTACAATTTTGTCTTGAACTTGATTAAGAAAGAAGATTTTGGCTACCGGCAGATAAGGGACATTAAGGTATCAGACGCGCAACAGTGGATTATGAAACTTCACAATGACGGGAAAGGGTACAGTACCATTACTAGCGTCCGGGGCGTTGTCAAACCAGCGTTTCAAATGGCGTACAATGAGGATATTATCCGAAGAAATCCCTTTGACTTCAAATTAGTGGACGTTGTTCCTAATGATTCACAAAAGCGGATTGCCATGACCGAGGAACAGCAGGAGATTTGGATGGGTTTTATCCGGGAGGACAAGACCTATACCAAATACTATGATGAGTTTGTCGTGCTGCTGGGAACCGGAATGCGTGTCAGCGAGTTTTGCGGATTGACAAAGAACGATTTGGATTTTGAAAGCCGGAGAATCCGGGTAGACCACCAGCTTGTCCGAGAGCGGGGCGGAAAGTATTACGTTGAGAAAACCAAGACGGAATGCGGCTGCCGTTTTTCCCCATGACAGAGGAAGTGTATCAAAGTCTGAAAAATATTTTTGCTCGCCGCAAAAAGGTAAAGACGGAAATCATGGTAGACGGGTACAGTGGTTTTCTGTTGTTGGATAAAGACGATAAGCCCAAAGTAGCATTGCATATTGAGAATGAAATGAGATGGGCGATGAAAAAATATAAGAAGTTGTACCCGGATAAGCCGCTGCCGCACATTACGCCCCATGTGTTCCGCCATACATTTTGCACCAACATGGCAAACGCCGGTATGGATATAAAAACCTTACAGTATGTGATGGGACACTCTGATGTGGGGGTAACGCTGAACGTCTATACCCATGCAAGCTATGACCGGGCGGCGGAGCAGATGGCGAAAATCATCGACATGAGCGAGCAACGAGGAAAATTCGCTGCTTGCAGCGGAATTTGACGACTGCCGGAACACACGGACAGAGTCTGTGTAAAAGAAGTCAGCACGCCGGAAAAGCAAAGAAAATCAGGCTAAAAAGGTATTGGGTTACTACACCAATTACTACACCATTTGCCCGTGAATTTGCGTAGATTTACATAGAATTGCGTGATTTTGAGGCAAAACACAAAAATTGAAAAAAGCGCCGGAAAGCCAGTAATATCAAGGTTTGAAGGCTTATGAAGGGATATAAAAGATATGATTAAAATACTATTTATTTGCCACGGCAACATCTGCAGATCGCCAATGGCTGAGTTTGTGTTGAAAGACATGGTTAAGAAAGAGGGAATTTCCGAGCAATTTTATATCGCTTCCGCAGCGACCAGTGCGGAGGAGATCGGGAATCCCGTACATCATGGTACCAGAAATAAACTACGGGAGGTTGGCATTTCCTGCGCTGGCAAGTATGCTGTCCAGATGAAAAAGAGTGATTATAGCAAATATGATTATATTCTTGGGATGGATTCCTGGAATATGAGAAATATGATGAGGATTTTGCGCAATGATCCGGAGAACAAGGTAAAGCTTCTTTTGGATTATACGGATTCCCCGGGAGATATTGCGGATCCGTGGTATACCGGGAATTTTGAGGTGACTTATAAGGATATTGTGGGAGGCTGTGAAGCGTTTTTGGTATATCTCAGAAAGAAGGGTAAAATATGTTAAATCCGGTAATTATTTGTGGAAGAAATTTGATACATTCCCTAATTTGCAGTTATTCTGCATAGTAAGAAAAGTTAATAAAATACAAATGCAGAATGTAAGAGCAATAATAATGGAAGAAGAACGGCAGAATTTGTCGAAGGAATTTTCTTTACAGGAGGAATCAGCCGTTTTATACTAAGACTACAGCAACTCATGGGGAGTGTTCTGCTCCCCATATCTTTTTTGAAAATTTTTAGGGTTTTCGAATCAATTTATCATTTCAGGCGTTCGCCTGTAGTTTTCAAACAGGAAAGGAATTGAATATGGAAATAGGATATGAGGCTTTTGTGGAAGCATTGCGTTGTGCACTTCTTAAAGAAACCGGTTATAGGGAGGAGAAAATTTATTATAAGCATAAGGATGATTATCCGCCGACTGCAGGCGACCGGCTGTTTGTAGAATGTGCAGAAAAGGAAGAGACGAGGGAGGTCTGCGCTCTGTATGTGAAGGATTTATATGAGCAGTATCAGCAGGGTGTTTCTTTGAAGAGCATGGTACAGGAAGCAATGCGGGATTTGAAAAAGATGCAGAGCTCTGGGTTTTTTGAGAAGGCAATGGATATTGCGGAATATGATAAGGTGAAAGGGGATTTGTTTATTCGGCTTTTGAATGTCAATCGCTGTGAAAAGGATCTGAAGAATGCAATCTACAGGGTCGTGGGGGATATTGCGCTTGTTCTTTATATGAAAATGGGAGAAATGGACAACTGTGTCACAAGCATTAAAATTAAAGAGGATGTTGTAGAAAAATGGGGTAGAGATAAAGACCAGGTTTTTGAAGACGCATTGCTGAATACTTATTTTATTTCGCCGCCACGTATATATTACTGGGAAAAGCTGTTGTTTAACCCGGATTATGCGGGCGAAAATTTTATGGATCTGATGTCAGAGCATACGCTCAAAAAAGACAATATGGGAAATTGTCTGAGTACCACAAAAAGGACAAACGGAGCAGTTGCGATTTTCCTGCCGGGAGTCGCAGAGCGTCTCAGTGAGCTTATTGGAGGAAGCTTTTATATGGTATTTACCAGCGTTCATGAGGTGATGATACATAATGAGAAATTCGCAGAGCCGGAGAATCTGAGGAACGTTTTAAGGGATACTTTGGAGGAGGCGACTCCAGAGGAGGATTTTCTGACTTTGTATATCTATCATTATGACAAGACTCTGGAAGAATTTTCTTTTATGTGATTTGGCACTGAAAGGCTTTGCATGAAGAATGTTTTCACGAATGCTTAAGGCAATGCTTCTGGTCTTTTTCTATGAAAAGTCGTACTCTTTTTGTTCCTTTCGCATAAACTGAATAAGAAGAAAATAAAATCGAGGAAATCATTTTGCCAGATTATAAGATCATGCTGGATGCGGGGCACGGCGGTTCTGATCCCGGCGCTGTTTATCAGGGCAGACAGGAAAAGAATGATGTACTGGACCTTACATTGGCAGTTGGGAAGATTCTTTCGGAAAATGGAATTGATGTTGTTTATACAAGGACAACAGATGTTTACCAGACGCCTTTTGAAAAGGCGGCGCTTGCCAATGAATCCGGGGCGGATTTTTTTATCTCTTTTCATAGAAACAGCAGCCCGCAGGCGAATCAATACAATGGAGTAGAGGTTTTAGTTTATGATAAAAGCGGAATAAAATACGAAATGGCTCAGAATATCCTGGGTGCCTTAGGAGAGCTGGGATTTCGGGAAATCGGCGTAAAAGAACGTCCGGGATTGGTTGTGCTTCGAAGGACTAGAATGCCGGCCCTGTTGGTAGAAGTGGGATTTATCAATTCTGACCAGGATAACCAGATCTATGACCAAAATCAGTCTGAAATTGCACAGGCAATTGCGGAAGCCATTCTTGGGACACTGGAAGGGGATACTGCAGAGAGTCCGCTCTATTATCGGGTTCAGACAGGGGCATTTCGGAATAGGGAGAATGCAGACCGTATGCTGTACCAGCTTATGGACAAAGGATATCCGGCATTCCTGCTGTATGATAATGGACTTTATCGGGTACAGGTAGGTGCATTTCAGCAGATTGGAAATGCAATCAATATGGAGCAGAGGTTGAGAGATGCTGGATACTCCACAGTTGTTGTGACAAAATAATGCACTGCGGTAAAACTGTGGAAATATAACAACTATGGAAATATAACAACTATGGCTGGTCTTTTGTCTGGGAACATGCTATGATAAAAATGATAGATACAATGTTTCTGAGAGAAAGGGCCGGATATGTACGAGGAATTTATACAGCAGGCAGAGGAATTTATCTTTGCAGAGGATAAACCGGAAAAGGCAGATATCATCTTTGTTCCGGGAAACGGATATCCGCACATGGCAGAGAGGGCGGCACAGTTATATAAAGAAGGATATGCTCCTTATGTGCTTCCAAGCGGCAGGTTCAGTGTGACTGTGGGCAGGTTTTCCGGCGTTCTGGCAAAACAGGAACGTTATCGGAAGGATTATGCTACGGAGTGGGAGTTTTTGAGGGATGTGCTGATTCAAAATGGAGTACCTGAAAGCGCAGTATTGAAGGAAGACAAAGCAACCTTTACTTATGAAAATGCGTTGTTTTCCAGGCAGGTGGCGCAAGATGCGGGAATAGATGTAAAAAAGGCCCTTCTCTGCTGTAAGACTTATCATGCCAGAAGAGCATTGATGTATTATCAGAAGGTATACCCGGAGGCCGAGATATTGGTTTGCCCCTCCTGTACGGATTCGATTGGCCGTACAAATTGGAAAGATTCGAATGAGGGGATTGATGCGGTAACAGGCGAGATCACCAGAATTATTCGCCAGTTTTCATTGATGATGAAATAGAGGTCTATACGTATTGGATAAAAAAAGCCAGTTCCCGTTATAAAAGGAACTGGCTTTTTAATACAATACGTCTGTTATCTATGTTGCTTTTTATGACTGAAAAGCAGAGACAGAGAGGTCCGCTTTATTCTCCGGGAGCCAGATGCGTACAAGCTCAATTCGGTTTTTATCAATGGCGTCTACTACAAGGCGGGTGCCGTTGTCCAACGTAACGGACTGTCCATGGACAGGGAGGCAATCCAACTGTTCGATAATATAACCGCCTATGGAATCATAGTCCTCAGAGTGAAGCCCGATGCCTAAGGCTTCATTTATATCATCCAATTTTGCGGAGCCAAGGGCTTCGTATTCGCGGCCTGGCTGTATTTCCCTTAAATCTTCCTGCTCGTCTTCGTCATATTCATCGCGGATTTCACCTACGATTTCCTCCAAAAGATCCTCCAGGGTCACCAGACCTGCAGTAGAACCATATTCATCCAGAACAATAGCAAGATTAACGGAAGCTTTTCTCATTTCGATCATCAAATCTGCAGTTGCTTTATGCTCATAAGTGAAATAAGGCTCACGGAGAATGTTACGGATGGAGAAAGCCTTATCCTTGGGATAGAGAAGGAGGTCCTTCATGTTAATGATACCAATGACATTGTCCGTATTATCCTCGTAAACAGGAAAACGTGTGTGCATATCTTCCTGGAAAATAGCCAGCAGTTCTTTATAAGTGCAGTCCACATCCACAAAAGTCATATCGATTCTGGGAATCATGACATCTTTGGCAGCGGAATCTCCAAAATCAAATACATTGTAGATCATCTGTTTTTCTTCATTTTCGATCACACCGTCCTCTTGGCTGACATTTACGATTGTGCGGAGCTCATGCTCAGTCATTGCATTTCTCTTGGCATCCGGATCAACTCTTAGAAGGAACATAATGCCGTTGGATAATTTTCCGATGATATAAACGACCGGAGTCAGGACGATCATCAAAAAATAAATGATTCGCGCATAGGAAAGCGCGAGCTTTTCCGCATGGATAGATGCCAGCGTTTTCGGAGTGATCTCCCCGGAAAGCAAAATGATCAGAGTCAATACTCCGGTTGCAAGCCCGACATACGCATTTCCAAATACCTGAATGGTCAGGGTAGTCATCAGGGCAGACGCAGCCATATTGACAATGTTGTTTCCAATCAAAATGGTGCTCAGCATTTTGCCCGAATCAGAGATGACTTTATCCAGAATAACGGCAGTTTTATTTCCCTGCTCTACCAGAGCCTGAATCCTGATTTTATTCACCATAGTCATTGAGGTTTCTGCGGATGAAAAAAACGCAGACAGCAGAACCATAATCAAAATGGATATGGCCTGTATTGGAATACTTGAATCCAAAGTGATGTTCACTCTCCTTTATTAGAATGATAGATAATATAAAGGAAAATATACAAGATTTCTTAAAAAAAAGCAAGAATAAAAAAATATAATTTAGAGATGTAAAAAAATATAATTTGGGGGTGTCGAAAAAAGAGGAACTGTGATATAATGCATATGTCAAAAAATGAAAAATATTGTTACAAAATGTTTACATAAAGATAAAAAAGATATATCATGTTAAGAAAGCATGATTTCTTGGAAGATATGCTTACGGAATTGTTGATTGGTTTAAGGATTTGATAGAGGTATGATGATGAAAAAAGAAAATAGAAATATGAAGATTTCCAGCAGAAAAAGTATACGGTTAATAGCAGCGGCTGCTTTATCGGCCGCATTATTGGCCGGACAGGCACAGCCCTTCATGGTAAAGGGGGATGATTCTGTTATAAGTGTAAGCAATCTGATTCCTGATAACATTACGGTCGATTCTCCAATGTCTCTGTCGGAAATCTCTCTCCCGGGAAGTAAGTACGGTACTCTTTCCTGGGTGGACAGCAGCCGTGTTCCCACAGAACGTGTACAGTCCTATGATGTAGTATTCCATCCCTTTTCGTCTGTGGATTTGTCCGGAATTTCCGGGTGGGATGGAGAGTCAGATGCAATTTACGGTACTGTAACAGTGGTTGTAAGCAGTTTTGATTCTTATGGTAAGGAAGAATCAGAGGAGTCGTGGGAAAATGAGGAGTCGCAGGCAGCGGAAGAAACGGGATATGAAGAGGAGCCGGAATATACGGAAGAAACAGAGGATGTAGAGGATACAGAAGGAACAGATGATTCTGAGGAATCTGAGACACCGGGGGCGAACGGCGATTCAGAGTCAGGAGAAGGTGCGGAAGAGACAGAGGAACCGGACGAAGGTGAAGCCCCAGAAGAAAATAAAGATTCGGATGCAGGCGAAGAACCCGAAGCGACAAAGGCGCCGGAGGAGAAAGAAGAACCCGAAGCGACAAAGGCGCCGGAGGATAATGAAACACCCGAAGTGACTGGGGTTCCGGAAATTCCGGAAGTACCGGAAGAGAATGAAGCACCCAAGTTGACTGAGACACCGGAGAAAGAGATAACTCCTGAGGCAACCAGGACACCGGAGAAGGAAGACAAGGATAATATCTTTGACCGGCCGAAGGAGAAGGATGAACGTCCGGCAGCAGCGGATGAAGGCCTTACAACAGAGGAACAACAGCAGCGTGCAGAGGAGAATCATAGCTGCAACGGTATATATGTTTCCGGTATTCATCTGCCATGGTATGTGCAGTTCCGCGCAACCAATGGGGACAGCTATGAATTTACGAATGAAGACGAAGCAAATATTTTCAAATCCTATGAATTTGAGCTGTGGGATTTGAAGAACAATACGGAATATCACATTCCGGATGGAGAATATATCAGCGTTACAGTTCCTGTAAAAGAGGGATATGAGTATACAATTGAGCATCTGTTGGACAATGGGGCAATGGAAACGATTATTCCCAGTGTGGATGGAAGTACAATGGTATTCAGTACTCATTCCTTCAGTCCGTTTGGGATTGCCGGGAGCAAACCTCTTGTGGGCGGAGATATTACTGCGGATGGATATCAGAATGCGGTTACTCCGACGGTGACGCAGGCGGCATCGCCATCATCGGCAGCAAAGACGCCCTCGTCATCCGGAGGCACTTCGGAAGGGAACAGTTCTTCAGTATCCGGAGGCACTTCGGAAGGGAACAGTTCTTCAGTATCCGGGGGCACTTCGGAAGGGAACAGTTCTTCAGTATCCGGGGGCTCTTCGGAGCGGAACAGTTCCGGCGATGCCGTAAATACGGGAGATACCACGAATATTTATCCGTTTGTGATTCTTGTAGCTGCGGCTGTGATCATTATCGGAGTGGTTATCTATCTGAAGAAAAGAAAATAAATACTGACAGGAATACAGACAGGAACCCTTCCATATATTGCTTATGGGAGGGTTGTTTTTATGAAAGTAAAGGCTGTTCTGAAATCGCTCTTGTTTGCCTATGCATTGACCGGTTTGTTTCTGCTCCTGCTGGCGTTTCTTCTGTTTCAGTTTGATCTGGGAGAGGGGCCTGTGGCAGCAGGAATTATAGCCGTGTATGTGATTTCCTGTCTGCTGGGCGGATTTATGGCAGGGAAGATCATGCGGAAGGATAAATATCTATGGGGCATCCTGGTCGGTCTCTGCTATTTTGTTCTTTTGATCACGGTTTCCTTTGCTGTACAGGGGAAATGGGATATGACTGCACAGCATGCAGTGACCACTTTTTTTATGTGTCTGGGCGGCGGTACGCTAGGTGGAATGCTGTCATGAACAGGGCATGTTTCGTGTGAAAAAAGGGCTTTTAAATTCAAAAGTTTTATGCTATACTATGCGGAGACAGATATACATAAGGAGGATATACCATGGAGCATATCAAAACATTAAATACAAAGAGTTTACAGAACACGGTAAAAAAAGGCGGATGCGGCGAATGTCAAACATCCTGCCAGTCCGCATGCAAAACTTCCTGTACTGTAGGAAATCAGAGCTGCGAACATAAATAAGACGATTCTGGATGAACCAGTTAAGCAGCGGGGTGAAATCCGCTGCTTATTCTTATGGAGCCGGTTTCGGCTCATAAAATGCTACAGGAAAGGATTTCAGAGAAATGAGTCTGATTCACAGATACCAGAGCAATGGATATAATATTGTTTTGGATATTAACAGCGGCTGTATTCATCTGGTGGATGAAGTGACGTATGAAGTACTTCCGTATCTTGAAGAGGGGGCAGGCGCAGCAGAGATTGTGGAGCGGCTGCAGGAACGTTATACCCGGGAGGATATTGAAACCTCTGTTGCTGAATGTGAAAAACTGAGAGAGCAGGGGATGCTGTTCACGAAGGATATTTATGAGGGGATCATCGATGAGTTTGCTAAAAACAGGCAGACTGTAGTAAAAGCCCTTTGCCTGCATATTGCCCATGACTGCAATCTTGCGTGCAGATACTGTTTTGCAGAGGAGGGAGAATATCACGGAAGAAGAGCAATGATGTCTTTTGAAGTGGGCAAAAGGGCTTTGGATTTTCTGATCGCCAATTCCGGCTCCAGAAAAAATCTGGAGGTTGATTTCTTCGGGGGCGAGCCTCTGCTGAATTGGCAGGTTGTAAAAGACCTTGTCAGGTATGGAAGAGAGCAGGAAAAGCTTCATAACAAAAAGTTTCGTTTTACTCTCACGACTAACGGCGTTCTGTTAAACGACGAGATCATGGAATTCTGCAATCGGGAAATGGGCAATGTTGTGCTGAGTGTGGACGGGAGAAGGGAAATACATGATTACATGCGTCCTTTCCGAAAAGGCGCAGGAAGCTACGATCTGGTTATGCCGAAATTCCGTAAGTTTGCAGAATCCAGAAATCAGGATAAATATTATGTACGGGGAACCTTTACGCATCACAATCTGGATTTTTCGAAGGATGTCCTGCATCTGGCCGATATGGGATTCAGGCAGATTTCCGTTGAACCGGTGGTGGCCCCTGAGGAAGAGGCATATGCGATTCGGGAAGAGGATATTCCGAAGCTGCTGGAGGAATACGATATTCTGGCTAAAGAGATGATTGCCAGAGAAAAGGCAGGGAAAGGCTTTAACTTTTTTCATTTTATGATCGACCTGACCGGCGGACCGTGTGTGTACAAACGTTTGTCCGGCTGTGGCTCAGGAACGGAGTATCTGGCCGTAACACCTTGGGGAGATTTTTATCCCTGCCATCAGTTTGTGGGCGAAGAGCAGTTTTTAATGGGAAATGTAGAGGAAGGTATTATAAGACCGGAGGTCCGGGAGAAGTTTGCCGGGTGCAATGTCTATACAAAGGAAGCCTGCAGAGATTGCTTTGCAAGGTTTTACTGCAGCGGCGGATGTGCCGCGAATGCTTATCATTTCCAGGGAAATGTAAATGGAAATTATGAAATCGGATGTGTGCTCCAGAGGAAACGTGTGGAGTGCGCAATCATGATAAAAGCCGCGTTAGCGGAGTAAAAAAGTAAGAAGGGAAAGAACAATGAAGAAAAACAGAGGAATTGTAGTGCTTCTGCTGACTGTCATTTTCACTGTGTTCTTATGCTATACTGCAGCGGTAGGCATCGGTCCGACCGGTACTGGTGCAGCGAGGCATATTAAGACGGGTCTTGACCTGGCCGGCGGTGTCAGCATTACGTATCAGACCAAGGACAGCAATCCGGGCAGTGAGGATATGTCAGATACCGTTTATAAGCTGCAGAAGCGTGTGGAACAGTACAGCACGGAGGCACAGGCTTATCAGGAAGGCAATAACCGCATCAATGTAGAAATTCCGGGTGTAACGGATGCCAATGCGATTCTGGAAGAATTGGGTAAGCCGGGGTCTCTCTGCTTTGTAGAGCAGGCGGATGCGGATGGCAATGAAAACTTTACTTACGGAACAAATGGATACGAGCTTTCCAGAACTCTGGAAGAAATCCGTGAAGCAGGTTCTGTTGTTCTGGAGGGTACAGATATTGCCAATGCAGAAGGCGGTGCGATTCAGGATTCCAATACCAATTCCAGAGAGTATGTAGTCAGCCTGACGCTTACAGAAGAGGGAAAACAAAAGTTTGCTGAGGTCACAGAGGCGAATGTTGGAAAGCCGATCGCTATCGTATATGACAACAATGTGTTAAGTGCACCGAATGTAAAGGAAGCCATTACAGGCGGACAGGCACAGATCGATGGAATGGCAAGTGTGGAAGAAGCGCAGAACCTTGCATCCTATATCCGAATCGGATCACTGAGCCTGGAATTGGAAGAGCTTCGTTCCAGCGTAGTGGCAGCTCAGCTTGGTGAAGAGGCAATCGCTACAAGTGTGAAGGCAGCGGCTATAGGTCTGGTTATTGTGATTCTGTTCATGATCATTGTATATCGTGTACCGGGTCTTGTAGCAGGAATTGCACTGATTCTTTATACAGCGCTTATGCTGATCACGCTGAATGCATTTGACATTACGCTGACGCTTCCGGGTATTGCAGGTATCATTCTGGGTATCGGTATGGCGGTGGATGCAAATGTTATAATTTATGCGCGTATTCGAGAGGAAATCGGAGCAGGTATTTCTGTAAGGAATGCGATCAGGGGAGGCTTTAAGAAAGCATTTTCCGCGATCTTTGATGGCAACATCACGACACTGATCGCTGCCTGCGTATTGATGTGGCTTGGCTCCGGTACGGTAAAGGGCTTTGCATATACCCTGGCTTTGGGTATCGTGCTTTCTATGTTTACGGCCCTTGTTGTTTCCAGACTAGTTGTAAGTGCTCTCTATGCGGTAGGTATCCGTAATGAAAAATTATATGGAAAAACCGGGAGGAGAAACGCAGCCCATTTTGTTGAAAAAAGAAGAATATTTTTTATTGTTTCTTTGATTCTGGTTCTGAGTGCTCCGGTGGCTATGCTGGTACACAGTCGGATGGGAGACAATGCGCTGAATTACAGCCTGGAATTTTCCGGCGGAACTGCAACAAATGTAACCTTTAATGAAGAAATGGATATCAAACAGATCGACTCCGAGGTTACTCCTTTGGTGGAGGAGGTCACAGGTGATAAAAACGTACAGCCGACGAAGGTCGTAGGTACGAATCAGGTTATCATCAAGACACGTTCCCTGACCCTGGATGAGCGTCAGAGTCTGAACCAGGCATTGGTGGACGAATTCGGTGTGGATGAGAGCCTGATTTCCGCAGAGAGTATTTCAGCAACTGTAAGCTCTGAAATGCGCAGGGATGCGATCGTGGCAGTTATTGTAGCAACGGTCTTCATGCTGCTGTATATCTGGTTCCGTTTCAAGGATATTCGTTTTGCAAGCAGTGCGGTGCTGGCACTACTTCATGATGTGCTTGTAGTACTTGCATTCTATGCGGTGGCGAGAGTATCCGTGGGAAATACCTTTATAGCCTGCATGCTGACAATTGTAGGTTATTCTATCAATGCAACGATCGTTATCTTTGACCGTATTCGGGAGAATCTGCATGGTAGTAAACGTTTGGAAAATTTGGAAGAGATTGTCAATAATAGTATTACACAGACGCTGACAAGGAGTATTTATACTTCTTTTACTACTTTCGTTATGGTAGCGGTGCTCTATATTATGGGTGTGTCTTCTATCCGTGAGTTTGCAGCTCCGCTTATGGTAGGTATTCTCTGCGGTGCGTATTCTTCCGTATGCATTACCGGTGCACTTTGGCTGGTAATGAAGAAGAAGTTCCAGGGAGGAGCAAAGACAGCGGCAGTTACCGCTGTTAAATCTGCCCCTGCAGCTTCTGTACCGAAAAAGGAAAAGAAAACGGAGCAGACCGTGAGGAGAGATCCAAATCAGCCGAAAAAGAAAAACCGTAAAAGAGTAGCAGAACGTCTTGCGGCTCAGGAAGCGGCAGCGCAGGAAGAAAAATCCGAATAATACAATGAATAACGAATCCCGGGACAGATTTTCTGCCCCGGGATGTTTTATACATCCGAAGCATATACTTTGGAGTGATGATGGTTGAGATTAATTAGGAGTACAGACAGATATGGAAAAATGGGTGGTAACAGCGAAAAGAGCAGACTTTCAGAAAATCGGAAGGACCTTTGGGATTGCTCCGGTCATCGCACGGCTGATTCGGAATCGTGATGTGGAAGGAATGGAAAATATCCGAAGTTATCTCTATGGAAAGGTGGAAGAACTGCCATCTCCATGGCTTTTGAAGGATATGGAAAAGGCTGTGGGAATTTTAGCGGAAAAGATCAAAGAAAAGAAGAAAATCCGGATTATCGGAGATTATGATATTGATGGGGTAACCTCTACTTATATATTGCTGACAGGCTTTTTACGCCTCGGGGCAGTGACAGATACATATATACCCGACAGAATTGCCGATGGCTATGGCATCCATGAACATCTGATCCAGCAGGCTTTTGAGGACAGGATTGACACGATCGTGACCTGTGATAATGGAATTGCTGCTTCTTCAGAGATTGCTTCTGCAAAAGAGAGGGGAATGACCGTAGTCGTTACCGATCATCATGAAATACCTTACCGGGAGACAGAAAACGGCAGAGAGCTGATTCTTCCTCCCGCCGATGCCATTATTAATCCGAAACAGCCACAATGCGCTTATCCGTATAAAAATATCTGTGGTGCGGTTGTGGCGTGGAAGCTTATCTGGGCTTTGTACGAAAGATTCGGCATATCTGACAAAGAGATTATGGAATTTCTGGAATTAGCAGCCATAGCGACCGTTGGAGATGTTATGGATCTTCAGGGTGAAAACCGCATCTTGGTAAAGGAAGGGCTGAGGAGACTTTCCAATACAAAAAATCCGGGACTGCAGGCATTGATCCGTACAAACGGATTGGAGGATGGGCCGATTACCGCATATCATATCGGGTTTGTTTTGGGACCATGTATCAATGCAAGCGGAAGGCTGGATACTGCGGCACGCTCACTGAAACTGCTGCAGGCAGAGGATAGGGATACTGCAGCGGGGCTTGCAGGCGATCTGACGGCCCTCAATCAGAGCCGGAAGGCGATGACAGAGGAAGGAAAGAAGGAAGCGGAGTATCTGGTGGAACATACATCTGTAGGGGCGGACAGAGTGCTGGTCATCTATCTGCCGAAGTGTCATGAAAGTCTTGCGGGTATTATAGCCGGAAGAATCCGCGAAAAATATCATAAGCCTGTGTTTGTCCTTACAAAGGGAGAAAAAGGCATCAAAGGGAGCGGGCGATCCATTGAGGCATATTCTATGTTTGAGGAACTGGTGAAATGTGCGGAGCTTTTGGAACAGTTCGGGGGACATCCTATGGCTGCGGGACTTTCCCTGCGGGAGGAAAACCTGGAGGCATTCAGGCAGGCCGTAAACAAAAACTGCAGTCTGACAGAAGCGGATCTCACGCCTAAGGTGGTGATTGATGTGCCGATGCCCATTTCTTACGTAACGAAGGAATTGACAGATCAGCTTGCCCTTCTGGAACCTTTTGGGAAGGGAAATACAAAACCTTTGTTTGCACAAAGGGGACTGCGTGTTTTAAATGGGAGAATTTTTGGGAAGAATCAAAATGTGGCAAAGCTGCAGCTTATGGATGATTCCGGCAGTCTTATGGACGCCGTGTATTTTGGTGAGGCAGAAGCATTTATGGAATATGCGAAAAAGCAGGAAAAAATTTCCGTGACTTATTATCCGGAAATCGATACCTATCAGGGCAGAGAAAAACTGCAGGTCATTATCCGCAATTATTGCTGAAGACCGGAATTTTTCTGCTGAATCGTCGGGAAATCCGTTGGATTTATGCGGACCCTGTCGGGTTTTTCATTGATTCCCTATAAAAAAGATGATATACTAATGTACATATATTATCCTAAAAACAGTTAGAGGAGTGGAATTATGAAGAAGATCGAAGAATATGTGAGAAGTATCCCGGATTTTCCGGAATCAGGAATTATTTTCCGTGATGTCACAAGTATTTTGCAGGATGCCGATGGGCTGCAGTTGGCAATCGACTCCATGCAGAACTGTTTGAAAGATGCGGATGTAGACGTAATTGTCGGTACAGAATCCAGAGGTTTTATCTTTGGAGTACCGATTGCATATAACCTTCATAAACCGTTCGTTCCGGTGCGTAAGAAAGGCAAGCTTCCGTGCGAAACGATTTCCAGAAGCTATGATTTGGAATATGGAAGCGCAACGATTGAGATGCATAAGGATTCCGTTAAGCCGGGTCAGAGGGTTGCAATCGTAGATGACCTGATCGCTACAGGCGGTACCATTGAAGCGGCAATAAAAATGATTGAAGAATTGGGCGGTGAGGTAGTGAAGGTCGTATTACTTATGGAATTAGCCGGGCTGAAGGGGCGTGATAAGCTGAGCGGCTATGACGTGGAGTCCGTAATTTGTTATGAGGGCAAATAGCGGTAAACTGCTATTTGCGCAGCAGGTGCGCAAGATCAATGTACTAAATTTGGGTATCAGGCAGGTGGGAGATAATGGCAGAGACAAAACAAATCAGAGAACAGGATAAGAGTGCCATGCAGGTGGAGGAAGCGAAGTTGGAGTCTGTCAAAAAAGCAGATGCGGCAGTGAAATCTATGCATGATTTTACAAGTCCGGAGGTCTTATACCAGGAATTGATAGCCAGCGTGAGGAAATATCATCCTTCGACAGATATTACCATGATACAGAAGGCCTATGAGGTTGCAAGTGAAGCGCATAAGGACCAGAAACGTAAGTCCGGGGAGCCATATATCATTCATCCCCTTTGTGTTGCAATCATTCTGGCGGATTTGGAATTAGATAAAGAAACGATTGTTGCAGGACTTCTGCATGATGCTGTGGAAGATACCTGGATGACGTATGAGGAAGTAGAGAAGGAATTTGGCTCTGAGGTTGCACTTCTGGTAGATGGTGTTACGAAGCTGGGACAACTGAACTATTCTGCAGATAAGGTAGAGGTACAGGCTGAGAATCTTCGTAAGATGTTCCTGGCTATGGCCAAGGATATCCGCGTGATTCTGATCAAGCTTGCAGACCGTCTTCATAACATGAGGACATTGCAGTACATGCGTCCGGAAAAGCAGCAGGAAAAGGCGCGGGAGACTATGGATATCTATGCTCCGATCGCCATGCGTCTCGGAATTTCCAAAATCAAGGTGGAACTGGATGACCTGTCCTTGAAATATCTGAAGCCGGATGTTTATTATGATCTGGTAGAAAAAGTAGCTCTTCGCAAAAGCGTCCGTGAGGAATTTGTGGGGAATATTGTGAAGCAGGTAAAAAAACATATGGAAGATGCGGGCATCAAGGCACAGGTAGATGGCCGTATTAAGCATTTCTTTAGTATTTATAAAAAAATGGTCAATCAGGATAAAACAATTGATCAGATTTATGATCTGTTTGCAGTTCGCATTCTGGTAGATTCCGTTAAGGATTGTTATGCTGCGCTTGGTGTGATCCATGAGATGTATAAGCCGATACCGGGCAGGTTCAAGGATTACATTGCCATGCCGAAGCCAAATATGTACCAGTCCCTTCATACTACCCTGATCGGTCCCAATGGACAGCCCTTTGAAATTCAGATTCGTACCTTTGAGATGCATAAGACTGCAGAATATGGCATTGCAGCGCATTGGAAATATAAAGAGACCTCCGATGGCAGGGTACCGGTCGGAAAAAGCGAGGAAGAGAAGCTGAACTGGCTGCGTCAGATACTGGAATGGCAGAAGGACATGTCCGATAACCGGGAATTTATGAGCCTTCTGAAAAATGACCTGGACCTGTTTGCAGATAACGTATATTGTTTTACTCCTCAGGGAGATGTAAAAACCCTTCCTGTAGGCTCTACCCCTATTGATTTTGCATACAGCGTGCACAGCGCCGTAGGCAATAAGATGGTAGGCGCTAGGGTAAACGGCAAACTGGTGCCTATCGAGCATCAGATTAAAAACGGAGACAGAATTGAGATCATTACTTCCCAGAATTCCCAGGGACCGAGCCGCGACTGGCTGAAGCTGGTAAAGAGTACACAGGCAAAGAACAAAATCAATCAGTGGTTCAAGAAGGAACTGAAGGAAGATAATATTCTGAAGGGTAAGGAGATGCTCACCCAGTATGCGAAGGCAAAGGGATATAAGATCAGCACCTACAGCAAAACACAGTACCTGGAGGCTGTGATGCGCAAATACGGATTCCGTGACTGGGAATCGGTATTGGCTGCGATCGGACATGGCGGTTTGAAAGAGGGGCAGGTCTTCAATAAGCTCATGGAGGCTTATGAGAAGGAAAACAAAAAAAATCTGACAGATGAACAGGTTCTGGAGGTTGCTGCGGAAACGCAGGAAAAGCTGCATGTGGCAAAGAGCAGGGGCGGTATTGTAGTCAAAGGTATTCATGATGTGGCGGTGCGTTTTTCAAAATGTTGCAGTCCGATTCCGGGGGATGAGATCGTTGGCTTTGTTACAAGAGGCCGAGGAATCACTATTCATCGTACGGACTGTGTAAATGTGATCAATATGACGGAAAGCGACAGAACCCGCCTGATAGAGGCAGAGTGGCAGCAGCCGGATACCAGAGCTTCGGAACGCTATATGGTGGAGATTCAGGTTTATGCGAATAATCGTACAGGATTGCTTGTAGATTTGTCAAAAATCTTTACGGAGCGCAAGATCGATGTGCGTGGGGTCAACAGCCGTACCAATAAGCAGGAAAAGGCAACGATTTCCATGAGCTTTGAGGTTAAGAGCAAGGATGAGCTGAAATCTCTGTTTGAGAAAATTCGTCAGGTGGAGAGCGTTCTGGACGTAGAACGTACCATCGGTTAAGCTGCCTGTAATAAAGTTTCTATATAAAGGAGTATATATGGCAAAATTAGAAATACAGAAATGTGTGCTTGGTCAGGTATTTACAAATTGTTATTTTCTGAAAAATACGGAAAACGGGGAGCTTTTGATTGTGGACCCGGCAGATTATCCGGAAAAAATTATCCGTAAGGTGCAGGAAATGGAAGCAAAGCCGGTAGGAATTCTTCTGACTCATGGACACTATGACCATATTTTGGCAGTGGATGATATAAAAGCTGAATACGGTGTTCCCGTATATGCCTGTCAGCAGGAAGCGGAGCTGTTAAGGGAGCTTTCGCTGAATATGTCAGGATATTATGGAAGAGGAGTATCCATTAAGCCAGATCGGCTGCTTTCTGATCTGGAGGTTTTTGAGGCCGCCGGATTCTCCATACAGATGCTCCATACTCCGGGTCATACCCCGGGGAGCTGCTGTTATTATCTGAAGGATGAGGGTGTTTTATTCAGCGGAGATACTTTGTTTTACGGCTCCGTAGGCAGAACAGACCTTCCGGGCGGAAGCACCGGAGAAATTGTCAGAAGTCTTCATAAGCTTGTAGATTCCCTTCCGGAGGAAACAGAGGTTTATCCGGGTCATGATGCTTCCACTACAATTGGTTATGAAAAGAGGTACAATCCATTTGTGTAAGATCAGCATTCTGTTTTTGGACAGAGATTTTGAACATGATGTATATGAATTGGTGAAATCATTTTATCCAGGAGCAGACATCCGTACTTCTTATAAGGAAATTGATAAGGAGTGCGGATTAAAGTTCCGGATAGAGAAATCGGGGAACAGTTTTCTGATTCGGTATGATTGTGAAGGGCATAAAGGTGTGGCCGGTGCATCAGTAATAGAAGGGCAGTCCTCGGATGCCCTTATTTGCTGCAGCAGGGAAAAGGTACAGGAAGATGAAGTCCGGGCTGATGCCCATGAAATCCGCAGACAAAATAAGGACAGTATCAAATATGCCCTGTATCATGTATTGGTCAGGCTAACCGGCAGAACACTGCCCTGGGGAAACCTGACAGGGATTCGTCCCGCTAAGCTGGTCATGGGAATGCTCGAATCCGGTATGAAGAATACAGAAGCGGCGAAGGAGATGAGAGAGCGTTATCTTGTCAGCCCGCAGAAGGCTGCACTTGCAATTACCATTGCGAACAGGGAACGGGAAATTCTGAAGGATATTGATTATGAAAATGGTTATAGTCTATATATCGGAATTCCGTTTTGCCCAAGTATTTGCCTGTATTGTTCATTCAGCTCTTATCCGCTGAAGCAGTGGCAGGCAAAGGTGGATGCATATTTGGAGGCTCTGTGCAGGGAGATTCGTGCAGTAGCTTCCATGATGAAGAGCCGGAAGCTGGATGCCATTTATATTGGGGGAGGAACACCGACAACCCTTGAACCGGATCAGCTTCGCAGGCTTCTGGATGCCGTGGGTGAAAGCTTCGGCTATGATGGACTTTTGGAATTTACTATTGAGGCGGGAAGACCGGACAGTATTACCAGAGAAAAGCTGTCCGCAGTTCGGGAATATCCGGTAACCAGGATTTCTGTAAATCCGCAGACAATGAATCAGAAGACGCTGGATATTATCGGAAGACGTCATACGGTAGAGGAAACAAAGCAGGCATTTACCCTGGCAAGAATGTATGGATATAACAATATTAACATGGATTTGATCGTAGGTCTGCCCGGAGAGGATATTTCTATGGTGAAAAACACATTAGAAGAAGTGCGGGCACTTGGGCCGGATAGTCTGACAGTACATTCTCTTGCAGTAAAGCGAGCTGCAAGGCTGAATATGTTCAGGGATCAGTACCAGGAAATGACCTTTGAAAACAATCAGGAAATCATGGATATGACAATGAGAACCGCTTATGAAATGGAAATGGGCCCTTATTATCTGTACAGACAAAAAAATATGAAGGGAAATTTTGAAAATGTTGGCTACGCAAAGGTTGACAAAGCGGGGATTTACAATATACTGATTATGGAGGAAAAACAGCCGATCATTGCATTGGGTGCGGGTGGCTCCTCGAAACTTGTGTTTGATCACGGAAACAGGATTGAACGGGTAGAAAATGTAAAGGATGTTACAAATTATATCGCCCGAATTGATGAAATGATAGAAAGAAAACGGGCAGGTATCCAAACCTGGCTGTGAGGAATTAGGAGGTGTACCCTTGGGTGCGGCATATAAGAAGGCGGAAAAGACACCGGACAGAATTCTGGAATTTGATTTGTCTGCAGAATTGAACCATGGCATGGTCGTCAGCAATCTGGCATATGCAGTAGCCTCTGAGATGAAGCTTGATAAAGAATGCTGCTATGAGCTGGCAATCGCGGGAATGCTGCATGATATCGGGAAGCTGAAGCTGACTGGTTATATTAATGGTCAGGAGAAGGATCCTCTTGTAATCGAAGAACTGAAATATGTCAGAATGCATTCGTCCCTTGGATATGAAGAATTAAAAGGACAGGGATATTCAGATTTTGTTTTAGAAAGCATCCTTTATCATCATGAAAATTATGACGGGAGCGGATATCCTTCGAATAAGGCAGGCGAAGAGATTCCAATAGGGGCAAGGATTTTAAGAGTTTGTGATGTATTTGCAGCATTGAGCTCAGACCGTCCGTACAGAAAGGCTTTTGATATGGAAACGGTTATGGAATTGATGATTGAAGAAGTAAAAAACTTTGATATGGAAGTGTTCCTTGCATTTCAAAGAGTAGTACATAACAGGAGGTAGGTATGGCATTAAAGAAAAAGCCGGCAACCGGCATGAAAGATATTTTACCAAAGGAGATGGAGATTCGGAATTATGTGATGAACATGATTCGTGAGACTTACGGGACATTTGGATTTTCTTCTATAGAAACTCCCTGTGTGGAGCATATTGAGAATCTTTGCAGCAAGCAGGGCGGAGAGAATGAGAAGCTGATTTTCAAAATTTTAAAGCGTGGTGAGAAGCTGAAGCTGGAGACTGCTGAAAAAGAGGCGGATCTGGTGGACTCCGGACTTCGTTATGATCTGACGGTTCCTCTTTCCAGATATTACTCCAATCATGCAAATGAGCTTCCGGCGCCGTTTAAGGCATTGCAGATGGGGAATGTATGGAGAGCTGACCGTCCGCAGAGGGGACGTTTTCGTCAGTTTATGCAGTGTGATATCGATATCCTGGGAGAGCCTACGTATCTTGCCGAGATCGAATTGGTGCTTGCGACAACAACCCTTCTCGGAAAACTGGATTTTCATAATTTTACAATTCGTATTAATGACAGAAAAATGCTGAAGGCTATGGCACAGTACAGCGGCTTTCCGGCAGATAGCTATGATACGGTATTTATCATACTTGATAAGATGGACAAGATCGGTCCGGAGGGTGTGGCAGAGGAGCTTGCCAGGGAGGGCTTCCCCAGGGATTGCATTGATATCTACCTTGGTATGTTCAAAGAAATTACGTCTGACATTGAAGGCGTACGTTATTGTAAAGAAAAACTGAAGGATGTTCTGGAACCGAAAATTGCAGAGAATCTGGAAACGATTATTTCTACGGTAGATGCAGTGAAAACTGCGGACTTTAAGATTGCTTTTGACCCGACTCTGGTGCGCGGTATGTCTTATTATACGGGGCCTATTTTTGAGATCGCTATGGATGAATTCGGCGGTTCTGTAGGCGGTGGCGGACGTTATGATGAGATGATCGGCAAATTTACCGGCAGCCATACCTGTGCCTGCGGATTTTCCATAGGCTTTGAGCGAATTGTCATGCTGCTTCTGGAACGTGGATATGAAATTCCAGCCTCCAGGGGAAAGAAAGCATATCTGATCGAGAAGAATATGCCCGCAGACAAGCTGCTTGCGATCCTGAAGCAGGCGGAGAAAGAAAGAAGCAATGGTACGCAGGTAAATATTTCTATTATGAAAAAGAATAAGAAATTCCAAAAGGAACAGATGATTACAGAGGGATATACGGAATTTGTTGAATTTTTCAGAGACAGAGTGTAAAAAGGAGATTAGTCATGGCTGAAAGTATGAAGGGGCTGCACAGAACCTGCCGCTGTGCGGAAGTGAAAAAAGAGATGATCGGCAGTGAAGTGACGTTAATGGGCTGGGTGCAGAAAGCCCGCAATAAAGGCGGTATTGTATTTGTGGATCTGCGTGACCGTTCCGGAATTATGCAGCTTATCTTTGAAAACGGCAGCATTGATGAAGCGGGATTTGAAAAGGCCGGGAGGCTGAGAAGTGAATTTGTCATTGCTGTAACCGGTGTGGTAGAACAGCGCGGCGGTGCAGTCAATAAAAATCTGGCAACAGGAGAGATAGAGCTTCGTGTAAATGTGCTGCGTGTATTATCCGAATCAGAGGTTCCTCCGTTTCCAATTGAAGAAAACAGTAAGACTAAGGACGAAATCCGTCTGAAATACCGCTATCTGGATTTGAGAAGACCGGATATTCAGAGAAATATGATGCTGAAGAGTCAGGTGGCAATGCTTACCAGGTCCTTTTTTACAAAAGAGGGATTTTTGGAAATTGAGACGCCCATGCTTGGTAAGAGCACACCGGAAGGGGCAAGAGATTATTTGGTACCATCACGTGTGCATCCGGGAAGCTTCTACGGACTTCCTCAGTCTCCGCAGCTTTATAAGCAGCTCCTGATGTGCTCCGGATATGATCGTTATATTCAGATTGCACGCTGCTTCCGTGATGAGGACCTGCGTGCGGATCGTCAGCCGGAATTTACTCAGATCGATATGGAGCTTTCCTTTGTGGACGTAGACGATGTCATTGATGTGAATGAGCGGTTTCTTGCATACTTATTTAAAGAGGTTCTGGACGTAGAGGTACCGCTTCCAATCCAGAGAATTACCTGGCAGGAAGCCATGGACCGTTTTGGCTCTGATAAGCCGGATCTGCGTTTCGGCATGGAGCTTCATGATGTCAGCGGGGTGGTAAAGGACTGTGGGTTTGCCGTGTTTAAAGGCGCTTTGGAAAACGGGGGAAGCGTCCGCGGCATCAATGCCGAAGGCCAGGGAGCAATGCCACGTAAGAAAATCGATAAGCTGGTAGAATTTGCAAAGGGTTATGGCGCAAAGGGACTTGCTTATATTGCGATCTCTGCGGATGGCAGCCGTAAATCTTCTTTTGCAAAATTTATGACAGAGGAAGAAATGGATGCACTTGTACGGGCTATGGAAGGAAAGCCGGGAGATCTGCTTCTCTTTGCTGCTGACTGCAATAAGGTTGTATATGATGTGCTGGGCGCTCTTCGTGTAGAGCTGGCAAAACAGATGGAGCTTTTGGATAAGAATGAATATCGTTTTGTATGGGTGACAGAATTCCCGCTTTTGGAATGGGATGAAGAGGAGAACCGCTTCACGGCAATGCACCATCCGTTTACCATGCTCATGGATGAGGATTTGGAGCTTTTGGATACGGACCCCGGAAAAGTTCGTGCCAAAGCTTACGACATTGTTCTAAACGGAAATGAAATTGGAGGGGGAAGTGTCAGAATCCACCAGAATGATATTCAGGAAAAGATGTTTGAAAAGCTTGGATTTACAAAAGAAGCCGCATATGAGCAGTTTGGTTTCCTTCTGCATGCATTTAAATATGGCGTGCCGCCTCATGCAGGACTGGCTTATGGGCTGGATCGCCTTGTCATGCTGATGGCAAAGGCAGACAGTATCCGCGATGTGATTGCATTCCCGAAGGTAAAAGATGCCTCCTGTCTGATGACACAGTCTCCGGGCTGCGTAAGTGAGGAGCAGCTTAAAGAACTTGGGTTGGAAATTGCGGCTGTAGAAGATGTGGCTGCAGAAGGAAAAAAAGAAAAGGAATAAGCAGGGGCAAAAAATGGAGCTTACGATACAGACATTTCTTATTGTGTGTCCACTGGTATTTTTGGCAAGCTTTGTAGATGCGGTAGCAGGTGGAGGCGGTTTAATCGCTCTGCCTGCATACCTTCTGGCCGGAGTGCCGATGCATAATGCCATTGCCACCAATAAATTATCTTCCGCATCCGGAACGGTGATTTCAACTATAAGGTTCTGCAAAAACAAGCTAGTGGATTGGGGCCTGGCATTTCCATGGCTCTTTTCGGTTCTTACATAGGAGCGAATCTGGCTCTTTGGGCCGATGACAGGCTTTTAAAGTGGATGCTGATTCCGGTGCTTCCGGTTGTTGCCTTTTATGTACTAAGAAAAAAGGAGCTGGGGGAATATGAGGCGGCTGTTATTTCCGGAAGAAAGCAGTGGATTATCTGCGGACTTTCCTCCCTGGTGATTGGATGCTATGATGGATTTTATGGTCCGGGAACTGGAACCTTTCTTCTTCTGCTTTACACGGGGCCTGCAAAGATGAATGTGCGGATTGCTTCCGGAAATATGAAGCTTGCAAATTTGTCTTCCAATGTAGCCGCCATGGTCGTATTTCTTTTAAGCGGTAAGGTTATTATGCCCTTGGGACTGGCTGCAGCAGTATTTTCAATTGCCGGGCATTATGTAGGTGCGGGGATGGTTATGAAGAATGGAAGCAGGATTGTGAGACCTGTAATTCTTGTAGTCATTGCCCTGTTGTTTGTGAAGATTATATCAGATGGGTTATGACTCCCAACTTCCTCTTTTTCATGAGTACCAGGCAAGTCCTGAATTGATTTATAAGAGATGTGTTCTGCATCTGGGACAGAGAAAGGTCCGCCGGATTGGGCGGACCTTTCTCTGTCTATTCTTCATCATCGGAAATTTCATTCTCATCATCCACAGGAGTAGTGGTCAGAGTACCAAAGATGGCATTGCCAAGGTCAAGATTATCGTTTTTTAATTTCCAGGAAACCCCATCATTCACAAGTACAAAGGCTGCGGAAGCAGTTTTCACCTCTTTATTGGACTCAATGCTTTCTAAGAGGAGATCAAAGGATTTTTGGTACCGTTTCTGGGACCCATCGATGACTGCATTCGGAGATGCCAGGTAAGTATCCAACTCTTCCTGATAAGCAGAAAGAATTGCATTACTGTCAAAGGTGGTGATTTCTGTTTCCAGGGAAGCAGTATATCCCTGTACGCTGCAGTTCGTGACTTCGCAGTTGAAATTTCTATGTACCTGCTCCACCAGAGCGGCGGCAATTTCATTTTTGGCCGGGTCATCTGTGTTCAGAATGCTTTCCACACCAAGATAATTGCTCATTTGTTCCATATCCATTGATTTGAGGGTTTTAAAATAGACGGCCAATGTTTCCTCAGGGGTCAGGAGATCATTATCGGATAGATATGTCATAAGACCGCCGACAAGGTCATTTTCCAGAATATGTGTCCTGTTTATTTCCCATATTTCCTCCTCATCACCAACATCTCGAAGTTGTATGGTACAGTTCGTTTCCACAGCATCATACGTATGATCCGTCAGCAGTTCATGCAGGATCAGATAACGCTCTTCTAATGAAGTGATGGCTTCTTCCGTATTTTGGGAATTGGTGTCAGCCGCTGCTAAAATTTCCTTTTTTAATTGGGAAACTGCAAAATCTTTTGCAAGGCTCTGCGCGTCTATGGTAGAAAGCCTTAAGGAAGCAACTGCTGTTTTTTTCTTTTTGTCGACGTCAATATCCAGAATTTTATAGTCAAAATTCTGGAAAAAGAGAGAAAATACTTCTTTAACTTCTTCAGATAGTTCTGTTTCTTCTGTTGAGCCGGGAAATAGTTCTCGGTAGGAGATGTACTTTTGTGCCGTTTCAGAGTCCAGATTTTTTAATAAATCCAGTTCGCTTATGATGGCCTCTTCCACATCTGTTTTATCCACATGAGCGCATCCGATAATAAATACGGACAGGATAACGAGAAGAAGGGGAAGCAGGCGTTTCGAAATCTTCATACGGGATCTTTCCTTTCCATGTTATTCCAGTCCATTTTAGCAGATAATACAGAAAAAGTCAAAAAACCCGTGATTTTAAGCTTTTTTCTAAAAGAAACATGAAAATTTTGTGAAATGTGAAGTGATTATTACAAACTCTTTTCTTTTTTGATGTAATCTGGTATGATAATGAAGAAAATGCGGGAGAAAAATCCCGCACGGAAAACAGATGATGTGTTTGCTTTGCAGCTTGTTTGTAAAGCATTCGTGATTGGAGGATACAATGAAAAAACGTATTTTGACCGTGGGGGGGATTCTGGTGGTGCTCGGCGCCGCAGGCGGTCTTGGCTGGTATTATTTTCAGGACAGAGGACCGGGTGCCGCAGATGGAGAGGTGGTTTATGTAACTGAGGTCAGTTCCATTACAGAAAGTGATTCTGGTATTATGAATCGTTATGCGGGAGTTGTGGAGCCTCAGGAGACGGTAGAAGTAAATCTGGAAAGCGGACGTAAGGTGCGGGAGGTAAAGGTCAAAACAGGACAAGAGGTAAAGCAGGGACAGCTTTTGTTTGAATATGATCTGAGCAGCATCCAGGAGGACCTTCAGGAGGCGAAGCTGGATCTGGACCGCCTGAAGAATGAAGCACTGAGTCTGTCGGATCAGATAGCAACTCTGGAAAAAGAGAAGAAAGAGGCTTCGCAGGATAATCAGCTTTCTTATACGATTGAAATTGAAACAAATAAGATGAATCTGAAAAAGAATGAATATAACCAGAAGAGCAAGGAGGCACAGATTCAGAAGCTGGAGAGTGCCACGGGCAACACGGAGGTTCGCAGTGAGATTGACGGCATCATTCAGAAAATTGATACATCCAAGATGACAACAGATGATGAGGATAGTATGGAGGAGAGTACGGAAGATGATTATACCATGTCCTCGGATTCGGACGGAAGTTCAGGCAATGCGTTTATTACGATATTAAGTACGGGTGCTTACCGTGTCAAAGGAAAGGTCAATGAGCAGAATGTAAGTGCCATTACAGAAGGAGAACCGGTGATCATCCGTTCCAGAGCAGATGATACGGAGATCTGGCGAGGCACCATGGGGGCTGTTGATATGAAAAACTCAAGCTCAGACAGCAGCAACAGCATGTCCAGCTTCGGTATGATAGATACCGGAGATTCCCAGACATCTTCCAGCACCTATCCCTTTTATGTAGAGCTGGATTCTTCTGAAGGGTTAATGCTTGGACAGCATGTCTATATTGAGAAGGATAATGGACAGGAAGATAAGAAGAACGGTTTATGGCTCAGCGATTTCTTTATTGTAGATGCGGATTCTGAGGAGCCTTATGTGTGGGCTGCTGACGAGAAGAACAGGCTGGAAAAGCGGAGCGTTGTACTCGGTCAGTATGATGAGAACCTTGGAGAATATGAGATTGCGGATGGCCTGACCCTGAAGGACTGTATTGCATATCCTGCAGAAAATCTGGAAGAGGGTATGGCAACGTCTACAAACAGTGCCGCTTCAGAGAACATGGATATTCCAAAAGCCAATGGTATCGTAGATATGGAAACCGATCTTTCAGAAGGCATGGATACGATAGAAGATATGGATGATTCGATGGATATGATGGATGAGGCGGATATACCGGACGATGAAGAAATGATGGACGAACCGGAAATCGTGGATGATGATGAAATCGGAGATGAGTCCTTTGACGAAGAAGATTTTTTTGATGAAGAGCTGACACCTGTAGAGGAAGATCCGGAGGATTTGGGATGATTTTAGAATTAAAGGGGATTTATAAAGATTACCAACAGGGAAAGATGAAGGTTCCGGTTTTAAAGGATGTAAACTTTTCTATGGAGGAAGGGGAATATGTGGCAATTATGGGACCCTCCGGTTCCGGTAAGACTACACTGATGAATATCATAGGGTGTTTGGATCAGGCGACAGAGGGGAGCTTCCTTTTGGATGGACAGGATATCCGTTCCTGTTCAGAAAATGATATGTCTGATATCCGTCTTCACAAAATAGGATTCGTATTTCAGAGCTTCCATCTCCTGCCGAGACAGACCGCTCTGTCAAATGTGGAAATGCCTCTGAATTATGCAAGAGTGCAGAAAAAAGAACGGCGTGCCAAGGCACTGAAGGCTCTGGAGCGTGTAGGCCTTTCGGACAGGGTGGATTTCCGGCCCAATCAGTTATCCGGCGGACAGATGCAGCGTGTGGCGATCGCAAGAGCGATTGTGAACAGTCCGAAGCTGCTTCTTGCGGATGAGCCGACGGGAGCGCTGGACAGTAAATCAGGAGCCCAGGTTATGGAACTTTTTCAGAAGCTCAATGATGAGGGGGTAAGCGTTTTGATGATTACCCATGACCCGGAAATTGCAGCTCATGCGAAGCGCGTTGTCACGATTCGGGATGGGGTGCTGCGTGAGAAAGAGGTGAAATCATGAGCAGGATAAAAAAGGTAATGGTCGGGATATTGGTGACTGCCTTAACGGCAGGAGCTGTTGCCGGCGGCGGCATGTATATGCGCAAATCAAACCAGAAAGAGGTTTTGGTTGTGGGCGTGGACAGTCTTGCCAGTGATTACTATATGCAGGATACAAGTCTTGAGGGGCATATTGCAACCAGTGTATCCCAGAGTGTAAGCATGGATAAGGATATGATCATCCAGGAGGTCTATGTGCAGAAGGGAGATACCGTCAGCAAGGGAGATAAACTGATTTCCTTTGATATGACGCTGGTAGAAATGGAGCTTAAGATTGCGAAGTTGAAAAAACAGCAGCAGGAGCAGGACCTGAATAAAGCGATGAATCGTTTGAACAGTCTTCAGAATGGAGGCCCGATTGAAGAAAGCGATGGAGATGCAGGGGGGACTGCCGATAATCTGAGCGGCTCGGATGACGATCTGGAGGAAGATGACGATCTTGCATCTGTCGGGACAAGCGTTCGCGGGCAGTATTTGGCAGCATTGGTCAAGCCTGTGCTTCTGGCGGCATCTTTGGAACCGGCGCTTTTTGATGATGGGGGCGGCGCAGCAGATAACAGTGGAGGTGGTACGACTCCGGAGGCCCCAACTAATCCTTCGGATACAGGAGCACCAGAGCAGTCTGAAACTCCGGAAGAGCCGGTAATAACGGAGCCGCCGACACCAACCCCTGCCGAAAACAATGGTCAGGAGGGGGACACGGGAGATGGCCTGGGAGATGAATTTACATCTGGTGAGCCTTATGTGCCGGAACCGACCCCGACTCCGGTTATGGAAGAGGGGGGCGTTTTTTATGACCCTTATAACAGAGAGGATGAGGTACCGGGAGTCGGTGATGGAGAGGAGACCTTTTATCAGAAGCTGGATTATACCTCAATTCCGTATGAGGGAACCGGAACAGAGGAAGATCCTTATGTTTTTCTCTGCAGCTCTGCTAAGGGGAAGGTAACGGTTATGGGCTCGTTCTTCAATATCATGGCGGGCTATAATGAAGATGGAACCCGGCTTCTCCATGAGGGAGGTTACTGGTTCAGACTGGAGTTCCATGAGAAGGATACAATCACAAATTATCAGGATCTAAAGGAATCCTGTATTGGATATTACCTGATCAATGGAGGCCTTTTGGAAGAGCCGGTGAATATGTATGTAGAAACGGAATTTACGCTGGAGGATGCAGATCAGTATGAAGAGGAAGACCTGCCGCCGGACGATGGCGGTGACGATGGCGGGGATGCCGGAAACGGCGCGTCTACCCTTTCCAGAGCTGATGCCATAAAAATCCAGCAGAATAAGATACAGTCTCTGAAGCTGGATATTCAGGAAAGTGATATTAATATCCGGAAACTGGAGAAAAAGGTCAACCGGCAGATGGTATACAGCAAGCTGGATGGAACCGTATCTTATGTAGGTGATCCGCTTACCGGAACCTCTGATGGAAATGCTTTTATCCGTGTGAAAAGTAAAGAGGGCTTTTATGTAAAAGGCTCTGTCAGCGAATTGATGCTGGACGAGGTGAAGGAAGGTACGGTATTGAGCTGTACAAGCTATGAAAGCGGCAGCTTTGAAGCAAGGGTCGTGGATGTTTCTGACTATCCGGTGGATCAGACTGACAGTTATTATGGAGATGGAAACCCAAACGTATCCTATTATACATACAGTGCGGAAATTCCGGACAAAACGCTGAAGCTGGAGGATCAGGATTGGCTGAATATTACTCTGCAGAGTCAGATCCCGGGAGATGGAAGCATCGTTTTGGAAAAGGCTTTTGTGCGTTCCGAGGATGGAGTAAGCTACGTATACAAGGATGATAATGGTGTGCTGAAAAAGCAGATTCTGAATGTAGGCGGCAATGCCAACGGCGGATACAGTGTCTTAGTGAAAGGCGGAATTACCAGGGATGATAAAATTGCTTTTCCGTATGGAAAGAATGTCCGGGAAGGTGCAAAGACAAAAGAAGGCACACTGGATGAGCTGTATGGATACTAGGAAGGTGGGAGTTCATGCTTGAGAATATAAGATTGTCTTTTCAGGGAATATGGTCCCATAAAATGAGATCGTTCCTGACAATGCTGGGTATTATTATCGGAATTGCCTCTATTATCGCGATTGTTTCTACGATCAAAGGTACCAGTGAACAAATTAAGGAGGATCTGATCGGTTCCGGCAATAATACGGTAACTATAAGCCTGTATGAGGGCGACAGTACCTTTGATGTGGAATATGGATCCGGAAGTACAAATCCGCCGCTTTTGTCAAAAGAGCAGAAGGAAGAAGTGCTGGAGCTGGATGGCGTAGAAAATGCGACTTTTTTCTACAGCCGTTCCTATACGAACAGTGTTTATTATAAAAACACGAGCTTTCAGGGTGGTAAGGTATATGGTATTGACATGAATTATCTGAACACCTGCGGATACGCCATTCAGGGAGGACGGGGGTTTGTACAGAAGGATTACGATGATTATCGGAAGGTGGCTCTTTTGGATGTGAATGCAGTAGAAAATCTGTTTCCCGGAGAGAATCCATTGGGAAAAAACATAGAAATAGGCCAGGAGCCATTTACCGTAGTGGGGATCATCCGTCAGAATGACGATTATCTGCCCAATATAGAGGGTATCGACCAGTTTTATGAATACTACCAGAGTGTCATTGGAAGTGTGATGATTCCAAGTGCATGCTGGCCGATTGCCTTTCAGTTTGATGAGCCGGAAAGCGCGGTTATCAAGGCAGATTCGACTGATCATATGAGTGCAGCCGGAAATGCGGCGGCAGATGTGCTGAATCAGGGAATTGATACGAATGAATCCAAATTCAAATACAAGGCAGACGATGTTATGGAGCGTGTCAGAAACCTTCAGAAGCTAAGTGAAAGTACGAATCAGCAGTTGATTTGGATTGCAAGTATTTCACTTCTGGTAGGCGGGATTGGTGTTATGAATATCATGCTCGTATCTGTAACAGAGCGTACCAGTGAAATTGGTTTGAAAAAAGCGATCGGAGCAAGGAAGAAGACGATATTGATTCAGTTTTTGACAGAAGCGTCCGTACTGACCAGTATTGGCGGTATCATTGGTGTAGTGTCCGGAATTGCGCTGTCCAGGGTAGTTGCCCGGATGTCCGGGTCTCCCACTGCGATCAGTATTCCTGCGATTATCGGTTCGGTTATCTTTTCTATGCTGATCGGTTTGATTTTCGGGCTGCTGCCCTCTGTAAAGGCAGCAAATCTGAATCCGATCGATGCACTGCGCAGTGAGTAAACAACAAGGATGTTGTCAAATACACCGGCACAGTGATAACTGATCTCCACCTGCTGTACACCATGCGGATACGGAGCCTCAGTGCACGGGTGGACGTGCCGGGCTGGGAACAGATTCTTTCTGGCGGCGGTTGGGTCGGGCTGCGTTCACACCAGGGCTGGATTTTAGCGTTTCAGGAGGTCGGGGAATATATTCCACCCGCTTGGCCATGGGAAACGGAAATGCAGCCGTTATTCCGGAAGCTTGATCTTAAAGGTAGCGCCTCCCCCGGGAGTATCGGTAACAGAAATCGTTCCATGATGCAGAAGAGTGATTTCTTTTGCAATGCACAGTCCAAGACCGAAGTGCTGTTTGTCATGCCGGGAAGCGTCTGCCCGATAAAACCGCTGAAAAACAGCCTCTTTTGCAGAATCCGGGATACCAGGGCCATTGTCTGTTACAGTAAGAAAGAAAAACGAGTTTTCTTTCCTGACTGAGAGGGTAATCTGTCCGTTTTCCGGCACATAGCTCAGTGCATTATCCAGAAGAACTGCCAATATCTGAGAAACTCTGGAAGCGTCACAGCGGCAGGGCGGGAGGGGCTCCTCCGGAAGCCGGATGTTCAAATGCAGGTTTTTGCTGTTTGCCAGAGGTTCATATTTTTCGTAAGTCTCCAAAAGAAGAGTATCCAGTTCACAAGGCGAGGTCAGCAGGTTCCAGGAGTGGTTGTCTGCATTTGCAAGGGACAGCATATCATTGATCAGGCGTGCCATTCGGCTGCATTCCTTCTGGATAACAGAAATGAAATGCTGCGTTTCTTCTCCGGGAGCGTTGTCCATGGCAGAAACACTTGACTGGATAACCGCCAGGGGAGACCGCAGCTCATGTGAGGCGGATGCAATGAATTCCGTTTGCTTTTTCCTGCTGGTTTCCAGCGGTCGGATCATTTTTTTGGTAAAAAGCCAGGAGAATACAGCAAGTGCAAAGACAGCGGTCAGTACTGCAGCAGCGAAGGCCAGTCTCTGTTGCAAAAACTGCTGCTCCAGTATGGAAAGAGGATACAGGATGGTAACGCTTAAGGTCCCGCTGGATTGGGGGATGAGCGCCGTACATGCGTAATAATCCTTAAGCTTGAAGATTTTGCTTTTGGTCAGTAAAGAGGTGCTGCTGAAATTTTCCAGATCCAGTGCATGGGAATCTCTGGAAATCTCCTTTGCTTTTGCGAATGCCTTTTGTGTATCCTCGGAGGGATTCAGCTTATCAAAAAAAAGTGGGTTGCCGTTATCAAGAATTTCTATTTTTATGCCATAGGAATTCTGCACCTGCGAAAGCCATTGGTGGGAAAGAAGAGACTGTCCTTCCAGATGTGTTATGCAGGAATTGGCATTGTTGGAAAAAGTCGTGTAGCTGTTTTTTCTGGTACCGGATTCTGCAATAAAGAGACAGACCAGGGTCATGGCAGCCAGGATCACTCCTGTGATCAAAGTGGAAAAAATTGTCATTTGTAAATGAAGCCTGCGGAACATAGAAGCCTCCTTTTATCATTTATAGAGGTATTTTATTTTATTGTACCACAAAAATCTTTAAAGTTTCTCTAAAAAAGCAGAAGAAAAGTTATTTGTTTTTAGAGATTGTTTAGAGATTCGCCTGTTATGATGTGAAAGAATTTAGAAATGGGAGGTTATATTATTATGAAAATAAGGCAGATGATCAAAAAAGGAATCACCGTGACAACTGCAGTAGGGTTGGCGGTGACAGGCTGCGCAGGGCTGACTGCGTGCGGAAGTAAAGAGAGTACCCCGGACAGTGTTGTGGCTGAGGAAGATACGGACGAAAAGGCCATGGGCAGATATCTGGAAGGAGATGTATCCCTGCCGGAAGGTTGTTTAATGATAAATAGAATGGAATTTCTGGAGGATGGAACCCTGCGTCTTTGCTATACTGGATCGGATAATGCATTGATGTATGCAGACTCCAAGGATAAGGGGCAAACATGGGGAGAGGGTGTTTCTCTTAATGAGGCGATGAATCTGAGTGCTGAGAAATATTCCCTGTGCTTTCCGAGTCTTGCCAGGGATGGCGGAATATTTACCGGCGCTTATCTCTTGGCAGAGAACGAGGATGATTCTTCAATCTCCGATATGTGTTATTTCTATATGGATACGGAGGGAGAAGTCAGGGAGATGGATGTCAGTGAAGCTCTTGGCAACGGCGGTTCGTCCTATAACAGTGAGTTTACGGAAAAAGGAACTCTTATCATGGAAATAACCGGAAATGGATTGGCAGAAATCAATCTTAGCGATGGAAATGTTGTGAGTAAATATGAGGAGGGAGAATCTCTGGCATATTTCGGCGTTATCGGAGATCACATTCTTACAGTTTCTCCTGATAATATTCATTATTACGATAGTCAAACGGGTAAACCGATAGAAGATGCGGCTGCGCTTACAGCACAGATTTCTTCTAATCCGATAAATATGGATATTACAAGCGTCGATGTTTATCCTGTGATTTTCGCACAGGGGGATGAAGCAGACAGCTTGTTTTTTGTGGACAGCAACGGTATGTACCGGTATTCCTTCGGAGGAAGCGTGGTAGAAAAGATCATCGATGGAAGTCTAAATACTATAAGCTCTCCGGATACAGGTTTTGTAGATTTGGCGCAGGATGAAGAAGGCTGCTTTTATCTGGCTGTGAAGGATTCTTCCGGTGGAGAGCAAAGCCGGGGAAGAATATTAAAATATACATATTCCAAGGATACACCTGCGGTTCCAGATACAGCGCTGAATGTGTATTCTCTCACAGATAATGCGTTTATACGTCAGACTGCTGCTATTTTCCAGAAAAAATATCCGGATATTTACCTGAATCTGGAAACTGGCTTGTCAGGAGAGGATGCTGTGACAAGTACGGATGCTCTGAAAACCCTGAATACGGAAATTATGGCGGGTAAGGGACCGGATATCCTGATTCTGGATGGAATTCCGGAGGATACGTATGTAGAAAAGGGAATGCTGGAGGATTTGAGCGGTATTTTGGATAAAGTGGATGAGACCGATGGGATTCTTAAGAATATCAGAGATGCATATACGCAGGAAGATGGAAGCATTTACTGTATGCCTGTAAAATTCGGAATTCCGATGATACAGGGCACTCAGAAGGATGTAGATGCTGTTACAGACCTGAAATCGCTGGCAGATGTAATCGAACAGCATCAGGAGGAGTATCATGCAAGGCGGCTGCCTCTTTATCAGACAGTGCTGCCGGAGATTCTTTTGAAATCTCTCGCAGAGGTATGCAGTCCGGCATGGGTAAAAGAGGATGGCACCCTGGATGAGACTGCTGTAACGGAATATCTGGAACAGGCGAATCGTATTTACCAGGTTGGAAAAGAATCCGTGAAGGAATGGAATGGCGGAGAAGAGCCTCAATATAATGAAGAAGAATATGGCTATTTGAATTCCGGCATCAGCACATCCGCCGTTACTCTTTTAGGTGGTTATGTTTTGCTGGGGATAGGCGGATTACACTCTCCAAGCGAACTTGCCTGGGTAGACACTGTGGAAACAGAAGATACTTCTCTGACCAGCAAGCTCTGGAACGGACAGACAGAGAACTGCTTCCTTCCGGCACAGACAATTGGTATCAGTGCAAAAGCAGCAGAAAAAGATGCCGCTGAAAAATTTGTGGAATTTCTGTTCAGCCAGGAAGGGCAGTCACTTGGAAAGAATGAGGGCTTTCCGGTCAATCAGGCGGTGTATGAAAACAGCGAGTATTGGGATTTGGGAGGAGCAGGAACATCCATGTCTTATGATACGGGTACAGGAGAAATATCTACCTTAAATATTACACAGTCCAGGGAAGAAACCACACGGAAGATTCAGGAGCTTGGAAAATCACTGACCGTACCGTCCGGAACAAATGAAATTATCTTAAATGCCATTACAGAGTCCGGAAGCAGATATCTGAGAGAAGAAATCAGTTTGGAGGAAGCGGCAAAAGCGACAATACAGGAAGTGAATCTGTATCTTTCGGAATAAGCAGGATGATGCAGGGTGTGCGTCCTTCAGGTATATATAGAAATATCCCGCCCGAAATGGGCGGGATATTTCTATGATAAGCTACTTTAATTATGGTAGACCTCTATTTGATAACCGATGCCTCTTATGGTTTTGAGACACAGGGTGCTGTCTACGGTCTTCAGACGGCGACGGAGAAAATGAATGTAATTGTCCAGATTGCCCTCCTCCACGTCACTGTCCATTCCCCAGACACGATTCAGAAGCATGGAACGGGGAAGGGTCTGGCCGGGATTTCTGAGAAATACCTCCAGAAGTGTCCCCTCCCGCTTTGAGAGTGTGCATTCTTTAGTGTCTTTGGAGAGCCGGTTGGTTTCCGGATCAAAGGAAATGTCTCCAAGCCTTAGAAGGGAGGAGGAGTCCCAGTTTCCGGGGCGGCGCATCAGGCAGTGGATGCGGGCAAGAAGTTCCTCAAAGGCGAAGGGTTTGACCATATAGTCGTCGGCACCGCAGTTCAGTCCGGTAATCTTGTCGTTCAGCTCTCCAAGTGCGGTCAGAAAGATGACAGGGGTTGTTACATGACAGCGTCTGGCTTCTTTTAATACCCGCACTCCATCCATGGAGGGAAGCATACGGTCCAGAATAACCAGATCATGAAGGCTTTCCTGCATGAAATAGAGTCCTTCCTCGCCATCATGGCAGACATCCACAGTAAAGGCTTCTTTTTCCAGACGGAATTTTATGGCTGCACAAAGCTCTTTATCATCTTCAATCATTAAAATTCTCAAAATAACAGCCTTCTTTCTCACAGTAAATTTCATTCATTATATCACAGGAGTCTCTAAGTTTTCTCTAAAAATCAGATTTTGTTTTAGAGAAAACTTAGAGATTACTGTGCTATCCTTTAGTGTAAAACAAAGGATGTGAAATAAATGAAGAAAAAAAGACAACGGGAAGTCAAAGGGCTTTTCTTTATAGTGCCGAGCTTTCTGGGAGTGGCTTTATTTTGGCTGATTCCGTATATTGATGTGATACGGCGTTCTTTTTGCAGTGCGGTCAGCGGAACTTTCACAGGCTTTAAAAATTTCGAAATAATTTTTGCAAATCAGGCGTTTCGGCTGGCAGCCCAAAATACTCTGCGTTTTTTTGGAATCTGTATTCCGATACTTGTGCTGCTGTCCCTGATGATTGCGGTGCTTTTGACAAAACAAAAGAAAGGCATGCATTTTCTGAAAAGCCTTTTTCTGCTGCCTATGGCAATTCCGGTGGCATCCGTGGTGCTCCTGTGGAAGGTGCTTTTCCACAGCCATGGCCTTTTGAACCATTTGCTGGCGCTGTTTTCCATAGAGGGTGTGGACTGGATGAATACAGGCGCCTCCTTCAGCGTGCTGGTCGTCAGCTATCTGTGGAGAAACCTGGGTTATGACATTGTGCTCTGGGTAGCGGGGCTTTCTGCAATTCCGCAGGCATTGTATGATGCGGCTAAGGTGGATGGAGCGGGAGAATGGAAGTGCTTTACGAGAATTACCATGCCGAATCTTCTGCCCTCATTATTTACGATTGTCGTACTGTCTTTATTGAATGGGTTTAAGGTATTCAGGGAGGCATATCTGGTGGCAGGAGATTATCCCCAGGAGAACATGTATCTGCTGCAGCATTTGTTTAATAACTGGTACCGTGATCTGGCTTTGGATAAAATGGCTGCTGCGGCAGTGGTTATGGGAGTCCTGATTCTGTGTCTGATTCTGGCATTACAAAAAGCATGGGAAAAGGAGGCATGAGCGCATGAGAAGGTTTTTGACAGGCTTTTTGCTGCTGCTGGCAGGAATCGCCGTATTTCCGGTTATTTTTCTGGCAGTCGGTTCTCTTATGGGAAATCTGGAGCTTCAGGAGATGCTTCGTCCTGTTCTGGAAAGAACATCCGGTTATGCATCCTGGAAGCTGCTTCCGGAATATCCGACCTTCCGTTTCTACGTGGAGGTGCTTTTAGATTCTCCGGAATTTTTTGTGATGTTCTGGAATTCCGTTAAAATTACGGCAGGAATTCTTGTCGGACAGATTCTTGTGGGTGTTCCTGCTGCATGGGGCTTTGCAAGATTCCGTTTTTCCGGAAAGAATCTGTTGTTTACCATATATATTGCCCTGATGATGATGCCGTTTCAGGTGATGATGCTCAGTAATTATCTGGTATTGGATAAAATCGGGCTTATGGATACACTTTCAGGCATTATCCTTCCGTCTGTATTTTCTACATTTCCGGTGTTTATTATGTATCGGTTTTTTGAAAGTATTCCGGAATCGCTTATGGAATCCGCAAGACTGGACGGAGCCGGGGAATTGCAGGTGTTTGTACGGATAGGGGTTCCCCTCGGTTCTCCGGGCATTATATCCGCAATGGTGCTTGGATTTCTGGAGTATTGGAATTTGATTGAACAGCCCATGGCATTTTTAAAAACAAAAGAAAAGTGGCCGTTATCCCTGTTTTTGCCGAATATCAATATGGAGAAGGCAGGACTTGCTTTTGCAGCGTCAGTGGTGGTATTGCTGCCGGCACTGCTTGCATTTCTGGCAGGACAGGATTATCTGGAACAGGGAATTATTTCTACAGCCATTAAGGAGTAGGTGAGAATATGAGTCGAAAGAGTTTATTAAAGTGGTTTGGATTGTTTTTTGCAGCGATGCTGCTGTTTACTTTTTTATCAAGGGCGGCGGATTCTGTGAATGTGGCGCAGGTTCAGGCCAAAACAGTCCAAAACCAGGTCATCAGCCATAAAGTGTCCGGTATCGGTAAGATTGAAGGTACCAGAGAAGTGGCTGTATTTGCCCAGGAGGGACAAAAGGTCAGCCAGGTGCTGGTGCAGGAAGGCCAGTCTGTGAAGCAGGGACAGGTATTGCTGCAGTTGCTGGAAAGCACCATAAAAGAGACGCTGGAGGAAAAGCAGGACACAGTGGAGGAGCTGTCTCTGAAGCTTAATGATCTGGCAAGCCAGGATGGGGTGAATGGGCAAAAGAAATCCTATGCTCTTGGCAGGGCACAGCAGGATTTGCAGACTGCTGTGGAAAATGGGGATATCAATATGTCAAATGCACAGAGGGAGATTGACATAGCCAGACAAAAGCTGCAGAATTATCTGGATTCCCGGGAGCAGTTCACAGATCATGCGGAGGATTCCCAGGAGGAGCAGGCCCTGCGGGATGAAATCCGTGCAAAGGAAGAAGCACTGAATCAGATTATTATGAGCAGAAACAGAGAGGTAATGGAAGCTGAACGCGGAGTCCAGGATGCAAGGCTCCCGGATGCAGATGACAGCAGTGCAGAGAATGTACAGAGAGAGTTATCTAAGGTTCAGGAGGAGATTGAGGAATTGCGTACGCTTCTTGCAAATAAAGGAGAAATAACAGCCCCTTCCGATGGAGTAGTCAAGAGTATTTCGGCAGGGACAGGAAGCCAGACGACTCAGGAGGCAGCAGCAGTTCTTTATGAGGTTTCAGGAGAGCTCCGTATGACAGGAACTATAAGCGAGGATGACCTGCAATATGTGGGAGTGGGAGGAAAAGTTTTTCTGAAAGGAAGCAGCGGTGTGGAAGTGGAGAATGCGGTGATAGAAGCCATACATGAGGATGAAGCGAATCCTGACATGCGGTTGATCTCCGTAAAGGTACCGGAAAATACATTGTCTGTCGGTGAATCCGCAGAATTTACGATCACCAAAGATAATGGTCCATATAAGTGCTGTGTGCCGTTGTCTGCACTCTACGGGCAGGAGGGACAGGAATATGTTTATGTTCTGGATACGCAGGATTCTGTTCTTGGGGAAATTACGGTTGTGAGAAAGGTGGAGGTTACGGTTATGGAGAAAAACGGAACGCAGGCGGCACTTCAGGAAGGGGTATTATCCAGTGACCAGAAGGTTGTGACAGAGGTAGACAGAGAAATTGAGAATGGCAGCAGGGTGCGGCTGCAGGAGTCATGAGCGGGAAAGCATGGGAGGTTTTTCTTCCATATGGAAAACGCCTTTTGGTATGGCTGCTTGTACTCATTTGTTACTTCAGTGCCTTGCTTGCCTATGGCGGAATGCAGAGAGAAGTTGCGGTTCCTGTATTTTTGTCTTCCTCTTATCCGAATCAGAATTCTGTAAAAGAAATCCTGGAGCAGGAGCAGGAGGCAGACGAACCGATAGATGCCTGTTTCTATTGGGATGGCGGGATCGTAACAGTAAAGGAACCGGATTACGGGCGTCAAACACAGGTAAATGCAGCGGGAATTCTGGGAAATGCCGCCCTCTATGATTGGAGACTCAATAATTTTTCCACAGAGGACAGAGAGGGCTGTGTTTTGGACGAGGTGTCTGCTTTGGAGCTGTTCGGGAGCAGGGAGGCAGAAGGGCGGAAGCTTGTGTTCCGGGACAGGGAATATCAGGTGCAGAGGGTGATTCCCTGGAAACAGAGAATTCTTCTGTTTCGTCCGGATGATTCCTCTTATGTATATACCCGTGTATTTGTAAAGTTTCAGAACAGAGGGAACAGGCAGAAAACAGCAGAACAGTTTTTGATGAGTCACGGACTTTCCGGAAGTGTGGTGGAGGAGCGGGTTTTGCAGGGAGTGGCCTTGGCGGCTCTTTGTTTGCTGCCGGCAGCATGGGTAATTACTTTACTGATATGGGCCGTGAGGGAGCGTAAGCGGTGTGTAGGGCAGAGAGCAGAGCATTGGTTATGGACAGGTGTTTGTGTGTTTTTTTGTACTGTAGTTTTTGTTGTGATATGGAAATTTGTCCGGATTCCTGCAGACTGGCTGCCAAGTAAATGGTCGGATTTTCAGTTCTGGCCGGATAAGCTTCAGTCAGAGACTGAAAATCTGAGACTTTATCTGATGATGCCGAAAACAGTCATACAGACAGAAAACACCATTGCCTGTTTCAGGACAACCGTGTTTTCTTTGGCTGCATTTGTAATTTATATTCTTTAGTTTCAGAAGCCCAGCTTTTCTCCGCAGAGAACTATCTGGATTCTTCCGGGGATCCGGGAGAATCGTGTGACAAGAATCTGGCAGCATATGCAATCCGGACTTAAGCAGTCAGCGCAGACTCCTGTTTTTGCACAGGGTGTATTGGCACCTACCCGAAGCGCATTCGGAGGAGATGCAAGTGTACGGATACGGCTGACTGCTTCTTCCGGGGATGTGCACATTTTGTCCATGCTGACAAGAACAATGACCTTGGCAGGACCGTGAGCAATACATGCAACCCGGTTGCTGGCCCCGTCGATATTTACGAGCATACCGTCTTTGGTAAAGGCATTGGCACTGGTCAGGAAATAATCTGCACATACCATTTTGCCATATAAGGTACGCGACTCTTCCGGTGTTTTGGTAGTTTTGCGGTCAATAACTTCATAGTTTCCCTGACAGACAGCGTCACGGACACCGGCTTCTACCATAGATTCGGAACCGCCCCAGGTGACAGAGGAGCCTTCCGGAATGAGTGAAAGGATTTTTTCTTTTGCTTCTTCTTTTGTGCTGCAATAGCAGGCTTCCATGCCGCGCTTCTGAAATGCCCCGGCAAGAGTCCGGGCAGCTATCTGATAACTGTCTGCTTTAAATGACATATTTCATCCCCCTGGCTTTTTTTTAATTATAACACAGGAGTTTTATATTTTCAATTGAGATACAGTGGAAAATGTGTTACACTATGTCCAGCATTATCAATGCTTTCAGGAAGCTTTGCTTCAATAGAAGTGTACAGGAATAGGATTATGAATTGATGCGTAAGGAGAATAGAATATGGGAAAAGTTGCCATTGTCACAGACAGCAACAGCGGTATCACGCAGGAGGAAGGAAGGACTTTGGGGATTTCTGTACTTCCGATGCCATTTTACATTAATGAAAAAATGTACCTCGAAGGAATTACCCTGACTCAGGAAGAATTTTATGAACGTCTGAAAAAGGATGAGCCGATATCTACCTCTCAGCCCAGTCCGGGGGAGGTGTGCGGTTTGTGGGACAATCTTTTGAGGGAGTATGATGAGATTGTGCATATTCCGATGTCCAGCGGATTAAGTGCATCCTGCGAAACGGCCACAGGTCTTGCCCTGGATTACGACAAGAAAGTGCAGGTAGTCAATAATCAGAGGATTTCTGTTACCCAGCGACAGTCTGTATTAGATGCCATTCATCTGGCCGAAGCGGGCAAATCTGCCGCAGAGATTAAAAAGGTGCTGGAGGATGAAAAGTTCGAGTCCAGTATTTATATTACCCTGGAGACTTTGAAGTATCTGAAAAAGGGTGGAAGAATTACTCCGGCAGCCGCAGCCATCGGTACGGTGCTGAACCTGAAGCCCGTTCTTCAAATTCAGGGAGAGAAGCTGGATGCTTATTCCAAGGTCCGGGGCAAGAAACAGGCAAAGCGTGTGATGATGAAAGCTATGCGGGAAGACCTCGAAAAGAGATTTGCCAAATATATGGAATCAGGTGAAATGTCCCTGCAGATGGCCTATACGGGGAATCCGGAGGAAGCAGAGGAATTTAGGAATGAGGTTCAGGCGGCTTTCCCGGAATTTACAGATATACACATGGACCCGCTGTCCCTGAGTGTTGCCTGTCACATCGGATATGGCGCGCTGGCAATCACCTGTGCAAAGATTGTGACTGTCTGATAGAGGCGGGATAGTAAGAGAAATCGAATACGAGGAGCAGATAGAAGCATGAAGAAGCTTATGGAACTGATGGCGGAAGAGCTTTCCGCCGCATTTGAAAAAGCAGGATATGATCCGGCATATGGAAAGGTAACTGTTTCCAACAGACCGGATTTGTGTGAATTTCAGTGTAATGGAGCTATGGCTGGAGCCAAAGCATATAAAAAGGCACCGTTTATGATTGCAGATGACGTCGTTGCCTTTCTGGCAGACAGCCGTGTATTTTCCATGGCGGAGGCCGTAAAGCCAGGGTTTATTAATCTGAAGGTGAGAGAGGATTTTCTTGCCGGTTATCTGAAAAATATGGCGGCAGATGAGAAGCTTTCTGTTACGGCAGCAGAAGCACCGAAGACCATTATGATCGATTACGGCGGACCAAACGTAGCGAAGCCCCTCCATGTAGGACATTTGCGTTCTGCGATCATCGGAGAGAGTCTCAAGCGCATTGGGCGTTATGTGGGACATAAGGTGATCGGAGATGTACATCTGGGCGATTGGGGACTTCAGATGGGGCTGATCATTACAGAGCTGAAGCACAGGAAACCGGAGCTGGTATACTTTGATGAAGCTTATACGGGAGAATATCCGGCGGAAGCATCGTTTACCATCGGGGAACTGGAGGAAATTTATCCGTGCGCCAGTGCCAAATCCAAGGAGGATGAGGACTACAGGAATGAGGCATTGGAGGCAACGCATCTCCTGCAGCAGGGCAGAGCCGGCTATATGGCGCTCTGGAATCATATTATGCAGGTGTCTGTTGCGGATTTAAAGAGAAATTACGATAATTTGGATGTCTCCTTTGATCTCTGGAAAAAGGAATCCGATGCCCAGCCCTATATTCCGGACATGGTAGAGGATATGAAGGCAGGGGGCTATGCCTATGAGAATCAGGGTGCTCTTGTGGTAGATGTGAAGGAAGAGCGGGATACCAAGGAGATTCCTCCCTGTATGCTTTTGAAATCCGACGGTGCGTCTTTGTATACAACGACGGATCTGGCTACGATTGTAGAGCGGATGAAGCTGTTTGATCCGGATGAGATTCTCTACGTGGTGGACAAACGCCAGGAGCTGCATTTTATACAGGTATTCCGCTGTGCAAGAAAGACAGGGCTTGTGAAGGAAGATACAAGACTTTCTTTCCTGGGCTTCGGTACGATGAACGGCAAGGATGGCAAGCCCTTCAAAACAAGAGAGGGCGGCGTCATGCGGCTGGAAACTCTCATTGCCGACATCAATAAGGAAATGTACCGTAAGATTGCAGAAAACAGAAGCGTCAGGGACAAGGATGCCGGAGAGACGGCGAAGATTGTAGGACTGTCGGCTATTAAATACGGCGATCTTTCCAATCAGGCGACTAAGGATTATGTTTTTGATGTGGACCGTTTTACTTCCTTTGAGGGGAATACGGGACCGTACATCCTTTATACGATCGTCAGAATCAAATCCATTCTGAACCGTTACACAGAAGCTGGCGGCAGTACGGAAGAGGGAGAAATCCTTCCTGCCGTGAATGAGAGTGAGAAGAACCTGATGCTGCAGCTGACAGGATTTGGCGCAACAGTGGAAACGGCATTTGATGAAAAGGCGCCGCATAAAATTTGTGCATATATTTATGAAGTATCAAATGCATTTAACAGCTTTTATCATGAGACAAAAATTCTGAGTGAGGAGAACCGGGCACAGAAGGAATCCTTTATACAGCTTTTGAAGCTGACCAAGGAGGTACTGGAAACCAGCATCGATCTGCTTGGGTTTTCTGCGCCGGACAGAATGTAAGGAAGGATACGAGGGGACTGCGGCAGCGGGCCCCTTGCTTTTTTTATTTCACAGGAGAGCGTAAAAGTCCTCCGGGCAGGATTCTTTTTTATAGAATTTTAAGAAACATGAAGAATGAAGTATGCTATAATAAACGAAAATAAATTCTGATTTCTTATCCGGTGTTCTGCCGGTACATTTTCCAACGATAAAAATATAGGAAGGAATGGGGTGGTGACAGTCAGTCTGATTGGAATTATTTTGAAGGGACGTTATTGCATCATTGAACAGCTTGGCCAGGGTGGAGGCGGACATCTGTATCTCGCACGTGATTTGGAGCTGGGAGGATTGTGGGCTGTAAAGGAAATCCCTCTGTCCGGGAAAAGAGAAGCGAAGCTACTCAGACTTTTGGAGCATCCCTCTTTGCCGAAAATGGTGGATTATCTGGAGCGGGGAGAATTTTGCTATCTGGTCATGGAATATATCCGGGGAAAGTCTTTGGGAGAATGGCTGCGTGAGGGCAGGAGCTTTTCATTAACTGAGATTATAGAGTCTGGGATTGCGGCTTCGCAGGTGCTGGATTATCTGCATAACAGAAGGCCATCCGTTTACTATGGAGATTTAAAGCCGGATAATCTGATGCTCTCGGATAACGGCAGGCTGTACCTGGTAGATTTGGGAAGCGCCGTATTTGGCTATCGTGAAAAGCAGAGGCTTTGTATGGGAACCAGAGGTTATGCGGCACCGGAGCAGTATCAGGGAAAAATGAGTGCTGCAAGCGATGTATATGCTCTTGGGAAAACACTTGCAAAATTGTGTGGGAGGAATAAGCAGTATTTTTTGCGGCATCCGGGAATGGGGAGCCTGATATTCCGCTGCTGCCGGAGACAGGAGAAGCTGCGGATTCAGTCTATGGGGCAGGTGGAAAGGGAGCTTAAGAAGCTTCTGAAGAAAAGAGGAGAAAAAGGAGCCCGGGCAGTGCTCCTTGTGTCCGCGGCCGTCTTTATGGTGCTGGTAGCTGTGGGGGTATTTTATCAGGAGAAGCAGTCCTTTGCAGAAGCGTTGTCCGGGGTGACGGAAATTTATTACAATGATGAATTTTTGAATGGAAACCGGGAGAAGCAGAAGGAGCTTACGAGGAAGGCTGAAAAGAAGCTTCATGTTCTTTTGAAGGAATATCGGGAAAGAGAAGAGCAGAGAAGACTTCTTTTACTGCTTGCGCATAACGGAGAGCTTCTGGGAGAAACAGAACGTGCGGGATTCTATTATAAACAGCTTCTTATGTATGATGGCAATTTCGGTGAAGCGTACGGGGAATATGGCCTCTTTTTGATGCGGCAGGGAAAAGCGGAGGAAGCATGGCGTTTATGGAAGGAATACGAAAGAAAAGAATGGAAGGGGCCGGAAGGTACAGAAAGCAGGGATGTAAGGCTGTGGAAAGCACAGATGGGCGCGTATCTGCCTGAACAAACCGTGAACAGGTAAAAGCAGATGGACAAGGAGGATAGGGATGAACAAAAAGAACAGAGTAAGGTTTTGGCTTTTGACAGGATTTCTGATATTATTTGGCGGGATGACGACATATGCTATGGAAATCGGGGGCTTTGATGTGGAAATCGGGGCAGGAGAGAGTGCTGCATATCCGGACGGATGGTGGGATACGCCTTCCTGTGGAGACACTGAAGAAAATGCTCCGGATAGTCTTATATCCGGGGAAGCTTTTGCAGAAGCTTCTTTCGATGCCCTGGAAGAGCCGGAAAGCGGATCGGAAGCAGATTTTACGGCAGAGCAGGGTGTAAAGCAGGAGATATTGAAGCAGCAGGAGACCCTGGAACAGCAGGCTGGGCCGGATTCTGCAGTACAGGAGCCTGCGATACAGAACAGGGAAGCAGGTGAAGCCATGGCGGTGACTGAGTCGGAGAATACACCTGCTCCATCGCTCATGCCTTCTCCCACAGAGAATCTGTTCCCAGGTCCGGCAATTGCGGCACATCCTGCGAATACCATAACTCCGGTACCTGAGGCTGAGAAAGGTGTCCCCTTATCGGAAGCGGGACTGTCGGAAGGTGTTTTTCCGGTATCTGCTCTGCAGAGGATTCTGGCGGGCAGCACAAAGATAAAATTAGAAACGATGTATTGGAAAGATACAATCAATGCCATGGCTTGTCCTCAATTATTGATTCAAACAGAGGGAGGGTTTCATATCCTGTCGTTTCGGGTGAACGGTCTGGAATGCCTTTATCACTGGGAAAAGGACCGCATCATTTTGGAACAGGAGCCTGGGAATACGGGAAATGTCATAGAATTGATCGCACTTTGTGAGAAGGACACAAAAATACGGGTCTGGACTGAATAGAGAAAGAATGCTATACTGCATAATACATAGATTAGGAGGAAAAGCATGTATAAAGCAATTTTCTTTGATTTGGACGGAACCTTGACGGAATCCGGAGAGGGGATTACAAAATCTGTACAGTACGCTCTGGAAAAGCTTGGAAGGCCGGAGCCGGATCTTTCAAAGCTGCGGGTGTTTGTGGGACCGCCGCTTATGGAACAGTTTATGAAGTATGCAGAGCTTGATGAGGAAACCGCTCGGCAGGCGGTCGTTTATTACAGGGAACGCTATGCGGAAACCGGTATATATGAAAACAGACCCTATCCGGGTGTGGAGGAGCTTCTTCAAAAGCTTCGCAGGGAGGGCTATCTTCTGGCCGTAGCTTCTTCCAAACCGGAGCATTTCGTATGGAAGGTATTGGATTATTTCGGTCTGACCCGGTATTTCCATGAGATTGTCGGAAGTGAAATGAACGGCAGCAGAACCAGTAAGTCAGAGGTGATCGGGGAAACACTGAAAAGACTTGGCTTACAGAACCATAGGGAACAGGTGCTTATGGTCGGTGACAAGGAGCACGATGTGTTTGGTGCAAGGGCTGAAGGGCTTGCCTGTGTAGCCGTGTCTTATGGATATGGCACTATGGAGGAATTAGAAGCGGCGCAGCCGCTTAAGATTGTGGATTCCGCAGAAGAACTGCTGCATTTTTTCGTCTGACCCCTCTGCGCAGACAGAGTCATATTCTTCAGTGGTGGAGGGTTCTTTATCCGTGGGGGATACATTTTGTTATTTCGCAGATCGTCGGTTATGTGGCTATTCTGTATTTGTCGCGTTTGTTTAGCGATGAGACGGAAGCATATTATCAGAGCGTGATCGTGTTAACGGGAATGACCGGGATTATGGCTATGCTGATCTCTCTGTTTTTTTACCGGAGAGACGAGGCGGGAAGAAGGCTGGGAGGAATCATTCCGGGAAACAGAGCTAAGGGGCTGGATGTGGGAGAGGGAATCTGGCTGCTCTTTATGGGCGCGGCATTTTCTCAGTTTGCCAATATTCTGATGAATATTCTGCAGATTTTTCTGCAGTCCACGGAGTATCAGGAGAGCATGAGCCGGATTACGGAAGGGAAAAGCCTTCTGATGCTGGTATTCTGGATGGGGATCATAGCTCCGGCTGCGGAGGAGGTTGTATTCCGGTGGCTGATCTATCTGCGGCTTCGTGATTATCTGCGTATGGGCCGGGCAATCGTGATCTCCGGATTGATTTTTGGAATTTATCACGGTAATCTTCTGCAGTTTATTTATGCCAGTATCCTGGGAATGATTTTTGCATATGTTCTTGAAATGACCGGAAGTCTTTATTCCTGTGTGCTGCTTCATATGGGAGCAAATATCTGGTCACTGGTTTATCCGGAAATTGGGATGAAGCTTCTGGAAACCCCATTTGTATATATGCTGTTCGTGCTCATGGGAGCTTTGTTTGCTGTTATGATTACCGGTATCAGGCATTTCATAAATAAGGGAAAACAGCGTGGAACACGGTGTGTGTAAGCGTCAGGTCTGTATTGTGCAAAATTGGAACTGCTTTGTTGTTGACAAGGCAGTTTTTATCTGTTATATTAATACCACACCCCCGTGGGGTGTATAAGGGACTTGATCATACAAGAAACGTATATTTCGAAATAGAAAGGAAATCTTATGAAAGCGGACAGGTCAAAAATTACGAGGCTTCTGAAAACAGCGCGGGGACAGTTGGATGGAATTCTTCGTATGGTTGAGGAAGACAGATATTGCATTGATATTTCCCACCAGCTTATGGCTACGGAAGCAATTTTAAATAAGGTCAATAAGGAAATTCTGACTGCACATTTGAAGAATTGCGTCTGTCATGCAGAGGCAGAGGAAGAAAAAGAAGAAAAAATAGATGAATTGGTGTCGATGCTTGGCAAGATTCTGAAATAAGAGGAAATGACATTGTTGAAAGAATACCGGACAGGAAAGGGGTTCTTATGAAGGAAAAATTTGATATAACAGGAATGACTTGTTCCGCATGCTCTTCCAGAGTAGAGAAATGCGTTTCCAGGCTGGAAGGAATCCGAAGTGTCAGTGTGAATCTTCTGACGAACAGTATGCAGGCGGAATATGATGAAAAAATACTGAATGAAAGACAGATCATTGATGCCGTAGTAAAAGCCGGATACGGTGCAAGTCCTAAAACTGCGCATACAGCTAAGGTACCGGCAGAAGGAGCAGCGGCAAGGGAGAATCCGGCAGAGCAGCAGATGAAAAATATGAAGCTGCGGCTGATCGTTTCTTTTGTATTTTTGATTCCGCTGATGTATGTGACAATGGGACATATGGTGGGGCTTTCGCTGCCTTCCTTCCTGGATGGAATGGAAAATGCGGTGAGCTTTGCTTTTACACAGCTTTTGTTATGTCTGCCGATCATTTATGTGAATCGTCAGTATTACAGTAAAGGCTTCAGAACCCTGTTCCATTTGGCTCCGAATATGGACAGTCTGATCGCCATAGGTTCCTGTGCTTCTCTTGTATATGGAATTGTTGCGATTTATCGTATGAGCTATGGACTTGGAAATGGAGATATGGAGCTGGTACACCGTTATTATCATGATCTGTATTTTGAATCAGCAGCGATGATCCTGGCGCTGATCACAGTGGGAAAATATCTGGAGGCCCGCTCCAAGGGGAAGACCAGCGAAGCAATCACCAAGCTTCTGGACCTGGCCCCGAAGACTGCAGTTGTGGAAAGAGGCGGGAAGGAGACGGAAATCCCTGTCGAACAGGTGCAGGCCGGGGATATTGTAGCCGTTAGGCCGGGCAGCAGCATTCCGGTGGATGGTTTTATTATTGAAGGAACTACCAGTGTGGATGAAGCTGCGATTACAGGTGAGAGTATTCCTGTACACAAACAGGTCAACGATACGGTGATTGCTGCAACCATGAATAAAACAGGGTTTATCCGTTTTAAGGCAACACGCGTAGGCGGCGATACGACTTTCTCCCAGATCATCCGCCTGGTGGAGGAAGCCAGTTCCAGCAAAGCGCCGATAGCCAAAATTGCAGATAAGATCGCTGGGGTGTTTGTCCCGGTGGTTATTGGGGTTGCAGTTGTCACAGCCATTGTATGGCTGGCGGTAGGGGCAAGCTTTGAATTAGCACTTTCCTGTGCAATCAGTGTTCTGGTTATATCCTGCCCGTGTGCCCTGGGGCTTGCAACTCCTGTGGCAATTATGGTGGGAACCGGAAAGGGAGCTGAAAACGGCATCCTGATCAGGTCAGGAGAAGCGTTGGAAATGGCTCATAATATCCAGAGTGTGGTTCTGGATAAAACAGGTACGATCACACAGGGAAAACCGGTGGTCACAAATGTAGAAACCATACTGAGTGAGCAGGAATTTCTCTCACTGGCAGCAGGATTGGAGGAGAAAAGCGAGCATCCTCTTGCGGAAGCAATTCTGGAATATGCAAAGAAGAAATCGGTGAAGCCTGCCGGAATTACGGAATTTGTATCAGTTCCCGGACGCGGTGTCAAAGGAAAGCTTGGAAACACCCGGTATATTGCGGGAAACAGACGTATGCTGAAGGAACAGGGAATTCCGCTTGGAGATTATGCACAAAGACTGGATGTCCTGGCAGATGAGGGAAAAACCCCGATGCTGTTTGCGGATGAGAACCGGATTCTGGGTATCCTGTCTGTGGCGGATGTTGTGAAGCCTACCAGCAGGGAAGCTGTACGCCAACTGAAGGAACAGGGTGTGGAAGTTGTTATGCTGACCGGAGATAACAGAAGAACAGCAGAGGCGATCCGCAGAGAGCTGGATATTGATACAGTCATTGCAGAGGTTTTGCCGCAGGATAAGGAGCGGGAAATCGTGAAGCTTCAGGAGCAGGGCAAAAAGGTTGCTATGGTCGGTGATGGAATCAATGATGCGCCTGCGCTTGCAAGAGCAGATGTGGGCATGGCAATCGGTGCCGGAACAGATGTTGCTATTGAGAGTGCTGATGTGGTTCTGATGAAAAATGATCTGCTGGATGCAGTAACAGCGATACGATTGAGCAAAGCGGTCATTCGAAATATTAAGCAGAATCTGTTTTGGGCGTTCTTTTATAATTCTCTTGGAATCCCGGTTGCAGCAGGTGTGTTCTATCATGCCTTTGGCTGGAAGCTGAATCCGATGATCGGAGCCGCAGCTATGAGTATGAGCAGTATTTTTGTTGTGACAAATGCACTGCGGCTGAAAAACTTCCGGGTTTCCAGGAGTGAGACATCAGAAGCTGCAGAGTCGGAAATGCAGGAAGCAATGCTTCAGAGCAATGAAATAGAGAATGAAATCAAGGAGGAAAAAACAATGATTACAATGAAAATTAACGGAATGATGTGTCCGCATTGCCAGGCCGCAGTAAAAAAAGCGCTGGAGGCATTTGAGGGTGTGAGTGCAGATGTCAGCTTAGAGGATAAAGCTGCTTACATTACAGGGGAGGCAGATGTGGAAGCGCTGAAGAATGCGGTTGCAGATGCCGGATATGAAGTGGTTGGAATAGAATAAAATGTTGAGGAATAAGTAACGGAGCGGGTTTCCCGCCAGGATATTCAGTGCAGCAGTATGCAGGATATCCGGGCGGGATTTTTTTGTTTCATAGGGTGCGCCCAGAAAAGGGCTTGGAATCCGGTGGGTGAAAGTCCCACGCTGT
>ERZ781272.272-NODE-272-length-52568-cov-9.965666_pt1 | contig 52568 bp, 47 predicted proteins | sample MGYA00375850_ERZ781272 | MGnify/ENA primary metagenome ERZ781272 (study PRJEB29790, sample SAMN06051246) | human gut metagenome | host: Homo sapiens | place: USA: Cincinnati, Ohio | collected 2013-06-21 | study: EMG produced TPA metagenomics assembly of the Gut...
GGGTGCGGCCGGGGGGCCGGGCCGCCGGGGAGGCGGCGGGGGGGGGGGGCTCGGGTGACCCCGCGGCCTCGGGGCCCCCGCCCGCCCCGACGGAGACGGCTCGGGCGGGGAAGGACCTGGTGCTGGAAAATGTAGTCCTTCTACACCTGGAAAATTCCGAAATCTATGTGCCGGTGAATAGCATGGAGCCCGATGTCATGTCTGCGGATACGATGGGGGAGGTGCTGGTGGACCGGAAACTGACCGATGGGACAGAGGTCGTGTGCTATTGGATGCCGGATAGTGAGTATACGAAATACTGGGCTATCCGGCAGGGAGACAGCTTGCTGCGGTTTTGTGTAGAGGACAGCGCTTATCAGGCAGGCTATTCGATAGAAGAATTTCAGAATGTGCTTGGGAAAAACGGGTTTCGGATTGAAGCACCCAGAGGAGCGGCCTATCAGGCCTATGATTATTATTACATAGACACAAACGGCGTGCCGAGGCTGCTGGCAGATTGCGCCAACTGGGTAGAAGAGCGTGATTCAAATGGTGACGGTGAAAAGGAACTGCTCTACTTTTATCATGGCGGAGCCTTGCCGTACTACTACTTTCGACAGGGTGACGTGATATATAAAGCGGATATAGAATCCCTGTGGCAGAATGGGTTTCCGGATTTCCAATTAGGGGCTAAAGCGCCGCCTTATGAATGGGTGGAGAGAGGCTTGACGGTATATTACAGCAAAAAGATGGAAAATAGCTCGGTCGAACCGGAATTACAGAAAGCGTATCTGGACTTTACGGCTGAGACGATAGTGGCCTGGTTGGAGAAGGACGCTTCTGAGATCGGCTGCCAGTGGCCGGTACCGGAGAACTACCAGATCTCCGCCTTCTTTGGTTCCCGGGTTCACCCTGTCACCGGAGAGAAACGCGGCCACTCCGGCGTGGACATTGCGGCGCCGGAGGGCACCCCGGTCCTGGCGGCGCTGGGCGGCGTGGTGGTGGCATCCGGATTTGACGCCGTCTACGGCAACTATGTGGAGCTGACCCACGAAAACGGCCTTTCCACTCTCTACGCCCAGCTCAGTGCCCGGGAGGTGGAGGCGGGGGAGACCGTGGACCAGGGCCAGGTGATCGGCACGGTGGGCTCCACCGGGACCGCAACGGGCCCCCACCTCCATTTTGAGGTGACCCAAGACGGCACCTTGGTGGACCCGCTGGACTGCTATCCGCCTTTGTCAGAGGAGGCTGGGGCACCGGCAGAGCTCTCCATCCAGGGGACCACCTTTACCTACGGCGGCCGCACCTATGACCTGACAGAGCGCTCTCCCGCTATCAGCTCCATCACCGCTATGGAGCAGGTGGGAGGGCAGATCCTTCTGGAATGCCATACGGGCCCCAAGAACAACATTTATGTCATCTTCGACCCCCAGGCCGGGACCTTTGTGGAGGAGCTGACAGGGACCCACCTCATCTGGAAGGGGGAGAACCTGACTACGTCGGTCTACGCCTTCTGGGGCGATATCTGTACCTATGATGGCATCGTGCTGGCCACCTTCGATCTAGGCGAGAGCGGTTATGTCAGTGGTTTGTCCTTTACAGAGGACGGTAAGCAGGTAGAGGTGGAGATCACCGAAAATGGGGAGAGCAGCACCCAACTGGTATCCCTGCCGTAGAGTATGAGATGGCAAAAGGCCCGCCGAAAGGCGGGCCTTTTGGATGCTATATTTTAGAGGGCCAGCAGCTCGATCTTGCCATCCTCGCCCATGGCCTTGATCTGGGTGACGGGGGTTTGATAGCTGTCGATGATCTTGGTGGCGATGGGGTCCTCCAGGTCCTTCTGGATCTGGCGGCGCAGGTTCCGTGCGCCGTAAGCGGCGGAGTAGGACTTCTTTACCAGGTAATCCAACACGCTGTCGTCCCAGGTGAAGGTAATGCCCTTCTCCCGCAGGTTGTCGGTAAGCTCCTGGAGCATGATCTTGGCGATCTCCTTGAAGTTGTCCTCGGTGAGGCGGTTGAAATAGACCACCTCGTCCACCCGGTTGATGAACTCGGGACGGAGGAACTCGCCCAGGGCCTTCATGGCCCGGTCCTTGCCCATCTCGTTGGCGGTGCGGCCAAAGCCCACCGAGCCGGCAGACTTGTTGGCGCTGCCCGCATTGGAGGTCATGACGATGACGGTATTCTCAAAATTCACGTTCCGGCCCTGGGCGTCGGTAATGTGGCCATCGTCCAGGATCTGGAGCATGATGTTGAGCACGTCGGGATGGGCCTTCTCAATCTCGTCGAAGAGGACCACGCAATAGGGCTTGCGCCGCACCTTCTCAGTGAGCTGCCCGGCCTCGTCGTAGCCCACGTAGCCCGGGGGCGAGCCGATGATGCGGCTCACGGCAAACTTCTCCATAAATTCGGACATGTCCAGCCGGATGAGGGACTCGGGGGAGTTGAACATGTCCATGGCCAACTGCTTGACCAGTTCGGTCTTGCCCACGCCGGTGGAGCCCACAAAGATGAAGGACACGGGCTTGCGCTTGGAGGCAATGCCCACCCGGCCCCGACGGATGGCGGAGGCCACGGCCTTGACGGCCTCGTCCTGGCCGATGATATGGCTCTTGAGCCGTTCCTCCAGACGGGACAGGCGTTCATACTCCTGCTCCTGAATCTGGCTGGCGGGAATCTTAGTCCACAGCTCGATGACCCGGGCCAGGTGTTCCACTGTCAGGGCGGGGTCTCCCTTGGCGGTCAGCCCGTCCCGCTCGCCGGTGAGCTGGAGCTCCTGACTCTTGAGGACGGCCAGCCGCTGATAGGCCTTCTCGCTGGCCTGGTTCTCCAGCACGGCCCGCTCCTGGGCCACTCCGGCGAGCTGACGCTGGAGGTCGGCGATCCGGCCCTGCCGGACGCCGGGGTCCTCACCCTCCGCCGCGGGCATGGCCTCCAGCCGTTCCTTCTGCTGGAGCAGGGCGGCCTCCCGCTGCTTGAGCTTCTGGAAGGCCTCGCCGGACTTATCATTGGCGGCGGCCAGCATAACCTCCCGCTCCTTGGCGATGTCGGCCAGCTCCTTATCAATCTCCATAGTCCGGGCCAGAGCCTTGTTGTGGAGGTTCACATCGGAGGAGGCCTCGTCAATGAGGTCGATGGCCTTGTCGGGCAGGAAACGGTCGGTGATGTACCGCTCGGACATGGTGACGGCCAGACGGCACATCTCCGGCGCGATCTTCACGTGGTGATAGGCCTCGTAGTAGGGGGCGATACCCTGGATGATTTGGACGGCATCCTCGATGGAGGGCTCCTCCACGATGACCGGCTGGAACCGGCGCTCCAGAGCGGAGTCCTTTTCAATATACTTGCGGTATTCCGTGAGGGTGGTGGCGCCGATGACCTGAATCTCGCCCCGGGACAGGGCGGGCTTAAGGATATTGGCGGCATTCATGGAGCCTTCGGCATCCCCGGCCCCTACCAGGTTGTGGACCTCGTCAATGACCAGGATAATGTTGCCTAGCTTTTTGATCTCCTCGATGAGGCCCTTCATGCGGCTTTCAAACTGGCCGCGGAACTGGGTGCCCGCCACCAGGGCGGTCAGGTCCAGCAGATAGACCTCCTTGTCCATCAGCTTATAGGGCACGTCCCGCTGGGCGATGCGCATGGCAAGGCCCTCGGCGATGGCGGTTTTACCCACGCCGGGCTCACCGATCAGGCAGGGGTTGTTCTTTTGACGGCGGTTGAGGATTTGGACTACCCGCTCCAGCTCCTGATCCCGGCCGATGATCCGATCCAGCTTGCCGTCCAGGGCTTTTTGAGTCAGGGAAATGCAATAATTTTCCAGAAACTTACGCTTGGGCTGGCGGGGCTCGGTTTTGCCGGGCTTTTCATCCCGGCTCTGCCGGGGCTGCTCGCTGGGCGTAGGCGCGGCGGACTCGCCGCCTCCATTGCCAAAGAGCTTATTGAGGAAGGGAAAGGTGGCGGTCCGGCCCTCGTCGTCCTCGTCGTCGTCCCCGCCGTCCTCCTGGGCCATCAGGCCCTCCATACCCTCGGCGCCGCCAAAGGCGGACATCATCTCATTGGTGATGCCCTCCAAATCGTCGTCGGTGATGCCCATCTTCTGCATCATATCCTGAACGGGCTTGATGCCCAGTTCCTTGGCGCACTTGAGGCAGAGACCCTCGTTCTTGGTCTCGCTGCCGTCGATGCGGGTCACAAAAATCACGGCCACGTTTTTATGGCATCTGGAACAAAGCGTTGGCTGCATCATGGTTTCACTCCTTCGAGGGAGAAGGGCTTGATCCATTTCTCCCAGGTTACCGAATCTAACATGTAATTGTGAACTGGTGATGAATTTCGTATGAAAAACATTGAAACACGGTAGGATATCAGGCGCCCAGAATCAGGGTCACCGGATTGGTGGTCATAAAGAATTTGAGCAGACGGGTCTGATCCACGGCCTCTTCCGGTATGATGTTGCCCAGGTAGCGCAGGACCCATGCACAGACGAAGAGAAGGATGCACCCCTTTACCAGGCCCAGCAGGGCCCCGCCGGTCTTGTTGAGGGCGTGCAGGCCGGGCAGACGGGCCACCAGGTCCAGCGCGCGGCTGAGGATGGTCCAGAGGATGAGGATCAGGACGAAGGACAGGCCGAAGATCAGCATGTGGGCCACGCTGCCGGCAATGGAGGCCGCCACCGCGGCGGCGGCGCTGGCGGCCACCTCCGTCATGCCGGCCCGGACCGCCTTGTCCACGGCGTCCACGGCGCTCTGGTAGAAGCCCATGTCCTTGAGGACGTTCAGCACGTCCTGGAGGGGGAGGTCGTCCGGGGTCACCGCGCCGGCGGCACCGGCCGACCCGTCGGACTGCCAGGAGGCGCTTTGAATCTGCTCCTCCAGCCGCTGTTCCAGGGCGGCGGCAAATTTAGGCTCTAAGTACGCGGCCACCTTGGGGGCCATGATGTCTGAGACGGCGCTGGCGCCGATGAAGGCCACGAGGACAGCCAGCAGGCCGCACAGGGAGAGGAGCAGCCCACGCTTGGCGCCCAGCAGGGCAAACACGGCCAGAATGAGGAGAATGACGATGTCGAAGATGAGATAGGGCGTTGTCATAAAGATACCTCGCTGTTATTCGGGAATGAAGAGACGGGCGGTCTCCCCGGTGATGAGCCAGGCGGTGCCGTCGGAGCGGAGCACCACGTCCCGGGCTCCGCCGGTGGTGTCCAGAGAGGCGTAGAGCTCCAGATCGCGGGTGTAGAGATCCAGCCGTCCGGCGGTGAGCACCGCCACATAGCGGCCCGCCGCGTCCAGATCCAGTACTTGGTCGTCCAGCTCCAGAGCGGCCAGCTCCTGCCCGGCGGCGTCCACCGTCAGCAGGGTGGCGCCGGAGCCCGCCCGGTACTTGCCCAGCAGCAGGGCGGCGGAGCGGTCGCCCCCCAGGGAGAAGGCCTTGAGATAGCGGCCGCCGTAGTCGTACTGCCCCGCCAGGGAGCCGTCCAACTGGACGATGGAGAGCGCCTCGTCTCCCAGGGCCCAGAAGGAATCGGCGTCGTATTTCAGGTCCAGCACAGCGCTGCCGCCCAGTGAGCAGGAGGCATAAGGGGCGTCCTCATCCAGATGATAGAGGGCCAGGGCGCTGTCAAAGGCGTCGTCGGTCTGCCCGGCGGTGAGAACGGCCACGGTCCTGTCGTCGTCAGAGAGCAGGCCGTCCATCAAAAACCGGCTGGACAGGCGGATGCTGACCAGCGGCTGATAGGACCCATCGTAGACGGTGACGGAGCCCTTATAACCGGGCTCCCGGCTGGTGACGGTGAGGCGTCCGGCGGCGTTGAGCCGGGCGGACAGGATCTCATGGCCCTGAGCGGCGCTGGTCTCCAGCACGGTGGACCGGTCGGACAGGACCCGCAGGGCGTAGCCCCCCGCGTCATAGACCACGGCCGCACTGCCGGCTCCGTCGGCCACCGGGGTGGTGAGCAGCACGGATTCGGTGAGGTACTCCACGCCGCTGACGGAGAAGAGCCGGGCTCCGCTGGCGGAATAGACCAGCAGGTCGTCCCCCACGCCCAGGCAGCCGCCCTTGCCGCCGCTTTCCAGGCGGAAGGAGGTGGGCTGCCGGTCGTCGCCCGTCTCCAGCGTGCGGTAGGTGATATAGCGCTTCAGGGAGTCGAGGTTGATCTTGTCCCGGAAAGCCACCAGCGCCACGGCGCCCAACACCAGGGCCAGGGTGAGCAGAAAGGCCAGCAGCCGCACCACGATATTCGGTTTTTTCGGAGGCGCGGGCTCCGGCCGCTTCAGTTCTTCCATGTTTATGCGCAAATCCCCCTGAATAGATTACAAAACATCTTCCTCGTACCACAGCTTGGTCATGTACAATCCGCCCGGAGGGACCGTAGGTCCCGCGGCAGTGCGGTTTCGGTTTTCCAGGATCTCGGTTACGGCCTCCGGCGGGAATTTTCCCTCGGCGGCGTAGACGCAGGTGCCCACCATGGCCCGCACCATATTATACAGGAAGCCGTTGGCACAGACCCGGCACTCGATGAGGTCCCCGCTGCGGGCGATCTGGAAGTAGTGCACCGTGCGCACCGTGGATTTCACATTGGTGCCCACAGAGCGGACGGCGGCAAAGTCGTGGGTGCCTACGAAGCGGTCGGCTGCCGCCTGCATGACGGCCTCGTCCAGCGGCTTGGGGTAGAACCAGGCCCGATCCACATAAAAAGCGTTGCGGATGCGGGAGTTGTAGATACGGTAGGTGTACTCCTTTTTGAGGCAGGAGCCGATGGCGTTAAAGCCCTCGGACACCTCCGTCGCCTTTACCACCACGATGTCGTCGGGCAGGCGGGTATTCACCGCCAGCGGGATGCGGTCGCAGGGGATGGAAGAGGCGGTGCGGAAGTTGGCGATATAGGTCTCGGCGTGGACGCCGGCGTCGGTGCGGCCCGCCCCGGTGAGCTTCACCGGGTGGCAAACCACGGTGGCCAGGGCCTTTTCCAAGGTCTCGGCCACGGTGACGTCCCGCTTTTGGACCTGCCAGCCGTGGTAGGCTGTCCCGACGTACATGAGTTTCAGAGCAATATTTCTCGTCATGGAAACACCCTTTACCAGCCGAGATACCGCAGGACATACACTGCGGCCACCATGAAGATGCTGCCCGCCAGGGCCAGATAGTCCCGCCGGACGAAGATGAGCTGCCGCAGGCGGGTGCGGCCCTCCCCGCCATGGTAACAGCGGCACTCCATGGCGATGGCCAGCTCGTCGGCCCGCCGGAAGGCGGAGATGAACAGCGGCACCAGCAGGGGCACCAGGGCCCTGGCCTTCTGGAAGAGGTTTCCGGTATCAAAATCGGCGCCCCGGGCCTTCTGTGCGGACATGATCTTGTCGGTCTCCTCGATGAGGGTGGGGATAAAGCGCAGGGCGATGGACATCATCATACTGAGCTCGTGGACCGGCACCCGGAGCCTTTTCAGGGGCCCCAGCAGCTTTTCCAGCCCGTCGGTAAGCAGGATGGGGGAGGTGGTGTAGGTCAGCAGAAAGGTGCAGGTGATGAGCATGGAGATGCGAAGCACCATATAAATGGCAGCCCAAATGCCCTCCACGGTGATTTTGAGAAACTTCCACTGCCAGATGGGGTCGCCGGGGGTGTAGAACAGGTTGAGGATGGCGGTGAGCACGATGATGAAGAGGATGGGCTTCATGCCCCGCAGGATGGTTTTGAGCCGGACCCTGGAGATCTGGATGCAGACCGCCAGCACGGCCATCAGCAGCAGGTAGGAGGGCAGGCGCTTGGCGGAGAACAGGGCTACGATATACAAGACGGTAAAGAGCAGCTTGGTCCTGGGGTCCAACCGATGGATGAAGGAGTTTCCGGGAAAGTATTGGCCCAGGGTGATGTCCTTGAGCGCCATTTATACCGCCCCCTTCTTGCGCGCCAGCGCGGCCTGTACGGCGGCCCGAGCCTGGGCAATGGTGTAGACCGAGGGGTCCACGTCCGCGCCCAGCTCCCGCAGGCGGTGGAACACCCGGGTCACCTGGGGGACGCCCAGTCCCATTTCCTCCAGCTCACGGCCGTGGGCAAAGACCTCCCGGGGCGTGCCGGAGAAGGGGATGCGGCCGCCGCTGACCACCACCAGGCGGTCCACGGTGCGGGCCACCTCCTCCATGGAGTGGGAGACCAGGATGATGGTGGCGTTTTTCGCCTCGTGGTAGTCGTGAATGTTGCGCAGGATGGACTCCACGCCCACCGGGTCCAGACCGGCGGTGGGCTCGTCCAGCACCAGGACGGAGGGCTCCATGGCGATGACCCCGGCGATGGCCACCCGGCGCTTCTGCCCGCCGGAGAGCTCAAAGGGGGACTTCTCCAGCGCTTCGTCGGGCAGACCCACGAAGGCGGCGGCGGAGCGCACCCGGCGGTCGATCTCCGCCTCGTCCAGCCCCATGTTCCGGGGACCAAAGGCGATATCCTGATAGACGGTTTCCTCAAACAACTGGTATTCCGGGTATTGGAACACCAGGCCCACCTGGAACCGGGTGGCCCGGGTGCGCTCTTTGGTCTCCCAGATATCCCTGCCCTCGAACAGCACCCGGCCCGAGGTGGGCTTTAGCAGGCCGTTGAGATGCTGAATGAGGGTAGACTTGCCCGAGCCGGTCCGGCCGATGACGCCCAGATATTCGCCGCGATAGGCGGCAAAATCCACGTCCACCAGAGCGCCCTGCTCGAAGGGCGTGCCGACACTGTAGACGTGCGAGAGCTTTTCCGTCTGAATGATGGGTTCCAAAGGAAATCAGTCCTAACATTATAAATGGTGCCTGTCCTTGCGGGGCGGGGGCCGTCAGGTCAAAAGCCGGTACAGGGCCTGGGCGCACTCCTCGACGCTCAGGGCGTCCAAGGGAAGCTCCAGACCGTCTTGGCGCAGCTCGTAGCACAGCTCCACCGTCTCAGGGACGGTCAGGCCCACGGCCCTGAGCTCCTCCACGCGGGAGAAGACCGTCTTGGGGGCGCCGTCGGCCACCACATGACCGTCGGCCATGACCACCAGCCGGTCGGCCAGAGCGGCCTCGTCCATGTGGTGGGTGATGAGGACCACCGTGACGCCGGAAGTCCGGTTGAGCGCCTGGATGGTGTGCAGCACCTCACGGCGGCCCACCGGGTCCAGCATGGCGGTGGGCTCGTCCAGCACGATGCAGCGGGGCGCCATGGCGATGACCCCCGCAATGGCCACCCGCTGCTTCTGGCCCCCGGAGAGGAGATGAGGGGCGTGCTCCCGGTATTCATACATCCCCACGGCCTTAAGGGCGGCGTCCACCCGCTGGCGGATCTCCGCCGGAGGGACCCCCAGATTTTCGGGGGCAAAGGCCACGTCCTCTTCCACCACATTGGCTACGATCTGGTTGTCCGGGTTCTGGAACACCATGCCTACGGTGCGGCGGATGTCCAGCAGCCGGGCCTCGTCGGCGGTGTCCATGCCGCCCACCCACACCTTGCCCCCGGTGGGGAGCAGGATGGCGTTCATATGCTTGGCCAGGGTGGACTTGCCGGAGCCGTTGTGGCCCAGCACGGCCACGAAGGAGCCCGCTTCGATCTCCAGATCCACTCCGTCCAGCACGATGGGAGCCAACCCCTCGGTGACGGCATAGGAGAAGCGCAGGTCTTCGGTTTTGATGATGGTGCTCATGTTCGCTGCCTCGTTTCAGGTCGGTCGTGCGGGCCTTAGCCCGCCATCCAGCGGCCGGTGGCTCCGCAGGGGAGGGCCAGCCCGCTCTCGGTGACGGGCAGCCCCAGCTCGTCGCTGCGGGTGCGGCCGCCGTATTTGGGGGTGATGAGAGATTCCAAAATGTAGGTCAGCACCGACGGGGCCAGCCCGGTGGTGTAGGAGTTGATGAGGAAGAAAAGAGGCTCGTCAGAGAGCACCCCCGCCACCAGCTCCACAAAGGGCCAAAGGCTGTCCTCCAGCTTCCAGACCTCGCCGGAGGGGCCGCGACCGTAAGAGGGAGGGTCCATAATGACGGCGTCGTACCGGCGGCCCCGGCGGATCTCCCGCTCCACAAATTTGGCGCAGTCGTCCACGATCCAGCGGATGGGGGCGTCCTCCAGGCCGGAGGCACGGGCGTTGTCCCGGCCCCAGCTCACCATGCCCCTGGCGGCGTCCACATGGCACACTGAGGCTCCCGCCGCGGCGCAGGCCACGGTGGCCCCGCCGGTGTAGGCGAAGAGGTTGAGCACGGAGATGGGCCGCCCCGCCCTGCGGATCTGCTCCATGGCGAAGTCCCAGTTGGCGGCCTGCTCGGGGAAGAGACCGGTGTGTTTGAAGTTCATGGGCTTGACCTGGAAGGTGAGCTCCCGGTAGCGTACCTGCCACTGGGCGGGCACGTCCTTTTTCTCCCAGGCGCCTCCGCCGGTGGAGGCACGGGCATACCGGGCGTCCGGCCGCCGCCACAGCGGGTTGTTCCGGGGTGTCTGCCAGATGGCCTGAGGGTCCGGCCGCACCAGGACGTGTTTTCCCCACCGCTCCAGCTTTTCCCCTCCGCCGCAGTCGATGAGCTCATAATCCCGCCAGCCGTCTGAGACCCACATAGCCTGTCCTCCTTAGAACCGTAAGAATTCCATACTAAAACTAATGTATTATATCACCCCGGTTCCGGCCCGTCAATTTCAAATCGGAGGATTCGACGCTCCTCTTGGGATTTTGCGGAAAAGATTGTGTTTTCGCCTGTGCTGTGCTAAAATTTATCCACAAGTGCAGAGAGAGAGGTGTCGCATATGAGCGCCCCGGAATATTCCTTCCGCAGCGCGGCTTTCGGCGGCTTTAACCGCCGGGACGTGCTGAACTATATCGAGTCCTCCGCCCGGGCGTACCGGGAGAAGGTGGCCGACCTCCAAGGGGAGCGGGACCAGGCGGTCCAGAGCGCCCAGACCGCCGAGGCCGCGGCGCAGGAGGCGCAGGACCGGATCGGAGCTCTGGAGGCGGAGCTGGCCGCCGCGAAAAAAGCCCTGTGCCAGAAGTCCGGGGCTTTGGAGGCGGCGGAGACCGCGCTGGGCCGGGAGCGGGCGGATCTGGCCGGGCTCCGGGAGGAGCTGGGCGGCCTGCGGGGCCAGGTGTCCCGGATGGAGACAGGCGCCCGGGCCTATGAGGAGCTCAAGGACCGCACCGCCACCATCGAGCTGGAGGCCCACCAGCGGGCTCGGGCCATTGAGAAAGAGGCGGAGGAGAAGGCACGCAGGGCCCGGGAGGCGGCCGAGCAGCTTTTGTGCCGTATCCGCTCCGGTTATGAGCGGCTGCGCACCGATGTGGACGCCACCATTACCCACGCTTCGGGGGAGCTGGGGCGAGTGGATAAGGCCCTGGAGTGCGTCAAGGCGGAGTTTGCCGAGCACGATGCCGCACTGGAACAGCTGCTGCTCTCCTACCAGGAGGAGAGCGGCGGCCGGAAGGCGCCGGAGCCCCTGCCGCTGGAGGAGAGTTGAGCCGTGTGAGCGTACCGGGGCGCCTGTTTACGCGCCGGGCCTGGAGGCGGCCTTCCCCCGCTGGCCGGTGCTGGAGCCCTCCTTCCTGTATGGGGGCTTTCCGCCCAAGGCTCTGCGGAACAAATTCCTTTTTATCAATGATGTAGGGGCTTATCTGAAAACGCTTGACAAGGCAGAAACCTTAACAGGAAAGTGCCTTATTTCCGCCCATGCCCCCACCGTGGAGGACATCCGGCTACCATGGGAGCGTGCCTAACTAGTAAAGGAAAACAGCCTGCGTGTTGCTGCCGCAACGCGCAGGCTGTTTTTAGGGAACCTGAGAGAAAAGCCATACCAGGAGGGGAGGCGTGCCGGGGTATTCCCGGAGGATTACGGCCTGGATGGCAGCGGATGTGCCTAGGCCCCAGCCCTCTTTGGGAGAGGGGACCGTCCCCTCCACAGCGTCCCCGATAGCGATGTGGGCGCTGACTGCACCTCCGGTCGCGATGTGAGAGGCCGTGGCGGGATTGCCTGCGGCGGTGACGCCGCGGGCCCAGTGGACTCCATATTGCCCTCGGTTAATGTGGATCAGGGGGCAGGCTGAAGAGAATGCGGCTGCCTTGGTATTCGTAGTGCCAGCCGGGCAGAGAGATGGTCTGAACGGGCGGCGCCTCCTGTCGGGGCGGCTTTTGTTCCGCTCCAGTCATGAGATAGTCCAGCGATACGCCGAAAGGGCGGCCCAGCGCGGCCGATTGTCCATGTCCTGACCACCAAGAAGTGCGTTCAATTTGACAACTGCCGGTTGCGCCGGGCTTTTTTCAAGTGCATGAAGTGAAGCAGGATACCGATGAGGGCCAGAAAACCGATGTAGCCGCAGATGGGGTAGACGACGCTTACTACATTTTTGAAGCCGAAGATGCTGCCCACAAAGGCCAAGATGCACAACAGCGCGGTAAAGCGTTTGGAGCGGAGCTGCGCACCGGCCCGGAGCTGCACCCGGGTGGTGATGGCGTAGAGGCTGGAGAGGGCGGCAGTGAACATACCGGCAAAGAGCAGGACAGCATAGAGGAAGCCCAGCACCGGCGTGAGCTGGAAGGCCAGGGCCAGCATGGGCAGCTCGGCATGAGCGACCACATCGGGGTACAGCGTCATGGGCAGGAGGATGCACGCAAAGATCAGTGTCAGCAGGAGCGCGCCCAGGCCCAGCCCGCGGTGAATGGTTTTCCGTTCCCCCGTGCCTTCGGTGAGGGGCACCAGAATAGAGACGGCCGCCATCATGTTGTAGGAGATAAAGGAGAGGGCAGAGAAGAACCAGTTTCCCAGTAAAGGATTTCCACTGGACAGAGGCTTCATCTCCAAGGGTGCAGGGGAAAGGGTGCAGAAGGCGGCCACACCGATGGCGATAGCGGCTGCTACCAGCAGAGGCACCACCAGACTGAAGGAGGCCAGCAGTCCGGCGGCGCCGGCCAGGGCCACTGCCAGCACCAGCAGGGAGATCAGGGCGTCCCCAGCGACGACGGGCAGACCAAAGACCTGCTCCAGCAGGGCCCCGGCCCCGGCGAGCATGGCCACCATTACGTCAAAAAGGAAGAAAAGGAAGACCCCCTCCACAAAGAGCCGGAGCCAGCGGAGGTCTCGATAGACGATGATGTGGTCGAACTCGGTCCGGCCGGTCTCCTGCGCGATCTCCATGACCATCCGGCTGAACCCTACGAAGGCCAGGATGGCCAGCGCCATACCCACCAGCCCAAAGCCCCCAAAAACGCCAAAAAACTGGAGCAGTTCCTGGCCCGAGAGAAAGCCGGCTCCCAGGAAGCTCCCGGTAAAGACCACGGCAATCTGGCGGGCGGATATTGGTTTCATATGGTACCCCCTTGAAAGACAAACTGCGGCGCCGGAACAGGCCGGTGCCGCAGCGCACGGAATGACTCAGGTTCGGCCGATGTCGGTCCGGAAATGAAGATCGGTAAAGGATATGTGCTTTGCGCTGTGATATGCACAGGTGATGGCGGATTTCAGCTCAGGTCCGACCGCAGTGACACCCAGTACCCGGCCGCCGGAGGTAAGGATGCGCCCATCCTCGGCCCGCTTGGTGCCCGCATGGAAGACCACCGCGGTCTCGCCTGCCTCTTTCAGCCCGGTGATGGGATAGCCGGTCTGGTAGTGGCCGGGATAGCCCCCGGAAGCCAGCACCAGGCAGCAGGCGGCGGACGCCTTCCAGCGGATTTCCAGCTTGTCCAGGGTGCCGTCATGGCAGGCCAGGAAGATATCCATCAGGTCGGTATCCAGCAGGGAGAGGACCGCCTGACACTCCGGGTCGCCAAAGCGGGCGTTGTACTCCACTACCTTAGGGCCGTCGGGGGTGAGCATCAGACCGAAGTAGAGGACGCCCTGGAAGGGGCGGCCCTCGGCCTTCAGCGCCGCCATGGTGGGGAGGAAAATCTCCTCCATACAGCGCCGGGCGACCTCGGGGGAGTAGCCGGGAGCGGGGGAGATGGCTCCCATACCGCCGGTGTTGGGGCCCCGATCACCGTCCAGGGCCCGCTTATGGTCCCGGGAGGAGGGCATGGGCACCAGATGCTCCCCGTCGGCAAAGCAGAGCACCGTCACCTCGGGACCGGTCATGCACTCCTCAATGACCACCTTAGAGCCCGCCGCGCCAAATTTGCCGTCGGCCATCATGCTCCGGGCAGCCTCCTCGGCCTCGGACACAGTCTGCGCCACCACCACGCCCTTGCCCAGGGCCAAGCCGTCCGCCTTGACCACGATGGGAGCGCCCTGGCGGCGGATGTAGTCCAGAGCGGGCTCCAGCTCGGTAAAGGTCTCGTACCGGGCGGTGGGGATGTGGTATTTGGCCATCAGGCCCTTGGAAAAGACCTTGCTGGCCTCGATGACAGCGGCGTTTTTCCGGGGGCCGAAGGCAGGGATGCCTTTGGCCTCCAACGCATCCACCATACCCAGCGCCAGCGGGTCGTCGGGCGCGACCACGACGAAATCCATCTCATGGGCGGCGCACCAGTCCACCATGGCGTCCACGTCTGTGGCCTTGATGGGGACACAGGTGGCCAGAGAGGCGATACCGCCGTTGCCTGGGGCACAGTAAAGCTCTTTCACTTTCGGGCTTTTGGACAGAGCCCAGACGATGGCGTGCTCTCGGCCGCCGCCGCCCACCACGAGGACTTTCATAGGATACCTCCATTCAGGATATCAGCAGACTCAGCAGATACAGGACTGCCATATGGACGGGATAGAACCAGTAAAAAAACCATTTGCCGCTGCGCCCCGGGCGGCCGTTGTAGCGGGCCAGAAGGGGGAGCGCAGCCCAGGAGCAGAGCAGGCACAAAAGCTGGTAGGGGAGGTAAAAGCCGGTGAACCAGGGGAGATAAGACGAAACATTTTCCCAGATACGATCGGTCAGCGCCAGCTCCAGTGGAAAGTGGACCAGATAGGTGGCCGCCATGGCCAGCCCCAGGCAGAGCAGGCGCCGGTCCAGACGGGGACCGCAGAGGAAAAGGGCCACCACGGCGGCCACGCCTGCGCCGCCGTAATCCACGTGGAAGAGCTGGCCCAGCAGGACCAGAGCGGCGGCGGGGAGGAGGGCGAAAAACGGATGCAGGCCCCGCTCCCGCAGCAGGCGGTAAAACCAAATTCCCAGGGCGGCAAAGAAGAAGGTGGCGATGACACTACCGCTCTGCCCGCCGGTGGCGATCAGGGCTACCACGTGAGTCAGCGCGCCAAAGAGCCCCAGGCGGAGCAGGTAGCGGCGAAAATCATGGGTGTGCAGGCAGCCCTCAGCCACAAAGAAGGCAAAGATCGGGAAGGCCAGGCGTCCCGCGTACTGGAAGAGAGGGTACAGCAGATCATCGGCGCCTGCGACCGCCGCCATGGGGGCAAAGAGCATGCCGACGTGATCGATGACCATGGATACGCAGGCCAGGTATTTAAGCTGTGCACCGGTCAGGCCATTCCCGTGTTCCTTCATGGGGCTGTTTTAATGGTGGAACAGCCGGGCGCCGGTGAAGGCCATAGCAATGCCGTATTGATCGCAGGTGGCGATGACATGGTCGTCCCGGATGGAGCCGCCGGGCTGGGCGATATAGGCCACGCCGGACTTTCGGGCCCGCTCTACGTTGTCGCCAAAGGGGAAGAAGGCGTCGGAGCCCACGGACACGCCGTTTTGGGTGGCGATCCACTCCCTGCGCTCGGCGGGCGTCAGGACCTCCGGCCGGACCTGGAAGGTGTTCTGCCACACGCCGTCGGCCAGCACGTCCTCATACTCGTCGGAGATGTAGATGTCGATGGCGTTGTCCCGGTCGGGGCGGCGGATGCCCGGCACAAACGAGAGGCCCAGGACCTTGGGGTGCTGGCGCAGGTACCAGTTGTCCGCCTTGTTGCCCGCCAGACGGGTGCAGTGGATGCGGGACTGCTGCCCCGCGCCCACGCCGATGGTCTGGCCGCCCTTGGCGTAGCAGACCGAGTTGGACTGGGTGTACTTCAGGGTGATGAGGGAGACCAGCAGATCTCGCTTGGCCGCCTCGGGCAGGTCCTTGTTGGCGGTGACCAGATTGGACAGCATGGCGGCGTCGATCTTCAGGCTGTTGTTGCCTTGCTCGAACCAGATGCCGAAAATCTGGCGGCGTTCGATCTCTGCCGGGACATAGGATGGGTCGATCTGGATGACATTGTAGCCGCCCTTGCGCTTGGTCCGGAGAATCTCCAGGGCCTTGTCGGTGTAGCCTGGGGCGATGACGCCGTCGGAGACCTCCAGGGCCAGATAGCGGGCGGTCTGCTCATCGCAGGCATCGGAGAGGGCGCACCAGTCGCCGTAGGAGGACAGCCGGTCGGCGCCCCGGGCCCGGACATAGGCGGAGGCGATGGGGGACAGGTCCATTCCCTCGGCAAAATAAATCTTCCGCTCCAGGTCGGTAAGTTCGCTCCCCACGGCGGCGCCGGCGGGGGAGACGTGCTTGAAGGAGGCGGCGGCGGGCAGGCCGGTGGCCTGTTTCAGCTCCTGGACTAGCTGCCAGGAGTTAAGGGCGTCCATAAAATTGATGTAGCCGGGCCGTCCGTTGAGAACCTGTAAAGGAAGTTCTCCCTCCTGCATGAAGATGCGGGCGGGCTTTTGATTGGGATTGCAGCCGTATTTGAGTTCCAGTTCGGTCATGACGAAAGCCTCCTTATTGATGCTTGTTGCGGAGCACGGTCTCGGTCTGGCCGCTCTCCAGGTCGATAAAGCGCACGAACAGGGACACCTTGTTATCGGCGTGGAGGCTCTGCCACAGCTCTGCCGCCAAGGTCTCGGCGTCGGGGGCGGTGATTGCCGCGGGCCGGGGCTCTCCTGTAAAGGAGGGCAGCGGGCTGCCGTCTCCATCATAGGTGCTGATAAAGTGTCCCTGCCCGGCGATGGGGGCATCGTATTCGAAAAAGAACCGCTGGCAGCAGGCGGGATCGCCCTGGGCGGACTTCAGGATGGACAGACGGTAGGCGCCGTCAGGGCGGACCATACCGGAGATGCGGGGGGTGTAGTTGGGGCCGTCTGGCTCGAACTCCCGGGTGCGCAGAGCACGGACCCAGCCTTCGCCGCGCCGAAAGGCGTCGGCCACCGTGTCGGTCTGGTCGCCGTTGGTGACGATGGTGGTCCCCTCCACCACCCGGACCGGGTGATAGATGATGAGGGAGGGGTCGGTCATCCTGGATGCGTCAAAAGCCCGGGTGCGGATGCCGTCGGCCGTCTCTTCAAAGATGCGGTTGCGGCTGTTCTCGCTGCGGCCCATGATGAAATAGGCGATTACCGCCTTCCTGCCGTCGGCAGAGCGGCCCAGCAGGATACCACGGCCGGGATAGGAGTTGGCGCGGAGGGATTCGTTCAGATCAATCAGCATAATGGCTCCTCCTTTTCACATGCGGGCAGAATATGGACGGTCCGGCCCTTTACAACCAGTCGGTCCTGACAGAACAGCGACACGGCCCGGGGGAGAATGACCCATTCGGCCTGCTCCATCACCCGGCGCTGAAGGGTCTCGGGAGTGTCTCCCTCCTGTATGTCTACCGCCCTCTGAAGGACGATGGGGCCGCCGTCAGGCTCCTCGTTGACAAAGTGGACCGTGGCGCCCGTCACCTTGACCCCGTATGCCAGGGCCCGCTCATGGACGCGGAGGCCGTAATAGCCCGTACCGCAGAAGGAGGGGATGAGCGCCGGGTGGACGTTGAGGATGCGGTTGGGATAGGCCGCCACCATTTCCTCCGTGAGGATGTGGAGGAATCCGGCCAGTACCACCAGGTCGATGTCCAGGCGCTGGAGCCGCTCCACGATGGCGCGGGTCATCTCCCGATTGCCCGGGAAATCCTGCCGGGCCACTACATAGCCGGGGATACCGGCGGCGGCGGCCCGCTCCAGGGCGTAGGCGGCGGGGGAAGAGGAGAGGACGGCGGCGATGGTCCCGTTTTGGATGGCTCCGGCCCCCTGCGCGTCGATCAAAGCCTGGAGATTGGTGCCGCCGCCGGAGACGAGTACGGCGATCCTCTTCATACCAGCACGACGCCCTCGTCGCCCTTGACCACCGAGCCGATGATGTAGGCTCGCTCCCCGGCGCGGCAGAGGAAGTTCTTGGCGTTGCCGATCTCATCTCTGGGGATGGCGATGACCAGACCCACGCCCATATTGAAGGTGTTATACATGTCCCGCGAATCGATCTTGCCCTGCTTGGCGATCAGGTCAAAGATGGGGGGGACGGGGAAGGAGGCGGTCTCGATGCGGGCGGTGAGGCCCGGCTTCATCATGCGGGGCACATTTTCATAAAGGCCGCCGCCGGTGATGTGGCTGATTGCGCGGATGTGGATTCCGTGCTTGAGCAGGCACCGGATGGCCTTGACATAGATGTGGGTGGGCTTGAGCAGCTCCTCACCCAGGGTGCAGCCCAGCTCGGCCACATGGGTGTTCAGGGTTTTGGCGTCCTCGCCCAGCACCTTGCGGACCAGAGAGAAGCCGTTGGAGTGGACACCAGAGGAGCCCAGGCCCACCAGCAGGTCGCCCTCCTGCATAGTGGAGCCGTCCAACATGTTCTCCTGATCGGCGATGCCCACGGAGAACCCGGCCAGATCGTACTCGTCGGCGGGATAGAAGCCGGGCATCTCGGCGGTTTCGCCGCCAATGAGAGCGCAGCCGGCCTGGCGGCAGCCCTCTACCACGCCGGAGACGATGGACTCGACGCGCTCAGGCACGTTTTTGCCCACGGCCAGATAGTCCAGGAAAAAGAGGGGGGCGGCGCCGGAGCAGACGATGTCGTTAACGCACATGGCCACGCAGTCGATGCCCACGGTGTCGTGCTTGTCCAGGACAAAGGCCAGTTTCAGCTTGGTGCCCACGCCGTCGGTGCCGGAGACCAGGACAGGCTTCTGGATGCCCTCCAGATTGGGGGCAAAAAGCCCGCCGAAGCCGCCCAGCGTGCCGATGACGCCGGGAATGTAGGTGGATTCCACCAGAGGCTTGATGCGGTTGACGGCCTCATAGCCGGCAGTGACGTCCACACCGGCGGCGGCGTAGGATTCGGAGTGAGAATTTTTCATAGGTCGTTATTCCTTTCCTGTCCAGCAGTAGGTGCAAATCTGATCGCGGTCGATGCCGATGGCCTCCAGCAGGCCGTCCAGGGACTGATAGCCCAGGGAGTCGAAGCCCAGCGTCTTGCAGATGCTCTGGAGCATACAGGCCCCCCTCTGCGTGGAGGCGTCGGCGTATTCGTCCAGGTGCTCCTGCCCCTCGTCCCCCTCCAGCTCCTGCACCGTTTTTCGGGCCAGCAGCTCCATATCGGAGTTGCTGCGGGAGAAGTTCAGAAACTTGCAGCCGTACATGATAGGGGGACAGGCGGAGCGCATGTGGACCTCGGCGGCTCCGGACTCGTAGAGAAATTCCACCGTCTCCCGAAGCTGTGTGCCCCGGACGATGGAGTCGTCCACAAAGAGGAGCTTTTTGCCCTCAATGAGCTCAGGAACGGGGATCTGCTTCATTTTGGCCACTTGGTTGCGCACGTCCTGGTTGACGGGCATGAAGGACCGGGGCCAGGTGGGGGTGTATTTGACGAAGGGGCGGGCGAAGGGCTTGCCGCTGCGGTTGGCAAAGCCGATGGCGTGGGGGACGCCGGAGTCGGGGACGCCGGCCACGTAGTCCACTTTGGGCAAGCGGCCCTGCTGCACCTCGTCCCGGGCCATGATCTCGCCGTTGCGGTAGCGCATGACCTCCACGTTGACCCCCTCGTAGTTGGAGTTGGGGTAGCCGTAATAGGTCCAGAGGAAGGCGCAGATCTTCATCCGCGTTCCGGCGGGGGAGAGGGTCTCCCACCCCTCGGCGGTGACCCGGACGATCTCCTGCGGACCCAGCTCATAGGCGTCCTCATAGCCCAGCTTGTGATAGGCAAAGGATTCGAAGGAGACGCAACAGCCGTCCTCGTTTTTGCCGATGAGCACCGGCAGGCGGCCCAGGCGGTCCCGGGCGCACAGGATGCCGTCCTGGGTCAGGATGAGGATGGTGGCTGAGCCGTCGATCGCCTCTTGGGCGTGGCGGATGCCGGAGATCAGGTCATCCTTCTGGTTGATGAGGGCGGCGGTGAGCTCGGTGGCGTTGACCTTTCCCGAGCTCATGGCCATGAACTGGTGGCCGTGGTCGGAGAAATAGGTTTCCACCAGCCTGTCGGCATTGTTGATGATGCCCACGGTAGTGATGGCGTAAAGGCCCAGGTGGGAGCGCACCAGCAGAGGCTGGGGGTCGGTGTCGCTGATACAGCCGATGCCGGACCGGCCGTGGAAATCGGCCAGGTCCTTTTCGAACTTGGTGCGGAAAGGGGTGTTCTCAATGTTGTGGATCTGCCGCTGGAAGCCGTCGCGCTCATCGTAGATGGCCATTCCGCCCCGGCGGGTGCCCAGATGGGAGTGGTAATCCACGCCGAAGAAAAGGTCCAGCACGCAGTCCCGCTTGGAGATTGCGCCAAAAAAGCCCCCCATGGATCACCGATCCCCCATCAGACGGCGCATGACCTCCTCATAGGCCTCCTCGGCGCCGCCCAGATCCCGGCGGAAACGGTCCTTGTCCAGCTTCTCGTGGGTGGTCTCATCCCACAGACGGCAGGTATCGGGAGAGATCTCGTCGGCCAGCACGATGGCGCCGTCGCTGGTTTTGCCGAACTCCAGCTTGAAGTCCACCAGGTCGATGCCGATCTCCTTCATGAAGCCCTTGAGCAGATCGTTGACCATGAAGGCGTACTTTTTGATGAGGTCGATCTCCTGCTGGGTGGCCAGCTTGAGAGCCAGGGCATGATAGGTGTTGAGCAGGGGGTCGCCCAGGTCGTCATTCTTATAGGAGAACTCAATGGTGGGCTCGTCGAACACGATACCCTCCTCCACGCCGTAGCGCTTGGCGAAGGAGCCGGCGGAGATATTGCGGATGATGACCTCCAGAGGTACGATGGAGACCTTCTTCACGGCAGTCTCCCGGTCGGACAGCTCTTCCACATAGTGGGTGGGTACGCCCTGTGCCTCCAGCCGGCGCATGAGATTGTTGGTCATGCGGTTATTGATGGCGCCCTTGCCGGTGATGGTACCCTTCTTGAGGCCATTGAAGGCGGTGGCGTCGTCCTTATAGGAGACAATGACCACTTCGGGGTCGCCGGTGGCGAACACTTTCTTTGCCTTTCCCTCGTAGAGCTGCTCCTTCTTCTCGTAAGCCATCTTAAAACTCCTCCATCTGCATGTTTTGATCTTTTTGGGAAACTTCATCGGCCATCTGGGCCTTGAAGGCGGTGAGCTTATTGACCAGCGCCTCGTCCGAGAGGGCCAGCATCTGGGCGGCCAGGATGGCGGCATTGTCGGCGCCGTCCACGGCCACGCAGGCCACGGGGATGCCCTTGGGCATCTGGACCATGGAAAGCAGGGAATCCAGACCTCCCATCATCGAGGTCTGGATGGGTACGCCGATCACAGGCAGGGTGGTGTAGGCGGCGATGACGCCGGCCAGATGGGCGGCCTTGCCGGCGGCGGCGATGACGGCCCCGAAACCGTTTGCCCGGGCGGCAGAGGCGAACTGCTCCGCAGCGGCGGGGGTGCGGTGGGCGGAGATAACCCGGACCTCCACGGGGATTTCAAAGGACTTGAGGCGCTGGATGCAGGGCTTCATGACCTCCAGATCACTGTCAGAGCCCATGACTACGGCGACTTTTTTACACATGCTGTTTCCCTCCTAAAAAACAAAACAAAGCAGGCCATCCGCAAAAACAGATGACCTGCCGATCGGTTACCGATTGAAATTGGACGCATTGAGGCCCTTGCAAACGCCCTGACCATTCCCGTGGGAGATGTACAGAAAAAGCACCATTTCCGCACTCCTTCGTCCGTATTCGAACAAAATTTTATCCCATTTTACACGGGTTTACAAGGGCGGAAAATCAATTTCGTAGGCTTACACAACATCCCCTGCGATTCGGAATCCCGCCTTGGCGATTCTTGCCGTTGAACCGTCAGTACAGGCCGATGCCGCTGAGGATGCGCTGAATTTCGGACGCCCGGCGGGACCAGGCGGCGGCGGAACCGTAGTCTCTCCGGCGGGGGGAGACCCAGGTGGGGTCCTCGGCCAGCGCGCTTTCGCACATGCGGTCATACTCCTCCAGGGAGTGGGCGCCATAGATGACATCGGGGAACTCCTCCACCTGCTCGGGCAGGAGCATGGTGACGATGGGCTTGCCGGTGGAGAGATATTCGTAGATACGCCGGGGAATGACGTCGCTGTCCAGCCGGTCCCGGCGCTGGAGGTCCAGGCAGACGTCAAAGCGGCCCAGATAGTCGGGGACCTCCACCATGGGCCGGGGGCCCAGCAGATGGACGTTGGGCAGCTCGCGCAGGTAGGTCAGTCGGGGATTGTCGCTCACCGGACCCACGAGCACGAACTGCCAGCGGGAGTGGCCCTTGGCAGCGTACTCCACGGGGGCCAGGTCCAGGGCGGCGTCCACCGCACCCACCCAGCCCAGCACCGGGCCGGACAGGCCGGACAGCTCCGGGGGAGTATCCAGGTCCGTCCGGCAGAACATGGGGAAATTCACTCCGTTGGGGATGAGGGCGATGTTGGCGTTGCAGGGGGAGAGCCGGTCTCGCAGGTAGGGGGAGGCGGCAAAGACCACGTCGGCCGCCGCCGACAGATCGCCCTCCCAGTGGAGAGGCAGATGAGACCAGTCCCGACCACAGTCGTAAATCAGGCCCTGATAGGCCAGGTGGTCCAGCAGATGGACCTGGGCGGGGGAGGTGGTCCACAGCACGGCGTCCCGGAAGCCGTGGCGGCTCATGGCCCGGAGCACCTGGCCGGCCTGCCGCCGCCAGGCCCGGCGAAACAGCAGGGAGGCCCGCTCCGGCACCGCGGGGGCGGAGGGCAGTGTGTAAAGGAATACGCCCGGGCGGACCTGCCTGCCCTGTTTGCGTTCCTTGGAGCCGGCGGGCTCAAAGAAGAGGACCTGGGCGCGCTTCAGCCGTGTGACGAGCTGCTGGGTGCGGGTGGGGATGGCCTGCCAGGGCTCGTGGGAGAGGACAACGTATTGTTTCAAGGGGAGGACCTCCGTGGATATCAGGGTTTCGGCGGGGCGAGACCCAGCAGCTTGGCCGCCGTCTCGCTGTTGCGGCGCTCGACCTGGCGCAGGCGCTCCACGCCGCCGGAGAGGAACTGGACATCTCCGATGCGCCGTACGGCGGCGTCAATCTGGCCGGTGAGGCGCTCGTAGGTGAGCTCGCCCAGGTCGGTGAACAGATCCTGGCCGATATAGGACAAAAAGGAGCTGATCTTCTGGTCGTAGACCACGCCCACCAGCGGGACACCCTGTCCAGCGGAAAAGACCAGGGCGTGCAGGCGCATGGAGACCACCACCTGCATCCGGGCGAAAAGGCCGATGGTGTGGTCGGAAGCTCCGGTGTCCTCGATGATGTGGTGGGGGGCCTTCATATAGGCGGCCGCCTTCCGGGAAGCCTCCACATCCAGTCGCTTTTCGATGGGCAGAAAGACCGGAGTCAGGCCGTATGTTTCCCAGGCATAGTCCGCCGCCCGCCCGAAGAGTTCGGCCTTCTCCTCAAAGCCGGGCCAGGGGCGGAGGGTAAAGCCGATATATCGGCCGTGAGGGTCCAGGCCCTGGCTCTCCAGCATCCCGTCAATGACCTCGGGTTCGGCGGCGGGCAAAATGACAGTAGGGTCGGCGGAGAGGACGATCTCGGGCCGGGTCACCCCCATGTCCTCCAGCTCGGAAAGGGAATGGGTGTCCCGCAGGGTGATAGCATCCACGCTTTTCTGGAGCACCCGGGAGGCCCGCTTTCGGTTGGAGGGGTGGTGAATGGGGCCGATGCCGCAGCCGTACATGAGGACCTGGTTGCCCAGGCGCTTGGCGGCTGAGATGGTAAAAAGATAGAACCATAGGGAGCGGTGGCTGGTGACGTCCTGCATCAGGGAGCCGCCGCCGTTGATATACAGACGGGTGCGGGCCATGCGCCAGAGGAATTTGGGGACCCCGAAGGTGTAGATGGAGTTGACCCGGTATTTCAGCCGGGTATCCTGGGGACTGCGGGAGAGAACCCACACGGGCAGATCGGGGTCCAGGTGCCGCAGCTCAGCCACGATGGCCTCCAGAATGGCGTCGTCGCCGGCGTTGCCGCGGCCATAGGCCCCGCAGACCAGGGCGCCGTCCCGGCTGTGATGGGGCCGCTGCTGGCGGCGCAGGATGATCTCGTAGATGTCGAGCTGACGGCGGACGGTGGATTCCAGAGCGTATTCCTCCACGGCCTTCTGGTGCAGGCGCTGGCCCAGATGGTGGCGCAGAGTGGCGTCCTGGGCCAGGGCGACGAGGTGCCGGGCCAGTTCGTCGGCATCGCCGGGGGAGAAGAGCAGCCCGTTGACCCCGTGGTCAATGAGGTAGGGCACACCTCCCACCCGGGAGCTGATGGTTGGCAGGGAGGCCCGGGCCCCTTCGGTGAGGGCGTAGGGAAAGGTCTCGGACAGCGAGGTGAGAGTATTGATGTCCAGGGACTGATAGAAGGTGTTGGTGTCGGTGACCCAGCCGGCGAAGCAGACCTGCCCGGCCACGCCCAGCTCGGCGGCTAACCCCTTGAGCATATCCAGTTGTTCGCCGTCCCCGGCGATGAGCAGCCGGAGCTGGGGACAGGCTGCATGGGCCTTGGCAAAGCCGCGGATCAGGGTGGCGATATCTTTGACCGGGTTGAGGCGGGCGGCGATGCCCGCCACCACGGAGGTCTCGTCAACCTCCAGGCCCACGGACCGGAGATAGGCCATACGGTCCAGGGCGGGGGGCGGCAGGGTGAAGTCGATGCCGTTGTAGATGGGGAAGAGCTTGTCCGGGTCAAAGCCCCGGGAGATGAGCAGATCCACCATGGCGTCGGAGACGCCGATGCGGTAATCCAGCCGCCGCAGTGCGAGGGTATTGATGGTGCCGTAGGTGACGCGGGAGAAGGGTCGGCCCAGATAATCCAGGCGGTAGTCGGAGTGGACGGTGGTGACCACCGGCAGGCCGGTGGATTTGCGCAGAAAGGCGCCCATCATATTCCCGCGGGCACCGTGACAGTGGATGAGATCGTAGCCGCCCTCCCGGATTTTCTGCTTGAGCAGGCGGAGGGTGCGGAGCACATTGCGGTCGGAATAGACCTGAGTGGAGATGCCCAGCTCCCGCGCCTCCTGGGCGAAGGGTCCCTCCATGAAGCAGACCATGTCCACCTCGATGGTCCTGGACAGGTTCTGGAGCAGGGAGAGCACATGGGTTTTGGCGCCGCCGCTGTCGCCGCCGCTGATGAGATGAATGACTTTCATGCCGAGGGCCTCCAAAAAGTACTTGTAACGCAAACAAAAATATTATACAATAGTTCGGTAAGACGGTCAAATAAAAAGAGGACAACGTCCCTTCGCAGAAAAACAAACGGAGGTATCCCATGAAAGTCGTGGATGAAAAGGGAAAAATTTTTGGCAGGCTGAACATCATTGATCTGCTGGTCGTACTTCTGCTCATCGCCGCGGTGGCGCTGGTGGGCTATAAGGCCACCCACCGGGCCGAGAATGCCGGCGGTGGCACTACGGTGCTTACCTACACCGTGGAGTGCGACGCCATCAAGCCGGAGGTCTACGAGAGTGTGAAGGCATTTGTGGAGGCGTCCGAGGAGGGCGACCAGTTGATGGCCAACGGCGAGATGGTAACCGCCTGGGTCACCGACGTTACCGCCACGCCCCACGAGGCCAATGCCACCCTGAGCGCCAACAACGACGGCAGTCTGGTCCTGCCTGTGGACCCGGATACCGTGGATCTGGTGTTCACCATCAAGGCCCATGTGGCCAACACCGTTACCAACGAGGTGGGCTCGCAGGAGGTCCGGGTGGGCAAGCGCCACATCGTCAAGACCACGCATTTTGAGGTGATTGACGGCATCATTCTCACCTGCGGCTGGGAGACCCAGGAGGGGTGAGCCTGCGGACCCGGGTATCTGGAACAATCCATACGAAGGGCGGGGGCACGTGGCTGGCCCCCGCTCTGTTTTCTCTGGAGGCATAGGATGCTGGAGTATATTCAGGCCTTGGACGGGGCCGTTTTGCTGTGGATACAGGAAGTCCTGCGCCTGCCCGTACTCGACGGGTTTATGACGCTGTTTACCCAACTGGGCAACGCCGGGCTGGTCTGGGTGGGGATCTCTCTGGCCCTGCTGTTGGTCCCGCGGACCAGACGCATGGGCTTTTGGGCTCTGGTGGCGCTGCTGCTGGGTCTGCTGTGCACGAACGTGGTCCTCAAGCACCTGGTGGGCCGGACCCGGCCCTGGCTGGTGGTGGAGGGGCTCACCCATCTGGTGGTGGAGAACGATCCGCTCTCCTTTCCCTCGGGACACACCTGCGCCGCCTTCGCGGCGGGGTCGGTGTGGGCGCGGTTTGTGGAGCGGCGCTGGCTCAAGGCCCTGTGCATCCTTCAGGCTGTGCTGATGGCCTTTTCCCGCCTGTATGTGGGGGTGCACTTTCCCACTGATGTGCTGGCGGGCTGTGCCGTAGGCCTGTTCTGCGGCTGGCTGGCCTGGCGGCTGTACGGCAAGTGGGAGGCGGGACGGACATGAAGGGACCCATCCTCGTTCAGGGGGCTATGGATGTGGAGACCGACTGGCTGGTTTCCCGGCTGGAAGCCCGGGAGGAGACGGTGACAGGCGGCTTTCGCTTCTGGCGGGGCCGCTGCGGAGCCCTGGATCTGGTGGTGAGCCGGACGGAGATCGGCACCATTCGGTGTGCCGCCGCCACCGCCCTGGGCGTCACGGCCTTCCGTCCCCGGGCTGTGATCAATCAGGGCGTTGCCGGCTCCCACCGGGAGGACCTGCACGTAGGAGACCTGGTAGTGGGGCGGAGCTGCATCCATATCCACGATCTCAAGACGCAGATGCGGAGCAGGGGGGAGGGCTCGGCGCCCTTCGACTGGGAATTTCACCTCCACGACGACGGGCAGCGGATATTCCCGGTGTATGAAGCGGACCCGGCTTGGGCGGCGCTGTTTGAAAAAGCCCCCTGGCAGGGGACGAGAGTTTCGGGGCGATTGGGCAGCGGCGACGTATTTAACCGGGAGATCGACCGTATCCTGTGGCTCCGGCAGCGGGCGGGGGAGTGCTGTGAGGATATGGAGAGCGCGGCGGCCTATGAGGTGTGCGCCCGCTTCGGCGTGCCCTGCGTAGGCGTGCGGATCATCTCCAACAACGAGCTGACCGGAGAGTCCTATCAGCGCACGGTGGGGGAGCGACTTCAGCGCTTCGTGCTCACAGCGCTGGAGGTGCCCGTATAAAAAGAGGTCCGTACCCATTGGGTACGGACCTCTTTTTATACGGGGGAAAGAAACTTACTTCAGCTCGACCTTGGCGCCGGCCTCTTCCAGCTTCTTCTTCAGCTCCTCGGCCTCATCCTTGGAGACGCCCTCCTTGATGGCCTTGGGAGCGGCCTCGACCAGAGCCTTGGCCTCAGCCAGGCCCAGGCTGGTGATCTCGCGGACGGCCTTGATGACCTTGATCTTCTCAGCGCCGATCTCAGCCAGGACGACGTCAAACTCGGTCTTCTCCTCAGCAGCAGCAGCGGCGGCAGGAGCGGCAGCAGCGGCGACGGCTACGGGAGCGGCGGCGGAAACGCCGAACTCATCCTCGATGGCGTGGACCAGCTCGGACAGGTCCAGAACGGTCAGAGCCTTGATCTCTTCCAGAATAGCAGTAACTTTTTCGCTAGCCATGATATTTACCTCCAAAATGTTGTTTTGTTTCATTTGAGCAACCTGGGAAAAAGAGCACGTACCTTAGCCGGCCTTCTGATCGGCGACGGCCTGGAGTGCGCGGGCCAGACCGCTGATGGTGGCGTCGAGGGAGACGGCCAGACCGCGGACGGGACCCTGCATGGCGCTGAGCAGCATGGACAGCAGGACTTCCTTGCTGGGCAGCTCGGCCAGCGCGTTGACACCGGCCACGTCGATGACCTTGCCATCCACGAAGCCGGCCTTGATGACAAACTTCTGACCGTTCATCTTCTTGGCGAACTCGGCCACCACCTTGGCGGGAGCCACGGGGTCATTGGCGCAGACGGCCAGAGATGTGGTGCCGTTCAGGACGGGCTCCAGCTCGTCCAGGCCGGCGTTCTTTACGGCAAACCGGGTCAGGGTGTTCTTGACGACCGCGTAGTCCACGCCGTTCTTGCGCATCTCGGCGCGCAGAGCGGTATCCTCGGCCACGGTGATGCCCTTATAGTCCACGAGGACGCCGCCGGCGGCCCCCTGGAGCTTCTCGGTCAACTCGGCCACGATGGCCTGCTTCTCACTGAGTACCTTTGCATTCGGCATATTGTTTCACCTCCGTCAAAAGCACAAAAAAGTGCTGTCTTCACGTCCAAGACATGAAGACAGCACGAAAAAACATTCGACTGGCTTCCTCGGCAGGATTTACGGGGAATGACCCCACCTGCTGTCTCTGGAACGCGAAGTATAATATATCAGCTTTCGGTCGGCTTGTCAAGAAAAACAGAGCAAGTTTAAGCCAGGGTATGTTCCGTGGAAAATACCGGACCTTACATCAGCTTGGCGCCGTTGACCTTGACGCCGGGCCCCATGGTGGAGGCCACCACGCAGCTCTTGATATACTGACCCTTGGCGGCGGCGGGCTTGGCCTTGACGATGGCGCTCATCAGAGCGCTGAAGTTCTCGGCCAGCTTCTCGGCGCCAAAGGAGACCTTACCGATGGGGCAGTGGATGATGTTGGTCTTATCCAGACGATACTCCACCTTACCGGCTTTGATCTCGGTGACGGCCTTGGCCACATCGGGGGTGACGGTGCCGGCCTTGGGAGAGGGCATCAGGCCCTTGGGGCCCAGGATCTTACCCAGACGGCCCACAACGCCCATCATGTCGGGGCTGGCGACCACCACGTCATAATCAAACCAGTTCTCCTGCTGGATCTTCTGAACCATGTCCATCTCGCCCACAAAGTCGGCGCCGGCGGCCTTGGCGGCCTCGGCCTTGTCGCCCTTGGCGAAGACCAGCACGCGCTGGGTCCTGCCGGTGCCGTGGGGGAGGACGATGGCGCCGCGGACCTGCTGATCGGCGTGACGGGAGTCAACGCCCAGCTTCACGTGGAGCTCCACGGTCTCGTCGAACTTGGCGGGAGCGGTCTTGACCACCAGATCCATGGCCTCGGCGGTGTCATACAGCATGGCCTTATCGATCTGCTTTGCGCTGTCCTGATATTTCTTACCTCTAAACATCGTATTTCCCTCCTTCCCTTATTCTCCGACCACGACGCCCATGGAACGGGCGGTGCCGGCGATCATGCTCATGGCGGACTCGATGGAAGAGGCGTTCAGGTCGCGCATCTTGGTCTCGGCGATCTTGCGCACGTCCTCCTTGCTGATGGTGGCGACCTTCGTCTTGTTGGGGACGCCGGAACCAGACTCGAGGTTGCACGCCTTTTTGATGAGCACGGCGGCGGGAGGGGTCTTGGTGATGAAGGTGAAGGAACGGTCGGCATAGACGGTGATGACCACGGGGATGATGAGGCCCACGTCATTTTTGGTCCGCTCGTTGAACTCCTTGGTAAAAGCGGCGATGTTCACGCCGTGCTGGCCCAGGGCGGGACCGACGGGAGGAGCGGGAGTCGCCTTGCCGGCCGGAATCTGCAGTTTTACGTAACCAGTTACTTTCTGTGCCACAATGAGCACCTCCTACGAATAAATGTGGTCGGACGGAATCCGGTACGGATTCCTCCCACGTGCGGGGGGAGGGCGCGTTACGCGCCCGGGTTCAGCTTTGGACGGGCTCCACCTGGTCCAGCTCCAGCTCTACCGGGGTCTCCCGTCCGAACATGGATACGACCACGCGGACCTTGCTGCGGTCCAGGTCGATCTCCTCCACGGCACCAAGGAAGGACTCCAGAGCGCCGTCGGTAATCTTGACGGTATCGCCGACCGCGTAGGCGACCACCACTTCCCGCTTCTCCACACCCAAGGCGGAAATTTCGTCCTCGGTGAGGGGGATGGCCTTGGTGCCGGAGCCCACAAAGCCGGTGACGCCGCGGACGTTGCGGACCAGATGCCAGGACTCGTCGGTCATGATCATCTTGACCAGCACATAGCCGGGAAACACCTTGCGCTCCACGACCTTGGGGCCGTTGTCGGTGATCTCGGTGACGGTTTCCAGGGGAATCTTCACCTCGTCGATGAGATCATGCATGTTGCGGTTTTCCACATGCTTTTCGATGGTGGCCTTGACCGTGTTCTCATAACCGGAATAGGTATGGACCACATACCACTTCGCGCTATCAGCCATGACCCGCTCCCTAGGCCTTGCCGGCCAGAGCCAGCAGCGCACGCACGATGGCGCCGGCCAGACCGTCGAAAATCCAGATGCAGGCGCCCACCACGATCACGCATACGATGACGGTGACGGTGTTGTTCACGGTCTGCTTGCCGCTGGGCCAAACGACTTTTTTCAGCTCGCTCCTCATCTCGCGGAACCAGCGTCCGATGCGCTGGAAGATGCCGGGCTTGGACTTTTTATCGTCCTTCTTGTCCTTCTGAGCCTTCGCAGGCTTGCTGGGCGCGGTCGTCAGCTCCTCGTCCGTCGTGGCCTTTTCGATCTTCTCGTTCTCAGACATTCAGTTACACCCTTCTTTCTTGTGACACTTCCGCAAGCTCATCACTTGGTCTCGGTGTGAAGCGTGTGCTTTCTGCAGAAGGGGCAGTACTTGTTCCGCTCCAGACGGTCGGGGGTATTCTTCTTGTTCTTGTTGGTGACATAGTTGCGCTGCTTGCACTCGGAGCATCTCAGGGTGATCTTCACCCGCGCGCCGGCCTTTGCCATGTTTCGGCACCTCCTTTAATATATGACCGCTTCCGGACATAAAAAACGCCGGACCCGGCCTTGTCCGCCGAATCCAGCAACGTAAGGCGCGCATAGGCGCCGAGACGCTACGGTGAGGATTCGGCATTGTCTGCCTCCCTATGTTCGCCTGAGGCGGGGAAGGGTTTTGCCCGCATACACCGTAAAAATGCGCACAAAAAAAGAGCCCTTTTCATAGGTAAAATTAGAGTACCACATTTGACGGGAAACGTCAAGGGGAATTTTCATTGACAATCCGGGGTTTTGCCCTGATAATGGAGGAAAAAGGAGTGAAATGATGCGTATCATGGCAATTGACTACGGCGACGCCCGGACGGGCATCGCCATTTCAGATGCGACCGGCCTGCTGGCCGGGCACACCGAGGTCATCCAAAGCCGCAGGCCGGAAGTTGTGGCGGAGGAGATTGCCCGGCTGGTCCGGGTGCACGGCGTGGAGGAGCTGGTCCTGGGCTTTCCCCGGAACATGGATGGGACCGAGGGCCCCCGGGCAGAGCGGTACCGGGCCTTTGCCGAGCAGGTGGCCGGGGCGGCGGGGCTGACGCCGGTGCTCTGGGACGAGCGCCGCACCACCATCGAAGCCCACGCCATCCTTCATGCCGGTGGGAAGAAGATGAAGAGCCACAGGAAAAACGTGGACGCGGTGGCGGCTGCACTGATTTTGGAGGGGTATTTGACCCGAAAGCGAATGGAACCCCGGGAGTAGCGGCGCTACGCCGATCCTGGGGGAATATCTGTTTCGGAGTCGGACTCCTTTGGGGCCCTCCGGAACAGCTCGGTCACGCCGATATAGAGCAGGAAGGCCCCGAAAAAGCGTCGGAGCAGGGTCACGTCCAGGGCGGTGGCCACCCAGGCGGCCAAGGCGGTGCCGGCCAGTCCAGCCGCGATGGCGGGGAGGGCGGCGGGCTTGTCAACGTAACCGTTTTTTAGGTGGGCGGGCAGCGCAGTGGCGGCGGTGGGGAGGAAGTAGAGCAGATTGATGCCCTGGGCCAGATGCTGCTCCACCCCGGCAAAGGCGGTCATGTAGATGAGCAGCAGGGTGCCGCCCCCCACGCCGAAGCCGGAGAGCACGCCGGTCGCGGCGCCGGCCAGGACCGGGACGAGCCAGCTCACAGGCCGAAAAGCGACTTTGCGCCGCCGTAGAGGATGAGTAGGGCAAATGCCCGGCGCAGCCAAATCATGTTGACCCGGCGGAACAGCTTGCCGCCTGCCCAGCCGCCAAGGAGGCCGCCCGCCAGATAGGGGAGGGCGGCCGTCAGGTCCAGCCCACCCCGGAAAAAGTAGATGACGGAGGACAAAATGCACAGCGGCAGGATAACAGCTACTGAGGTGGCAAAGGCCCGCCGCTGGTCCAGCCCGCACCGCCGGGTGAGAAATGGGACCAGCACCATGCCGCCTCCGCCGCCAAAAAAGCCGTTGGCGATGCCGGCGAGCCCGCCCGCTACCGCGGGAGCCAGCCAGGCTCGTTTTCGTTCCATAAAAAAACATCCCCCCATTGGCCTTAGTTTGCCAATGGGGGGATGTTTTATTCCCAGCACAGGAAGAAAGCGGCTGTCACCGGACGCCGGTCAGGTCCCGGACTACCTCGCTGGCCAGCAGCAGTCCGGCGGTGGCGGGGACCCACACTACGCTGGCGGGGACGCTGCGGCGGCCGGGGGGTGGGGATTCCGGCTGGGCCGTCCTGCGGGCCTCCTCCGGGGACCAGACCACCTTGTGGTGACGGATGCCCCGTCGGCGCAGCTCTCTGCGAACCACCCGGGCCAGCGGGCAGCCCTCGGTCTTTTCGATGTCGCTGACCCGGAGCAGAGAGGCGTCCAGCTTGTTGCCGGTGCCCAGAGCGGAGAGGATGGGGATCTGCCGTTCCAGGGCGGTCTGGATCAGGTCCAGCTTGCAGGATACCAGGTCAATGGCGTCCACGATATAGTCGAACTGCCCTGCAAAAAATTCCTCCCGGCTCTCGGCGGAATAGAGGAAGGAGAGGGGGGTAACCCGGCACGCGGGGTTGATGTCCCGCACCCGGGCCGCCATCGCCTGAGCCTTGGGCTGATCCAGGGTGGAGTGGAGCGCCTCCGCCTGCCGGTTCAGGTTGGAGAGCCCCACCGTGTCGTGGTCGGCCAGAGTGAGAGCCCCCACGCCGGTGCGGGCCAGAGCCTCGGCGCACCAACTGCCCACGCCGCCCAGGCCCAACACGGCCACATGGGCGCCGGACAGGACCGACATAGCTTCGGGGCCCAGCAGCATCTCGACCCGGAGAAACGCTTCAGACATAAGATCGCCTCCATGATAAAAGTTCCCGCAGAGGGGTCTGCCTCTGCGGGAACCGCGGTATGGGAGTTAACCCATGACCTTGGCCATGCCCTTTTCCACCGCGGCGGTGGGGTAGGAGGGCATCCGGCCCTCGATCCAGGCGTTGGTGTCGGCGCTGGATAGAGCGGACTGGGCGGTGTTCTTCCAGACCAGGGGGCCCCAGTCCTGGAAGTAAATCAGATGATAGCCCCACTGGCTGCTCTGGGTGTTCTGGATGACGCCCAGATCGCCGCTCTGGCGGCTTTCGTCCAGGCACCAGTTTTTGAAATCGGCGAAGAAGCTGGTAGACTGGGTCACCTGATAGAAGCCACCGTTGGTGTTGGAGCCGGGGTCCTCGGAATAGGTTTCCGCCAGCTTGGCGAAGGAGTCGGCCGTCCGATCGCCGGCTTCGAACTCGGCCTGGATCGACTCGATCTTGGCCTTGGCGGCGGCGTACTGCTCCTCGGTGGGCTCGGGCGTGGTGGTGGTGCCGTCCTCGTTCTGGACGGGCTCGCCGGTCTCGGCCATGACCAGGATATGGCGGATATCGGCGGAATAGTGGGTTGTGTCATCCAGCCAGCGGCCGTGGAACTGGAGCACATAGTAACCGCTGCTGCTCTCCACCACGGTGACGTCGCCGTCCTTTCGGGCGGAGTCGGTCAGCCATTCGGCGTAGTCATAGGAGGCGACGGCGCTGCCCAGCCGGGTCTGCCGGTTGTAGTCGGGGTCGTCATAGTTGGCCTTGGCGTCCTCTGCGGCATAGTCCTTGGCGGCAGCGTTGAATGCCTCGCCGTCCTGGAGCCGGCGCAGCATGGCGTCGGCCTGGGTCTTGGCCAGGCCCATGGCGGCGGCCTTCTCCTCGTCGGTAGCCTCCACAGTGTTGCCGTCGGCATCCGTCTTGGCGGCGGGGGCGCCGCTGATATAGAAGGCACGGAAGTCGAAGGTATCCATGGTGTCGGCGTGCTCCTGGTAGTAGGCGGTCAGCTCCTCGTCGGAGTAGGTAAGGCTCTCCTGATAGTGCTGGGCGTACTCACTGGCCAAGGTGGAGTTGGTGAGGTGCTCACGGAAAGTGCTCTCAGTCATATAGGGACCGTAGACCGCGCGGAGATAGGCGGCCAGCGTATAGCCGTAATCGGTGGCGGACTGCTTGTAGCTGGTGACGGACTCCTCGACGCTCTGCTTGCCTGCGTCGGAGAGGGTGTAGCCGTCCTCAGCGGCGGCGGCGCACAGCAGGGCCTCGTTCTGCAGGGCCTCCAGGGCGCGGTCCTGGAAGAACTTGGCGTAGGTCTGTCCGGCCTCGGCGGTGAGCCCCACATACAGGCTCAGGTTCTGGGCGGTGGTGTCGTCGATGGTCTGCTGGTCGTCGGCCAGGGAGGCGTTGTAGGTGACCAGGCCGTAGTTGGCGTAGTTGCGGATGGTCTGCTTGGCGTTGTTGTAATAGAAGGCCACGTCGCCAACGGTATACTGCTTGTCGCCCACGGTGGCGGCTACGGTGCGCCGCTGGAAGAAGTTCGAATTCCAAACCAGCAGCGCGATGACCAGGACAGCGCAGACAATGCCGATGACGGTGTAGAGGATCTTCTTGCTGCGGGCCTTCTGGGCCTCTTCCGCCTCGCGGCGCTGCTTCTCGCTGAGTCCATCGCCCTGACGCTGCTTTTTTTCTCTGGATGCGCTCATGTATTTCAGTCCTCTCGTTGTTGTTCAGTACACATCAGTGCATTATACAGGATATGGACATGGCTTTCAAGCCTAAAAACACGCTCCGGGCGGAGAGAATGCCGATATTTTACAGAACGTTCAAAATATATTTCCCCGTTTGGGCAAGAAAAATCCGCCTTTATCGTCCGTAGATAAAGACGGAGAAGAAGAGAAAAAAGCTCCCGCTCTGGCCGTGTGGCCCTGATTAAAACCTGCACGCAACGGCAGGTGGGTCGCCTCCGCGCCGCTTTACTGCTTCCAACTTCCGGCACAGGCGAAGCCTGTGCCGGGAGGCCTGCAAGCCACGGCGCGAGGGGGGCGTCCCGTTTCAGAGATGTGGGTTTAAAAAGAAACCATCACGCACCGAGCAGGAGTGATTTGCGTCTGAACGCCCTTATTCGTCCTCGTCCTCAAACAGTTCCTCCATGAACTGCTGATAGACGGCCTCCAATTCTTCCTCGCTGTCCAGGGTGGAGAGCTGTTCCTCACCATCCACGGAGACCACCTTCAGGATGATGAGGCCGGCTTCCTCTTCCTCATCGGCGGGAGGCTGGCCGTTTTCGTCCGCGTACTCGGCGGGGAAGAAGGCCATGTAGACGGAGCCGTTGAACTCGATGGTGTCCAAGTGCTCCAATTCGATTTCGTGTCCGTCCTCATCGGTGAGGGTGATAAAATTGCCGCCGTACTCGTCGCTCATGGTGGCACCGTCCCTTCTGTTCTTGGCCTTATTCTACCCCGGAGACGGAAAAAATGCAAGTGGGGGACATACCAAATTTTCCGACCCGGCGGCATCTGCACCAAAAAATGGAATTTTTTAGGGTGGACAAATCAACAAAATATGCTATAATAACGGCAAGGTCCGCGCCCTCGACGCGGGCTCCGCCGTGGCGGAAAAAGATTCCGCCGCGGCGGAATGCTTATATGCCCCCATGCGGGCAAAGCGGCTGTACGGCGGACCGCGGGTCTGCACGGACCGGACAGAGAACGTATGTATAGGACCGTACGGCGGCGCACCGCCGGGAACGGAGGTTATTTATTTGGCAGAGACAAACCACACGCCCCAGAGCCCGGGTCCCGGCCGGAGGCGCAGGAAACGGGCCGCCGGAGCAGAGATCGCCCTGAATATTTTGAAGGTATTGGGCACGCTATTGCTCATCGGCATCACCACCGGCGCCATCCTGGCCTGTTTTGCGGCCGTCTACATCAAGACGGTCATCATGCCGCAGGCGCCGCTGGACCTGACCAAGTTTTCCGTGGACCTGTCCACCACCATCTATTACACGGATCCGAACACCGGCGCGGACGTGGAGTGGCTGACCGTCCACGGGGACGAGAACCGCAAATGGGTGTCCTATGCGGATATCCCGGAAAACCTGGTCCATGCGGCGGTGGCCATCGAGGACAAGCGGTTTTACGACCACCACGGCGTGGACTGGCTCCGGACCGCCCGAGGAGTGCTCACCATGTTCACCGGCGGCGATATCCAGGGCGGCTCCACCATCACCCAACAGCTCATCAAAAATGTGACTGAGCAGGACGAGGTGACGGTAAAGCGGAAGATCCTGGAGATCTTCCGGGCGCTGGACTTTGACCGCAACCACTCCAAGGAGGAGACCCTGGAGTGGTACCTGAACTATATCTATCTGGGGGAGAACTGCCGGGGCGTCTATACGGCCTCCTATGAGTATTTCGGCAAGGACGTCTCCGAGTTGACGCTGGCCGAGTGCGCCAGCCTGATCGGCATCACCAACAACCCCTCCATCTATGACCCCTACCTGGACCTGATCATCACCGACCCGGAGACGGGCGAAAAGGTGACCAACGTCCAGCGCAACAAGAACCGCCAGGAGAACATCCTCTATCAGATGCTGGATCAGGGTTACATCAGCCAAGAGGAGTACGACGCGGCGGTGGCCCAGGAGCTGGTCTTTGTCCGGGGCGAGGACACCAGCAAGCCCAAGGTGGTGTATACCTGGTTCCAGGACCAGGTGATTCGGGACGTGATTCAGGATCTGGTGGACAGCGGCAACGGCTGGTCGGAGGAGTACGTCAAGCAGATGTTCTACAGCGGCGGCCTGTCGGTGTATACCACCTTTGACCCCAAAGCCCAGGCCGCGGTGGACCGCGTGTATGAAAACCTGGACAACCTGCCCTACATCTCCAACGACGGGCAGCAGCTCCAGTCCGCCATCGTGGTAATCGACAACGCCACCGGCAATGTGGCCGCCCTCTCCGGCGGCATGGGGGAGAAGGAGAGCAGCCTGATTTTCAATCGGGCAACCCAGGCGGTCCGGCCCTCCGGCTCCTCCATTAAGCCCCTGTCGGTTTACGGACCGGCCATCGACATGGGACTCATCACCCCCGCCACTGTCATTGACGACTCGCCGTACAACAACAGCCGGGCGGGCGGCTGGCCCATCAACACGCCCGCCGGCTACCGGGGCCTGACTATGGTGTCCGACGCCCTCAAGCGCTCGGTCAATACCGTGGCGGTCAAGATCATGGCCAACTACAGCTCCCCGGAGCTGGCCTATCAGTACCTGACCGGCGAGAACGGCTTCGGCATCACCACTCTGGTGGAGTCCAAGGAGATCAACGGCCAAACCTACTCCGACATCGACATCGCCCCCCTGGCCCTGGGCGGCCTGACCAACGGTGTGACGGTCCGGGAGATGGCGGCCGCCTACTCCGCCTTTCCCCGGAACGGCATGTATATTGAGTCCCGCACCTACACCAAGGTGCTGGATTCCAACGGCGAGGTCCTGCTGGACAACCAGCCAGAGACCCATACGGTGCTTAAGGAGTCCACCGCGTGGTATATGAACACCATGCTCCAGAGCGTCATGACCTCCGGCGGCACTGGCTCCAGCGGTCGGTTTGACGGCATGTCCATGGCGGGCAAGACGGGCACCACCTCCAGCCGGAAGGACCTGTGGTTCGCGGGTTACACGCCCTACTACACCGCGGTGGTGTGGACGGGCTACGACCAGCAGGAGCGGCTGGGCTCTTCCCTGAACAACCCCTCCATCGGCCTGTGGCGCAAGGTGATGAGCCAGCTCCACGAGGGCTTGGAGAATAGGAGCTTTGCCAAGCCGGAGAGCGTGCAGACCGTGACGGTACAGGTCTGCAAGGACAGCGGTATGAAGGCTACCGAGTACTGCAACAAGGATATCCGCACCGTCACCGGACAGGGGGAACGGGTGGTCAGCGTGACCCTGGCCGCCGGAGACGCGCCGACCGAGTTTTGCACCTACCACGTCCCCATCACCATCTGCTCCAACTCCCCCATTAAGGACGCGGAGGGCAATTCCACCGGCGTGTTCCATCTGGCAGGCCCTTATTGCCCGGAGGAGAGCCAGATGGAGGTGTCGGTGGTGGACTTCCCGCGGCGGGAAAACCTGAATGCGGCCGGGATCGGCGCGGTCAGCGTGTCGGACAACATCTTCTTGAAGGAGTACCTGGACAATCTGGGCCAGGCGGCCTACTGCGATCTGCACACCACGCAGCCCGTGGCGCCCGAGACGCCCAAGGTGGTGGACCCGAGAGATCCCGCTACCTGGCCGGGCCCGGAGGATTACCCCACGGTGGAGGAATGGGAGAAGTTTGACCCGTATGACCCCGCCACCTGGCCCGTGGGCTGGACGGAGGCGGGCTCCGGCGGGGGAAGCGGTGAGACTGTGCCGCCCACAGAGCCCCCCACCGAGGCGCCGCTGCTGCCAGAGGGGCCGGACGACAGTGAGCCGTATATCCCTGCCGCCTGATCCAATGCATCCGATCCGCCCCCGGCCGGCCCCTGCCGGCCGGGGGCGCCTGTTTGAAACGGTGGGAATCTTGCAAAGCGCAGGAAAAAACGCTATAATGAGACGCACAGAATCAACCGCACAGCGGCATGGCCGCATATTTTGGAGGTGAGTCCATGCACCAGCATGAGCAGCAGTTTCATATCAAATGCGCCCCGGGGGACGTGGGCCGGTACTGCATCCTGCCTGGCGACCCGGGCCGCTGCGAAAAAATCGCGGCCTATTTTGACGACCCGGTGAAGGTGCAGTCCAACCGGGAATATACCACCTATACCGGCAAGCTGCTGGGAGAAAAGGTTTCGGTGTGCTCCACCGGTATCGGCGGCCCCTCTGCCGTCATCGCCATGGAGGAGCTTGCCGCCATCGGGGCAGATACCTTTATCCGAGTGGGTACCTGCGGCGGCATCGCCCTGCCGGTCAAGAGCGACGACGTGGTTATCGCCACCGGTGCCGTGCGCCATGAGGGCGCCAGCCGGGAATACGCCCCCATCGAATTCCCAGCCGTGTCCGACTACCACGTCCAGGAGGCCCTGGTGGCTTCGGCCAAGGCGCTGGGCAAGCCTTGGCACGCCGGGGTGGTGCAGTGCAAGGACTCCTTTTACGGCCAGCACGACCCGAAGCGGATGCCGGTCGGCTATGAACTGCTGGCCAAGTGGGAGGCGTGGAAGCGCCTTGGGGTCCTGGCTTCTGAGATGGAGTCCGCCGCCCTGTTCTGTTGCGCCGCCGCCCTGGGCGTGCGCTGCGGCTCCTGCTTCCATGTGATCTGGAACCAGGAGCGGGAGGCCGCCGGTCTGGAACAGACCGAGAGCCACGATCTGTCCGCCGCCATTGAGGTGGGCATCGGTGCGCTGAAGCTGCTGATCCAAGAGGACCGGGAAAGGACCGAATAGGGCGGAAAACAAAACATTTTTAGGGAAACACAGGGCCGGTTAAGCCGACCCTGTGTTCTTTACACAAAATTTACACGGTAAAGATTTACAGAAAAAGCCCTGTTATGGTAAAATAAATCGAACACAAAATATTTTCTGGTAAAGGAGGCGTCAATGAATAAGAGACTCAAGGAAAAGATAGAGGAGGCCCTGTCCTCGGTCGTACCGATCACGGCCATCGTGCTGCTGCTCAGCTTCACGATGGCGCCCATGCCGGTATCCTCCCTGATGCTCTTTCTGGTTGGAGCCCTGCTACTCATTGTAGGCGTGGGGCTCTTCTCGTTGGGCGTGGATCTGGCCATGATGCCCATCGGGGATGGGATCGGCAGCCAGATCTCCAAGGGGAAACGGCTCTGGAGGATCATTCCACTGTGCTTTGTCATCGGCGTGTTTGTCACCATTGCCGAGCCGGACCTGACGGTGCTGGCCCGCCAGGTTCCCGCTGTTCCGGATCTGGTCATCATCCTCACCGTGGCGGTGGGAGTGGGGGGGTTCCTGGCGGTAGCCGCGCTGCGGGCCAAGTTCGGCTGGCCCCTCAATAAGCTGCTCATCGGCCTGTACGGAGTGGTCTTTGTGATGGCCTTTCTGGTGCCCAAGGAGTTCCTGGCGGTGGCCTTCGATTCCGGCGGCGTCACTACAGGGCCCATTACGGTGCCGTTCATCATGGCATTGGGCGCCGGCCTGACCGCGCTGCATGCCGGCCGCCGCTCCGAGGAGGACAGCTTCGGCGTGGTGGCCCTGTGCAGCATTGGCCCCATCCTGGCCGTCATGGTGCTGGGGCTGTGCTACCGCACCTCAGAGCTCAGCTATACCCCGTTCTCCATCCCGGACCTGGAGACCACCGCCGATGTGGGGCAGTATTTTGCCGCCGGCCTGCCCGCCTACATGCAGGAGGTGGCGCTGGGCCTGCTGCCCATTGTGGCCTTTTTCACCCTGTTCCAGATTGTCTCCCTCCGGCTCAAGCGCAAGACGGTCATCAAGATCGTGGTGGGTATGCTCTATACATATGTGGGGCTGGTGCTGTTCCTCACCGGCGTGAACGTGGGCTTCCTGCCCGCCGGACATTACCTGGGGGCTCAGATCGCCGGGCTGCCCTATCGCTGGGTGCTGATCCCCATCGGCATGGTGGTGGGCTATTTCATCGTGGCGGCCGAGCCCGCCGTCCATGTCCTCAACCAGCAGGTGGAGGATCTGACGGGCGGCGCCATCCCGCAGAAGGCCATGGGGCTGGCGCTCTCCCTGGGTGTGGCTGTGGCCCTGGGCCTGGCCCTGACGCGGGTGCTGACCGGCATCTCCATTCTGTGGCTGCTGGTGCCGGGCTACGCCATCGCTTTGGGCCTCAGCTTCCAGGTGCCCAAGGTGTTCACCGCCATCGCCTTCGACTCCGGCGGCGTGGCTTCCGGGCCTATGACGGCCACCTTCCTGCTGCCCTTTACCATGGGAGCCTGTGAGGCGTTGGGAGGCAACGTGCTCACCGACGCCTTCGGCGTGGTGGCTATGGTGGCCATGACGCCGCTCATCGCCATTCAGGTCCTGGGCCTGGTCTACCAGTGGCGGATCGCCCACGGCCCCGAGGAGCTGGAGCTGGCCCTGGCGGAGGGCGCGGACGAGATCATAAGCTATACAGAGGAGGACGAGGCCGATGGGTGACGCTGTGATCAAGCTGATGGTGACCATTGTGGACCGGGGACGGAGCTCCAAGGCCGTGGACCTGTTTAAAGCCGCCGGCCTGCCCTTTCACTATGCCTGTCTGGGCCACGGCACAGCCAATTCCGACATTCTGGACTATCTGGGCCTGGGGGAAACGCAGAAGGACGTGCTCCTCACCGCCGTCCCAGAGCCTGCGGCCCACGGCCTGCTGGTCCGGGCGGCGGAAAAGCTCCAGTTGTCAAGCCCTGGAAAGGGGATCATCTTTACTATGCCGCTGTCCAGCGTTAGTGGCGTGGTGTCTAAAATTCTCAATCGCTCGGCGGCCCGGGAGGACTGGGGCAGGGAACAGGAGGGAACGTCTATGGCAGAAAAGGGGAAAAATGACCTGGTGGTGGTGGTGGTGAACCACGGCTGCACCGACCTGGTGATGGAGGCCGCCCAGGCGGCGGGAGCCAGAGGCGGCACCGTCCTGCACGCCCGCAGGCTGGGCTATGAGGAGGGGGAGCGGTCCGGAGAGGGGTCGGTCCGCCCGGAGAAGGAAATTGTAACCATCTTGGTACCGCGTTCCATCCGGCAGATGGTGATGGAGCGGGTGAGCAAGACCGCAGGAATCAACACGCAGGCGCGGGGCATCCTGTTTTCCCTGCCTGTAGATGAAATCGCGGGGCTGGCGCTGGCGGAGCCCCAGGCGGAGGTCTGAGGGGGCCTTTGCGGACTGAAAAACGCGGACGGCAGAGCCGTCCGCGTTTTTGCGCGTGGAATCAGAGGCTCTCCACGACCTGGACCTGCAAGGGCGGGGCGCCGTCCCAGCGGCCCAGCAGATAGAGAGAGTAGATGCTGTTGGCCTTGGCCTCTAGATAGAAGGAGGCCAGCGGACGCATGCCGCCGTAGTCGGGTGAATCGTCATACGAGGCTACGGCGGGCAGATCGCCCACCGTCTCGATATCCGTGGGGTAGGGTGTGGGCAGCCAGGCGGCCTGCAGGATGGAAAAGCCGTACTCCTGAGGACGGGCCTGGCGGAAGGCGGTGACTTCTTTATAGCCTACATCGGAAAAGACCAGACGGCCGTCATCCAGAAAGATGTCCAGGGCGGGGCTGCCATAACACAGATTGACGGCCCGGATGCAGGCGCGTCCAGCAGGGCGGTTGTCGCAGGGCAGGTCGGAGATGCGCAGCAGGTCGAGGCCAGAGGAGGTATGTACCACGGCCATGGTGATGAGTTCCCCGGCACGGAAGGGCAGCGTCTGCTGGAACAGGATGGTGCGAGGGGTGTAGGCGCTGGTCACGGTGACCAGGCGGAAGCCGTCGGAGATCCGTGTGTAGCCGGTCCTGCCGCCGTAAGCCAGGCCGCTGGTCATCAACAGGGGGCCTACCGTGATGCGGACCGGCTCCAAACCCGCCGCCGCATGGAAAAAGCGCACCGTGCAGTAGTGGGGGGACGGCGGGATGGAGGGGGCGCCGGCCGGGCACCCGGGCAATTCCGTTCGGCCGGTAACGGGGGGAAGCGGGGCCACGGAGAACGGCTCCCTCTCCGTGTCCGGAGGCTCAAGCTGGCTCTCTTCGGGGAAGAAGGGGAAGGCGGTGGACGGTTCCGGCCCGGGGCCCTGCGGCGGTTCTTCGGGGACCAGAGGGGGCAGGGGGGCTGCGGGCAGCGCCATCTCTGGTAGGACGTCCGGCGGATTGCGCCCGGCAGAGCGATTGCCCGGCGTGAAAGATTCATCCATAATGAACGTGCGCTCCTTTCAATGGGTCTACCTCACTCTATGCGGAAAAGGGAATTGGGTGATAAAAGGGGCGAATCCTCTGGAGAAAACGGGGGAACTGCCGGAGCAAGATGGGAAACGGGACCTCCATCCGGCGTATTGACGGTTGACGGGGCAAGAACGGGGCGATATACTATCTTTTGTTGAATATGCAACGATGATAGAGGAATGAAAGAGGGGCAGTATGAAAAAGACCTATTATCTGGGCCGGCACGCCTCCATCCTTTACCGGCAGGCCAACCGATTTTATGACCGGGAGCTGGCCCCGTACTGCATTGGCTGTGGGCAGCAGTTTTTCCTTTTGCGTATTTTTGAGCACCAGGGAATCAACGTACTGGACCTGGCGCGTTTGGGACAGTTTGACAAGGGGACGGCCACCCGGGCGGTGCAGAAGCTGGAGGAGGAGGGGTATATCCGCTCCGAGCCGGACCCGCAGGACCGGAGGATGCGGCGGCTCTATACTACGCCGACGGCGGAACCCATTGTGGAGAAAGTGTTTGCTGCCCGGGAGCGGTGGAATCGGATCCTGACCCGGGGCATGTGCCAGGAGGAGATCGAGCAGGCGGACAAGCTGCTCGCCCACATGGCGGAAAATGCTCTGAACTACATCCGACAGGAGGGATTGGACCGTGAGCCCTGAGCGTTCTGTCAGCGCGGAGGAGCGGGCGGCAGGCAATCCGCTGGGCTACCAGCCCATTGGACGGCTGCTGCTCAACTTCTCCATTCCGTCGGTCATTTCCATGCTGGTCAACTCCATCTACAACATCGTGGATCAGATTTTCATCGGCCAGGGAGTCGGGGAGCTGGGCAACGCCGCTACCACGGTGTCCTTTCCCATGGTGACGATCATGCTGGCCTTTGCCACCCTCATTGGCTCCGGCGGCAGCGCCTACGCCGCCCTTAAGCTGGGGGAGGGGAAGAACGAAGAGGCCGACCGCACGCTTAACAACGTCTTTGTCATGGCGCTGGGGGCCGGAGTGCTCCTGCTGGCGTCGGGGCTGCTCTTTTTGGAGCCGATGCTCCGGGTGTTCGGCGCGGGAGAGGCCGTGATGCCCTACGCCAAGGACTACGCCTCCATCCTTTTGCTGGGAGCCCCCTTCAATATGATGGGCATCGCCCTGTCCAACATGGCGCGGACCGACGGTAGTCCCAGATTGTCCATGTACGGCATACTGATCGGCGCCATCTTGAACACGGTGCTGGATCCCATCTACATTTTTGTGTTTCACTGGGGGGTCAAGGGCGCCGCCATCGCTACCATCACCTCCCAGATCATCTCTGCGGTGATCCTGCTGGCCTACTTTGCCACCCGCAGCCGGCACATGCGCTTCCGCCTGTCCGCCATGCGCCCGGAAGGGAGCATCTGGGGCCGGGTGGTGTCCTTGGGGATCTCCGCGGGCATTACCCAGGCGGTCTCTGTGATCATGCAGATTGTGATGAACAACTCCCTGCTGTATTACGGCAGCCGCAGTGAGGTAGGCGCGGTGACGGCGCAGGCGGCCATGGGGATCGTGATGAAGGTAGCCATGATTCTGCTGGCCTTCTGCATCGGCATCGGCGTGGGGGCGCAGCCCATTCTGGGATTCAACCGCGGCGCACGAAAGTTTCATCGGGTCAAAGGCGCTTACCTCCGGGCCGTTGCGGCGGCTACGGTGGCGGTAACGCTGGGTTGGCTGCTGTGCCAGACCATCCCCCATGTGATTCTGAGCCTCTTTGGGTCGGCCAGCCCGGCTTTTACGGACTTTGCCGTCCGCAGCATGCGCATTTATCTGTTCGGCATCTTCTGCGCGGGATTTCAGGTGGTGTCCACCAACTATTTTCAGGCTACCGGCCAGCCCCTGAAGGCGTCGCTGCTGTCCATGCTGCGGCAGCTTCTTCTGCTGATTCCGCTGCTGCTGATCCTGCCCCTTTTCTGGGGACTGGACGGCATCCTCTATGCAGGTCCCATTGCGGATCTTTCCTCCGGCGTGATCGTAGCCCTCTTTATCCTCCCGGAAATGCGAAAGCTGGACCGGCAGGTGCAGGAGGAGGACGCACGGGCCGCAGCTTCCGGGCGGTAGCCCCCTTGATACGGACAAAAAGCAAGCCACCGTACGCGGCGGCTTGCTTTTTGTCATTTCGGGACCGAAGGATTTTGACGTGCAAACAAGCGAAAAAGCAGTCGGACAGGGGAGAAGGCAAACGAGGGAAAGCGTTGCGCCGCAGCAGGTCGGGGCATTCGACAGAAGGTCGGAAAAAATAGGGGTTGCAATTTTCTGAAAAATGGGTTACAATCTGGTTACAAAAAGTGAAGAACAAAAACAAACAAAAGGAGGAAGCACGTGACATGAAGTGGCGCACAGGATGTCTCATGCTTTGCCTGATGGTGGTGCTCCCCCTGGGAAGCAAGGCGCTGGCGGCGGAGGCCGCTACCGACGAAAAAGTGACGAATCTCTCCACACAGGTTGTCTTGGATGACGCCCAGGCGGCGGAAATCGGCAGGGAACACGCAGCTTCTCTGCCCAGCGGCCCCCTGTATTTGGTGGACGGCGAGCTGGTAGGCGACGAGAACCTGACCGTCTATCATGAGACCACCTATGTCTCTCTTCCAGAGTTCGTTCTGGCTCTGCAGCCGGACGCCTCGGTGTGCTGGGACGGCAGCCAGGTGGTAGTCCAGGCCAGCGGCCTGACCATGACGGCCAAGCCGGGCAACTGCTATATTGAGGCCAATGGCCGCGCACTGCATGTACCTGACGGCGTACTTTCCTTGAACAGCAGTACGCTGGTGCCGATTCGGACGGCGGCGCAGGCCATGGGGGCCTCGGTGGACTGGGACCAGGAGAACAGCATGATCTCGGTCCACAGCGGCACGGGCGCGATCACGCCGGCCGAAAACTATTACGACAGCGACGACCTCTACTGGCTGTCTCACATCATCAACGCCGAAAGCGGCGGGGAGCCTCTGGAGGGGAAGCTGGCCGTGGGGACGGTGATCCTGAATCGGGTGTCCAGTCCCAGATTCCAGAATACCATCTATGGCGTGGTGTTTGCTCCGAACCAGTTTACGCCGGCCAGTACCGGGGCTATCTACCGGGAGCCGAACGCGGAAAGCGTCCTGGCCGCGAAGCTCTGCCTGGAGGGAGTCCGGGTGGGAGGCGAGAGCCTTTATTTTGTGAATCCGACCCGTGCGCCCAACAGTTGGGCGGCCCGGAACCGGCCTTATGTCACCACCATCGGCCACCACAGTTTCTATGCCTGAAAGAAAACCGGAGCCATTTCGGCTCCGGTTTTTTCTCCAGAATGATTGACAAACCGTGGCAATTATGGTATAGTAAATCTCGCGTTTGGCGCGCGGGCGGTACTCGGTCTGTGGAGAGATGTCCGAGTGGTTTAAGGAGCCGGTCTTGAAAACCGGTGACTCGAAAGAGCCGTGGGTTCGAATCCCACTCTCTCCGCCATTTATTTTCCATATTGATATGTGTCGATTGGCTTGGAGAAGTACCCAAGTGGCCGAAGGGGCTCCCCTGCTAAGGGAGTAGTGTGGGAAACCGCAGCGAGGGTTCAAATCCCTCCTTCTCCGCCATAAGGTAAGACCCTTGCAATTACTGAAAACTCAGTGGTTGCAAGGGTTGCCTTTTGCTTAAGATGATTTAAGAAGTAACGCGCTTCTTTCACAGCGCTTACGACACAGAATCTACACAGAATTTCGGTTAGTTTTGGCGCAGCTTTTCATTGATGAGCTGCGCCGTTTTTTTGCGATGCGTATCTCGAACATGAGTGTAAATATCCTGGGTCATCGCCGCCGTAGAATGGCCTAAAAAGTCCTGCGCGTCCTTTATTTACATCCACGTCGCATTCAAAGAGCATGGTTGCAGAGCTGTGCTGGAGCTCGTGCGCGGTCGTAGATATTCCAGTTTGCTCTGCGTATTCATTCCATAGCCTCTGGTATTGCATCTCGGTCAAGTGCATTTTCCCGTTGTCCTCTGAGAAGATGTAGATGGAATCCACCTTCGCCGCCAGCAGCTTCGGGGCAAGCGGATCAAGAATCGTGACCACCCGAACGCCGGTTTCCAGGTATGGCGGCAGGGGCTCCGGAGACAAGACCGAGGAGACTGGAGGCAGCATCTACGAGCAGCTTTACGCCAGCGGAGTGCGCAGCATGGGAGACGCATATTTCGTGGGGGGCTCTGCGGCGGCCAACCAGGCCAAAAACGTACTGGAACGGGGCGGAAGCAACGCCCAGGCGCTGTGGAGCGGACTTGCCGCCGGAGCGGCGGAGACCTTTTTTGAGAAGTTCTCTGTCGATCAGTTGCTGAAGCCGAAAACCATAAACAACTGGAAGAACCTGCTGACCGAGACCGCCAAACAGGCCGGCGTAGAGGCCAGCGAGGAGATGTTCACAGAGGTGGCCAACATTCTCTCCGATGCGGCCATCATGGGGGACAGCTCGGACTTCTCCACCGCTGTGGCCGGATACATGGCCCAGGGCATGAGCGAAGAGAAGGCCAAACAGATGGCTTTTCTAGACTGCATCAGCCGTGTGGTCTGGGCGGGTGCAGGCGGGGCTCTGTCCGGCGGTTTGATGGGCGGGACAGTTGGAGCTTGGAACTACGCGGGCGGCCAACTGGGGGGCCGGATCACGGCCAATACACAAGAGACCCTGGCGGCCCAGGACGGGGCGAACGTGCAGAGCGGGACTGTGGATACCCCTGCACCCCAGCAGGCACAAAAAACCGCCTCCACGGGGGAGACGGGGTATAATCGTATTGAGGCCGACTCCATTCGGCACGAGGGGAAGACTTTCCGCAATCTGGTAGCCGGGATCGATTCGTCTGTGTCAGCCTTCTTTGAGAAGTGGAGGAACGGCAGAAAAGGACGCCCCGATGAAAAATTGGAAAAGCTGTATCTGGGGAGGATGAGCGAGGGGACCAGAGCGGCAGTGAGTGATATTCTTGGGTACGAAGTTTCGGAACGTGATTTTATCGTAACGAACGACGGTGTAAAACACATCCTTGATACGCACGGGGACCCAGAAGCGGAGGTCAGAAAAGGAAATCTGCCCCTTACGTCGGATATCATTGATGCGCTTCCGTCTGTAGTGAAGAACCCGGATAATATTCGGCCCGGGCATGCCGAAAAGAGTTCGCCATATCGTCAGGGGGTCATCTTTGAAAAGATGCTTCCGGACGGGACTGTGGTGTACATTCAATTTGACAATTCCAAGCGGGGAACGTTTGAAGGCCGCACGCTGTACGTAAAAGAAAAAGAAAGCTCTCCCTCCGGGGTGGATGCCTCCATGGAGACCCCAACCTCTACGTCCAAGACGACGGAGCCTGAGCTTTCTTCTGCCCCCATTATAGCAGATTCCTCCGCCGGTGGCAATACCCAGTCTGCCCAGGCCGGCCCGGAATCATCCGTGGGGGCGGCGACGGCGGGGGTTACCGGGGACGAGGTGGGGGAGAGCGGCTTTCACGCGCCCTCCGCCTTCCGAGACGCGGACCTGACGAGCGCGTTTGGGGAGAATGGAGCTAAGGCATACCGCCTCGGATGGCGGGGCGACATGGACGAGGCGGACTATTACCGGGCCTTCACCCACGCCTACAACGCGGGGGCAGCGGGGCGGAGCCTGGACAGCCTGAAGGACCGGACCCTGACCGACGCGCAGCGCGGGGCTGCCTTCGAGTCCGGACGGAGCGACGCCGACGCGGCGGCCCGAAAGGCCGGCTTCACCACCGTATATGGGAAGGACAGCGGTCTGGTATGGGACGACTACACCAGGTCCATGGACCAGAAGGTGGCCGGGCAGGTAAACGAGGTGGCCAAGCGCTTGGGCGTCAAGGTGCAATTTGCCGACCGGGTGGCGGGCGGCGCGGCCAACGCCAAGATCGAGAACGGCGTCATCACCATCGCCAGGGACGCGAAGAATCCGGTCCGGGCGGTTTTCGGCCACGAGATTACCCACCGCATCCAGGAGCTGGCCCCGGAGGAGTACCGGGCCTTCCGTGAGGCGGCCATGGCCCATTATGAGAATGCCGAGGATGGCATGGTGGACGCGCTGGTGTGGGATCAGCAGAGCCGGTACACAAAGGTCGACCAGGACCTGTCCAACTTGGATGCTATGGACGAGATCGCCGCCGACTATGCCGGGAGCCTCATGGAGGACGGGGCGCTGCTGGACCGTTTCATCCAGGCTAACCAGGGCAAGCGGACCCTGCTGTGGAAGCTGCGGGACGTGTTCCGCAGCCTGGCCGACCGGCTGACCGGCAAATACAAGGACCAGGCCAGGCAGGCCGAGCGGCGGCTGGAGCAGGCCCTGAAGGCGGCGGCCAGGCAGGCGGCCAGCTTGCAAGGCAAGGCCCACGGTGCTACAATGAGCGAAACGAAGCTCTCTTTGAAGAACATGAATGAAGACGAGACTGCCGCGCTTTTACAGTACAAGAGTAGCGATAGCTACAAGGTCAACGCCAAGCTGCGGGACGGCCAGCGCCTTACCGAGGCGGAGCAGAAGATGGTGGACGATCTGGACCGCGCCCTGGAGAAGCTGCCTGTACATGAAGGGACAGTCTATCGTCGGTTGTCCTTTGACATGGAGGGGCAAGAGGCGCTGGACGCGTTTCTGGCGGAACACGCAGAGGGCGATATTGTGCCGTATGAAGCGTATACATCCGGTTCCACAACACAGGACGGCTACCCCGTGCAGGGCGAGTTGACCGTTACGCAAATCATCTCCAGCCAAACCGGGAGAGATATGGCCGGTATCGGGAACAATTTCGAGAGCGAGGTTGTGTTCAGCCGCAACACCCGTTTCTATGTTGAAAAGGTAGAAGTGGATGTGAATGGAAAAACAGTAATTTATATGGAGGAGGTTGTAAAACATGGCATTGGACAACTTTATTCCGAAGAACGCGTGCAAACAGTGCAACAAATGCAAGCATCTGCGGGCAAAGACAGCAAGCTGCAAAAAGTATCCGGAGTGGATTCCGGACGAGGTGCTGACCGGAGAGGATTGCCCGGAGTTCGAGGAGAAGGAAACGAAGAAGTAAAATTCTCCCTTAAGGGCTCCGACCAACTCACCCGCGAGATCGACCGCCTGATGAAGCAGGCGCAGGACGGGACCAGGAGTGAAGCGGAGGTGCGGCGGGAAATCCGTGGGTTGGTGGACGAGGTATATCAGGGGATGGTGGAGCAGTACGGCTCGATCAAGCCGGGCGAGAAGCCGGCCCGGGAGGTCCGGGTCCCCCGCCGGACAGCGGACGACCGGAAGGTCTCGCAGACGGTGCGGACCATCCTGGAGGCCAAGGCGACGCCGGATACCGCCGTTCCAAACATAGAGGAACTGACGGCCACAGGGGCGTTCTCCTACGAGACCTACACGGATAAGGCCGCCATCGCGGACGCTGAGAGTACAATTCGGGACAAGGGCTACGCCACTGCCCTGGCGGAGTGGTCTGAGTCCGTGGGAAAGGGCGAGGTATCCAAGGCAAATACGGCCACCGGCTGGGCTCTGTACAATGCGGCGGCCAACGCCGGAGACCTCAAATCCGCCATGACTGTGCTCACGAAAATGGTGGGCCATCAGCGAAACGCCGCCCAGGCGGTACAGGCCACTCGTATCCTCAAGAGCATGTCCCCGGAGGGGCAGCTCTACGGGGTGCAGCGGAGCGTGGGAAACCTTCAGGAAGAACTGAAGAAAAAGTACGGAAAGAATGCACCAGACCTGAAGATCGACCCGAACCTTGCGGAGAACCTGCTCAAGGCCGAGAACCAGGAGGCGCGGGATGAGGCGGCCAAAGAGCTGTTCCGTGACATCGGCCGCCAGATGCCCTCCCGGTTTATGGACAAGTGGAATGCCTGGCGGTACCTGGCCATGCTGGGCAACTCGAGGACCCACGTTCGGAACTTCGTGGGCAACGCCTTCTTCGCCCCGGTGGTAGCGGCCAAGAGCCTGACCGCCACCAGCATTGAGGCGGCTGTCAGCCGGGTCTCCCACGGTAAGCTGGAACGGACCAAGGGGGCCGTGGGCCTGGGCAAGGCGGACCGGGCGCTGCTGTCAAGCGCGTGGGCGGATTATGCCAACGTGCAGGACTCCGCTCTGGGCGGCGGCAAGTACAGCGACTTCGCCAACGCCAACCAGTACATCGAGGAGGGGCGGCGCATCTTCAAAAATAAAGCGCTGGAGACATTCCGAAAGGGCAACACCAAAGCTCTGGACGCCGAGGACGTCTGGTTCTCACGCCCCCACTACGCCTACGCGCTGGCCCAATACTGCAAGGCCAACCACATCACGGCAGAACAGATCGCCGCCGGGAAAGGGATGGACAAGGCCCGGGCCTACGCCATTAAAGAGGCGCAGAAGGCCACCTACCGGGACACCAACGCCCTGTCGCAGGCAATCAGCGACCTGGGCCGTTACCGTGGGAAGGGGCCTGTGGGAAAGGGCATCAGCACCGTCATGGAGGGCGTGCTTCCCTTCCGCAAGACCCCGGCCAACATTCTGGCCCGGGGACTGGAGTACAGCCCGGCTGGGCTGCTGAAAGGGCTGACCTATGACCTGTACCAGGTGCGTGAGGGTAACCTGAGCGGAGCCGAGGCCATCGACCACATCTCTGCCGGGATGACCGGCACGGGGCTTCTGGCCTTTGGGGCATACTGCGCGGCCCAATGCCTGGTGCGGGGCGCCGGAGGGGACGACAAGGACCGGAAGGCGTTCGCGGAATTGCAGGGGCATCAGAATTATGCGCTGGAGCTGCCGGACGGCACGAGCATCACCCTGGACTGGCTGGCCCCGGAGGTCCTGCCCTTCTTCATCGGTGTAAACCTATGGGAGATGACGCAGGGGGAGAAGGAGCCCCTGACCCTGTCCGCAATCCTAAGAGCCTCCGCAAACGTGACGGAGCCCCTGCTGGAGATGTCCTGCCTCCAGAGCCTGAACGACGTGTTCGACGCGGTGGGATACGCCTCGTCGGGGGACCTGAACGGGCTCACCGCCGCCCTGGTCACAGCCGCCACCAGCTATTTGACCCAGGGCGTGCCGACCGTCCTCGGGCAATTCGAGCGGACCGGGCAGGAGGAACGGATGACCACCTACACGGAAAAGAACGCCTTCCTGACGCCGGACGCCCAGTACACCCTGGGCCGGATCAGCGGGCGGATTCCGGGATGGGATTATAACCAGATCCCACACATCGACGCCTGGGGGCGCACGGAGAACACCGGCGGAGCGGGGAAGCGGGCTTTCGACAACTTTGCGAATCCCGCCTATACCTCAGAAGTGAAGAGCAGCCCCATGGAGGACGAGCTGCTGCGGCTCTATGAGACCACGGGGGAGAAGGGCGTATTCCCCGCACGCGCCGGGAAATACTTCACCGTGAACGGAGAGCGCAAGGACCTGACGGCGGAGGAGTATGTGACCTACGCCACAAAGAGGGGGCAGCTCTCTCACACCTTGGTCACGGAGCTGACGGGCAGCAAGTCCTACCAGAGCATGACGGACGAGCAATTGGTATATTTAATCGTAAATGCAAGGCAGAAATGATTCGGCTGACCTGCCGTAGAGCGGAACCAGTAAAGCGCCTCTGCCGCTGCGAAGGCTACCAGTGGGAGAAAATTAAGGCAACACCGCGCAATGACATGAAAAAACCGCACCATCTGCCAATATCGGCA
>ERZ781272.273-NODE-273-length-52472-cov-6.884179_pt1 | contig 52472 bp, 72 predicted proteins | sample MGYA00375850_ERZ781272 | MGnify/ENA primary metagenome ERZ781272 (study PRJEB29790, sample SAMN06051246) | human gut metagenome | host: Homo sapiens | place: USA: Cincinnati, Ohio | collected 2013-06-21 | study: EMG produced TPA metagenomics assembly of the Gut...
AAACAGAATATCTTTTCTTGCTCATCTAAGTCTGAGAATATATCTTCTCCCTCATCAGCCTCTATTGGATCAGCCTTCATTTTAATAAGCTCCTGCTCATATAAAGCTCTAACCCTTGTGGCTTCTGGTTTATTTAGATTATATGTTTCCATGATCCATTTTACTGTGATCTTGGTAGGTTTTTTCTTTCTTTTCATTATTTTTGCCACAATATTATCAGCGTTAATTGGTCTCACCTCCTTTAAATGTAGAATATCATCATATTTGGGGAATTAATTTCCTCGCAATTAGGAGAAAATAAAAGGATATGCCCAGCCTCAACCCTGCAATATATCAAGATTGCTACTGTACATATCCACTATTTTACAAGAACATTATATCATTAGCACCTAATATATGTCAATAGAATAGGGAAAAGTTAATTTTCTGGTAAAAATCTATTGTATTTTATCTGGAATTAGCTTATAATATATTTGTAAACAATAAAAAAGAAGGAGTGGTTTTAATGAATAATACCCAGATTGCTTTACAGGAAGTATTGGATAAGTTCACAAATGAAGAAGTTAGATATGAGGCTAAGAAAGGATTGAATAGAATTAGGATGGTTAATGCTGTTAGTGAATATATGTTAAGTAATAGTGAAAACAGAGAACCATATAAAAAGTTGACCCAAGAGATGGTTTCTGATATGGTGAAGGCTCAGTTAATACATTATATTGATATAGCCTTAGAGGCTGACCAAGAAAGAATGGCTTATAAGCTATATGAATATGATTGTATATCAATTATTGAATCTTAAGAGGAAGGGGGAGAAATTCCCTCTTTTTTTTAGTTTTCTATTGAGATACCCCAGTATATCTGGTATAATATACTTGTAAACAATAATTAAATAAAGGAGATGGTCCTAATGACTATGAAAGAACAATTTACAGAAATGGTTGAGGCCTATTACAAAGCAGGAGTGGTAAAGGTAATACCAAACAATATTACATTGGGGAATCTTAAAACTGTATTACAGGAATATTTAACAACTAATGACTATAACAAACAAGAGGTAATAAATCACATGGTAGGCTTAATGAATAAGTCACAAGTAATAGAATTAATAGATAAGGCTATGTGGGATGATTTCTCAGGTATATCAACTATATTAGAAGCTAATGAATTAGTAACTTGTGAATAATGATAGGAAGGAGAAGAAATTCTCCTTTTTTTCTGTTTTTTCTATCTACATTTCCAGGATTATCTGGTATAATTAAATCATCAAATAAAACAAATAAGAAGGAGAAGATGTAAAATGATTAGAAGAGGTTCAAAGGTAACATATGAGAAAGAGATAATGTTTAAAGGTACTGAAAAGGTAACAGCTAAGGTTGTTATGATCCATCCTATCACTAAAATGGTATTACTAGATAATGGGGATGAGATGAAATTAGTAAGAGATCAATTATATCTAATGAAATAATATTACATAAAAAAGGACCTATATGGTCCTTCTTTTTTAGTCTTCAAAGTATTTATCAAAATTATCACATGAGGTCTTATTCCTTTCTGATCTATGCACCATATAGAATAAGATAATTGGTACTAATATTGATATGGCTAATCCCTTCATAATTTAATACACCTCCATATTTATTTAATCATCAGTATAGGAGTCAGTCTTCCTTCTTGTTATCCCATCATTAGGCTGGTGCTTAGGAAGTTTACCATGTTCCTGCTCCCATTCTTGAACTGCTTTTGTATATTCCTGCCTTTCCTTAGTAGTCCATTTAGTATCTCTATCCCTGTTATCCTTCATTAATTGCTTAATGGCTCTATTACTGCAGCTGTCATTACTATTACCTCCACCAGATCCTCTGTGCTTATCCTCCTCATAGCATTTAGTTAACATCTTTTCATATTCTCTCTGTACATCAGATCTCTGCATTTCTAGTCTGCCTAATGCTTTCCTACTTATACCCTTCTTTTTTGAGTATGTGATGGAATCATCTAACTCCTTCATAACTTTATGGTAATCTTCTGTTCTAAATGAGCAATAACCTGCATCCAATAAAGGTTCCTCTGCTTCTGATACAGTTATACATCCTGCAGCAGTATTTCTGGCACAATCTTTACATATCTCAGACTCAAATCTAAAGCTCATTCTTAACCCTCCTTAGTTCCTTTTCAAGTGCTAACACAGAATAAACATTATCCTTCTTAGTGTTGTATGCAATCATATCCTCTAGTTCTTTAATAATTACTTTAATATCAGTAACCTTGGACCCACATCCTAGAAAGAAGTTCATGTAAGCACTACACCTACCATTCTTAATTCTTCTACATCCTCTACATTGAGTTTGTATCTCTATGGATTGTTTCTTAAGAGCGGGTAACTCTTTATTGCTTATCCCTCTTTTTCTACCCATTTAATTATTACCCTCCTTCTCTAGTCTTTTCTCTAGTGCTTCTCTTATCTTATTTATACCATCATTTCTAAGCTGTAGCTCATATATAAGATCATCTGTACTAGTAATCTTTAACATATTTAATCTAACATTCTCCACATTATCAGACAGTACTTTAAATGCAGTTATTAACTCCTCCTTTTGATCTTTTGGTAGGTTCTTCCACCATTCTTCTAATTTAGGATCTATTACCCTCATAGCACTAACCTCTCTTTCTAGCTAAGACTATAAATTGATTTACTAGGCTTTCATCATTTGATATTATAGTAAATCTACCTTTATTGGACTCAATACCTTTATTAGTTACTTCTATTTTTATATCAGAATCCTCTTTTGACTTAGACCTACAGTCACATTTAGGAGTAGGTTCAAATATTGAAGAGGGTTCCTCAATCCCCCAAGGTATAGTCATATAATCTCTGATCTTATCATTTACATTAATAGGCTTGATCTCATATACATTACAATGTTTAGCCAATAAATTAAGAGCTCTTATTGCCTCTGCTTCCTTATCGTACATATTTAAGAAGTATACTGCTGTGATTCCTGCATTAATAATATGCTTAGCACAATTCAAACAAGGGGACCAAGTAACATATAAAGAAGTATCTTGAGTACTTAGACCTTCTTTAGCTGCAAATAGAATAGCGTTCATCTCTGCATGGACAGTTAAGTCACAACCTTGGCAGCCTTCTTTGCATATAGTATCATCTGATCCACTAGGTAAACCATTATACCCTGTACTTATTACTCTGTCTCCTTTAACTAATATAGCTCCTACTTTCTTTCTAGCACATTTACTATTCTCCCCTATAATTCTAACCATACCTACAAAAGTCTTTAATTTCATCATTTTAATCTTCCTCCACATCATAATTATAATTTGTCTTGAGATCTTCAGCTATTTCAGCCATCTTTTTCTTTACTTGAGTATATTCCTTGCCATCTGACTTCATTATCATAAATTCATAAGCTACTCTTTCTAGTCTGTGGTATTCATTAATCCTCCTCTTCTTCATTTTGTTTCCCATATTTATTCCTTGAGACCTCCTTTATACAACTACATACTTCTGATATAGCTACGCAGCTGAATAACATTCCTGCTACGGCTAATATAACTACTGGCCATGTAATCAATATTTCTACCTCCTTAAAAATAAATTGATATATTGACATAATTATATAACAACCTTAGACTCTATCTAATAGAATATAGGAAAAAAAGACCTATTGACTAGGTCTCCAATTAGTATTATAATTAATAGCTTAGTAATTCTGAGATAAATAAGTCTAACTTCTTCTTTGATTCCTCAAAGTATAATAAATGTTTCTCTAGCTCAGCCTTTTGTATTCTTTTTCTTAAGTGTTGCTTAATTTGTATATGGCTACAGTTTTTATGTTTACTCTTTAGCCTTTCTAGAGTACTAAGAAGGGAATATTTCTCTATCCTATCACAATCTATCAATATCTTTTGAGTTGTTGTATACCCATTATACCTCTCTTTCTTATTTGAGTGGGCTCTTATAGTACCATATACCCTATCATTAAAGAATTTATCATGGTTTTTGGCCTCAGTTGAGATTAGGTACATTAGGGCAGCAGTGTCAGCATGATCTGCCTTACAGAACTTAGTTATATCATGGAATAAAGCAGATATTAATACTACCTCCATATCTTCCTGATCTAACTGCAATTTATTTCCTAGATCCTTACATAATTTGTATACCCCTTTAGTATGATTCACCCTTATATTCAAGTCTGCTTCTTTAGGGGCTCTCTTTTCTAATATTGTTGCCACATTACTAAATATTTCTAAGTGTTTATCTGTCACTTATCATCACTCCTCTATCCAAATTTAATATACAGTATTATAAGACAAGCCAGAGACACTATCAATAAGATCAAACTATATATTAATAATGCTACAAGCATATAAGCCTACCACCCCTCTGAATTGTAATATGTGTATGTTTTCTTATGTTATAGTGTGGGAGGACCTTAGCGGTCCTGATAGGCCTATCACAATTAAAATATTTGCTGTCTTTATTAGATATATTATTTTTATATTCCTCAATTATCTTCTTCATGCTTTCTAGCAGATCATCTATGGCTGGTGCTAATTGTTTAGCTAAGAGATTTAGTTGTTCCTGTACACTTTTAAAGGATTGTAAGAATATAGCTGCGGATTCTTTTATAGCTTTATCTATTGCTTCTCCATACCCTGTTACTATTACCATTTTAATTCCACCTTTCTTATTCCTTTTGCAAGATCTCTTTTTTTAACATAGGATCTTCTTACTGTAATAAGTAGCCCATTTATCTCTATAGGCCTGTTGGCCCTGTAGTATTTTGCTACTGTTCCTTTTGATAGTCCTATTAGATCCGCTGCCTCCTGTAATACTCTACAAGGTTTATTGACTAATATCCTACCCCCTTGGTAGAAGGTTACTATATATCCATGATCTTTCTCTTTCTCTTTATAACTTGCACACATTTTTATATAATTCTGCCCTACTGCTGAGAATCTATCTAACTCACCTAAGACGATCCTGTATTGGTCATCTTGTCTATTCTTATATCTGTACATCTTATTCTTAAATGTATGTTTAGCAGCATAATGGCAGCTGTTCTTCCCTGTTGTTATATTAATTACTACATATACTATAATAATATCTGATTTAGGTTCTCTCATCTCTTACGCACCTCAATAAGTAAGCCCACATTATGATTCTTCCTTAATTCCTGTATCTTCTTTACTTTACTGATCTGCATAGGTATGGGCTCAGGCTTATTATAATAATCTTTTAACTTCTTTATGTTAATTCCTGACTTATGAGATAGCATCTTTGTAGTGTTGGCCTCAAGCTCTCTTAATACTAACCCTGTGTCTATATCTATTATTAGCATAGTATAATGATTCTTATGGGTATTAGTCCTCTTCTTGCTTTGCTTCTTATTTACCTCTAAGTACATAAGAGTATTCTCAGGATAAGCCCTTCTCTTACTATTATATAAAGTATACTTATTTGAACTAATCAACTCCTGTATTAATAATTGACCTAAATTACATTTATCTTCCAATTCTATCTTATCTTTTGCAGATATTACACACTCATCTCCCTCAGGGTAAACAATATGTAATCTGTACTCTCTGTGGAATCTTCCTCTATATTTCTTTGGTAGATTTTTTGATAATTCTAGGATCTTCTTCCTTATCTCTGGATTAGCTCCCTCTTTTAACTCTTCTTTAGGTAGTTCTTCAATTCCTAGAAATAAAGGATCTAAGTCATAAGCTCTTATATAATTCACAGGTAAAGGATCGGATAGGCTTAATGTATTTTTTAAATCAATCTTAATTAGATTATTTGAATTTAAAGAATAGGTTATATTGGAGCTTAAATAATGAATAGTAGCTAAATCATCAACTTCCACATAAGGAAATAACTTTAAGATATTTATATTTTTTTTCATTGGATAGAAAATACATTTCTTTAATTCCTTTTCCTGGTTATACATAAGTAATTGTATTGGTCTAACCACAGGCATCTTTCTCATCTCCTTTAAAAAAATATTTCATTGAATTATATCATAATCTTTACTCGGATGTAAAATTGATTTATCACTCATAATATATAAAGGTGACTTGTGTAGCCTGCATGGAATAAAGTAGCGATACTGCCTCTTATTATATATTACGTATTATTATTGCATAATAATACTAATATATAAAAGGCATATCCTAACGGCTGTCTGACTTGTCAAGCACCCCTTGTGAATGATGAAGGCATGAGCCCTCCAGACTCGTCTCTGGGCAGGCCTCGCGAAACAAATGTGCCACTCGCGACGATACTTTTTCCTGGAACCGAGTGACTCTTGGACTACTCTCTTATCTTTTCTTATTTTTTCTTATTTTCTCTTATTTTTTCTTACTTTTACTCTCTTTCTCTTATTCTTACCTCTTTCTCTTGGTCCGAGTCTCTTTCATCCGAGTAGTCTTTTCATTATAAAAAAAGTGAGTAGGGCGCGCGCTAGACAGATAATTTTTTAATTTCTCTGAGTTTTCTGTTTACTTTCTCCAAGTACTCTCTTATAATCATATTGTAAACAAAATTACATATAGAAGGAGAAGATGTATATGGGATTAGATCAATTGGAAGAACTAATAATGCAGTGTAGTAAAGAAGGAAGGTTATTCAGAGAACTTAATGGTAATGACTTTAGGTATGGTTTTAAATTAGGTAAGATTATTATTTATTACTGCAATAAGGGCTTATTTCTTGAAAGTACCAAGTGGGAGATAGATGATTTCTATGCAGCTCCATTGATACATCATCATATCACTAATAAGGCAATAGTTAAATTATTTGCAGATCAGTTCAATATAAGGGATGAACAAAGAAGAGAAGAAGTAAAGTTTAAGGTAAATGCTTTGATTAATGAAATTACTTACGAATTAGGCCTAACAGGGGAAGGGTTAGAAGATGAATACAGAGAACAGATCCTAACAGGAGAATATCATACATTAGTTGATTATTTAAAGATAATGGGAAGACCTGATTTTGCTGATAAGATAGTTAATATAAATAATGAGTATAGAGGTTTTGGAGGTAGAAGATAATGGAAATATTAGTTAATGAGAAGTCATTATGTTTTGGGAATGATATAAACATAACAGTTGAGAATGGAGGAAGACCCCTCTCAGCAGAAGATATATGTGAGTTAGCTATATATGCACTCAAATGGGTGGAGAAGAAGTACTGTGGTTACATTAAGAACTATACATTATGTGATTTAGTTAGATTTGTTGATTTTAGTAGGTGCTCAGAAGTAGGGGATAACTTAAAGAATATAGAATGGGTAATGAATCACATGGAGGAGATCCTGTTGACCAATGCTCCATCATATACACTTAGACTTTGGTCTAAATGGTAAAAAACATATTGAGGAGGAAACTCCTCTTTTTTTGAGGAAAACTATTGAGTTATCTGGAGTTATCTCTTATAATTATATTGTAATCAAAATTAAAGGAGAGATGTAGAATGAAATTTGAACAAGACCTATTAATCAGCAAGGTGGGGGAGATCAAGGAAGTAGCGTATGAGAAATATGGACCATATACAAGGTTAGGGCCTAACAAGACTTTATTCTATGTACTAAGCTGGGAAGATGTGATGGAGATATTTGTTGATGATATGAACCCTAACCAATTTGATACCTATTTTTACCAAGAAGGAGAAGATGAAGAAAGAGCCCCTGTATACAAGATGATAGATGAGAAGGCAGGAAAAAACATAATAAAGCTAGAAAGAATAAGGTAAATAAATAAGGCCTCCAATAAGGAGGTCATTTTTTTTGCGTTTAACTATTGAGATATATCCCTAATTCTGGTATAATAATATTGTAATCAAAATTAATAAAAAGGAGAAGATGCAAAATGAAAAAAACAATTTTAAAAACTTTAATGGGGGCTGCACTTATTACTACATTAATGCAAGGAGGTGCAAAAGCTGTAGTATTAAAAACTACTAACCCTGATCCACAGAAGGTGGAGGTAATACTAATTGCTAAAGGAGAAGATGTGATCTCACCTTATGATGGAATAACAGTAAAGCTACAGGATAATGATTTCTACTTTGAATTATCAGACGGCTCTTGGGGGATCCACAGGGAAGAGAAAAACTTATATGAGTTCCAACCTGTAGAACTAGGAGATTGGTCCTATACTGTTAAGGATGAGAAGGAACTAATGAATATTACTCAAACTTACATTGATAATAAAAACTACAAATAATCAGAAGGAGGCCTCGGATGAGGCTTCTTTTTTGCGTTTGTACATATATAATATATAATGTTTAATACCCACTCCAATTTAGGCCTAGGTTTGTCCTATAAGGGCTCTCTAATATATTTAATGAGTATTTTCTCATATAACCAATCTAAGGTCCTTAGCGATCCTCTGAGGCTGTCCTAGTCAATAAATATTTACTAATATATAAGTTTACCTTATAATAATAGAGAAGGAGGAGGTAGAATGAAAAACCTACATTTATTAATTCATAATTTATCCGAGAATCAACTAACTAAGCTACAGCCAAAGAGATCAGTGATAAAAGAGAGTATAGTGTTTGTAGCTAAATGGTCATTGATAACTACAGTACTATTTTTCTCATCATTGAGTACAGCTATATACTTATATTACAGGTAAAGGAAGGAAGTTTAAAAATGATAGTAATAAAACCTAGTGCAGAAATAATACCAACTAATAAAGATCCTATGAAGCATATAGAACAAATAGGAAGAGTATGCTATAAGAGTGAGGATAGAATAACAGATGATTCTGCTCCTAAATTTGTAAAGATGATTAATGAGAGAGGCCATTGGGCTATGCTAGAAAATTACATCTTTATCATGTCAATTCCAAAAATGGCCTATAGAATATTATCTGAGGAGAATCCTAAATATATAAATATGACAGAAGGAGCTCATGGTTATGTAGTTAGCTTTAGTGCAAGATCCTTGTTAGACTTAAGAAATGAAACTGAATCAAATATAATAATCGATGTAATAAATACATTAATAAATAATATAGTTATTGAGTATGATTGCAGGGAATTATTTAGTAATGTATTTAGGGATAAAGAGGTATGGGGCTATGAAGGGAATTATCAGATAATAACTATGGAAGAAGCAATGATCTATTTTACTGCTACTGAAAAGCTAGCTCACTGCTGGGTAAGCACTAAATGGATATGTGATAGAGGGGTAAGTCATGAACTAGTAAGGCATGAAGGGCAAATGAGCTTTGCTCAAGAATCCACAAGGTATTGTAATTATACAAATAATAAATTCTGTGGGGAAGTTACATTTATCCAACCATTCTTCTGGGAGCCTGAATCAGCAGAGGATTATAAGTGGAGAAATTGTATGGCAGTATGTGAATCTATATACAAGGACTTAGTTGCTATGGGGGCTCAGCCACAAGAAGCAAGATCAGTACTACCCAATAGTTTAAAGACTGAGGTATGTATAACTGGTAGATTTAAAGAGTGGCTCCATTTCTTTGAACTAAGAACAGATAAACCAGCTCATCCACAGATGAGGGAAGTGGCTACACCATTATTAAGAGAGTTCAAAAATAGATGGCCTGATATATTCTCAGAGATTGAGGGGGTAGATTAAATTTGCTTTATAAAAAATATAGTGACTTTAATGCTGCATTCTTTGGCCTGAATCAAGTACTTTTTGAGGATGATGAGTATGGACAGGTACAGCCTGCTAAATATATGATTGAAGACGTAAGAGTTGATGTAAAGTCTACCAAGTGTGATAAGATAGATATAGGTAGATTAGGTTATAAAAAAGGTAAATGGAGGCACCTACTACACCACTATTATAATGAGGAAAGATTCCAGGAACTATATAAGATCATGGCTGCAAATAGGAAAGATACAATTACTTATGTAGCTGATAATAGTCTAGGTGGAGGCTGTATTCAATCTATAACATTTAGCAGAGCTAATCCAAAAGATCCTTGGTCAAAGGTATTTATTCATTGGAAAGTATGTCAGATTGAAACTAAATGGGCGGTAGATTTATTGTATATATGTAAATTTATTGAGAAGTGTCCTAATGTTAAATTGGACCAAATTACTATGACCTTCTGTAAGATATTCCATAACCCTTTAAGTATAGTTTTCCTATGTGACTCAGTCTTTGGATGTAAATTCCCAAAGAAGAATAGTAAAAGGGAGAAGGATAAGAAATTACTTGCATTAGAAAAATGGAGAGAACCTGGGGTTAGATATTTAAACTTCTCATCTTTTGCAAGGAATCAGAAAACCTATAAGATCTTTATAGGAGATGAACCTAATACCCTACCAAAAGTAACAATAAAGGATCTAGAGCTATAGATGAAGGAACCTCACAAGAGGTTCTTTTATTTTCTGGAAAAAATCTCCAAAATTCTATTGAGATTCTGGTTGGATTCTATTATAATTAAATCATCAAATGAAATATAAAAGAAATTGACATAAAAAGATTATAATTTTAAAGGAGTTGTTTAATATGAAAAAATCAGAATTAGAATTAGGTGCAAAGGTTCAAGGCTATAAAGGTGGAAAGGTATATGAAATCTCATACATAGAAGAAGATATAGTTGGTATATGGACTAAAGGTGAACCCACTAAAGAAGTTAAGGTTGCTAACTTGGTTAAGAACTACAAAAGAGTAGGAGACCCTGAACCAAAGGAGGAAGTTAAACCTGACACTAAGAAGAAGGAAGTTAAACCTGACACTAAGAAGCAACCAAAGAAGCAACCAAAAAAACCTGCTACTACTGAACCAAGAGAACTACCACCAGAAGATGGTGATATAATGACTTTAAAGGATGTAGTTGATTCTATGATAGAAGAAGGTATCTTACCTGAATCAATGATTAAGGAAGGTAAGCCTAATATGAAGAAGATCAGAAGAAAGCTAAGAGGAGACAAAGCTAAGGTAGACAAAGGACTACACTTAAGAGAATTATCTATTGATAAATTTAGATGGGAATGGGCTTCAGAATACTACAATGATGTAGCAGGAGAATTAGTAATTGTATTACAATAATTATATAAACTAACCTGGAGGAGCAATCCTCCTTTTTTAAAGGGGGTGATTATATGACATTAGAGGATCTGCTAGTATTTATAACTGGCTTAATAATAGGTATAATAATCCATTGGTTTTTCTCAAATAAATTCTAAGGCTGCAGGAATAAAATACTAAGCTTTCGGATATATTTATAATATCAACTAAACAAATTTAGAAGGAGATGTTATAGATATGGGAAGATTAAGTAAAAAAGGATTAGATAGCAATATAGTAACTAAGAGGTATAATGGTAAATTGCTTAAGTTAAAACATTGTGAGGATGGCTCTTATTTATTAGTTATATATGATGATAGAGGAGAAGAACAAGGAGAAATTAACACAAGTAAATTATCTGATATATCAGATCAATATGGTATTACAGGATGGAACTATGATGGGAAGAAGGATATTGATAAGGTAATATTAAAAGATGTGATAACAGGCCTAATTAAAGAAGGTTATTTACCCGAGGATATAGATATAAGAAAAGTTAGAAGGATACTAAGGAGAAATGAGGATAAATTACCATCACCAATTAATTTATATAGATGGGAATGGCCTGCTACATCCTTAGCAGAAGTCAAAGATAAAATTAAACAACTATTACATTAATAAAAGGAGGTATTTACCTCCTCTATTAGTTTATGTTATAATTCAATTAAGATAAAAGGAGGTAAGTTACATGAATAAGAAAGAGCAGAGGAAGCAAAGAGATCAGAAAAAATTAATAACTAAAATACATGAGGATAAAGCCCCAGAAGTTTACTGTGAGAATAAAGAGTGTAATAAATTTTTCAAGATCACAAGAAATATGATTCAATCCCATTATTTAGGTGCTATGTATACAGGACAGTTTTTAGTATGCCCTTATTGTGGTAGAAGATATATAATAGCTGTATGGAATAAAAAGGCTAGAGGTTATTTGAAGAATAAAAATATGAGAGCCTTAAAAATGGAGTTAGGTAGAATCAATGGCAAGAATTAATCTATTCGATATGTATACACCACAAGAATTAGCACGAAAGACAGTAATGGATATAAGAGATAAGAGGGCTAGAGAAACTAGAATGAGGAGAAAGAGGGAGAAAGAGGCTGATAGTTTTTTAATTGAACAGGGCTATAGAAATAGAGGGGAGAAGGTATATGAAAAATAATTATAAAGTAGGAGATAGGGTGGAAATTGAATATAATAGTGTTTCTGGTATAGGTACTATTTACAGTATATATAATAATGGGGAGACTGTTAATGTTAAGTTATCAAAGCAGCAGGGGGGAGGTATAGCTCCCTTTTTTATAGGTAGTATAAATCCAGAAATTGTCTATATAGTCAGGAAGGGTAATAAGATAATTTTAAAATTATAAATAGACCTATTTACAAGTTGGATAGTATTTTATATAATATAAAGGTACTAAACATTAAATATATTTTTTTAAATTTAAGGAGGAAAAAATTATGGCAAAGAAAAAGGCAAAATGGTTAGAAGGAAGTAACTTATCTATATTGGAGGCAATTAAAGCTGCATTAACAGCTGAAGAAGTTACAGAGAAGGAAATTACAAAAGCTGTTAAAGGTGTAGAAGAATTATCAGAAAGAGCTGCTGTTGATGAAGCAGAACCAACTGTAATGGGTCTATTAGCTAAGGCTAGTTCTTATTCTGTGAAAGCTAATGAGTTAATAGATGAAGCTGGAGCTTTATATCAAGCTGATCTTGAAGCTGCAGGAATAGCTGCAGATACTACTGATGAAGATGCGGAAGAAGATACTGATAAAGAAGAAAGTAAATCAAAGAAAAAATCAAAGAAAGCTAAGAAGACTGAAAAGGTAGAGGAATCAGATGACCCAGATGGGGAAGATCATGATGATCTACAAGGGCTAAGCAAAAAAGCTCTTAGAGAATTAGCAAAAGAAAAAGGAATTAAAACTAATAAAAAGATGGAAAAAGATGAAATTATAGCTCTTATTAAAGAAGCTGAATAACATACAAGCTAATCCCTAATATTTAATATATATATATATACGCTCTCATATTGATTAAAAAAGGACTTTTGACAAGGTCCTTTTTTTATTATATAATTCAATTAAAAATAGCAATATGAGAGGAGTCCAGATAATGTTAAGCACAATAATTAAAAAACAATGTTCCCCAGGTGATTATTTTATCTTGGCCGTTAATATCAAGGGAAAGAAAAATGCTTGGAAGGATATACCTTTTAAATATAGAAATGAGGCAAAGTTAGAGACACAACTCCAACAATTCCTAAAGGACTATCCAGCTAGCAAGTATGATCTATATTTCTGTCCAGTGACATATAAGTCCAATAGGAGAAGAAAGGCTGAGGTAAATGATATAAAGTATCTGTGGCAGGATATAGATGAGAATGAGGATCCAGACTCAATAGATCCTAAACCCACTTATATATGGGAAAGCTCACCTAATAAATATCAGGGCCTTTGGGAAATCGATAGATATTTACCTCCTGAAGAGGCAGAGGCACTAAATAAAGCTTTATCTGAGAAGATAGGGGCTGATAAGTGCCATGATATAGGCCATGTACTAAGAATACCTAATACAATTAACCACAAATATAAAGATCAGCCTGCTGTAGGGCCTGTACATGATACAAAAAAGATATACAGGTATAAAACAATTAAAAAGCAATTAGAAGGCGCTAGTAAGCCTGATAGAGCTGCTAAAAAGGATTCTAATAAAACTGTTAATATGTCAGCTTCAAAAATATTAAAGAAGTATAATATATCAGGTAAGGTATTAGACTTACTTACAGCTAATCAAGCTGAAGAGGGTAGGAGATCCGATACCATATGGTACTTAGAGAATAAATTATTTGAGAAGGGTCTTGAGATACCTGAAATAATATGCTTAATAAAAAATAGTGTATGGAATAAATATGCTGGTAGAGCTGATGAGATAGAAAGACTAACCAAAGAAGCTGAAAAGATATTAGCTAAAGATTTTGAATCAGGGGGAAAATTATCAAGGATAAGAAAAGAGAAGAAGGAATTTAAAGTAGAATCTTATCAAGATGTTATGTCAAATCTTAATACTTTCCCAGGTTGGATGGTAGAAGGCTTTTGGGGGAGAAGATCACATGGCTTGGTAGCAGGTCAACCTAAAGTATTCAAATCTACGTACACCCATGATCTAGCTGTGTCAGTTGCCTCAGGTAAACCCTTTCTAGGTAAGTTCAGAGTTATGGAACAAGGCCCTGTGCTATTAATACAGAATGAGAATGTAGACTGGATGATGAAGGATAGAACTGAGAAGATGATAGTTAGCAAAGGATTAGTTGGTAAAGCCACAATCAAGAACTCTCATGTGGTCCATATTAAATGGCCTGCAGATATACCTTTATACTCTGTTAATCAACAGGGATTCCAATTAGATAATGAAGATCACCAAAAACAGATAGAGGATATGATAAAAGAGTATAAACCTGTATTGGTTATATTTGACCCTTTATATCTAATGTTTGGTGGGAACTTAAATGCAGCTGAGGAGCTAAACCCTGTACTAAATTGGTTATTATACTTAAAGAATGAGTATAAAACCTCAGTAATGGTAGTTCACCATTATAATAAAAGTACTGAGGCAAATAGAGGAGGTCAAAAGATGCTTGGTTCTGTTGTATTACATGGGTGGGTAGAATCCGCATGGTATATCAGGAGAAAGCAACAGACTAACACTAATCCTAATGTGGATCCTAATCAACAAATGCTGGAGCCAACCTCAGTTATATTAGAAAGAGAATTTAGAACTGCAGGAACTTATCCAGAATTGGAATTAAAGCTTACTATGGGTGACTATGGAAGTACTTTATATAATGTGGAAACTGAGGTCTATGTGGAAGAGGATGATAAGGCTGCAGATGATAGCTTAAAGGAGGAGATGATTAAAGACTATATAGTTCAGATATTAAAATCTTCTATATACCCATTGAATAAGAAAGAGCTTATTAATCAATTATTCAATACTTATCCAGATTCAAGGATAAGTCAAAGAAAGGTAAAAGATATTATTGATACTATGGCTGCCAATAATGATATGGCTTATATGCCAGGAAAAGGTTATTATCTAAAATAGTTTACAGAGGTCTAAGGTCATAGTATAATTAATTCATAAAATGAAAGGAGGCCAATAACTAATGAAGGTTAATCTCTCTAATGTTAAAAGAATAGGATTAGTAATAGTTAGTTATAAATGGAAAGGAGTTAAGAAACCAACTAAAGTAATTACATTTAATAGTAGATTACAAGTATTCTATTCTTACAAGGAGGCCACATTATTTGAATTAGCTATTATAAATAAATTAAGAGAGATAGAACCTAAAGAGATACATGAATGTTATTATGTATCACTTGAACCTAGTCCTCCACCTGAGGATCTAGATTTTAAAGGTTTATATTATTGCCCTTATTGTGGTCAACTCAATTTTGTATCTGTAGATAATACAACAGGGTACAAGGTATGCCCTATATGTCATTGTAGTATGAATGATTATCACTTTATGAATTATAATAATTTATGGCACAATGATAAGAAGCAAGGTAATACGGGTAAAAAGATTAAAAGGAGGAAGAGAACTAATGCCCAAGAAGATAACAAAGAAAACCATAAGTAATAATGCTCAGCAGTTAAGCTTCTTTAATGATGAAGTATCTCATCGAATGATTATTGTAGAAGGGATGGATAATACAGGAAAGACTACTTTGATTCAAAGATTAATCAGAGAATCAGGTAGAGGTAAATTAGCTGCTATGGTGTCCCTAGGACCTAACCAACCTACTCTAAAGCAATTCCATTGGATTGATAAACAGATTAAAGATTCATGTCTTGGAAATCAATTAATGGTTTATGATAGGTTCTTACCCATATGTGATGCAGTTTATGGGCCTATACTTAGAAAGGGAAGTTTATGGAGTAATAACCATTTAATATTATTAGAACTACTTGAAAAAGCTAACCCTTTAATTATATATGCTAGACCTCACAAAGATTCTGTGATAACTGGATTTAGTGATGGTAGAGAACAGATGGATGGAGTAATAGAGAATGCTCAATTTTTATTAAAAGCTTATGATAATATTATGGTGGATCTTGACAAGAAAGGCTTTAATATTATAACATATAATTACCTAAAAAATGAGGATACTAAAGATTCTAGATTGGATATTAAGGATATGCCAGGATTGAATTTTAATGGGGTATCTGATATAGTAAAAGAAGTAATAAAGAATTATTAATTAGGAGGAAGAATTAAGATGAATGTTAAAAATGCACCACAAGAACAAATACAAGGGGATATGTTAGTTGCTATCTTTAATAGACAGCAGGAATTAATGGAGAAGTATCATGACATAGAAAAAAATATAGGTTTAATGCAAACTGAAGACTGTCCAGTTAACTTACATGATAAAAGAGGTCAGGCTAGATTAAAAGACTTTGCATGGAGAGCTACAGAAGAAGTGGCAGAAGCTATGGAAACTGTTCCTACTTTAAATAGCTTAGCTAATGAATTAGATAATTTAAGATCAGATAATTTTGATAGTGCTATAGACTTTGCTGCTAAACATCAAGAAATAGTACAATCTCTAGAGGATAATCAGCTACATCTAAAGGAGGAGTTAATAGATGCTTTACATTTCTTTACTGAATTTACTATATTAACTGGTTTAACTCCTAACACTATTTTAATAAGATTGATAAATAATGGTACTTTGGGTGAGGTAGATCTGGAAGCTGATCTATTAGAGGTCTTTATGGATGCAGGTAGACAATTATCTAACCAAGATCTATACTATGATGTATCACAATTTATTATAGATTTAGGTTTATGCTGTAATTGCTTAAAGAATAAAGCTTGGAAACAATCATCTATGTTAACTGATATTCCAAAGTTTGAAGATCAAGTATCTAAGACTTGGTTATCATTCATGGCTTTATTATCTGCTGCAGGACTAAAAGCAACTGATGTGGCTGATCTTTATTTAAAAAAATCTCAAGTAAATAAGTTCAGACAAAGATCTAATTATTAGGAGGTTGTTATCATGAAGAGAATAACAAAGAAGATGGCTAAGGTCCATAGATCTTTAGGTCATAAGGTAAAAAAGGTTAAAAATAGTTATTATCTAATGGAAGTACATGAATAGGATTAGGGCCTTTTAAGGTCCTTTTCTTTTTAGGAGGTTTTATATGATTATTCAAAAATATATAGATTTTAATGACTGCTACTATAGATTTAATAAGTGGGTATTATTACATCCTTCACAGGGAGAAATAGATGGTTGCCAATTACAGTTGCCTAGTATAATAATAGAGTGTGATAGCATTAAAGCTGATGAGATTGATCTTGGGAAAGTTGGTTATAAAAAAGCTAAATGGAAATCATTACTTAGATCTTATGTGGATATGGATAAACTTGATTTATTCTATGAAGGTTTAACTAAGGTTACTGGTAATAGTTATAGTTTTGATTTTAAGTCTAAGAGTAATGGTAATGGAGGCTGTATAAAATCTCTAGTAGTAACACGTAGGGGAAGAAAGAAGAGCAAATGGACTGAGCTTCATGTTATGTGGAGAACTTGTCAATTAGAGACCAAGTTTGCAGGAGATCTGATTATGATAAGTAGAGTTATACAAGATGCCCCTAATTGTGATATTAAACATATAGTCTTCCATATACCTCAGGCTTATATGTCAGCCATGTATGTATCTTATCTGGTGGAAGGTGTATTTAATTTACCTTTGGAATCATTTAAACCCCAGGACCATAAATTTTATGAAAGAATTAGATCATATGATAAATGGAAGGATAGCTCTTATAGGCTCTGTAAGAGAGCTTCAGTTGCTAAATACCAATTACACTATCACAACCTAAAGAAAGGCTTATATGAGCCTGTGAGGCTACCTGATTGCACCTTGACAAGGAATTAAGTTCCTAATATAATTACATTACAAATTTAATTAAGGAGGCTCAATTAATATGAGTAGAATATTTATGAATCTAAATGAAGCTATAGACGAGATTAGAAGAGATCTTGCTGAGATGGGTCATAATATACATCCAAAGTCTTATCAAAATGTTAATGTAGAGAATAACAATGATTTTGCAGCTAAGGAAGTTACTAATTATATGTATTCTGTAGTAGATCCTAAATTATCTGATCTACCAGATATAAGTGAGGATTGGGTAGAAGCTGAAGCTAAGGAAAGATTTTCAGGGGAAAGAATCAATCCAGGTGAGGCTTATAAGTTAAGACCTGAAGTATGGAATCAATTCTTGGTAGATGGTGAGTATGGTAAGAAGTTTGATTACTCTTATCCATGTAGGTTAAACCCTCTAAAATCATTAGGTAATGCTTATGAAGTTATTAATCAAATAGACAAAGTGGCTAAGGAATTAGCTGAGAATCCTGATTCTAGACAATGTTATATAAGCATATGGAACCCAACTGATATTATTAATATGGGAGGTAAAGAAAGAATCCCTTGTTCTTTGGGTTATTTATTGCAGGTAAGAGATAATAAGATACAAATAACTTACCTACAAAGAAGTTCAGATTTTGCAACTCACTTCCAAAATGATGTGGCTTTAGCAGTATTATTAGCCATGGAAGTTAGTCATAGAATATTTGAAAAAAATGGAACTCATTACAAGGTAGGGCTATTTACTCATTGGATTGGTTCACTTCATGTATATAATAAAGATGTAAAGGATGTGTTTTAAAATAGGATAGAGGAACTAAAAAACAAAAAAGAGGAAGAAGAATAAAAAAGGGGGCTTCGGCCTCTCTTTTGATATAAAGGAGATGATAAGATGTTAATATGTGATGAATGTTTAAATTTGACTTTTCTAAATGATAACAGACCTAATAGAGCAGGACTTATGAGACCCTACTGCTATTTATATAAACACTATTTAAATTATAAAAGTAACCACATAGAGACTTGTAGAGATTGTAAGAAAGGGGAGGAGCCAAAGAATGAATAATTGTAATTTATGTGAATTAGAAAAATTTAGCTGCCCTTCATGTATAAATGGGTCAGGACCTAAGAATGCTAATATCATGATAGTTAATGGCTATGCTACTGATGTGGATGAGAACCATGAGGAAGCCACAATGGATAGTAAATCAAAAGGTTATTTCATTAGAGCTGGTTATGATTTAGACAGTATATATTATACTAATGCTGTAAAATGTAGGACTCCTAAAGGTCATAAGATTAAAGTTTCAGAAATAAAAAAATGCAGGATCCATCTGTTAGATGAGATTAAAAGAATCAAGCCAAAGTATGTATTACTTCTAGGGGCTCAAGCTTGTCAGGCTGCTTTAGATATGAAGATGGGAGAGTTACAAGGTACACCTTTTGAGAAGGATGGTATTACATACTATTCTACTTACTCACCAAAAATGATCTTCTTCGATGCTGCAAAGGGTCCTCAGATTGAAAGAGAATTAAAAACCTTCTTGGATCTAACTAAAGGGAAAAAAGATGGAGTTAAAAAGCCAAAGCTAAATACTAAATTATTAACCACATTAGATGAGGTAAAAAAAGCTTGTAAGGATTATGAGAGTAAATATGGTTTAAAGTCTATATCTTATGATATAGAGGCTACAGGATTAGTTAGGTATAATGATAAACTAACTCTCTTTGGTTTCGGTAATAATAAAGTGCAGTATCAGGTCCCTCTTTATGTGAATCACTCACCATTAAAATTTAAGCCTATAGCTCAAAGCAAGATTATGCAATGGGTAATAAATTGGCTAAAGAAATTTAAGTGGCAAATAGCAGCTAATGGTAAGTTTGATGATCTATTCTTAGAGTATCATTATGGAGTTAAACCTCAACTAACTTTTGATGTTAATTTAGCCTCACATTTATTAGATGAGAATACACCTAATGGTTTAAAGGACTCAGCAGTAAGAGAATTGGGGGCAGCTAATTGGGATATAGGAACAGATCAGAAAAAGGGTAAAGTTGAGACTCTGGAGGAATATAAAAAATTCTGTAAATATAATGGATATGACATATATTGGACTCATAAGTTATACTTATATTATAAGAAAAAGTTAAAAGAGAATCCACATTTATGGACCATATTTATGCACTTAACTATGCCAGTATCTAGAGTATATGAGAAAATTGAACGTAGAGGCTTATGGATAAACCCAGAAAAATATAATAAGTCAAAGAATGAACTTACAGCCAAAAGAGAGCAAATAGAGAAAGAACTTCATAAACTTATACCAAAAGAATTAAGACTTAAATATAAGCATATTAACTGGAACTCAGATACCCAAGTTAGATCCTTGTTATTTGAGGATATGAAGTTAACTCCACTAGATAAAACCCCTACAGGATTGCCCCAAGTTAATGAGTCTGTATTAGTTAGACTAAATACACCTCTTACGGATAAGATTGTGGAGCATAGGGGAGTATCTACTCAGATACAAACTTTTGTGGATGGATGGGGTGCTTTAATTAGGGAAGATGGTAAAGTACATCCTTCCTTTAAGGTAGATGGAACCGTTACTGGTAGAACTTCCTGTAAGGGTCCTAACCTTCAACAACTTCCAAGAGATAAAGATATTAGGTGTTGGGTGGATGCACCTCCCGGCTGGACCTTCTTAGCTGCTGACTATTCACAATTAGAATTAAGAGGTACAGCTATAGTATCAGGAGATAGAAGAATGACTGAACTGTTTAAAGAGGGTATAGATATCCATACTAATACGGGTCAAACTGTTACAGGTAAGCAGGAATTAACTTCAGAGGAAAGAAAAAAGGCTAAAGCCGTTAACTTTGGTTTTGTTTATGGAATGGGATGGAGAAAATTTAAAATATATGCAAGAGATAATTATGGAGTACATTTGACTGATAAGGAAGCTAAGGAATTTAGAACTAAATTCTTTAATGAATATATTGACCTAGTCCCTTGGCACGAAAAACAAAAGAAGATAGTTCACTATTTAGGAGAAGTAAAGAATCCTATAGGAAGAGTAAGACACCTACCTGATATAAACTCAGAGGAAGAATCAAAGGTTGCTGAGGCTGAACGTCAATCTATTAACTCACCAGTACAAGGTTTTGGTGCTGATATTGCAGCATTAGCTCTTATAGAGTTGGATAAGACTATACCTGAATCTATTTATATGCCTGTGGGTACTGTACATGATTCTATAGAAGGTATATGTAGAACTGAATATGTTCAGGCAGTAAGTGAGAAATTATTAGAAATCATGGCACATCCAAAAGCTTTAAGTAAAGTGTTTAAATTTAAAACTGATGTACCAATAATAGCTGATCTAGAGATAGGGCCTTTTGGTCTAGGTGTAGAGTTAGATGAGTGGTTAAGAACAAATAAAGTACCACAGAAGAAAATAGACTGGAAAAATATAAAGAAGTTGGTTATATAATATTAATACTTTTCATATAATAATCTTGTATATAAATAAAGGAGTGATTAATTATGAGTAAGAAGAGATTATTAAAGATAATTATTATGGGTGGTGTAATACTCTTTGTAGGATCGGCTTTTATATCAGGGGCTTATAATGCACTAACAAGGACCTCAATGGAAAGTAGGGCTTTAGAATCTGATAAACCTGTGGAGAAAGCTCTGCCTGAGGATAAGGTTTATAGTGACTTAGAGGATCTGTTTAAATCTGAGGATAACCCTTATAATTGGGAGAATGATAAAATAACCCAAGTATATGGGTCAGATATTGAGGCTTGGAATAAGGCTGTAGTGGATTATGAGAATGAGTCTATCAAGCAGGTAGCTGATAAATATAGAGCCAATATGGAACAAATAACTAATATATATTATAAGTATCAAACTAAGTAATTAGAGGGATCTGTCTTAATTGACAGGTCCTTTAGTTTAGTTTATAATAATAAAGGAGGAGGTGATATAATGAATATTAAGGAGATGGAGAAAAAGGCTGTTAATAAGATCAAGGAAGAGGGTTTAACAGTCTCTAATTCTAGAATAAACAAATGGAGAACTTGTCATAGAGCACATTATTATAAGTATGTGTTAAAATTAGTTCCAAAGGTAAAAGGTATAGCTTTAACTAGGGGATCGGCTCTACATGAGTGCTTAGAATATTATTACTCAGGTAGAAGTTGGAAGAAACCCTATAGGCAATTTAAACAAGAGTTTGAGGATATGTATCTTAGGGAGGAGAAAGAAAAGCTAGGGGATATACCTCAAATGGTTTATGATTTAATGGTTGGTTATGTTAACTGCTGGGAGCAGGAAGATGATGAGCTAGACTTCCTTAAACAAGAAATGGAATTTACAGTTCCTTTAGTAAATGATAATATAAGAATTAATGGTTTTATTGACTTTATAGCAGAGGATAATAAAGGTATAATTATAGGGGAGACTAAGACCCATAAAATGTTCCCTGATTATGATGTAAGATTATTCAATATTCAAAGTAGTTTATATGCTTGGGTAGTAAGAGAATACTTTAAGGAATTTAAAAAAGTTAATAGAATCATGTGGAACTATATTAAGGCTAAATCACCAACTAAACCTAGATTACTTAAGGATGGTAAAAACCTATCACAAGCTAAAATAGAATCTCTCCCTCATGTGGTAGAAGCTGCCATTAAAGAATATGGTTTAGACCCTAAAAAATATGTTAATTTGATAAATGCACAAAGTTATAATAATTTCTATAGAAGAGATATTATAAGGATTGAAGATTCTGTGGTTAATTCTGTAGTAGAAGATACTAAGAATACAGCCTCACAGATATATAATAACCCTTTATGGAAAGACAGAAATATAAATAAAATGAATTGTTCTTATTGTGATTATAGAGAACTATGTCAAGCTGAGCTATGTAACCCTGGCTTAGACTTAGATTATATAGTTAAGAAAGATTTTGATATATCAGAAGGGAGAAGTAAAGATAATGAAAATCAAGAAAAAAGTAAAAGAGAAAAGTTCAAAACCAAAAGGAGTAGAAAGTAAGATTAAGGATCTAACTGACTTTGAGGAGCCACTTATCACAGTTATATGGGGTAGAAGTGGTCATGGTAAAACAACTACAGCAGCAACTTGGCCAAAGCCTATACTATTAATAGATGTTAATGATAAAGGGGCAGAATCTGCTAAAAGTAAAAGTTTAAAAAAGGGAGATATTAAAGTTCTTGAGTGTATTACTGCAGATGATCTGGAAGAAGCTATAGAGTATGTACATGATAATCCAACTCTATACAAGACTGTAGTTATAGACCACATGACACAGGTACAGGAATTATATAAACAGAGGATAATGCAGGAGGAGGGTAAATCTAAAATGACCCAACCAATGTTCGGTACCTTATCTGGCTATATGAAAGATTTTATAATGGATGTTAGATCCTTGGTAGATGATGGAATATACCCTGTATTTTTAGCACAAGATAGAACAGATGAAGTGGAAACTTCAGATGAGGATCTATTAGATCCTGATGTAGGCCCAGCTATGACTCCCGCAGTACAGAAGTTCCTTATTGCTTCTTCTAAAATAGTAGGTAGACAGTATATAGCTTCATATGAGGAGAAAAAGAAGGTTAATGGTGTACCAAAGAAAGTACCTATCACAGAATACAGGTTATTCATAGGGCCTAATCCTTATTATGCTACTAAGATCAGAAAACCAAAGGGAGCATATTGTCCCGATTATCTTGTGGACCCTAAATTTGAGGATCTATTAGCAATCACAAAGGGAGAATATAAAGAAGCTAAATCAGAGTCAAAAAAGGATAAGAAGGTAAAGAAAAAATAATCTATTTACAACCAACTAAGGTTTATATATAATTAACTCATGAAATAACACAAAAACTTTTTTAACTACCTTGTTTTTTAAAGGTAACGCAGGAGTGTCAATTATCTAGATTTTGTGTTATTTCAGAAAATTTCATACAATATATAATTATTTAATTTAAAGGAGGACCATTATTATGGCAAAGAAAAAGGGAACAAAGAAAAAGGGATTTACAGTTGATTTATCAGGAGTAGAAGTGGGAGGAAGAGCTATACCTGAAGGAGTTTACTCTGTAAAAGTTATAGAGGCTGAGTTAGGAGAATCACAAAATAACCAACCAATGCTAAAGATAGTTTTTGAGGTAACTGAAGGAAAGAACAAAGGTGCTAAACTTTATGAGAACTGCAGCTTACAACCTCAAGCTTTATTTAAATTAAAAGCTTTACTACTTGCTTTAGGTTATGATTTACCAGATGGTGCATTCGATCTAGATGCTGATGATCTACTAGATTTAGAGTGTCAAGTAGAAGTAGCTCATGAAAAATATGAGGGAAAAACTAAAGCAAGAATTGTGGAATATATCGGCGAAGACGAAGATGATGACGATGAGGATGATGACGAAGATGATGACGAAGATGATGACGATGAGGATGACGAAGACGAGGATGACGAAGACGAGGATGATGACGATGATGATGAGGATGGGGATGATTATGAGGATATGTCATTAAAAGATCTAAAGGCTTTAGCTAAGGAAAGAGGCCTAAAGGTTGGTAAGAAAGCTACTAAAGAAGATATTATTGAATTATTGGAAGAAGATGATGAAGCTGGGGATGATGATGAGGAAGACGAAGAAGATGAGGATGATGTGGACTACTCTTCAATGTCTGTAAAAGAATTAAAGGCCTTAGCTAGAGAAAAAGGTATCAAGGTTAAAAAGGGAATGGGTAAAGAGGATATTATTGAACTACTAGAAGAAGATGATGAATAATTAATATTAATTTCATAATAAAGAGGGCCTCTCAAGGTCCTCCTATTTTTATATAAGGGAGGCTGCCAAAATGCTAACAGTTCAACAAATAGAAAGGAATAAATCAATAATCACCAGAGCTTTATTATCCACAAAGAGAGAGGGTATGCAGAACCTATTAGGATATCTCTATAATAATGGATTCTTTATAGGACCATCCTCCACTAAACATCATGAAGCTTATATGGGGGGTAATGCCGAACATTCTATACAGGTATGGTTACAACTAAGGGAAGAGAATAAGACTCTACCTTATGTTAAAAGATCTCAACCTGATTCTATTGCTATTGTGGCTCTACTACATGATGTATGTAAAATTGATAATTATATAATTAATGAGGATGGCAATATAAGCTATAATAAAGATTGTGTGGATAAACGTCATGCAGAGAAAAGCATTGATATTATAGAAAAATTCATAAAACTTACACAAGAAGAAAAAGAGGCTATTAAGTATCATATGGGTATATATTGGCTACCTGATTATGAAGATACTTATCAAGAGGGAATGGCTAATGAGATAAAAAATTATTGGAATGAGTTTGGATCAGCTATAAAGAGATACCCATTAGTATATATAACCCATGTGGCAGATATGAAGGCCACATATGGATTATAAGGAGGTTTTAATATGAATGATTGTATATTTTGCTTTATGGATATATGTGAATCATGTAAGAGCTGTAGTAATTGTAAAAATTATATGTCGGCTAATGAATCTAAAGGCCAATCTATTTTGGAGGAATACCAACAGAATATTGAGCCTGCAATAGATCTTGAAAGGCAAAAGATAAAAGATAAATATTGGAAGGAGTAATGATTATGGCAGTTAAGGGAGAAACCAGGGTAGTAAAAGCTATCAAGGAAGGATTAGAGAAAAATCACCCTAACTGCTTCTTTTTTAAGACTCATGGATCAGCTTATCAAAGAAGTGGTATACCTGATTTAATTGGATGTATAAATGGTAGATTTATTGGCTTAGAGGTTAAAGACCCAAAGAATAAAAGATATGGAGCTACTAAATTACAATTATATATTATAGACTTAATTAAGAAAGCAGGAGGTATTACAGGAGTAGTTACTAATTTAGAAGAAGCGGAGGTATTAATCAATGAAGCTCTATGCACATCAAAAGAAAGCCCTAAAATCATTAAAAGGGAAAAAGAGGTTCGCCTTGTTAATGGATCCGGGAACAGGGAAAACCCTAGTAATTATAAGAAGATTAGAAAAATTAATAAAACTAAAAAAGACTGATCTTATATTGATAGTATCACCTAAAGCAGTTGTTCCTAACTGGATGGATGAGCTAAATAATTGCTACAGAGATATAGATAATATAGAGGTTATTGTATGGGATGGTAAAGCGGATAAGAGAAAAGAATTGGTAAAGAAGGTTAAGCCTCATAATAAACCAACCATAGTATTAATAAATTATGATAAGGCTAGAAATGATAAGAAGCTTCTTCTAAAATGTGGTTTTAATACTTTAATATTAGATGAGTCACAAAAGGTTAAATCAAGAAAGTCTCAAGTTACAAAAGCCATATATATGATATCTAAAAGATGTGATTATGTATACTTAATGACTGGTACTCCTATTAGTACAGGATACGAAGATTATTGGTCACAATTCTTAATTATGGATCCTGATATATTAGGAACTAGATGGAAGGACTTTGAAGACAGATATTGTGTATTAGGGGGATTCCAAGGTAAACAGATAGTGGGGTATAAAAACAGGAAAACTCTTAAAAAGCTAATAAGGAATAACTCCTTTGTAGCAAATAAATCAGCCTGCTTAGACCTGCCTCCTGTTACTGAACATAAACTATACTGTGAACTTGGCCCTAAGGCTATGAAGGCCTATAAGGAGTTAGATAAGGAGTTAATTACAGAAATAGAAGGTATAGGCTTAGACTTGGATAGTCAAGGATGGACCACAAATAAAGTAAAAGATTTATTTAATAATTTTATAAATGAACCTAATAACTTTAATCAGAAAGATCTTATTGCTTTAGATAGTGCATTGGTTAAAACCATGAAGCTACAGCAGATAACTGGAGGCTTTATAAAGAATACAGAAACCGATCAAACTATGTTAATAGATAAGAATAAATTAAATTTACTGCAGGAAGTTATAGAGAAACATAAAAAAGAATCTATTGTTATATTCTGTAAATTTAGAGCTGAGATTGATACTATCAAGCAACTATATCCCAAGGCTCTGGAATTATCTGGTAAGACAAAAGATAAAGGTAAACCTGTAAGAGACTTCCAAGCTGGTAAGTCAAATATTATAGTAGTACAATTAAGAACAGGCTCAGCAGGTATTAATCTAACTAAAGGATCTACTGTTATATTCTACTCTTGGTCAGGTAGTTATATTGACATGAGGCAAGCAAAGGATCGACTAGATAGAATAGGTCAAAAAAATCCAGTTAATTTATATTACCTAATTGCTAGAAATACCATTGACTTAACATCTCTAGAATTGCTAAAGCATAGGGAGAAACTATCAAATAAATTCTTAAAATAGTATTTACTTTCTTAATATACTCTCATATAATATATTTAAATAATGATTAAGACAGAGGAGAATAATTATATGAAAGTAATTTCTATTGAAAGGGCTCACCTAAAAGATGTGGATAAATTAAGGCCCAAAGAAGCTAGCCATAATAAGCAGATCAATGATAAGATCTTAGAAATATCATATAGAAAGATACTTGCTGAAAGAGGAGAACTTAAATAGTTCTCTCTTTTTTTAAGAAATCTTGGAGAATACTATTTACAATTCGCTAGTTATCTAGTATAATAATATTGTAATCAATAAACAATATTTAAGGAGAGATGTTATATGTTAGAAAAGATCAGAAAGATACTTGCAAAGGCAGAAGGTACTAATAATGAGGAAGAGGCTAAATTATTCTTTATGAAGGCTCAAGAATTAATGGCTAGAGAAGGTATCACATTAGAGGAAGTTAACCAAGGTGGTTCAGAGGATGAGGTAATAAACCAAGAAATATTATCAGGTAAGAAAACTACTGCAAGCAGAAATTTATTACTAGCTGTTTTAATTGCTAAAAACTTTAAGGTAAAGACTTATTTACAAAACTCTAAGGTTATAAGGTTTATGGGCTTCTCAAAAGATGTGGAAATAGCTAAAATGACTTTTGAATCTATATCTAAATTCATGGAGAAGAAGAGATCACAATTATATAGACAATATAAGAAGGAAGGTAAAGAAACCAAAGGAATTAGAGAATCATATACTACAGGCTTCCTTAGAGGACTAGAAGAAGGGTTCAAGGAGAATGTGGAATCTAAGGCACTTGTAATAGTAACTCCAGATGCTGTAGTAAAAGCTTTTGATAAGGAAGTAGGTAATAACTGCAATAATAGATCGGTAGGGGCAAAGGTTAAAGATCATGATACATATACTAAAGGCTATATGGATGGTATAAATTTTAATAAAAATAGGATAGAAGGCTAGGATGGGAGGCTAAGGCCTCCTTTTTTTAAGTTTTCTATTTACAAGACTAAGCTTAGCTCTTATAATAGATATATATTCAATATGAATTAGGATTAGAACTAAATAAATTTTTATATGGGAGATGGTGTATATATGTTAATTCACAAAAAAAGTAAGGCGGCTTTTGATGAGACTCTAATTGGAGATTATTATGTATTGGATGGAATGAATATCAAAGGTAAGTTTAGAATATCTACTGACTTTGAAGAAGACTTTGAATATTCTGCAGGATCTGCTCCAAAAGCTAAAGAGGTGGACAAACTTGAATGGAATAGATCTTTAATTTACTACATAGGTAAAGACAGAGAGAATATTAAGAAGAGAAAGAAAGAACTAGCTAATGCTAGAAAGGATAAAGTAATATTCAGGAATATCACTCAAGATATAAAGATAAAAGGTAATACCATTAAGGGATTAGACTTAAGTGCTACTAATGAAGGTAAGATCATTAAATTAGAGTATGAGAAGGTATTAACCAAGATGGATTTTACTAAGACACCTAAAGCAATGGAGGAAAGATTCTCATCTGTGGGCTATGGTAAAGTTATTCAATATGGAGTTATTATAAATACTGATTATTTTTACTATATATTTGAAAATGGAGTAAGAGTTGATTTATTACATGAAAGCAGACAAGAGGAGGACTCCAATTTAGGCCCTGACAGCTCCGCTAAGGCCTCTAAATCATCAACTAAAGAAAATACTCATTCAAGCTCTAAGAAGGCCTCTAAAAGCCCATCAGAGGCCATATATGACATCAAATATTTAGAGGATAAATTGAATCTACCTGCAAGTAAAATTAGATCTAAATTAAGAAAGTATTATGAAAAGCCATCAGGTGGATGGAAATGGGAATCACAAGAAGAAGTAGATGAGGTTATTAAAAGAATTAGTTAACATAAGATAGGCCCAGTAAAGGGCCTTTTCTTATTTGAGTATTTTTAAACATTTATTATATAAGGCTTGTCTATCAGATAGACCTCTGATCTTACTTACAGCTACATTAGGATCGCCACAATTTACTTTCCCTGATACTTGTTGACAAGTAGCTCCAGAGTTTATTAATTCATTCATGTTATTATTATCCCACCATCTTCCTGCACTAGTCCAAGGGTAAACTGAGGCTACATAATCAACTCCATCCATTACTTTTGGATCCTCTAAATAATCAGCAAGGTCTTGATAGTTAGATCTTCCCGTTAATTGTAAGAATCCTGCTCCTTTATATTTAGGACCATCTCCTGTATAAATATTACCTAAACCTTTACGGCCTTCATAGTTCTTACCAGTTCCAATCTCTTTTGTCCATTGACCCAAACCTGACTCATGAGCACATTGGGATATAAAGTGGGCTTTCTGTTGTAATGTAGTTATATTAAAAGTACTTAAACATTTGTTTAGATCAGCTACTATGCTATCAGCATTTCTCCATCCAATCTGTTTTAATTGTGAGGCAGTTACTTGAGTATCCACCCATGCTCCACTCTTATCAAAGGTATAATATTTACCATCTATTAATATAGTAGTTGCAGCATACATCCAACCCTGATCTATATCTAAGTAATACCATTTACCATCTTTATCCTGGAACCATCCTGTAACCATTGCCCCATTTTTAAGATCTAGGTAATACCATTTAAGATTATACTTAAGCCATCCAGTTTTCATGGCACAACTACCTACTTCAAAATAATACCATTTGCCTTTGTCCTGAAGCCATTTGCCTTCTAAAGCATAACCTTCTTTATTAAAATAATACCATATACCTTTTAAGTTTAGCCATTCTTCCTTGCAATAACTATAGCCATCTTTACTATACCACCAACCTTTATTATCCTTGTTCCATCCTACAGTATATTTTTTCTTAGTAGGTTTTATTATTGGCTTATCAGTGATGATATAGTAGTCCATGATAATCTCAGCATTCTCATTAAGATATAGCTCATGGTCCCACTCAAGATCCCACCAATTTAATAATTTATAATCTTCTTTCTTATAACCTATAATAAGCATCTCATGAGCCCCTAATTTATCCCCTACAGCCTGAGATGGAATCACATAATTATTATTGATAGCCTCATAGAAATTTCTATATACTCGTACACCAATTAGAACAGGTATGCCTTGAGATACTAATCTTTTTACATCCTCTTTCTCCACTTTTATATAACCTTGTATTTTATTCTTAGCTGCCTCTGTGAATATTTCATTCTTATTTGGATGATTGATTAATATATCATGTATCTCAGGGTATTCTTTCATCACATTAAATAAATCTAAAAGAGTTATGCCAAAATCTTTTATATTACTTAGTGTCTCTCTTGTTTTCATTCCAGTCCCTTGCCAGTCAGTGTCTTTTCTATTAGCATATACGAACCACCAAGACAAAGGTCTATCAGAGGCTTTCATTATCATAGTAGCAGCTGTACAGGTACAAGCATTACAAGCCCCTACCCAACTTTGTTTAACTTTAACTGGTAGATCAAAGCTTATATCATATGCTTCAGGTATGTCTACATTAGTAGTAATCTCTGATACCATATCTAAAGTGTAATCTCTTAGGTCAATGTCATTCTCCTCAGATAGAGGGTACTTATTTAACATATTATTAATATACTTATCATTTATATCTATTTTTTCCATGTATTAAAACCTCCTTAATATAGGTTGGAGAAGGACCTGTATGGTCCCTCTACTTATTCATCCTTCTTATATTGTTTAATTATTTGATTAGCATATACGGATAAACCTGCAATTATAATCCCTTGTGTAATAGCTGTAAACAGGGCCATAAGAACACTTTGATAGTTAGTAATAGTTGTAGTAGCAAATACCCATATAAGGCTTAGAAGGACTCCTAGGCCCCCTAGAGTAGCAGGTATAAGAGTATCTTTAACTTTATTACTATCTTTTAGTATCTTTCCCACATAATATAAAGCAATAACAGCAACTAATAATTCAGGCTTAACATAATTGATTATACTTTCCATTTTTAATTATCCCCCTTAATATTTAGTTCTAATTTATCCATTATCTCAGTTATTCTTTTGTGAGCTTGTTTAGTAGATTCCTCATTCTTTATCATTCGTTCTTTAAAGTCTACAAAGTCTTTTCCTTGAGTTTTCACATCAATCTTAATATCTTCTATATTCTTGCTAATATAATCTAGCTGAGCAGTGATATTAGCTTGATTCATAGCTCTTGACTCGATATCTTTTTTCCTGCTTGCATTGTAAGTTAATATACCAAGTATTGGTCCAGCTATTATACATAGGAAACCTATTGAAATTACAGTTGATTCATCCATACGCTACCCCCTTTAATATATTTCTGCGTCTGCCACAATGACACCATTTATAAATAAATCTCTGTCTATGCCACTTCCAGGAAACTGAAATGAATATCCAAGTGAGTTAGACCAATCATTATTTAGTACGTCAATGTCAGTCCATTTGTCAGTATCATAATAAGATAATTTTCCAATTGTACCATCTATAGATTTATAAACAAATGTTGGAGTAGTTCTTTTGAAAACTTTATATGATGCTCTAATTACATATCCTGTATCCATTCTTGCTATATTTGGTAAATATATTTGTTCATAATATCTTTGACATAAAGCTAGCTCTTCACCATAAGGTCTTGAGATAGATGGGGTAGCTTTATTGCCTATTTCAAGCTTACACCATCTTAAATATCCTAGTTCTCCAATTCCATCCGTGTGAAGTCTTAATTGAAACGCTACTTTTTTATTAGCCTTTTGAGTAAATGTAAATTTATATATTCCAGTGGAATTAAATTCTAATTCATTTAATACAGTTCCTTCATCTGTTATAAAGGCTAATTTCCCTATTTTATCTAATTTTTTAAATTTAAAACTTGCTGTTAGAATAGTATCCTCACTAAATACACCTTCGCAAATTTGGCTAATATCACAAAAACTTGAACCACCATCTAATTGAGATATTTTTATACCCATATCAGATTTCTCTAATTTATAACTGGAATCGGAAGTTCCTAATCCCAGTCTCCATCTATCAAATGTATATTGCCCATTGTTATTATTATCAATAACATGATACCCTGTTCCATCATTACGTTGATTTATTAAAAAGCCTCCATTAATTAAAAGATTAGGGTTACTAAATTTAGTTTGAAAATAATCTTCTAATCTTTGGACCACATTGTTATCCTCATCAGCATTTAGCTCATCTGAATCATCAAAGTATAGACCATCTTTAGTAAGATCAGGTGATTTAAAGTAGGTTCTTACACATTCACCCAATTCCTTCATAGCCCCCTCTAATCCTTTATCTTTAAAGTTATTATAAAGATCTAGGAGAGTAACATCAGTACCAAAGATGTTAAATAATTTTTTCTCACCATTCTTTTTATTCCATATTGCCATTTATTTCACCTCCTAATATATTTCTGCATCGAATGATGGTATACCTTTAATTAAAATCGACACGTCCCCCGTTATTTCTGTTGGGCATTTTGTAGAAATCCATATACATCCACCTGATATATAGCAACTCACACTGCTTAAATCAATCCACCCACTGCCTGTATATGCTTGGAGTGCTTTATTTTCTGTGCTAGGGTTATCAAATATAATTGTTGGATTTACCCTCATTGTTTCTGGAGTTGGTACAGGAATTCTAAGGTATTTTCCATTCACTACTGTACCTATCATCCAATCCCTAAAATCTTTATTTGATAAATAATACCTTTGACATAAGGCTAATTCTTCACCATATGGTCGTGGGACGAATGGAGTTGCTTTGTCTCCTAACTCCAATTTAACCCATTCAATATCAATAGTCCCATCAACAAAATCAGTCCCATTATAATTTTGAATTAATATTCCTTTATTAGATGAATCCTTTTTAATAAACTCTTCACTACCATTTACCTCTGTCCAATCGCTTGAAGGTGGCAAATATATATTATTTTCATTAGCATTATTACCTATATGAATTCTAAAGGTTTCACTAGAAGTATTCCTATATCTTGCTGATATTGTAAGATATTTACCATCTATTTTGTCTAAAAAATAATCTTCAAAAGGTTGTATAAGAAAGCAATTTTGAGTTGATAAACCTTGGAGCGTTATATACCCATCATTGACTGTAAGGGTAATGTCTTCTGTGCCACTGTGTTTTAATTGCCATCTATCTACTGTGTATTGACCTTTATAACTTGTTTGTCCACGTTGATTGACTGGCTCTCTAAAATCTCCATTAATTAAAAGATTAGGATTACTTAATTGTGCTACCCACTCTTCTAAATTAGCAACACTCTGGGCTGAACCTGTGCCAACCTCATTAAGAGCATCTTCCACATTTTTCTTAGTAAATCTATTATTAAGATCTAGTAATTGTACATCACAGGCATTAAGCTTAAGCTTCTTTTTGGCACCATTTAATACTCTAAAAATATTCATATTTAACCTCCTTTAAAAAAGAGGCCATTGTAGTGGCCTCATAATTATTCTTTATCAGGATAAGCTAAGCCAGTTATCTCCTGATACTCAGCTTCAGTTATACCCAGTTTTTTACCAACTACATTATTAACTCTGTTAATATCCCATTGGCCTCCTTCATAATAAGTCTTGATTATATCAAAGTTACTAGATTTATCCATTGTTATTCCTCCTCTATTTTATATCATTATAGATCATAATATATTTTATATCTGCTTCAGTTTGAATAACTCTTTCTTCTAATGATGGATTAGTATTAACCACAGGAGCCTCTTTTTCATCATCAGGAATAAGAACTAATTTGTTATTCACATACTTATAATTAGGTCTGCCTAGTTCATCATGTAGGGATGGCTGATCTTCTTCAAAGTAGTTCCCTTGTGGATGAGCATATTTATCCCCACCTGGGCCCTCATCTATTAGAGTCCATCCTTCTGTATTTTGAAGGTGTATACTAGAGTTAAGTTCCAATACCTCCTCCTTTTCATTTAATCTTACATAAACTTTAATTGAATAATTCTCCATGATCTATTCCTCCTTAATATATTTCTGCATCAGCAGTGTACGTTCCAATATATAGATGATCTTTAGTTAGATTTTCACTTCTTAAAGTAAAACCTCCTAGTCCAGTTATACCAACATTTACTGCAATATTTTTATTATTAGTTGTATCTTGTAAGCAACCTTCAATACTATCTAAATTACTAAATATATTGATAGTGGGTGTAATTCTCTTGCTAACTTCATATGGTATAAAATTTTGAACAAAGTCAGTTGTATTAAAAGAACGTAAACTTATTCCTCTCCATGGTCCTTTTTCATAATACCTCTGGCATAAAGCTAATTCTCCTCCATAAGGTCTTGAGATAAATGGAGTTGCTTTATCTCCTAATTCTAATTTAACATTTCTAATCACCACAAACTTATCTCCATCAATAACTTTTTTATTGGTATCGTCTAATCTAAATATATCCAAAGTTAAAATTCCCGAATTATTTAGCATATTATTTTCAATCTTAAAAGTAACTGATACTCTTTTATTAGTAGAATTACAAGTAAAACTTTTTTCTAGAACACTACTTTCTATATTAGTAAGTGTTCCTGCAAATAATCTAACTTTAGGGTTTAACTCTACATGAGAAAATATATCAAAAGATACTGTTAAATAACCATTTTGACGAATGCTATAAATTAATTCTTTCGTTAATTCTATGTGTTGTACAAACCAGAATCTTTTATCAGACATTAGTTTAAAACATAAACCTCCATCTTCATATTTATGAACATCACCTTTGTCGGAACCTTCGACATCATAACGCCATCTATCGGCAGTATACAACTTTATTGATACTCCAGGGATAGGATAATATCCCCCAAAGAATGTACCTCTTTGCCACACTTGAAAATCCCCATTAATTAAAAGATTAGGATTAGGTAACTGAGTTAAAACTTCATCCTCCACATATTTTTTAAAGGCAGTTACTATGGAATTCCCAGGAGTAGGATCTTCAGTGCCATCAGCTGAGGTGTCAAACCATACACCGTCATACTCAGGCTCAGTATCCCCAATATAAACTTTAGTAGCATCTTCTCCTCCAATGATATTAGTTATTCTATCATTTAGAGAGGGGTAAGTACCTCTAGCATCGTGTACCTCCTGCTTAAGTTCAGTTACATCGGGTAGCACAGATTCAGGGTCAAAAGATTGCATAGTCTTAATCTTCTCATCAGCTAATACTACTTCATCATGTAAAGTATTATATACAGTATCTCCCTGGCTTATTAAGTTAGTAAGATCCTCCTTTAAAGTTGTAGCAGTATTATTAAGACTAGTTAGATTATTTTTTAGCCCTGCAGATATTTGATTAAGTGCAGTAAGATCTGTTAAGTTTTTTTCTGCCACTGAATTAGCCTCTATTAAAGATTTTAATTGATCTATTAATAGTTGTGCTTGAGTATTTAGATCCTCTAGTGTACTTATATTAGTAGCTGCTAGAGTATTCTTATTATCTAGACTATTGATATTGGCTAAAGCTAACTGATTCTGCTCTATTAATTGTGGTAAAGTATCATCTATCAGAGCTTGTATTTGAATCAGAGCATTTACAGCCTCAGTTGTTCCTGCTATCTGTAATAGCTCTTCTTTATATTCTTCTAGTATTTTTTTATTCTCATTAATCAGATTCTTTAGATCCGTTAATACTTGTATATCATCTACACTCTTGTCTAATACATCATCGGCTAAGCTGTCTTGAACCACAAGCATAAATGTATTAGTAGATGATTGACCTGTGCTATCATAGATCTGTATCTCACCTTTAAGTTCTCCTGATACATTAGTAGCTTGATTAGAGAAGTCAATGTTTAAGTCTGAGCCAGTTACACTATCTAAAGATTTCTCTAGATTAGTACCATCTACCTTCTTTAGTATTACATCTACAGCCTGGCCTCCTAATTCTTTAGCCACTCCATTCTCAAAGATTCTAATCTTTAAAGTTAGAGCATCTCCTCTTTTTACTAATTTATTTATATGGAGATCATGTATAATCATGGTATCTATAGGAATATAGATATTTTTTCTCATCTTATCAACCTCCTATTCTTTTATTAATATAATCTTCTATTTCATTGATAGATTTAAGTAATGACTCATCAGTCACAATAAAGCTATTTCTAATATTACTTTTTATAATATTACCTTCCTCAAGCTCTGAATAAGTTAAAGCTACTCTTTTACCTAATGGGTCATTTATTACTTGGAAGTTAGTAACTATTTTTGTCATATTTAATCAATCCTTTCCTCTAATCTAGTATTCTCCCACCCCTTTCTCTTAGCCTTTATCTCCCAGCCAAAATTAGCATTAGGGGTACCATAAACTACAAAGTAATCAGGGTACTTATCTATACCTTCTATAATAGATCCTTTAGTATAGACCTGAGTAAATACCTGATAACTAATATTGGTATTAACACATTGTTTGAAGACCTCCTCTATGGTTATAATACACTCACCTTCACTATTAAAGACACCTTCCCCTATATCACCAAAGTAGTACTCAGCTGTTTCATAAGCAGTAACCCTTCTTTTACCATAGTCTTGGGTAGCTTGTAAACATGGTTTAGATCCAGTTACATCTAGATCTCCTCCGACATCTAAATCACCATCTACCCAAGCTCTACCTGATATATCTAAGTTACCTTTTACAGCAGCATCTTCTCTTACTTTAAGATATTCAGTTATTAGATTAGCGTCATTGCCAGTTAACTCTAAGTCACCATAAGGAATCTTAAAACCATCTCTAGTAGCCTGTAGTTCAGGTGAGAAATTACCATTAGTAGATAAGCTTAGCCCACTCTTACTAAGTGAGGCTATTTCCTCATCTCCATCATAGACACTAATACCTTTATTAGTTCTAATATAACCATTATCATTAATTCTTAAGGCTAATTCCCCATCCTCATCATATACAAAGAATTTACCATCTGCTATAGATAGACCATCATTATCTATGGTAACTCCCCCTTGAGAGATACTTAACCCCTTAGAAGGAGAATAAGCAAAAACAGTCTTACTTCCTTTCTTAATAGCAAAGTTACCATCTTGGACAGTTATACCATCTTTATTAAGTACTATACCTCCTTGAATCACACTAAGACCATTAGCTGAGTCAAACTTAAGTGAACCATTACCAAAATTAAAGCTACCATCATCTAGATTTATCCATGATATACCATTATTAGAAATAAGAGTACCTGTTTTGATTAATGCAGCATTAACAGCATTAGTGGTTAACTCATCCACAACTAGTTTACCATTTTTAGTAAGTCCCATATATGTGCCATTATATCCTGTGGTAGATACACCCCATCCTGACTTATTCCATCTCCATACAGTCTGAGCTTTAGTAAGATCCTCATTATCCATAACCAATAATTCAGATGGATTCTCTGGAGGGTTTAATCTTACATAGCCCCCATCATTCCCTGTAATAGCATCGCTAAGCTCCTTCATAGCTTTATCAAGATAACCCTTAGTAACTTTATTAACATCATTCTGAGTAACCTCATCAGCCATATTTTTTATGGTATCACCTAGCTTAGAAGATACATCACCAGCCTCAAGACTTAATATAGATTCTGTAAGAGTATCATACTTTATCTTATTAATCTTTATAGTTGAATCTATACCATAAAGCTCATGCCTAAGTAACACTCTATCAAATAAGCCAATATATTCATTAAGCCCTTGATCTTTAAACTCCTCAGTCTCAGATAAGACTATTATATCTAGCTTGTATTTTAAAGAAGGTCTATCAACTGTTCTATTCTTAAAGTAATTAGCAGATTTTTTCCTAAGAGCTGATTCTGTGATAGTCTCATTCTCAGTAAATTCACTACTAAAGTCCACAGATAATATTCTAGGATTAGGGTCTCTACTAACTAAAGGACTATATACATATTTCTCAGCTAGAGTAATAATATTGCTTTCACTGTCCACAGCATAGGGGTATATACCTGTATAAGTGCCAGTCCAATCTTCTTCACAAGTTAAACCTTTAAGATTCTTACTATATTGTATTAACACATTATTAGACTGACCTGCATTAGCTCGTATGGCAATATTATTATTATCTCTTACTATATCTGCACCATTGCCATAAGTGTCTATTATGGATCCTTTACTACCTACTATAGCTTCCCAAAAGTTTTTACCCTTTTTATCTATGTTAAAATTAGCAGTCATTGCTATATCTGATACAAAATTAAAACCACTAGGAAAAGCTGTGGCATTATTTAGGGCCTGGAGAGCAGCACCACAATTACCCTTAATATTCACATAAGGTATAAAATTATCTTTCAATTTATAGAAGTAGTGTTCAGCCTTTATGGTAACTACTCCTTGTATAGGTTTAGATATATAGTAGATTCTAAAAAGTTGAGGATCTTGTCTATCATTGGCTTTAGCCTTTATCCATCTATCACCTTTGATTAAATTAAAGTTCATACCATCAGAAGGGTACTGCATTTCCAACTCCCAAGAACCATTTCTTTCTTCTGTGATAGTGCAGGAAGTAGCATCTGGTAGAAAGCCTAGTCCATTATGTTTAAAATTAGTCTCATTAGTTTTAAATATACATGGAATCATCGACTACACCACCTTGGAATAATTTCTACTTTACTTACATTACCTGACCAACTAACAGTATTTTCACCAGCGTCTAGGTAAGGGAAATTAATAGTATACATGAGATCATTAGTATTATTTTTAACTCCATTCACAGTCTTATAGCAATTAGGTATCTTCGAATCTATTTCTATAAAATCAGTTACCCCTTTAAAAGGAGTAGTTCTGTTATTTATATAGAGATTAATATCTCCTGATCCATAAATCTTTATATATGGCTTTGATATATAAGTGGCTTGGCCATGATATAATCTATCTGCGGCTGTAAGTGTAATCATTTCTAGGCCATCTATAAGATATCCTAGAGGCTCACAAACAAAAGTAACATCAAATCGGTATAGATAATTTGGTATGATTTCACTGAACTCTACCTCATCTAAAATCTGAGCCTCATAATATCTATCTAATTCATTACCAAACTTTACCTTACCTGATCCATATAACCATTCTTTCATAAACTCTATTCTATCCCCATAATAATGAGCCTTTACCCTTTTAGGTATGGACTTAAGTCCTGATTTTATAGTATAAGTACCATCTCTACCTGGAACGGATAATCGTTCATATTCATAAGTGGGAGCTTGGATAGGAGGTAACTCCTGCACTATTATATTTTGATCTGAGCTAATAATATCTTTAAATTCGAACATGGACTACCTCCTTTCTATTCCCTCTTTAACTTATTATTAATTCTGTCCATTAAGGAATCTATATCTTCCTGAGTATTATTATTAAAATTCTCTATAACCATTAGAGGGCCATTATATCCTCCCCCTCCTAATTGTCCTTGGTTATAAGCTTTATTTTCCTCAGCAGTAAGAACTCTTTCCCCCTTATGAAGTGTAGCATTATAACCATCAAATGGAACATAAGATAAACCATTAAAGTGGCTACCATCAGAATCATCATTCATCTTAGCCTTCTCAGACTTCCAGAATTGTACTTTTTCCTTTACCCACTCTACTTTATCATCTAACCACTTTTGAAGACTACTCCATATAGATTTCATACCTTCCCACAAAGAAGATATAATATTTTTACCAGCATTTAGCATACTACTACCAATGCTCTTTATAGCTCCTACAGGATCTTCTTTAACTTGATTTATCCAAGTCTTAAGTGCTTCCCATGAAGCTTTAGCTCCTTCTGTGATTTTAGCAAAAGAAGTCTTAGCTGCATTTAGTAAGCTAAAGCTTATATTTAAAACAATATCCACGATAGCTTTAAATGCAATATCTATTAATGATTTAATACCATCTAATATTGAGGAGGCTATTTGTTTTACTCCTTCCCATGCACCTTTCCAATCCCCTGTAAGAACTGAACAGAAAGTCTTAACTATACCTTCTATTACTCCCATTACAGTCTTTACTATCACTCCTATAGCATCGAAGCAAGCTTGAGTATAAGTCTTTATACCCATGAAGTCATTCTCCCACAGAGTCTTTATAGTAGCTAATATAGTCTGTATAGTATTACTAATCATACCCATTATATTAACTATAGTATCCCTTATACCCCCAAAATTAGTTGCTACAGCAGCTGCAAAAGCCACACAAGCAGCTATGGCTATACCTACTGGTCCAGTTAGTAAAGTTATAGCACTACCAAACATAGCACTAGCTCCGCCTGCTGCACTTACAGCTGCACTTATACTACTAAAAGTGGTCGCCATCTTTACACCCCAAGTAATCAGATTACCAATTACCATTAGGGCAGGTCCCAGAGCTGCTACAAACCCTGCTACCTTAATTGCAGCTTGAGCTTGGCTATCACTCATGTTATTTAATTTTTCCACAAAGTTACCAATTCCCTCAGCTATAGATCTAATAGTAGGTATTAATAGAGTACCTATTTTAATAGCCAAGGTTTCAATAGCACCCTTCATTTGCTCTATAGCTCCAGGTAAATTATCCATCATAGTTGAAGCCATCTCATCAGCCCTACCATCACAATTAGCTATAGAATTAGCTAATTTTTGATAATCTGAATCAGAGGCATTTATAATAGCTAACATACCTGACATAGCTTCTTTACCGAAGATGGTAGAAGCTGCTGCAGCTTGTTCTGATTCACTTAAACCTCCAAGCTTTTGCCTTAATTCATCCATAACTTGCTTTAGAGATTTCATTGTGCCATCACTTTCAGTCATTGATATACCATATTTATCCATAGCAGCTGCCATCTGATCTGTGGGACTTATCATATTTGTTAGAGCTGTTCTTAAAGAAGTACCAGCCTGGCTTGCTTTTATACCACTATTGGCCATAAGTCCTAAAGCTAATGCTGTATCTTCTGCAGATAAACCAAGTGCTCCTGCAACGGGTGCCACATACTTGAAAGATTCTCCTAGCATTTGAACATTAGTATTAGCGGATGAACTAGCTTGAGCCAATACATCTGCAAAGTGACCAGAGTCCTTAGCCTGTAGTCCAAAGCCTGTAAGAGCATCTGTTACTATATCTGATGTGGTTGCTAAATCTAATCCATCTGCTGCTGCTAATGACATAATACCACTAATGCCATCCATCATTTGCTCAGCGTCCCATCCAGCCATAGCCATATATTGGAAAGCATCTGCTGATTCTCCAGCACTGAATTTTGTTTTAGCTCCCATCTCTATGGCCTTATCCCTTAGCTGATTCATCTCCTCAGCTGTAGACCCTGAGATGGCTTTAACTTTGGACATTCCTGCCTCAAAGTCTCCAGCTGTTTTAACTGCTATGGCACCAAAGCCTGCTAGGGGTGCAGATACATAAGTAGTAAGAGCTTTACCTGTTTTAGTAAAACCCTCACCCACTTTATTTACAGTACTCATCTTCTCAGACATTTCTTTAGCGGCTCCTGCTCCTGCAGTTACAGCTTTTGACATCTGACTTTTAAAATCTTCCAAGTCTACTTTAATCTTGGTTATCAGAGGGGCTAGCTCTATTCCTGCTGCCATTTATTCTACCTCCTTTCTTGGAACTCATGTATAGCCTTAGTATCACATTCAGTTTGATTAAGTCTCCATATTGTTTTCAGGAACTCTCTACCTTTCTCACTTTGGCTATTATTGAATATCCATGAATCCCTTCTATATAATAAATATAAAACATAAGGTAGATTATATATCTCCAAAAAATTAAGACCAGTATACTTCTGAATGGCTTTCATCTCACCAGTACTGGTCCTAAACATCTCCTCCCATTTCTCTGATGGGAAATACTTCTCTATAAGAGCCTCACCAAAAGGCCCATCAGGTATGGGGATTCTTAGTTTGGGTTGTTCTCAGCCTCCTGTACCTCACTAGTAATAATTGTTAATATTGCGGTTACCATTTGCTGAGACATTCTATCCACATCTTGAAAAGTAAAGGTCTTATTACTTGTATTATTTGATAATACCTTTGAGATCAGCTCAGTCTGTTTATTAAGTATCTCATCCTCATCAGTTAACTTACTCATGTGAGAGAACTCCTTTACTATACTTAAGCTAGGTGGATTTACATTAACTACCTCACCATTTATTTTAAAGACTATTGGTTGTACCATTGAGTCTAAATCATATACTTTAGCCATAATTTACTCCTCCTTTTTAATCTAATTTACTTACTACTTGGGTATATCCTGCAGCCACAGCTTTATTGCTAGCATTTACCTCAACTATGATAATATATTTACTATTTTCTATTGCAAGATCAGCAGTTCCATCCCAAGAAGTATAGCCTTTAATTATATCATCTTTTCTAGGTACCTCTGTCTCAGTTGGTTCAGTATCTAATACTTTATACAAATATTTATTACCTTCACCCTTTGCTTCTGTTATAGTTATAGCAGTTGTACCTGTTTCAGTTCCTGCAGCACTATTTAAAGTTAATGGTGCAGATGGTGGATATAAAGCGTCATATTCCTCATTAGTTAATTCTTCTGTGAATGAGGCTAAAAAGTTCTTAATATGCTCTATAGCAGTGATTTCAGCATCTACTACCACTTCTTTATCATTGAACTCAATAGTAAAACCATTACCACCTTGACCTATCATAGTAAATCTAACTTTCTTACCATTAGCCTTAGTATGAACGAATCTTACTAATACATTTTTTAAGCTTTGACCTCCTCCACCAAAAGTAAGAGTTCTTTGTTTAGAGACTGGATCCACACTTACAACAGCACAAGATAATAAAGCTATATTATCCATTATCCAAGTTAATAAACCTGATTTAAAAGTTATTTCTTCTTTGGTGATAAAAGATTTAACAATCTTACCATAAGAGTTTTCTACATCATACTTAGTAGGCTTATAATCAATGGAAGCTCCACCTTGAGTATGACCTACATTATGAGTCTCTGTCTCTATCACCTCATCAGAAGGTAAAGTACTTTCATTAAACTCATATAAGTATAATTCTCCTGCACCTAATAGGATCTCATTTTTATCCTGCATAGACATTTATACATTCCTCCACTTCATAATATAAATTAATGAACATTCCCAGCATTGGATAGAATCATTAAAGATATCTCCTCCCCCGGATAGTTCACTGAATAGATGAATATTACTAAAAGTTTTACCTGACTTCTCAGGCATATCTAGTAAATTATTTATCTGATCTTTTAATTCTAAGGCATGGTCAAAATCTTCATCTATAATCTTGACCTCCATCTGACTCACCCTTACAACTCCACCAGATTGTGGTGTATGAGTATACGTAAGAAAAGGAGGTGAGCCAGTGCCATAAATAGGTGTAACTGATAGACCAGTTAATTTTCTCAATTCATTAGAAATAGCACCTTCAATAGACATTAGACTCAACCTCCTAAAATACTAACTATATTATCCTTTTTATTATCTCTAGCATTGGCCAGAAAAGGGTTGGGCTTTTGACCTTGTGTAATGTGCCAACCTTTATACTTACCAGTTTCTGCTTTATATTTCCATGGGGTCTTTCTACCATTTCCATCTACTGCATAAATACCTGTCCCTTGGTGAACATATACAGCATACTTCATGGTTGCTCCTACATAACCTTCTATAGCACTACCTGACATCTTTACTTGATGTATTATACTTGCTCTTAATGGGCCATTGTCCACAGGACAAAGCTTCTTGGCTTCATTCACAACAACTAAGCAAGCCTTGGTCATATTATGATAGACTTTATTAGCTATTGTAAAGGTAGCTTGTTGGATACTCTTAGCCCATAGATCATCATTTACTTCTATAGAGATTCTATTAGCCATCCATAATCAGCTCCTTTAAAAGAAGAGAATCTTTTAATCTACCAGGTGTCACTGAGGTTATGTCATAGATTATACCATCTTTTACTAATCTAAATTTATTAGCTTTAATACCTTTTTTATAAGTAATACCTATATGAGAAGCTTCTGTGTATAATACACTAGTAATAGTAGTAGCCTCATTCTTTTTATAGACTGCTACTGATATATCCTCTATAGGTTCCCATTTGAATTTCTTAACACCTGAAGCTGAGACTTCCCCTGTATATACTTTCTCCTGTAGTTCATAGCTTTTTAGATCAGAGTTTATACTCATTATACACCTCTAGCTCTTTTAAGGGATGAAAGCCTACGAGTAATAGTCTCAGGTAGACCAGAAAAGCTAGTAGATATTCCTGAGGAAGATTCAGAAGAAATACCCTCACTACCCATTGTGTTTATTCTCCATAACGATACTTCTAGTAGTAAGTCTGAATGGGCCTCCTCTATCACATCTATATATAGCTTCTCTTTTATAAAAGAAGCAGCAAGTCTAGTAGCTATCTTAATTTTAGCTTCAGGTAAATCAGGATATAACTCTTGGATATCTGCTATAGTTTGAGTTACTATAGGATCCATGATTATTCCTCCATGTTATCTGATAGACAGATTACTCCATCAAATCTCATAAGGTAGTCAGCTATAAATTTGTCATTAGTAAAGAATCTACCTTTTTCAAATTGAATGGCAGAATATCTATTATTAGGAGCTGGTATATATTGATACTTATTCTTATGAGCAAACTCATAAGCATATTTCTCTTTTGGTGCAGCAACTGCTTCTTTAACTTCTTCTTTAACTTCCCCCTCTTTAATATCCCCATTGGATGTAGTATTTTCTGTATTTTCGTCTATCTCATTAAAATTTATTTTAGCTTTTTCTTTCTTTGCCATTAATAATTCCTCCCTAAATTAAATTGATAAAGGACTGACTAAATCAGCCCTTTTAATTATGCTCCAGTACTTGCAGTTTCTCCTACTTTATAACCAGAGATATTAATTATCTTAGATCCTGAATACTTATTTAAAAGTTTCATAGTAAATTCATGTACTACAAGAACCTTAGTATTATCCCCAGTCTTACCTAAGCCCTCAGCTTGAGCAGCTCTTAACTCAGCTATTTCACATTTATCCAAATCAATAATAAGTAATTGGTCATTAGGCATATGTCGGTCTAAGATAATCTCAGCTTCACCATAATCTGTAACTAATTTAGCTACAGTAGTACCTAATATATTATTAGTACCTTGGTTGGCTATTAATGTAGAACTATCTTTGAATAGCTTATTAATGAATCCTTTTACAGAAGCATTACATACGGCTATAACATTAGATCCACCAGCTTGACCTCTATCCCACATAGCTTTAAATGCGGTATTGATAGCGTCTTCTGTTAATTTACCATCTCCACTTTCTGCAGTTAAGTCTACAGTATTACCTACTAAGTTTAATAAACCATTCATCTGTCTAGCAGTTGATCCACTTTCAGAGGCTTTAGCACCTTGTAGAGCATAGTATTCACCATCTCTTTTAATTTCTGTTAATCTGTGTAGTACTTGTCTGTTTAATTCTTTACCAATGCCTTTTACATTTAAAGCTTCTACTGTACCAGTAACAGCAGTTACCTTAGAAAGTATTTGACAAGTATTAGTAATTGAAGCTCTACCAGTAGTAATAGCTTCAGAAGCCTCAGCTCCTTCTAATGTAGGGTTAACTCTGTCTTCATCTAGTGATTCTTCCCTCCAAGATACATTAATATCCCCTGCAGGAACCACCTTTCCTTGAGCCATTAATAATGATAAAATAGGAGTATCAGTAGGCGATACTAGTGAAATTACATCACTAAGATCTAGTACTTCTCCTGTTAATAAATCTGTAGCTTTCTTTGCGCCCATATTTTTTCCTCACTTTCATATATTATATATTATATTAAACTATTAAGTTAGATTATAGACCTAACTTAGCAGCTAATACCTTTGCTGGGTCTCTTTCTTTAATACCTTCTTCATACTTAGCTCTACCTGTTTCGTAGTCAGCTCCTTGTCCTCCTTTAGGTCTATAACCTTTAGACATTCTAGCTTCTACTTCTTTCTCAATGGCAGATTTAAACTCAACTTCCATTTGTTTTACTTTAGCTCTAGTTTCTTCTTCAGTATCACAAACGCAAGAAGCAGCTAGTGCAGTAGGTAAACCTAACTCATTACCTTCAGTAATTGCTAAGTTTCTCATATTAGAGAATAGTTTCTCTTTTTCCATATTAGCAATCTTTTGTTCCATTTCTCTCATTCTTTGAGCCTCAGGAGTTTCATCCGGGAATCTATTCCTGATCTCATCATCTATAATCTTTTGTAAATTATTATTCTTCCAAGTATCTAAGCTCTTACTAAATTGTTTATCAAATCTTGGTTGTAATATAGGCCAACCTTGATCTCCATCTAAGAAGCTATTTACTCTTTCAGGCGTCACAAAACTATTAATGTAGTTCTGTACGTTCTCATCTGTAGCATTCTCCTCTAAATAAGACATTACTTGTTCTAATGTTAAATCATCCATTCTTATTCCTCCCTTTCTACACTCGATCGTAACCGAGTATATAAGCCTTTCTTTATTTTATATTTGTATTATATGTCACGTGCAGAGCGCACGCTACACGCTCTAAACAGTGTTGAGCAGGCCACTCAAGATAGAGTGGTGCTCTTCACATAGGAGTAAATTATGGCACTGTAGTTTAAAGTCATTTCGGACAAGAAAAAAGGATCTTAGTAGATCCTTCCCTTACCATAATCTATTTTTTTAATTTTATTTTCTTTAATACAATTATTAATATCTTGTATCATTTCTTTTTCCGTTAGATGTGATTGTTCTTCAGTGGGGTAGTGCCTATTAAATTTAGAATAATAATTATCCAAAGCTTTATCTATATTCACAATATCACCTTCTTTAATTAATATATATTATTATATTATAACCTAAATAATATTAAAAAGTAAAAATTATTTAGAATCCTGGTAGGAAAGTATCTTCTATAATATTTAGATACCTTTCATAAGCTCTTGGTAGATACTTATTCATTTTTTCAGCTATCTCAGGATTAGTAATAGCAGCAGTCATATGGGCAAAAGCCTCGGATGATACTTCTCTATCACCATTACCTCTATTCCAATAATCTTTATCATGACCCCATTTAATTCTAATATCATCCTTAGAGAAGCCACTAATAACATCTTGTATACCATTAGTACCTTTTCCTTCTATTCCTAGACTCTTACTTAGAACTACAGCGATCATCTGATTATTATCTTCCCCATAACTAGGATATTTTTCCTTTATTATTTTTTTAGCTTTCTTTATTAGATCATCATAATCTTTCTTTAAAGCTTCTATATATTTTTTATCATGACTTAATTTAGCTTTACCTTCTAGAGCATTATCATCTATAAGATGGCCCCATTCATGGAACAGAGTAGTTAATCTACCTCTATCACGATGGTAATTTTTAAAATCATTAACCAAGTCTAAATATATACTTTTATTACTTGGGCTATAATAAGCTCCATCTTTATTGAAAGCATTAGCTATACTAAAATTCTTATCCATTTTTTCAAACATAGCTTTAGCTATTGGACTAGAATCCTTTATCCTTTTCTCTACCTCTTTTGCTATTTTTTCTCTATTAGGATTCTCCTTTAGGGAAGTTCTTAGCTCATTCAAAGTAGACTTATAAGGGTTTTCAACCTTCTGAGGTTTCTTGATAGTATCAGGTTTTTTAGATACTTTCTTTTTTGGTTCTACATCCTTTGGCTTTTTAATTTCCTCCACAGGATCTTCTTTAGGCTCTATCATGCTATCTACTATAGGAACATAACAGCACCTACATTGAGCATGAAGAGGTAAGCCTGGAGCTTTATCTAATGTATATGGTCCTTCCTTCCCTGCTCTATCACAAGTTGGACATAGTCTTTCATCTTGGGCTACTAATACACCTACTTTAGTAACTCCTGCTTTAGCATAGCTATTAAACTGAGCCACATTTAAAAAGTGCATAGTTTCAGTTCTGGCCAATACAATCATTCTAGACATTGGTACATCTTTAATATACTTCTGCATAGCTCTAGCTATTACATCAACAGAAGCTCCCTCAGATATACCTGTCTTGACTGCATTATCCAAAGCGTCTACTAAATCAGCCTTATTGTGCCATATACGCTCTGAAAAGTTTTTGCCATCATTTACCCATGGTGTATTCAGGAGGTCTTGTAGCTCTTGATTAGGTAGATTAAAATCAATTCCTAATAATTTATTTGTATCTACTGTGACCCCCTGCATATTATTTATCAATGCTCTTTGAAGGTAGTTAATCTCCTCCTTACTCATGTTATTTAATTGAGATTGAACCTTCTTCAGAAACATTTGATAGCCTTTACTTCCCGGTATATCCTCAGGCTTACTACCTGATCTAAGTAGCTCCATTACAGATACATCCAGATTCTTTAGATATTGGTCATAAGTCTTAAGGAATTTTTGTAGCTCTTCCTCATTTTTATTATACCAATACCATGTATACTGAGGACCTCTTTGGTCCCAGTATTTTTGATTCTTTCGAATCTTAGCATTATAAATTCTTTTTGGTATTCTATATTTACCTTGCATTATATATCACCCTTTTTCTTAGTGATATTCTGCTTAGAATTATTCTTTTTATTATTATTATTATTATTATTGTTCTTATCATCATTAGTATTATTATCATTACTACTACTATTACTATTCACAAAATCAGGGTTATATGGATTAGCCATCTGATTCTCTTCATTAGCTTTTATAACTTCTGCTGCAGGATCGTCTATATCTGGGTGCCATGATAATAAAGTTTCTTTACTAACCATACCCTTTAGTTTATTGATCTGATCCACTAATTCTGATAAGTTTCTAGGAATATTTCTAGTAAATTTAGTTCCTAGATAAGTAAAATCAAAATCACTATCCCCTTTTAATTGGATAAATAATTCAAAGATTATCTCTACTCTTCTGATTAAAGACTTCTTAAATAGTCTTTCTTTTGTAGAAGTAACTGTCTCTATACCCCATAGTTTATATTTCATAGCTTCACCAGAGACATTACCTGCAAAGTTTTGGTCATCCATAGGGGGTACTTTACTAAATTTATGGATATTCTTGCTTAGTATTGCCTCCTGAGCAGTTAAAGTTCCTGAGGAATCAGGCTTAGTAATATATTCTACCGTACCTTCATCTTCTGTCTTAACTACTCCACTTTCTTGCATTTCTCTAATGTCATCAGCATTAGTACCCATCATATTCCTTACATGAAGTAAAGAGTTCCTAAAGCCCTCTGATTCATTTAACCCATCTGAGTTTAGCTTATCATAAGCATCTATCAGAGATATAACTCTTTCAAAATCACCACATCTATCTTTATTATTAGGATATTCTATAATTGGAACCTGCTTAAAATTATGAGGTACCCCTTCAGGGTTATCACAGATTAATTCTGCATAACTAGCTCCTGAGTAAGTATACACAAGTTCCTCAGTATACTCCTCTATCATATATTTATATTTTTGTTCTAATATATCCCATATATGAATAACTCTAAATGCAGCTATAGGAACATCCTCCATTGAGTCTGGGTCATAAACAACAAAGCCTTCTAAAGGAGATATTGTATTAAATCTGGGAGTTAATTTATTCTTAAGTATACCCCATGCAGGCTTTTCAGTCCACAAAACTTCAAAAGCTGTACCAAAAATAGATTGGTCCATAGCTAAATTAATATTATGGGCTGCCTCATCATTATAATCTAGGATCTCTTGCAATCTTTCTAAGGCTGCTTCATGACCTTTCTCTACTGTATAGCTTACAGGTTTACCCATAAAATAGCCAGTAAATACATCTGTAATATATCCAGGGAAGTCATGTATTAATTTATTGTTAGGCTTTTTCTTGTCCTCACCATAGATTCTTTCCCCTGTCTCAGGATCTCTAGAGGATCTGAACATAACTCTATCTTCTATTTCATGGTGTAGATCATAATAATCCTTTAGATCCTTAAGATGGGCTCTTCTATCATCCCACCAACCAAGAATATTAGTTAATTCAGTAGTATTTAAAGGTCTATCCTGTGGTATAGTTAATTTTAGTATCTTACTTCCTTTGTCATTAAGCATCTTTTAACCTACCTCCTTTCCATATTTCTTTAAATCTTGTACTTCATAATCATCCAAAGCGTACCATATAGCACTCAATGTATGTGGATCTATATTGAACTCATCCTCAACTACTAGGCCATTTTTATCAACTTTAAAAGTTAGGTCTTTAAGTTCCTTAATTACGGGTTTAAGATCATCACAACATACTATTTTTTTGAATCTTTTAACCTTTTTAGTATATACAGATCTAGAACCTTTAAATTTTCTACACTTAACCATATCAAAGCCTTCATATTGATAGTACCTAATAGCCTTTGGTTCAGCACAATCAGCTTTTATTCTTACATTTCTATAGTCTTTTATATCTTTAACTATCTCCTTATCTGTCTTACCCTTACTGTAATAGCAGTCAGTTATATATAGAATTAGGTTTTTCATATCAACTACTAGACCTACTAGAGCATTATAGGAAGTAACAAAACCAAAATCCATACCATATCTTTCTAATTTATCAATAAAACGTATCTTATTAATGTTAGATTCAACGATATCTCTTTTCTCAATAGTAAATTGAGGGAATACTTTTATTCCAGTTACACCAAATTTTCCTTCTCTAGCTATTCTATATAGATCTAAATCATATAATTTTAGCTCATCTAGCTGCCTTATATAAGAATCAGGTAGGAAATAATTATCACTACATAGACTATGATGATAGTAAGTATCACCTTGCTTAATAATTCTTTTAACATATAGTTCTTCATCATCTAAAGTAGTAACAGTTTTCTCTGGGTCACTATCATCCACAAAGAATCTTTTGTAGACCCATGAGTCCTTAGATACGGGATTACTTGTTAGAATCATGTGTAAGCTCAGACTTGGGTGTCTAAGTCTACCTACTAACTCTTTAAAACCTTCATATTTAATTTCTGTAGCTTCTTCTAGCCATACTATCGAGACATTATGTATAGATTTCAGCTTTTGAGGTTTATCCATACCTTTAAATATAATACTAGAACCATTTTTAAATTTTATTTTCAAAGGTGATTGCATACATTTAGCTATTTTTTGGAACTCAGGATAAGTCTCTATTATATCCTCAAACAAAGCAAAGGTAGAATCTTTGTGAGTATCAAAGACTTCTCTGACCACTAAGACCTTCCTTTTTTCTGTCATACACTTTAATATTAATTTAATGGCTGTATTATAGGACTTTGATGAGCCATATCCTCCTACTATCACATAATAATAGTAGTTCCAGTCAAAAAGGTATTCTTCAAAATGGTCATTTACTGTAATATCAATTTCCATTAAGAATCACTCCTCTCAGAGGCTCTCTTAATTACAATTTCAAAGTCTGAATCATCATCACCACTTAATAACTTAGCCTTAGCTTTTTCAATTTCAAGCTTAGTCTTTTCTAATTCATGTTTTAATTCTTTAGTGGCTTTGTCTCCTTCAATGTCAAATATCTTACCAAGTTTGTCTAAAGCTGGCATTTTATCAAATAATTTAATAGATACACCATCTTTACCAGATTTAACTTCCTGTATAAATCTGCCATCTATCTTGGTAGAATCTTTTAATCTGACATAGCTCCTTTTATAGGTCTTAACTTCACCACTGTCTTCATCATAGATAGTCTTACCATAACTATCTAATATAGGAACATCTTCTGTTCCAAAGTCCACATAATCTGTGATGTCGCAAAAGGCTATACCCATATACATTCGGGTAATATCCACAACATCTATAAAGAGTTCCTTGGTCCTTCTTTCCTGATATTGCTTTATTGCCCTTATAATGTAATCTTTTTCCATTAAGTGACTACCTTTACGAGGTGAGTAACCAGCTTTAACGGCTGCGTTTCTCATATTATAGCTTTGCAAGTATTCTAAACAGAATATCTTTTCTTGCTCATCTAAGTCTGAGAATATATCTTCTCCCTCAT
>ERZ781272.274-NODE-274-length-52335-cov-40.846978_pt1 | contig 52335 bp, 38 predicted proteins | sample MGYA00375850_ERZ781272 | MGnify/ENA primary metagenome ERZ781272 (study PRJEB29790, sample SAMN06051246) | human gut metagenome | host: Homo sapiens | place: USA: Cincinnati, Ohio | collected 2013-06-21 | study: EMG produced TPA metagenomics assembly of the Gut...
GGGGGAATGTCCCCCACGACCCCCGCGCACGGCGCTTCGGCAGCGGGCAGTTGAGCGGCACGTTGGAACCCGTTCGGCGAAAAGGCTTCAAACTCACCGCCTCACGGCGGCTCAGACATGAAGCCTTTCCGTTTCCCCGCTGCGCGAGGAAATTCCCTCACGAGCCACGCAAGAGGCGCGTGCTGCGCTGCCTTGGCCTTCCATCAGCATCTACGCTGACGGAAGCAAGGCGTGAGAGGGAATGTTTGCCGAACAGTTTTTAACGTGTCTCAATCTTTCTGCCGCCGATGTGCCGTACAAAACGGCCCCTTTTTCTTCCTTTTCCGGCCGAACGGAAAAGGAAGGGCCTGCGCGGCCTGAGCGCAAGGACAGTTACTGTTGCTGCTCGACCTCAATTTTACCGTGAGCCGCTTCAAATTCCGTAACGCGCCGTTTGGTATACTGTTCGATTTCTTTGTTTGCCGAACGACCCTCTGATTCTGCAATATATCGAAACTTCTGAAAGTATGATCTGTCTACTTGTAGCGTATAGCGCAACAACCTCGCCCGCCCCTGCCAAGCGATAGCTACAGCTACGAAATCGCCCAATCCGTCACAGAATAAAGCGGCGGTTGCCTAGTGAATTAAAACACCATTGCGCCCCGGACGAGCAAGCCATTTGCCCATGGCGCAATATCGTCAGGATAGGAACCCGGTGCGCAAGAGGAATGGGGACGCATTTGTTCCTCTGGTTTCTCAATCGTCAACATCTGAAAACGGCCAAAAAGAGAGGAATAAATGAAAAAAACACTGCCAAAAGTGATTTTGACGGTGTTTTTTATATATTTTTTCCAGTTTACGCTTGACAATGGTTGACAGGCAGTTTATAATAAACTACTGCATATAATGGCGTTTTGTCTGCCCGGCCTTCTTTTTATCAACTGGATTGTACCATGTTCTGCACAAAAATGCAAGGCCTTTTGACAATGATTTATACCAGTTTTATGCGGGGCCCTGCGTAAGCATTCCTCTTTGCTTACGTTTCCCCGGATAAGACGAACCAATACCCTCGGGGACAAAAAAAGAACGGAGTGATGAGCCTATGGTGAAAGTGAAACCGGTTCAGCTTGGCAACAATACCCGCATGAGCTTCGGGCGGATCAACGAGGTCATGGAGATGCCCAATCTCATCGAGGTGCAGAAGAATTCCTACCAGTGGTTCTTGAACGAAGGGCTCAAGGAGGTCTTCCGCGATATTGCGGAGATCACGGATTACACCGGTAATCTTGTGCTGGATTTTGTCGGCTACCGTATGGACGATCAGCCGAAATATACCGTTGCGGAGTGCAAGGAGCGCGACGCGACCTATGCCGCTCCCATGCGCGTGCGCGCGCGGCTCATCAATAAGGAAACGGGCGAGATCAAGGAGAACGAGGTCTACATGGGCGATTTCCCGCTCATGACGGACAGCGGCACCTTTGTCATCAATGGTGCAGAGCGCGTCATTGTTTCCCAGCTCGTGCGTTCCCCCGGTGTGTATTACGGCATGAGCCGCGATAAGACTGGTAAAAAGCTCTTTACCTCCACGATTATTCCGAATCGCGGTGCGTGGCTCGAGTATGAGACGGATCAGAACGACGTGTTCTATGTCCGCATCGATAAAAACCGCAAGATCCCGATTACAACCTTTATCCGCGCTTTAGGCCTTGGCAGTGATGCGGAGATCCTCGAATATTTCGGCAATGACGATCGTATCGTCGCCACCCTCGAAAAAGAGCGCGATACCCGCGAGGCAACGCAGAACACGGAGGAAGCCCTGCTTGCAGTTTACCGCAAACTGCGCCCCGGCGAGCCGCCCGCAGTGGAGACCGCGCAGGCGCATATTGACGGCCTGTTTTTCGATGCGCACCGCTACGATCTCTCCCGCGTTGGGCGCTATAAATATAATAAGAAGCTCGGTATATCCGCGCGTCTGGCGGGCAATAAGCTCATGCAGCCCATTGCAAGCCCGGCCACCGGCGAGCTGCTCGCAGAGGCGGGGGAGACCGTCACGCGCGAGAAGGCGTATGAGATCGAGCAGGCTGGCGTGAGCGTCGCCTATCTGGATATGGATGGCAAGGAGATCAAGGTGATCTCCAACGGCATGGTCGATATCGGCGGCTATGTGGATTTCCCGGAGGACGAGCTGGAGGATATCGGCATCAATGAAAAGGTGCGCTTCACCGTTCTGATGGAAATCCTCGAAAAGTGCGGCGACGATCGGGACGCCCTCTTCACAGAGCTGAAAAACCGCTGCGACGATCTGATTCCGAAGCATATTACAATTGATGATATCTTCTCTTCCATCAATTATCTCGACTGCCTTGCCAACGACATCGGCACGACGGACGATATCGATCATTTGGGTAACCGCCGCATCCGTTCCGTGGGTGAATTGCTGCAGAATCAATTCCGTATCGGCTTTACCCGCATGGAGCGCGTGGTGCGCGAGCGCATGACCACCCTGCAGGCGCAGGACAGCGCAACGGTTACCCCGCAGGCACTGATCAATATCCGCCCTGTGCTCGCGGCGATCAAGGAATTTTTCGGCTCCTCGCCTCTGTCCCAGTTCATGGATCAGCCGAATCCGCTGGCGGAGTTGACACATAAACGCCGTCTTTCCGCCCTCGGCCCCGGCGGCCTCTCCAGAGACCGTGCCGGATTCGAGGTGCGTGACGTACACTATAGCCACTATGGCCGCATGTGCCCGATCGAGACGCCGGAAGGCCCGAACATCGGCTTGATTTCCTATCTCGCCACCTTTGCGCGAATTAATAAATACGGCTTCATCGAAGCGCCGTTCCGCCGCGTGGACAAGAAGACAGGCGTGGTGCTCGACGAAGTGGTCTATATGACGGCGGACGTGGAAGATGATTATATCGTCGCCCAGGCCAATGAGCCGCTTGATGAAAACGGGCGCTTCGCCCGCGCGAAGGTCAACGCCCGTTACCGTGACGAGTTCCTGGAAATTGAGAGCTCGAAGGCGGACTTTATGGACGTTTCTCCGAAGATGGTTGTCTCCGTCGCTACGGCCATGATTCCCTTCCTCGAAAACGACGACGCGAACCGCGCGCTGATGGGCGCAAACATGCAGAGGCAGGCCGTTCCGCTGCTCAAAACGGAATCGCCGATCGTCGGCACCGGCATGGAATACAAAGCAGCAGTCGACTCCGGTGTTACGGTGCTCGCCAAGCGCGCCGGCACGGTTACACATGTCAGCGCGAAAAAGATTGAAATCAAGCCCGACGATCAGAAGGACGATCTGGACATCGATACCTACGACGTCATCAAATTTATGCGCTCCAACCAAGGCACCTGTATCAACCAGAGGCCCATTGTCTCCCGCGGCCAGCATGTGGAGGCGCATGAGGTTATCGCGGACGGTCCCGCCACCTCCAACGGTGAGATCAGCCTTGGTAAAAACGTGCTCATTGGCTTCATGACCTGGGAGGGCTACAATTATGAGGACGCGGTCCTCATCAATGAAAAGATCGTACGCGACGACGTATTCACCTCAATTCACATTGAGGAATATGAGACGGAAGCGCGCGACACGAAGCTTGGGCCGGAAGAAATTACCCGCGACATTCCAAATGTCGGCGAGGACGCGCTCAAGGATCTCGACGAGTTCGGCGTGATCCGCGTCGGCGCAGAGGTCCATTCCGGCGACATCCTTGTCGGCAAGGTAACGCCCAAGGGCGAGACGGAGCTCACCGCCGAGGAGCGCCTGCTGCGCGCCATCTTCGGCGAAAAAGCGCGCGAGGTGCGCGATACCTCCCTGCGCGTGCCGCACGGAGAATACGGCATCGTCGTGGACGTGGAGGAATTCACCAGGGCCAACAGCGATGAGCTGAGCCCCGGTGTCAATAAAGTGGTCCGCTGCCACATTGCGCAGAAGAGAAAGATTTCCGTCGGCGACAAGATGGCCGGCCGCCACGGCAACAAGGGCGTTGTATCCCGCATTCTGCCACAGGAGGATATGCCCTTCCTGCCTGACGGCACACCGCTCGATATCATCCTGAATCCTCTGGGCGTCCCGTCCCGAATGAATATCGGCCAGGTGCTGGAAGTGCACCTCGGCTATGCGGCAAAGGCGCTCGGCTGGAAGATCATGACCCCGGTTTTCGACGGCGCGCATGAGGCGGACATCCGCGATGCGCTGCGGGAAGCGGGCTTGCGCGAGGATGGCAAAACCATCCTATATGATGGCCGCACCGGCCGCCAGTTCGACAACCCCATCACGGTCGGCGTGATGTACTTCTTAAAGCTGCATCATCTGGTTGACGATAAGATCCATGCGCGTTCCACCGGCCCGTATTCGCTGGTGACGCAGCAGCCGCTCGGCGGTAAGGCCCAGTTCGGCGGCCAGCGCTTCGGCGAAATGGAGGTCTGGGCGCTTGAAGCCTACGGCGCCGCTTATACCCTGCAGGAGATCCTGACGGTCAAGTCCGACGATGTGGTCGGCCGTGTGAAGACCTATGAATCCATCGTTAAAGGGCAGAATGTGCCGAAGCCCGGCGTTCCGGAGTCGTTCAAGGTGCTCATCAAGGAGCTGCAGAGCCTTGGCCTGGACGTTAAGGTCCTGGATAAGGATGAAAATGAAATCGACCTCAAGCAGAATTTTGACGGCGACGAGCCCAGCTTCAGCACCGCAGACGAGGATGTTTTTCGTGAGGTCAACGATATGGATTCCGCGGAGGGCTTTGGCGTAGAGGGCGAAGGGATCGAACTCGAGGAAGCCGCTGATTCCGAGGAAGACAGTGCGCAGGAGGAAGATCCCTTTGAAGAAGAGGAGCTCTTCGAGCCTGATGAAATGCTCGACGATTACGACGACTGACGGTTTTGACAGGAGCGGGGATGCCGGCCGGAAAGGGCGGCTGACATCCTCTGAGGGAAACGCAGGACGCTGTACCCGGTCAAACCGGTTTCCCAAGCAGGTAAACGCCCTTTTTCAATTCGGTTTCGCCCCCCACTTCCCGGCATGAAACCAGAAAGAAAGGCATGTGATCTTTCCATGGAAAATATCACCTTTGAATCCATCAAAATCGGTCTTGCATCGCCTGATAAGATCCGCGAATGGTCCTATGGCGAGGTCAAGAAGCCGGAAACAATCAATTACCGCACCCTGAAGCCCGAGCGTGACGGCCTGTTTTGTGAACGCATCTTTGGCCCCACGAAGGACTGGGAATGCCATTGTGGAAAATATAAACGCATCCGTTACAAGGGGAAAATTTGCGAGCGTTGCGGTGTTGAGATCACAAAGAATAAGGTCCGCCGCGAGCGCATGGGCCATATCGAGCTGGCGGCGCCGGTTTCGCATATCTGGTATTTCAAGGGCATCCCCTCCCGCATGGGCCTGATGCTAGATATCTCTCCCCGCATTTTGGAAAAAATCCTGTATTTTGCTCTTTATATCGTGATCGATCCCGGCGACACGCCGCTGCAGAAGATGCAGACCCTGAGCGAAAAAGAGTATGCGGATATGCGCGAAAAGTATGAAGACGAATTCCGTGCCGGTATGGGCGCGGAGGCCATTCAGGAGCTGCTCGCAGAAATCGATGTGGAGGTACTCGCCAAGGAGCTGCGCGAGGAGCTTGAGACGGCGACCGGCCAGAAAAAGGCGCGTATTCTCAAGCGTCTTGAGGTGGTGGAGGCGTTCCACCAGTCCGGCAACCGTCCGGAATGGATGATCCTCAATGTGATCCCGGTCATCCCACCTGATATCCGCCCGATGGTACAGCTGGAAGGCGGCCGCTTTGCAACCTCCGACTTAAACGACCTGTACCGCCGTGTCATCAACCGCAATAACCGTTTGAAAAGGCTTTTGGAGCTGCATGCACCCGATATCATTGTCCGCAATGAGAAGCGCATGCTGCAGGAGGCTGTGGACGCCCTCATCGATAACGGCCGCCGTGGCCGTCCTGTAACAGGCCCGAATAACCGCCCGCTGAAATCTCTGTCCGACATGCTCAAGGGCAAACAGGGCCGTTTCCGCCAGAACCTGCTCGGCAAGCGCGTCGACTATTCCGGCCGTTCCGTGATCGTCGTCGGCCCGGAGCTTAAGCTCTACCAGTGCGGTTTGCCCAAGGAGATGGCGCTTGAGCTGTTCAAGCCCTTCGTCATGAAGCGGCTGGTCGAAACCAACAAGGCCAATAATATCAAATCCGCCCGCAAGATGGTCGAGCGCGCGAAGAACGAGGTTTGGGACGCGCTGGAGATCGTCATCAAGGATCATCCCGTCATGCTCAACCGCGCGCCCACGCTGCACAGGCTTGGCATCCAGGCGTTTGAGCCGGTTCTCGTAGAAGGCCGCGCAATTAAGCTGCATCCGCTGGTATGCACCGCCTTCAACGCGGACTTCGACGGCGACCAGATGGCCGTTCATGTGCCGCTGTCTGCAGAGGCGCAGGCGGAGGCCCGTTTCCTGATGCTGGCGGCCAACAACCTGCTCAAGCCCTCCGATGGAAAGCCTGTTGCCGTGCCGACGCAGGATATGGTTCTTGGCTCCTATTATCTGACGCTGATGAAGCCCGGCGAGCCGGGCGAGGGCAAGTGCTTCCGCGACGTCAATGAGGCGATTATGGCCTATGACGCGGGCTCCATTGGCCTGCATTCCAAAATCAAAATCCGTATGACCCGCGAAATCGACGGCGAGGAGCGCACTCAGCTCTATGAGACCACGCTGGGCCGCGTGATTTTCAATGATCCGATCCCGCAGGATCTCGGCTTTGTAGACCGCAGCGATCCGGAGAACGCCTTCAAACTGGAGGTCGAATTCCTGGTCAATAAAAAGATGCTTGGCAAGATCATCGACAAGTGCATCAAGGTGCACGGCACGGCAGTCACCGCCGAAATGCTCGACCGTATCAAGGCGCAGGGCTATAAATATTCCACGCAGAGCGGCATCACCGTCGCGGTCTGCGATGCGACCATTCCGCCGAAGAAGGCGGAATTCCTCGCCGAGGCGGAGGAGAAGGTCGATAAGATCAATGCAAACTTCCAGCGCGGCTTTATCTCGAATGCAGAGCGCTCCCGCCATGTGATCAAGGTATGGGAGGATTGCACGAAGAAGGTTTCTTCTGAGCTGACCGCGAATCTTGACCACTACAATCCCATCTATATGATGGTCGATTCCGGCGCCCGGGGCTCCGACAGCCAGCTTAGGCAGCTTGCCGGTATGCGCGGCCTGATCGCCAATACGGCGGGCCGTACGATCGAGGTCCCCATCCGCGCGAACTATCGTGAGGGTCTGAACGTTCTCGAATACTTTATCTCCTCCCGCGGCGCCCGGAAAGGCCTGGCCGATACGGCACTGCGTACGGCGGACTCCGGTTACCTGACCCGCCGCCTGGTCGATGTCTCGCAGGACGTCATCATTCGCGAGGAGGACTGCCACTGCACGGACGGCCTTGAGATTTATGATATCAAGGACGGCAATGAGTTGATCGAGAGCCTGACGGAGCGCCTGACGGGCCGTTTCCTGGTGGAAGACCTGTACGACGAAAAGTCCGGAGAGCTCATTATGAGCAAGGATAAGATGATGAAGGAATCCGATGCGGAGCGCATCGTTGCCTCCGGCGTGACTAGGATCAAGATCCGCTCCCTGCTGACCTGCCAGTCCAAGCACGGCGTATGCATCAAGTGCTACGGCGCGAACCTTGCTACGGGCGATCCGGTCACCGTGGGCGAGGCAGTCGGCATCATCGCCGCCCAATCTATCGGCGAGCCTGGCACGCAGCTGACCATGCGTACGTTCCATACCGGTGGTGTTACCTCTTCTGCCGATATCACACAGGGTCTTCCCCGTGTTGAGGAGCTGTTTGAGGCGCGCAAGCCCAAACACCTTGCGATCATCAGCGAAATCGGCGGCGTGGTTTCTCTGCAGGAGATCAAGAAGTCGCAGCACGTCGTCGTTACCGATATGGAAAATCACGATGAGCGCAGCTATCTGATCCCCTATGGTTCCCGTTTGCGCGTAGAGGAAGGCCAGACCATCGAAAAAGGCGAGATCATCACGGAAGGCTCCGTCAATCCGCATGATGTGCTCGCGGTACGCGGTGTGGACGCGGTGCATAACTACCTCATCCGCGAAGTGCAGCGCGTCTACCGGATGCAGGGTGTTGATATCAACGATAAGCATATTGAGGTGATCGTCCGTCAGATGATGAAGAAGGTTCGCGTTGTCGATGCGGGGGATACGACGCTGCTGCCCGGTGCGACGATCGATAAGAGCGAGCTGATTGCGCAGAATGAAGAAGTGCGCACCCGCGCGGCTGAAACCGGAGAAGCGCTGCAGGAGGCGACCGTTCAGCCCGTACTGCTCGGTATCACCAAGGCCTCTTTGGCCACGGACTCCTTCCTGTCTGCAGCTTCCTTCCAAGAGACAACCCGCGTGCTGACCGATGCTGCCATCAAGGGCAAAAGCGATCCGCTGCTAGGCCTGAAGGAAAACGTCATTATCGGCAAGCTCCTTCCGTCCGGCACTGGCATGAAGTGCTACAGCGATGTTGAGGTCGTACCCGTCCCGCAGGAGATGCCGGAGGAGCCCGCAGAGATGGACGGGGAAGCGGTTTGAGAATCGAGAAAATACAGTTCTGCATTTTGAACAAAACTTTTTTCTGATTTGCCCCTTCTTCCTCGTGCCAAAAGCCGGCGAACGCTTGACAAAGCTTGCTGTTACGTGCTAAAATCTTTAACCGTGTGAATCTGTTTTTTAAATTTTTCTTAGGTGTTATGGGGCTGTTTTGCAGCCCCCTGCACATAGATTGAGATCCATTGAATACCAGGAGGTGAAAGAAACTTGCCAACCTTTAACCAACTTGTTCGTAATGGACGGGAGACGACGGAGAAAAAGGCGAAGGCGCCCGCTCTTCTGAAGGGGCTCAACTCCAAGAAGAACGTTATGACCGATAAGGATTCCCCGCAAAAGCGCGGTGTCTGCACAGCGGTCAAAACGATCACGCCGAAAAAGCCGAACTCTGCGCTTCGTAAAATTGCAAGGGTGCGTCTGACCAATGGAATCGAGGTTACCGCCTATATTCCCGGCGTCGGCCATAACCTGCAGGAGCACAGCGTTGTCCTCATCCGCGGCGGCCGTGTGAAGGACCTTCCCGGCGTGCGTTACCATATCGTGCGCGGAACCCTCGACACACAGGGCGTTTCCGGCAGAATGCAGGCGCGCTCCAAGTACGGCGCAAAGCGCCCGAAGGCTGCCAAAAAGTAATCCAGCATAGAGGCTGGAATGTAACAGACAAATCTTCTTGCAGGCTACAGGCGGCTTACCGCCTTGCAACCAGTGAGAGTGTATCAATAGATATGCCTCTCATTGGCGCCACGGGAATTTTGTCACTCGAGTACCGATGATATCATTTTTATGAAGGAGGGAAGCGAAGTGCCAAGAAGAGGCCAGATCGCAAAGCGTGATGTTTTGCCCGATCCGCTTTACAATTCAAAGCTGGTAACACGGCTTATCAATAGTGTTATGTATGATGGCAAAAAGGGTGTCGCCCAGAAGATCGTTTACGACGCCTTTGAAATCATCAAGGAAAAGACCGGCAAGGAGCCCCTTGAGGTCTTTGAAGCCGCGATGGAGAATGTAATGCCTGTTCTCGAGGTTAAGGCCCGCCGTGTCGGCGGCGCAACCTATCAGGTGCCCATCGAGGTTCGCCCCGAGCGCCGTCAGACGCTGGGCCTGCGCTGGATTACGCTGTATAGCCGCCAGCGCTCCGAGCGGACGATGAAGGAACGGCTTGCAAACGAGATCATGGATGCAGTCAATTCCACCGGTTCCGCTTTCAAAAAGCGCGAAGATACGCACAAGATGGCAGAAGCCAACAAGGCGTTTGCACACTTCCGCTGGTAAGAACACACCTGCGCTGCAGCTTTGCGTGCGCGGGGGCACGGTGCCCGTGTGTGTCCTGATTTGGGGCATACACGCACGCCGGCCGCAGGTTTCAATTCTTTAGCGCCGTGCCGCGCGCATGGCAATTGGAGGTTTATATGCCAAGGCAGGTATCATTACAGCTCACCAGAAACATTGGTATCATGGCCCATATCGACGCCGGAAAAACGACGACGACGGAGCGCATCCTGTTCTACACGGGCGTCAACCACAAGATCGGTGAAACGCACGACGGCGATGCGACCATGGACTGGATGGAGCAGGAGCAGGAGAGGGGTATTACCATCACCTCCGCCGCTACCACCTGTTTCTGGAAAGGGCATCGTATCAATATTATCGACACCCCCGGTCACGTGGACTTTACGGTTGAGGTTGAGCGCTCCCTGCGCGTGCTCGACGGTTCTGTCACGGTTTTCTGCGCCAAGGGCGGTGTGGAACCCCAGTCCGAGACCGTTTGGCGTCAGGCGGACAAGTACCATGTGCCGCGCATGGCCTATGTAAATAAGATGGACATCATGGGCGCCAATTTCTACAATGTTGTCGACATGATGAAGGACCGCTTAAAGTGCAACGCGGTGCCGATCCAGCTTCCCATCGGCTCGGAATCCGAATTCCGCGGCATCATCGACCTTGTCACCATGCGTGCGGAAATGTACTATGACGACAAGGGCCTCGACGTCCGCGACGAGGACATCCCGGAGGATCTGCGCGAGCTCGCAGAAAAGTATCACACCGAGCTCATGGAGCATGTCGCCGAGCAGGACGAGGCGCTGCTTGAGAAATATCTTGGCGGCGAGGAACTGACGGTCGAGGAAATTAAGGATTGCATCCGCAAGTCCACCATCGCCAACGAGATGGTGCCGGTTCTGTGCGGTACCTCTTACCGCAATAAGGGCGTGCAGATGCTTCTTGATGCGATCGTAGACTTTATGCCCGCGCCGACGGACGTTCCTGATATCCGGGGCACCAATCCGGAGACGGGAGAGGAAGAGGATCGCAAGTCCTCCGATGACGAACCGTTTGCCGCGCTCGCCTTTAAGATCGCGACCGACCCATATGTCGGTAAGCTTTGCTTCTTCCGCGTCTATTCCGGTACGGTTGATGCGGGCAGCACGGTCTATAACTCCGTGAAGGACAGCAATGAGCGCATGGGCCGCATCCTGCAGATGCATGCCAATCACCGTCAGGATATCGAATGCGTCTATGCCGGCGATATTGCCGCTGCGGTGGGCCTGAAGAATACGACGACGGGCGACACGCTGTGCGATGCGAAGCATCCGATCGTTCTGGAATCCATGGAATTCCCGGAGCCGGTTATCCGCGTGGCCATCGAGCCGAAGACGAAGGCTGGCCAGGAGAAGATGGGCATTGCCCTCGCGAAGCTCGCGGAAGAAGACCCGACGTTCCGCTGCTATACGGACGAGGAGACAGGCCAGACGATCATCGCCGGTATGGGCGAGCTGCATCTGGAGATCATCGTCGACCGTATGCTGCGTGAGTTTAAGGTAGAGGCCAATGTCGGCAAGCCGCAGGTTGCCTATCGTGAGACGATCACGAAGGAAGCTGATGTCGACATGAAGTATGCGCGCCAGTCCGGCGGACGTGGCCAGTACGGCCATGTCAAGATCCGCATCGAGCCCAATCCGCAGAAGGGTTATGAATTCGTCAACGCCGTTGTCGGCGGCGCGATCCCGAAGGAATATATCGGCCCGGCAGAACAGGGTATTAAGGGCGCGATGCTGTCCGGTGTGCTCGCGGGCTTCAATGTCGTCGACGTAAAGGTCACTCTCTACGACGGTTCTTATCATGAGGTCGACTCCTCGGAGATGGCCTTTAAGATCGCCGGTTCCATGGCCTTCAAAGAGGCGATGCGCAAGGCCGCACCAGTGCTGATGGAGCCGATTATGAAGGTAAGCGTTACCGTGCCGGATGATTATCTTGGCGACGTCATCGGCGATATTAACTCCCGCCGTGGTCTCATGCAGGGCATGGAGACCCGCAACGGCGCGACGCAGGTCAATGCCTTTGTGCCGCTGTCGAATATGTTCGGCTATGCGACCGACCTTCGCTCCAAAACGCAGGGACGCGGTCAGTATGTGATGGAGCCGAGCCACTATACAGAGGTTCCAAAATCCATTGCGGACACGATCATCAGCTCCCGTGCGAAGGTAGTCGAAGAATAATTTTCCCAAAACACTTGAAATTCCTTTTGGGAATTGATAGAATACCCCTGAATAGCCTGTTTTTATAAAACAGTATTTTATTAAGCTTCTATGATAAAAGGAGGAACATCCAATGGCAAAGCAGCATTTCGAAAGAACCAAACCCCATGTAAACATTGGTACCATTGGCCACGTCGACCATGGTAAGACCACTCTGACGGCGGCGATCACCAAGACTCTCGCAATGAAGGGTGAAGCCGATTTCGTTGATTACGCGAATATCGATAAGGCTCCTGAAGAGCGCGAGCGCGGCATCACGATCAACACCGCTCACGTTGAGTATGAGACCGCTACCCGCCACTATGCACACGTTGACTGCCCCGGCCATGCCGACTATATCAAGAACATGATCACCGGCGCGGCGCAGATGGATGGCGCGATCCTTGTTATCGCGGCGACCGATGGCCCGATGGCGCAGACGAAGGAGCACCTTCTGCTTGCCCGTCAGGTTGGCGTGCCCTATATCATCGTTTTCATGAACAAGTGCGATCAGGTCGACGATCCGGAACTGCTCGAGCTTGTTGAAATGGAAATCCGTGAGACGCTCGACGAGTATGAATTCCCGGGCGACGACACCCCGATTATCCGCGGTTCTGCTCTGAAGGCTCTTGAGTATAACGGAAGCGATGTTGACGCTCCGGAGCTTAAGTGCATCTGGGAACTGATGGATGCTGTTGATAGCTATATCCCGACGCCGGACCGCAAGGCGGATCAGCCCTTCCTGATGCCTGTTGAGGACGTCTTCACCATTACCGGACGCGGTACCGTTGCCACCGGTAGAGTTGAGCGCGGCCAGCTGAAGACCGGAGAGGAAGTTGAGATCGTCGGCCTGAAGGACGAGAAGAAGAAGACGGTTGTTACCGGTATCGAAATGTTCCGCAAGATCCTCGACTATGCCGAGGCTGGCGACAACATCGGCGCCCTGCTTCGTGGCATTCAGCGGAATGAAATCGAGCGTGGCCAGGTTCTGTCCAAGCCCGGTTCCATCCATCCGCACACAAAATTCCGCGGCCAGGTTTATGTTCTGACCAAGGATGAAGGCGGCCGTCACACCCCGTTCTTCAACAATTACCGTCCGCAGTTCTATTTCCGCACCACTGACGTTACCGGAATCATTACTCTGCCCGAAGGTACTGAGATGTGCATGCCCGGCGATAACGTCGAGATGGATGTTGAACTGATCACCCCCATCGCCATCGAGGAAGGCCTTCGCTTCGCGATTCGTGAAGGCGGCCGTACGGTTGGTTCGGGCGTTGTCATCAAGATCAACGAATAAGTTTTTCTTTTCAAAAATACCGCAGCAATGGGAATTGTTTGCGGCAGGAGCGGCTCAGGCAGACGACTGGTCTTGCCTGAGCCGTTTTTCTTTTTGTATGGACGTGCCTTCGCCTTGAATTTTCCTCTCCGCTATGCTATGATAATCCCATACAGAATGGTGAGAAATCCGGATGCCTGCCCGCAGAGGGAAAAGCATCCGGTTTCCGTATTCTCTGCGAACCCTTTGCGAAAATCGGATAATCAAGATTTGGAGCAGGAGGGAAACGCCTGACACTCTTGGCGCGGCATGGCCGGAATCCGGCTTCGCTGAAGTCCTCGAACTTTCTCGATATGAAAAGGATGGTCATAAAGGATGGGAATTCTGTATTTGGTGATTCCGTGCTATAACGAAGAAGCAGTCATTGAACATACGGTGGAGGAGCTCACGCCGATTCTGGAGGATTTGCGTCAGAAGGCGAAGATCGCTTTCGAGAGCCGGATTTTGCTGGTGGACGATGGCAGTAGGGACACCACCTGGGAGAAAATCGAGGCGTTGCATCAGGGGAACCCCTTTGTCTGCGGCTTAAAGCTTGCACATAACCGAGGCCATCAGAACGCGTTGATGGCAGGGCTGATGGAGGCGCGTCGTTATTGTGACTGCGCGGTGTCAATGGATGCAGATTTGCAGGACGATATCCATGCCCTAGAGGAATTTGTCGACAAATTCAATGAGGGGACTGACATTGTCTACGGCGTGCGCAATAAGAGGGATTCAGATACCTTTTTCAAACGGACGACCGCGCTTGGCTTTTATAAGGTGATGCGCCTGCTCGGTGTGGAGACCGTTTATAACCATGCGGACTACCGCCTGATGAGCAGGCGGGCGCTTGACGCGCTCTCTGAATACAAAGAGGTGAATCTCTTTTTGCGCGGAATCGTCCCCTTGATCGGGTATTCGACGGATTATGTGTATTACGACCGCAGCGAACGCTATGCGGGGGAATCGAAGTATCCGTTGCGCAAGATGCTTTCCTTTGCGATGGATGGAATCACCTCCTTCAGCGTGCGGCCTCTGCGGATGATTTCTGTGGCAGGTATCCTGATTGGTTGTCTGAGCGTGCTGGGCCTGCTATATGCGCTGATTTCCAAGCTTTGCGGCGTTGCGGTCAGCGGCTGGACGGCAATCGTCTGCTCGATCTGGCTGCTCGGGGGAATTCAGCTTTTCTGTACGGGCGTGGTCGGGGAGTATATCGGCAAGATTTACAGCGAAGTCAAGGCGCGTCCCCGGTATCGGATCGAAACCTTTCTCAAAAAGTAACTACTAATATTCTTAGAAAAGATTTTACATAGTTTAGGCGGTGCAGAATGACTCAAGAGCAATTGCTGGCCCTGCGCAGGCAGGTTATGGAAAAAGAATTTTCGCGCATGAATCCCATGCAAAAGGAGGCCGTTTTTACAACCGAAGGCCCCCTGCTGATTCTGGCAGGTGCGGGCAGCGGCAAGACGACGGTGCTTGTCAACCGGATTGCCAATATTGTGAAATACGGCTGCGCATATTTTTCACAGGAGGTTCCAGAAGCCCTGACGGATGAGGATGTCCGGATGCTGGAGGAATACCGCGACGGCGTGCGGGAATATACCTATGAGATCGCGGACCTTCTGGCTGTTCGCCCTGCAAAGCCGTGGCAGATCCTTGCGATTACGTTTACCAATAAGGCCGCTGGCGAGCTTAAGGAGCGGCTGGAGGCGATGCTCGGCCCGGAGGGGCAGGATGTATGGGCAAGCACCTTCCATTCCGCCTGTGCGCGTATCCTGCGGCGGGACGGGGAGAGCCTCGGCTATACGAGCCATTTTACGATTTATGATACGGACGATTCCAAGCGCGTCATGAAGGAATGCCAGAGGTTGCTGGGGATCGACGACAAAATGCTCTCCCATAAGACGCTCCTGCATGAGATCAGCCATGCGAAGGACAGCCTGATCTCATCGGAGGAATACCTGAAAGATGCGGGCGACGACGTGCGCCTGCGGAAGATCGGTGAAGCTTACCGGCTCTATGAGAAGCTGCTTCGGGATGCGGACGCGATGGACTTCGACGATATCATCGTTAACACAGTAAAGCTCCTGGAAGAGAATGAGGAGGTGCGCACCCGCTATCAGAACCGCTTCCGCTATGTGATGGTCGACGAGTATCAGGATACCAACCATGCGCAGTACAGGCTCACCAGCCTTCTGGCCGGCGGCAGCGGCAACCTCTGCGTGGTCGGTGACGACGACCAGAGTATTTACCGCTTCCGCGGCGCAACGATTGAAAATATCCTCTCTTTCGAGCAGCAGTATCAAAAGGCGAAGGTGATCCGTCTCGAACAGAATTACCGCTCCACACAGAATATTCTGGACGCGGCCAATGCCGTGATCGCCCATAATACCGAGCGAAAAGGCAAAAATCTCTGGACAGCCAATGGTGCCGGGGAAAAAATCATCGTGGATAACGCCTTTGACGAGCAGGAGGAGAGCACCTTTATCGCGGATACCATCATGGATTCTGTCAAGCGGGGGAAGAAGTGGAGTGACCATGCGGTGCTTTACCGGATGAACGCCCAGTCGAACGCGATTGAGCGCACCTTCGTGCGCATGGGCGTGCCCTACCGTGTGATCGGCGGGCACCGCTTCTATGAGCGCAAAGAGATCCGGGATGCGCTCGCGTATCTCTCCGTCATCAGCAATCCTGCGGATAATATCCGTCTTCGCCGGATCATCAATGAGCCCAAGCGCGGCATTGGTGCGACGACCATCAACCACGCGGCCCAGATCGCGGCGGGGTTAGGCCTGAGCATCTATGAGGTCATCTCCCATGCGGATGAATATGAGCAGCTCGTGCGGGCAGCGCCGCGCCTGCGGGCTTTTACCCAGATCATTGATGGCCTGATCGAGGCGGCGGAGGAACTGCCGCTCAACGAGCTGTTTGAGCGCGCGATGCGGGAGACGGGCTATCTGGATTCCCTGGCGCTGGACCGGGAGACCTATCAGGACCGTCTGGAGAATATCCAGGAGCTTTCCTCCAACCTGCTGCGTTACGGCGAGGAAAACGAGGATGGCGACTTAAACGGTTTCCTCGAAGAGGTCGCATTGATGACCGATATCGATAATTATAACGAGGAGGCGGACACCGTCGTCCTCATGACGCTGCATTCCGCCAAGGGCCTCGAATTCCCCGTGGTGTTTATCCCGGGCATGGAACGGGGCATTTTCCCCGGTATCCAGTCCCTGTATGCCGCCAGCGAGATGGAGGAGGAGCGCAGGCTGGCCTATGTAGGCATTACCCGCGCCAAGGAGCGGCTGTATCTGACCCACGCGCGTACTCGTATGCTCTACGGTAGCACAAGCCACAATGCTCCCTCGCCGTTCCTGGAGGAGATTCCCCCGGAGCTCATTGAGGAGAAGCGCAAGGTCGTGATGCCGCAGCCGAAATCCCCGGTGGCACAGCGTGCTGCAAAGCCGAAAAAGACCTTTGACCATTCCTTCGGACCGGCGGTACAAAAGCCGTCTGCCCCTGCAGGCTCCTATCATGTCGGCGATACGGTGGGGCACAAGCTCTTCGGTACGGGGGTAGTGCTGTCCGCACAGCCGATGGGCAACGATACGCTGCTGGAGATCGCCTTTGACAAGGCGGGCACCAAAAAGCTGATGGCCAATTTCGCGCGTTTGACGAAGGGATAAGGGTAGGGAAAACGGCTTATATTGTTTTGATGCAAAGCAAAAATGCGGGCCATACGCCCGGAATGCAAATATTTTACGGTAGATTCGCCGCGGTATGCCAAAAGATGCGTACCGCGGTGAATTCTTTTATCGTCTTTATTGACAATTTGGATGAATTCATGTAATCTTTTTTAGGAGAGATTGTAGGAAAGAGGGAGAGATTTATGAAACAAAAGTGCAAGCGGGTGCTATGTTTGCTTCTGACGCTGCTTCTGCTGCTGGGGTGCTCCTCGGCAGCTCTTGCGGCAGATTCCTGTGCGTGTGGGACGGCCCCGCTGATCGTTGTCACCGGCATGAACGCATGGCCTCTGGTATTGAATGCAGGTACGGATCAGGAGAAGCAGGTATTTGCGCCCGATACGCAGGCGATTCTGAAGCTCGTCGGACAAATCGCGGGCCCTGTGGCGCAGTTTGCCGTGACAAAGGATTATGATAAGCTCGGCGATGATGTCCTGCCGGCGGTCTATGCGCTCTTCGAGCCGCTTGCTTGCAATCCGGACGGAGGCAGCCGCTATGCCGTCACAACCACGGTATATCCGGAATCTATGGCGAACTATCCGGAGTTTGTCAATGAGGAGGGCTATCTGACCAACGAGCCTGCGCTGGTACGCGCTGCCGCACAGAAAATTGGCGCCGATCACGTCTACTATTTCAATTACGACTGGCGGCTCGATCCCATGGAGCATGCGAAGGAGCTGCGCGCCTATGTAGAACGTGCCAAGCAGGAGACAGGCCATGACAAGGTGAATCTGGTCGGATCCAGCATGGGCGGCACGATCATTGCCTCCTATCTTGCGCAATACGGCAGCGGGGATATCGATAATTTTACGATGCTGTCCTCCGCCTTCACGGGCACGACGATCGTAGGCGATCTCTTCACCGGGAAGATCGAATTTCACAAGGAAGCGCTCATCCGCATCCTGAAGGAGGTTGCGGGGCAGCAGGCGGTCAATGTGCTGCTCGACGCGCTCGATCACGCGGGTATCATCGATGTTTTGTTGCCGGTGCTCGATGAGCTTGTGGCGCATTTGAAGGACCGCGTCTATGATGAGGTGTTTCAGGATACGTTTGTGACGATGCCGGGCATTTGGGATCTGATTGCGCTGGAGGATTACGAGGATGCAAAAGCGTATCTGCTCGATCCGGAGGAGGACGCGCAGCTCATCGCACGGATTGACGCTTATCATTATGGGGTGCAGGAGAAGCTGCCGGAGCTGTTCCGGGCGGCGATGGAGCAGGGAACGAAGATCAATATCGTCTCCCACTACAACCTGCAGGGCGTGCCGCTTACGCCCTCCTATCGGGAGCAAAACGACAATGTCATCGATACGAAATATACCTCAGGCTATGCGACCTGCGCTTTGTTAGACGAAACATTGCCGGAAGGGTATCAGCAGAAAAATACCAACTGCCGGGACGCTTCGCATCATCACATATCCGGCGACCGGATGATCGATGCTTCCACCTGCCTGATGCCGGAGCAGACATGGTTTTTGAAGGATCTCAAGCATGTGGGATATATCTATGATACACAGGTGATGGAATTCATCCTCTGGCTCTGCCTTTCGGATTCGCAGCGTACTGTGCAGGAGGCGGGGGATTACAGTCAGTTTATGCAGGTCGATCCGGAGACCGGGGCGCTGTCTCTCATTCAGGCGGGGCAGCCGGAAGAGCCGGATACGCAGGAGCCTGCTACAGCAGAGCTGAAGGCGCCAGAAACCGCCCCAGGTGAAACGCTCTCGGAGGAGCCGGTCTCCCCGCTTACGCCTCCTGAAAGCACAGTCCGCCAGCAGGAGGAGCCTGCGGGGGCGATTGCCGATACCGGAGAGCGGGCGTTCGCCCTGCTTCCCTTGGGCCTGGTGGCCGCTGCAGCCGCGGTATTGACGCTCACGAGGAAAAAGCATACAATATAAAAAGAAAAAATCACGATTGTCAGGCCGCCGCAAATTATTGTGCGGCGGCCTGAAACAAGGCGGGGGATTTCGATGGATTTTCAAAAGGCAGTCGAATTGGTGCGGGAGACGAAAACGATTGTGCTGGACCCGGAAGCGGCGCATCGGATCACTGTGAAGGGGGAAGCCGATTACGTCACGCAGGTAGATTTCAGCGTGCAGGCGTATCTGAAGCAACGGCTTTTAGTACTTGCCCCACAGGCAGGCTTTTTGGCGGAGGAGCAGGAGAACCCCGACTATAGCGGCAAGCCCGCCTGGATTCTCGACCCCATTGATGGAACGACAAATTTGATCCACGATTATCGCATGAGTGCGGTTTCTCTGGCCTTCTATGATGGACGGGAAGTGGTATTCGGCGCCGTCTACAATCCGTTTACAGAGGAACTGTTCACAGCGGAGAAGGGGAAAGGCGCTTTTTTAAACGGCAAGCTGATCCGGTGCACCGAGACGCAAGCGATCGGATCGTGCCTGGCGGCGATCGGCACAGCCCCGTATTATAAAGAGGAGGTCGCGCAGAATTTTGAGCGATTTCAAAAGGTATTCCTCGCCTGCCAGGATATCCGGCGCTCCGGCTCGGCGGCGCTCGACCTTTGCTATGTCGCCTGCGGGCGGATTGACGCATATTTTGAGCGGCATTTAAAGCCGTGGGATTATGCAGCCGGGCTGCTGCTGGTGTGGGAGGCGGGCGGATGCGTAACGGACTGGCAGGGGAAGGCGCTGGATGTGACAAGGAGAAACGACGTGCTGGCGACCAATGGAAGGGTGCATGAGTGGTTTTTGGAAGCGTTATAAAGAGTAAAATCGGAATTTGCCGGTGAGCGTAAAGCGCTTGCCGGCAGATTTTTTTGATTGGAGCCAGGCAGTGAAGTGGGGTTGCAACCGGTGGGGACATTGTGGCGGGAGGTTGCTGACGGCGTACCGTTATCCAACTTGCCAGATCATCAGGCCGAATGATATAGATTTCATGTATAGACATTTTAAATAAAAATGGAGAATATTAATTGACATATGTAGAAAAAGGTGATATAACGGGATGGGAAGTGATTCCAATGCAGTATTTCAGTGGAAATAAAGTCGCATAGTAAATGAGTAAAAAAGCAGTTAAAATAAAGAAATTTAAAAAATGTGCATGCGTGTTAATTGCGCAAGCGGGTTATACTTATGGCAAATTACATTACTATTCATTTAGCACAGCTGGAACCGAAAGTACTACAAAGAATACTTATGAAGAACGCGATATTGGATATAAAATATATAATCTTCAACCTGAGAATCCGGTGCTAAACTATGAGATTCGTTTGTATATTCGGACATGGGGAAAATATAGCCAATTTGGGCCTTATGTAACGGGTAACACAACGCAGAACCGTTATGGATACACTTGGGAGAACGCAAATCCGGATCGGTATTTTAACAACTATGCGTATTTTGAAATCAAAAAGACTTCTCCCGGCGGTGCAACGATAGCAGGCGATTTGGAGACTTATTCCAGGACGTTGGTCTAAGCATCAATTGTTTCTAAAATCTAATTGATAGATCGAACAAAAGCGCTCTTGGACGAATGGATAGCCAGCGTACAAGAGCGCTGATTTTGAGGGAATAGAATCATGAAAGCTTATACAGAAACTTATATATTTGTTGTATTATCCATTCTCTACTTGATTGGCCTGAGCATCGCCATTATCAAACGGAAATATAAGCTGCGTCAATATATCATCTCGGCCGTTCTGTTTCTGGCAACGGCGACCTTTATCGTTTCAATGCTTATAACTGTTTATACGGAAGGCTTCCTAGGTGCTCGAGTTGCATTCTTTTCCAGAATACCCCTTGGGAATCTGTTCCTTCCATTTGAAACGGAAGAGATGGCGAGGGAATATCGGCCACTTTTTTACCGCTATTTTGCGGTTACGGCGGCGTTTGCGTTTTTTTGGGGGTTTTTCCTTCCATTTTTTCAAAAAAAGCCTTCCTACCGCAAGCTGATGTTGGTGAGCATTGCAATTTGGGTGCCCGCCGAGGTGGTTTTTTGGCTTTTGTGCTATAAGGGCTATAGCGAGGCAGTATTCGATACAGGGTGCTTTATTGTATTGCTGGCTGGTTTTTCTCTGGGCTACGGGCTGTATCATTTGTTGTATGGGGCGAAACGAAAACCAGCCGAAACTGCAAAGGAGGCGTCTGTATGATCCGGGTGGAGAATCTTCGAAAAACGTATCAACAGGGGGAGACCAAAATCCCTGCGGTTGACGGGGTTTCTCTGCAGATTGAGCAGGGAGAGTTTATCGCCATTGTGGGCAAGAGCGGCTCCGGGAAATCGACCCTCCTGCATCTGCTGGGCGGCTTGGATACGCCGACAGAGGGTTCCGTTTTCTATGATGATGTCAATCTCAGCCAGCTCAAAGATACACCGTCGGCCCGTTTCCGCCGGGTACATATCGGCTTTGTCTTTCAGGAATATCACCTGATCCCGGAGCTGACCGTGCGGGAGAATATTATCTACCCCGCCCTGCTGGCCAAGAAAGCGGTGGATGAAAGCTATCTCAGCGCGCTCATCTCCACCTTGGAGCTTGGCGACCGCGTGACACATCTTCCCTCCCAGCTTTCCGGCGGGCAGCAGCAGCGCACTGCGGTAGCGCGCGCTTTTATCAATCAGCCTGAAGTGGTTTTGTGCGATGAGCCAACAGGAAATCTGGACTCGCACTCCGGGAAAGCGGTGATGGAGATGATCGCGTCTCTGCGCCGGCAGTTTCATCAGACCGTGGTTGTGGTGACGCATGATATGGAGTTTGCACAGACGGCCGACCGAATCCTGACGATCCGCGATGGAAAAATTGTATCATGAGAGGGCCCGTTTGAAAGGAAATTTCAAACGGGTTTCATACCGTTCCCCTCAGAGACGAAAATTTCATAATTGCCAAAACGGGATCGATTCACTAGCCTATGAAAGGAATGACCACTAAAAATGAGTGCGATTGGTTCTCTGGCGGTCAAGCACCTGAAACGCTCTTGGAAGCAGGCGCTGCAGGTTATTTTGGTTTATCTGTTGTGTACGTGTTTTTTCATTGCAGAGGGGATGACCGTATATAGCTATATACAATCTGCCGGGGAAGAAAAAATAGATACGTTCGGGGAGCAGAGCGGCTTTTTATCCGGCTGCACTGCCGAAAATGTACAAGCACTGAAACAGCTTGATTCCGTTCAAAAGGTGGGCGTCATTCGGAGCGTTGCCATTCATACAATACCGGATGCCGTTTATGGAAATCAAATCATAGCGGGAACAGCCGATGAAACAGCGCGCAGCCTCTGCCATATTCGAACGGCGAGCGGTAGATTACCGGAAAAAGCGGATGAAATTGCGCTAGAGCACTCCGCACTGGCCCGCCTGCGTGAAGAGATAGAGGTTGGGGACAGTTTGGAGTTGACATTTCAGACAGCTGATGGCCGGCGGGATAAAAAGAACTTTACAGTAGTCGGTATTTTAGAGGATTTTTCTTCTCTGCAGATTCCGGAAGATTCCACACTCACGCTTCCCAACGTGCTGATTTCGGAAGCGTACCGTGATGCTCTGCAGGCCGGGGAAGAGCCTGCCGTCTGCCCCGTGTTGGTAACGGACGAAAAGGCGGCGGGGCAATTGCTGGAGCGTTTTGTAAAAGAGGGCGTTGGGACAGCCTATGCGCTCAATCCATTGCTGACAGGGCAGGGGGAGCTCCCCTTCGAGATCGATACAATGGGGCTCGTTCTTCTGGCAGTGACCGGATTCTTTTGCCTGCTGATGCTGTATTGCCTTTCTGTTATCATGCGGAAAAATCGCAGACAGCGTATTGCACTTTTAAAGGTGGCCGGGTTTACCAGGGGGGAAGTGCTCCTCTATTATGTGATGCAAGGTCTGCTTCAGCTTGTGCCGGGCTTTGTAATCGGATGCTCGCTGGGCATTCTGATGTCTCATATGCTTGTCAGATATCTGGGCGGATTTGTACATTTTTTCTGGAATCCGGTCCTATTTTCAGCTTGTGCCGCGCTGATTTTATTGACCGCGTTTTTCTTCATCTTGCTTGGAGCCGGCAGGGACGCAAAAGCCTCCCCGGCCGAATTGCTCTCTGGAGGATGGGACCAAAAAACACCGGCCAGAACAACGTCCTTTTTCACGAAAAACCCGTATCTGCTGTGGGCTGGGAAGGATATTCTGCTCAATAGCGGAGAGGCGGTTTCAACCTCCATTGCAATGCTGTTCGCCGTGCTGATCCTGATTGTGGGCGGCTTTGTATCCAGTGGCGTCCAAAACGTGGCGGATCACCAACTGCCCGCGGATATCGATATTCGCGTGTATGATGGCGGAACGTTCGGCCCCCTGGGCATCCCGAATGACATTGCTTTTGGAATGACGCGGCAGGACGCCCAGGCGCTGGAAACCTGCCCGCAGGTGGAAAAGGCGATTGCCCTGAGCCGGGTGCACTTGAACGAACTGAAACGCGCCGATTCCTTAACCGCGCAGGAGCGGGAGGAACAGGCGCTGTCCGGGCGCGGAAACGATGCATACCAGAAGGAAAAGCTAAAGTGGGGCTACGATCCGGATCAGGAGTTGATCGAGAGCCTGCTCTCAGGCGCGGACGCCGGCCTGATCCGGGAATTGGAGCCTTATGTCACAAAAGGGGCGCTCCATATGGAGGCGCTGTCGAATGCGCGGGAAGTCCTTGTTTGTGAAACGGGCGAATACCCGGCGAGCCGGGATGTGGGGGATCAGATTACATACACACAGATTATCAACGATCCGGTTTCCGGGAAACAGGAGAAAATGACGTTTACCGTTACGGTGGGCGCGATTGTAACGATTAGCGAAAACGACCGGCCGCGTACGATGGAAGACCTGGCGCTTGGCGGAAGAACGCTGTGGGCAAACAGCTCCTTTGAAAAGGTGGGGCTGACCGTGCGCACCAATCAGGTGCTTCTGAATTTTAAAAACGCCGAACAGACGGATGAAGTGGAAAAACAGATCAACAATCTGCAATATAATTATAAAGGCCAGGTCACAGTGCAGGAATACCTGCAAAAGGCGCAACGGGAAAGGGCGATTGCCCAGATGATATCCATGATTACTTTTCTGCTGACGCTTGTATTATCCGTATTTGCGGTTGTCAGTCTCATGGTGGCTCTGAATCTGAAATTTCAAACGCGCAGGGGCGTATTCGGCACATTACGGGCGATCGGAATGACCAAAAATGAAATTTATCTTGTAACGTTGTTACAAAGTGTGATGCAGATCGGAATCGCCGTTTTATTGGGTTTGGTTTTCAGCCTGGGAATTTGTTTCCTATTGACAACGCAGATGAGCGAATTGACGCTGGCCCTCTTTCCATGGGGCCGAATCGTCTGGATTCCAGTTCTTTTGATTCTGGTCGCGGCTCTTTCCTGTATTGGTCCAGTCAGGCATTTGTATCATGATACGGCTTCGGATTGTCTGCGAACCTAACTATGACATATACGTATGGTGGAGTTTTCAGAGTTTCGTATTCTTTTTCAGAGGGCATGCAGCAAACGATATCGTTTGCTGACTCTTTTGTACGATGTCATTGGTTACTTCCAAAAGCCTTCGGCAAACGTCTCGATTTCTTCCAGCGAAGCGTTCGCCTGGATCGGCGGATAGGCACTTCGGTCAAATAAGACCGTTCCATCCGCGAAGGCCGCGCGGGCTACTGATTTGGAATAGTTTGAGACAGCGCCCTGTAGGAAGCCATTGAGCTCGTATGGCTTTTCCACGGACCTTTCACCAAGATACAATTTAGAAGGACGTTTTTGCATCGTAAATCAAAAAATTTGTTTGTTCCATCGCGAGAAAAGCGTCAACTTTTCCTGCACCAGAATCCACCTGCGTCATAGTATGGTATTGAAGTTTTTACAAAATTTCAATCTACTCATAGGAGGAAACACTATGGCGGACAACAGATCCTGCTGCAGCACTGCAGATGTCGTCAGCGGCGGCATCCGTGAGGCTGTGTGCATCGATACCAACCGCGTGTACGATTCGTGCGCTGATAAGGATTGTCTTGCCGATATGCGCGTCTATTTTACCGACAGGGCGCAGTGCGTTATCGACAATGCAACTTCCGTACGCTGCCGTTCGTGCAAGATTATCAACAGTTTTATCGACGTGGAGGCGGTCCCTTTCAACCGCGGCTACTATTCCGTCGACATCACCTTCTTCTTCAAGGTTTATCTCGACGCTTACACCACGCCGATGAATCCTCCCTGCACCGTTGAGGGGCTTACTTCGTTCTCCAAGAAATGCATCCTCTACGGCAGCGAGGGCAATGTACGTATTTTCTCGTCGGAGTTTTCTCCGGACGAGGCAGACGAACAGTTCCTTCCCACCAGCGCGAATCCGAAGGCGAAGGTTCAGTGCGTCGATCCGATCTGCTTGGAGGCAAAGCTTTGCCGTCCATGCGACTGCTGCGAGTGCGAAGGCTGCTGCTCTGCGCCTGGCTGCATCCGCAGATTGTTTGACGGAGATTTCAACGTTGCTTCCCCGGAAAAAGCAGTGCGCGTAACGCTCGGCCTGTTTACGATTGTACAGCTTGAGCGCGACGTTCAGATGCTGATACCGGCATATGATTTCTGCGTGCCAGAGAAGGAGTGCTGCCACGACATGGAGAATGACCCGTGTGACGCCTTCAAACAGATCCGCTTCCCGGTCAATGAATTCTTCCCACCTACAGAGTGCCATCAGAAGAAAAACGACGGCTGCGGCTGCGGCGGAAGAGAGCGTGAGAATAACTGCGGTTGCGGTGGAAGAGAGAGAGACAATAACTGCGGTTGCGGCTGCCAGCGCTGACCGCAAGAAGCAGATAGGATAGGGCGAAAAAAGCGCGCTTTTACGCGGAACGTAAAATGAGCCGCCCTGCGGGACGGCTGGATTTCATTGGCGTGATGGCCAAATAAGCATATCTATACAGCCGCCGTACGCTTTTTCAAGCGCGGCGGCTTTGCATTTTCCTCTGCAGGTCAGCCGCCGCTGCAGCTGCAATTGCCGAGAGCGGGGAATGGGAAGCAGTGCATCTTGGCTTACCGGTATCATAGAGGCTGAGGATATCGGATGATATCAAAGCAAAAATAGGCATTGTCCTCATACCATAAGGGGAAATTAGTGCCCCAGACATTGTCATGCAGGATGTAGGAAATGCCGTTTTTCTCAACATCCTCGAACTGGTTGTCAAAGCGGAGAATTTTTCCCTTACCCAACCCGATCAGTGCGGCGTGGTGGTTTACAAAGCGGTAAGAACCGAAATGCATGTCCCATACGGCAGACAGATTGCGGTTTCCGTTTTTCACGACTGTCATCGGGTCGACCTCGGTATCGATTTTATGATATCGGATTTCTTCCTGTGTGCAGGCCGGATAGAGACGGAAAACGGTGCTTTCCGTCAGCCGGTTGGCGGGCTTATCGATCCAGCATAGCTCGATTTTCAGCCCTTCAGCGCGCAAGGTATAGACGAGCTGTACGGTTTTCGCAGCGCCCAGCTTCTCATGGCATTCCGGCGCAATGGAAAGGCGCACGGAGATTTGCAGACGGTTTGCCGCGGATTGCACACAGCCTTGCTGAAAGCGGTAGGAAAAACGCCCCTGCGGGTATTTTGAATCGACATATTTTAAAAGCGGCCTCGCGAAATCCCCCAGGGACCAGCTGGCGGTCTCCTTCCGATTGCGCGTATAATGGGTCAGCCAGAAATCGTAATTTGATTTGCCATAGGAGTAATATTCCACAGCGGGGCGGTTGTTTTCGCGGATGACCTGTGCCCCACCGTGAGAAAGCGCGCCGATTCCGCCGTATTCATTGATGCGAAGAGTCCAGTTTTCAAAGCGGTAGTCCACATTGCGCTGCAATGTTTCCCCCGCAAGCGGTTCGAGCTGACAGGGCCTCAGAGAATCGAGCGCCTGTGCGGCCTCGTCTTGTAAAGCAGCCGGCAGCTTTTCGAGCGCCTTGTCGAGATAAGCCCGCTGTTCTGCCCAGCTTTTTTCCATGGCACGATAGGAGCCGGGGCGGTAAACGCCTTTGCGACGCTGATAAATGGTCAGAAGATTTTGCGGAAATCCGCGTAGGGGATGCTGGAGCTCTACCGCATCCTTTTGGCGTGACTGCTCAAAATCTGGGCGGAGATAATGCTCATAGTCGGCAAAATAGGTCTTCATATCCAGCCCCCAGGTGTGCTCGGCGATACAGAGCAAATTGACGGCAAGCTGCGCATAGGCCTCATCCGTCCGGCTTAGCCTGCCGTCGGCCAGCCATTTGTTTTTCAGTTCAATGAGCGTGCGAAGCCCTGCCGTTTTATAGGGATCGGAGGCGACCCCGTGGATCCAGGTGTCACCGATTTCCGCTGTCACTACGGGAAGCTGGTCTTTTACCTGCCAGATCAGCTCTGCATAGTCATCCAGGCGCCCGGCGGCCACCTGTGCGCCGGGATATTCCTTCTGGATTGCTTCAAAATGCGCTCGTATTGCAGCGGCGTTGGGCGCGCTGTGATTGTCGAGCGTATGGTCTAAATAGAGCACGCTGTCGGTCAGCTCATTTTCAAAGGCTCCGCCATAATCGCCGGAATAGATGACGACGACCTCGCTATCCCCACATTTCCAAAGGAAGCAGGGGGGGGACGTCCGGTATGGCGGACGCTTTATTGACCCCGATATGTAATAATTTGATTCCATGCCTGGCGAGCAGGGGGACAAGGCCGATCGTATGGCCGGGCACGTCCGTCATTTTGGCGGCGATGGTCTTGCGCCCGGTGATCGTATCGATCTGATCCACGATGGAAAGCCCGTAATCGAGCGTATCTGCATCGAGCAGCTCCGTGTGCATGGTAAAGGGCATGGCGTGCGGTGCGATATTGCCGCTGCGCAGGGCCTGCAGGAGTGCAGCCTTATTTTCTTCGCTTGCGTTTTCGAGCGCCTCCCGGAGCAGCCAAGAGCCCGTTGTCCAGACGAAACGTTTTGTGCCGTCTGCATTCAGCGCATTTGCGATGGAGACAGCCTTCGGAATGAATTCATTGAGATATTTTTGCCGGACCTTTTCCGCATAATCTGTGAAGCCCAGATCCAGGTGAGTTTTGGAGACCACAATGACTTTTTTCATCTTTACGACCATCCCTTTCAAACGAGGCAAGTCCGCCTGTCTTTTGTCAGCGTCTGTTCACTGCCAGCATAGCATACCGCTTGACAGCTTACAAGGGGGAAAATAGACATGCAGGTTGAAATAATGTTTTTTTCTGGAAGAAAGAGCTACCGCCGCCGGCCGTGCGGCCTGTGGCTTGTTTGACAGGAAAGCGAAAATCGAATATGATACAAAAGGAAAGCTCCCATTCAACCGGGAGGAAGCCCCCTTACGACACACCTGAAGAGGAAATTCTGGCGAACAGCTCCTGCCGTGTCAGAATGGGGCTTTGCCGCCTGAAAACGGCGCAACGATCTATCGCTATTTTTCGGAAACAGCGGAACGGAAAATAGACGGCCCTGCCGGCACGCGCGGCGGGGCAGAGGAGGACTTGATATGACAGAAACTCTGGAGCAGGTCAAAACAGCGCTCCATAAGCATCATTCCACCTGTGTGCTCCTGACCAGGGACGGGCGGATGCTGGAATCCTCGCTCTCCGGTGTGTCGCCACTGTCGGATTGGCTCCAGAAAGATCCGGAGCTTCTGCGTGGCGCATCAATCGCAGACCGCGTCGTGGGAAAGGCGGCGGCGCTTCTGATGCTCTATGGGGGCGTCAGGGAAATCTATGCGGATGTCATCAGCGAGCATGCGGCGGTTTGTCTTGGGGAACGGTGCGTCCCGTTTTACGAGGGGGAGCGCGTACCGTATATCGTCAACCGGACGCATACCGGCATGTGCCCGATGGAGAAACTCTGTTTGGATACAAACCTGCCGCGCGAGGCTTACGAGCGTATTTTGAGAAAGCAGGAGGAAATAGCCCGTCAAAGAGGAGAAGCACATTGACGGGACGATCGGATTTTGCTATAATGAGTGCGATAAAAATGCTGTCCAGAAGGGCAGTTGTCCGGCAGAAGCAGGGCGAAAAAGAAACGATATAACGTTTTTGGTAAGCATTAAATAAAAAGCGCCAACCAGGCCGCAGTCTCCGCAGAAGCGGACGACGGTTTGGTTGGCATTTTTGTGTTCAGACGCTTATCACCTGAAAGGATGATTGAATCGATGAAGCACTCCCATACGAAGAATCTGGTGATCACAGCCTTTTGCCTTGCCCTGTGCGTTGTGCTGCCAATGGCTTTCCACGCCATTGGCGCGGGCCAAGCGTTCCTGCCGATGCACATTCCCGTGCTGCTGTGCGGCTTTCTGTGCGGCTGGCCGTATGGCGCAGTCTGCGGCCTCCTCGGCCCGCTGCTTTCCTCCCTGCTGACCGGGATGCCGCCGATCTTTCCCATCGCTCCGGCGATGATGCTGGAGCTGTGCGCATACGGTCTTTTAACCGGGCTTTTTTACCGCAGGCTCGGAGGGAATCTTTACCTATCTCTGATCGGCGCGATGCTGGGCGGCCGCGTGGTGTCCGGCATTGCCAACGCCGTGTTGATGGGGATTGCGGGCAAGCCCTACGGCCTTTCCATGTTTTTAAGCGCGGCGTTCGTCACTGCGCTGCCAGGAATTCTGATCCAGCTTGTCGCGATTCCACTTCTGGTAGCGGCGCTGCAGAAGGCGGGACTGGCGGAGAAGCCGAAACGGCATCGTGCCGCCTGACCGGTCAACAAGTAAGAACTAAACAGGGAAGCTAATTGCCTACCTGTCCGTTTATAGACTGAGGGCGAAAGCGGCTTTCCGCTTTCGCCCTCACAGCTTGTCGATCAAGCCGGGGAGAGAAAAAGTGCACAAAAAAGCATGGTTTTGATCGCTTTTGGAACCGGCGCCGCTGGGTGCTGCCTTGGCCTGCAGATATCTATTTTGGGCGCAGTGAATTTGCAGCGTTCGCTCCTGAAGTGTAACCTTATTTTTGCACACAGAAAGTTACTGCGCAGTCGGTCAATTTGACCACCATACACAGTTCTCACACCCTGCCTTCATCAGCGTAACCGCTGACGGGAGGCCAAGGCAGCATAGCGCTCTACCTGTTGCGTGGCTCGTGAGGGGATTTTTTCATCGCGTCTCGCGCGGTGAAAAAACGGGCGCACAAATTGTTTGAGCGCCGTGAGGCGGCGAGTTTTTGTGCGTCCCGCCGAACAGCTTTTAACGTGTCTCGATCTTTCCGCTGCCGAAGTGCCGTGCAAAACGGCCCCTTTTGCTTTCTTTTCCGGCCGAGCGGAAAAGAAAGGGCCCACGCGGCCTGAGTGCGGACCAATTTACGAGATTGTTCTTATGTATTTTGACGAAACGATATCCCTTTTTCAACAGGCTGCAGGCCCGGATGCATCCGCATCGGGCCTGCAGCTTATTAAAAGGGGAATTATTCTTCCATCGCCAGCAGCGCCGCGCCCAGCGCGCCGCAGATCTGGGGCTCCTCGGGAAGAATGAGCGGCTCACCCGTCTTCTCCTCGATCGCCCGGCGCACGCCTTCATTTTTCGCAACGCCTCCGGTCATCATATAAGCGCCCTGCGCTTTGGTGCGGGCGAGCAGCGTGCCGATTTTAGAGGCGACGGATTGATGAAGGCCGTGGACGATATCCGCCGTTCGCTTATTCTGCGCGATGAGGGAGACGACCTCCGATTCCGCGAAGACGGTGCACATACTTGAAATTGTGATGCTCTCCTTCCATTCTCGGTCGATTTCGCCCATGCGGGACACATCCATTTCCAGTGTGCGCGCCATCATGTCGAGAAAGCGGCCCGTCCCAGCGGCGCATTTGTCATTCATGACGAAGTCTGTCACGCGGCCTGTCTCGTCCAGTCGAATGACTTTGCTGTCCTGCCCGCCGATATCGATAACAGTGCGTACCCGCGGATCAAGGAAGAACGCGCCCTTTGCATGGCAGGTGATCTCCGTCACGCCCTGATCGCCTGTCTGTATATGGAAGCGGCCATAGCCGGTCGCGACGGTACGGATAATGTCTTCCTGCTTTTTACCAGCTTTTTTGAGCGCCTCAGACAGGGCCCTTTGCGCGCTCTCGGATGCGCGCGCACCTGTCGGGACGACCGAATAGGCGCATATTTTTTTCTGCGCGTCGAGCAACACGGCGTTCGTCGAGGTAGAGCCGCTGTCGACGCCTGCAAAAATTGCATTTTCGTTCATTTGCGTTGCTTCTCCCACATGAATTTTAACGCCTGCATCCGGCAGCGTTTCCAGAAACGCTTCGATGCGCGTTTCAAGCTGCCCGGGAGCGGGTGGGGTGTAGTCGGTTTCGATTTTGGTCACGGGGATTTGCCTCTGCTTCAAGCTATTGTATTCATAGTCGTAGTAGTCGCAGAATTTCACCGTGTGGTAAAGGATGCCGCGCAGATGGGGATCCTCCGTGATACGCCTGCGCCCCGTCGGATCCGTCATGCGCATGCAGGGCGTCTGCCCCAGCAGGGATGCGGCATATGTGCTCCAGAGATTGTCGATCGTCAGCCCGGATGGCAGAAAAACGTTGCGCCGTCCCGTGCAGGTGTCGTTTTGCACCGGCAGGGAGGCGTATGCTTGCACCGATTTCAGCAGGCTGTCCCCGGCCCGTGCGCCGAACAGGCTGAGATAGGGTTTGTCGGGTGGTGTTGCCTGTGGCTCAAAGGCCTGCATAAATCGTTCGAGGGAAAAATCGTATCCACTGTAAGCGGCGTAAGCGTCCGCCAGGTGTTTTAGCTCCGTCGCAAACCGCTTCTGGGCGCAGGCGGTATCGCAGCGCGGCAGATCGAGCAGGTAGAGGAACGGGGAATCCCCTTTTTCCTTCAGAATATCGTAGACGCGGCGGATCGAATCGCAGCAGTTGACGAGCACAAGCTCGCCCGTCCCATTCAGCAGACAGTCCTCCAGAAGTGCGCGGCCAAAGCCGCACAGGTTCTGATGGGAAGCGCCGTCGGCCAGCTCGAAACTTTCCACCTTCGGCTCCCGCCGGATGCATTCGGCTCCAAAACCCGCGAAGAGCTCAAGGGGCGTATATTTGCAGATATATTGGATCACTGCGCGCGCCCCCTTTCCTCCAGCAGCTCGAGAAACGCCTCAAACCGCGTCAGCATCTGCCCGTCGTTGATATTGCGGCGGTCGCAGCCATCCCCATCGAGGGCGAGCATGGGGATGCCCTCGCGCTCCAATCGGTCACGGACGAGCCCAACGCCTCCGATGGTATTTTTACAGCCCCAATGGCAGAAGAAAACCACGCCATTGGCGTGCAGCTTTTTCGCCATCTCGACGATTTTGTCCGCGCGGCGGTTCATTGGGCCGTTGAAGGTGTTGCAAAGCAGGCGGCGAGCCATGGATTCATAAGGATGCACAGGATCTGGTTCATACAGTGCGTCGAAGCTCATATCGGAGCAGAGAAGCTGGTTGCGTTCGCTGAAATTGAGGATGGTACGAAGGGAATTTTGCCAGTAGGGTAAGGAGTGAACCCAAAGGATTCGGTTACCGCCTCGGAAGAGGGGCGCGTTTTGCGCATCCTCACACAGCAATTCAAAATAGTGCTCGATTTCGGGCTTCCCCAGCAGAATGTGCGTGGCAAAGAGTGTGTACATCTCCGAGGTCATTTCGTTTGGAAGGTAATGGTCAGCAAGTAAATCGTAATATCGTTGGCAGGCCTTTATAGAGCGCTGCTCGCATGTAAGCACGGCGCGCAAAGCCTCCTCATCAAGGTCCTCATGCATCACATCTTCCATCAAGCGGACAAGCTCCCGTAGCTGGTCTGCCACATACTGTATGGCATCTCCGTCTTCTGTGCAGGGCGTGTCCACAGTAAAATGCGGCACACCATAGTGCTCTGCCAGACGGCGGAAAGTATTGGTATTGGCATCGCAGGCGAGCGTGGTATTGGCGATAAAGCGTGGCTTTGGCAGCACGCCGGACAGGGCGATTCCCGTCAGAATCCTGTGATAGGAGCACAGGGTATCCGGAATACCCGCTTGCCGGGCACATTCGATAAAATATTGCTCGCTGCCTGCGGCGGAAAAATAACAGGAGAGCCCTTCCGCGATCTGTGGCTCGATGCGCATAGCGTGCAGGATTTCGCAGGGCAGAAAAATATTCACAATCGCCGAGCGCTCCGGATGCATCAACGGATGGAGCATGGCATCCATGCTCACAGGTGCGATATAGGCGCGTGCTTTTGGCAGCTGTCTGGAGGGAAAATGTTTTGCCTGCAGGTTGGAGGCGTGGAAGGCAAGCGCCAGAAGCCGGCGGGCGCTTGCCGGGCGGGAGGCTGCCATTTTGCCCACCAGCACGCCGAATTGTTCAATAATTGCATTCATAAGAGCGGCTCCTTTTCACAGCGTCCACACGCTAGGATTGGTGGTGGAAACGCCCAGCGCACCCGCATTGAGCGCGCTGATGACGTCTTCCTTTTCCGTAATCAGGCCGCCGGCAATCAGGGGCGTTTCCAGCTGGCGGCTCAGCTCGCGCAGGATTTTAGGCATGATACCGGGCATGATCTCAAGCGCTTCCGGCGCGAGCAGGCCCGTCGTCTTCGCAGCGGTACGCATGGAGAGGGAGTCGATGATAAAAAGCCGCTGGATTGCAGAAAGGCCGAGCTCCTTTGCAATCTTGATCTGACTGCTTTTTGTGGAAATGATGCCGGTGGGGCGAATATGCTCTGCGATATAACGGAGGGAAACCGCATCCCGGGAAAACCCTTCGATCAGATCGACATGGATGAAAATATCCTTGCCGCACCGATGAGCCCGCTCAACGATTTCTTGCAAATTAAAAATATTGCCGCACAGCAGGAAGATGATTTCACTTGGGCATTCGAGCGCAGCCTCCAGTGCATCCGCATCCTTTACGGCGGCAATGACAGGACTGCGCGCCAGCTTGTCATAAAGCCTTTTCTCCATGGAATCGATCCCTTTCCCGGTCAATTTTCCATTATTATAGCATTGACGCGGAGAAAAAGAAACAGCTGTTTACCGATGCCAGGAAAGGGGAAAATAAAACTGTTTTTGTTGTTTTTATATGGAACATCCAAAGCGCAATTAAAATTTTGTGAATAAATAATATACAAAATGTGCATTCTATGGATGAGAAGTATTGCCTGAGGGATTTTTTTCTGATATAATAACGATAATTGCAAAGGACATATGTCCTGAAATTAGCAGAAAAGCAGTGCTGCATTACACCGGGGGGAATCAGCATGCAGCTCCGCTTTGATGATATTGTTCTTCCTTTGCACCTTGCAGAGGAGGAACGGGGAAAACAGAAAAATTTAGGAGGCAGTCAATTCTATGAAAGAGCACAAGAATGCCGCAAGACTTATTGCCGCTCTGATGACGTTGACCCTGCTGTGCGGAATGCTGTTTGCAATGCCTGCGCAGGCGGCGGACGAATCTCAGGCACAGGTAACGCAGGCGGCTCCTACGGCCGACCAGTACGAGGAAGCGCTGGTCAATGCCCAAGATCTGCTTGAGCAGGGCGTGCAGACGCTCAGCGACAATGAGAAAGCCGCGAAGAAGAGCGGCTTCGGCGTATCGAAGGATCCACAGACTGGCATTTCCCAGATCGTCATGTATGTCGGCGATAAGGAAGTTCCGATGGGGCTCTTCTACGATCCCGCGCAGGAGATTTTCTATGGCGCCAATAATGCCGGCCTTCTGGGCATCGGCTTCGACTTTGACGTTGCGCAGAAGATTTTCTACACGCCGATCAACCCCTGGCAGCGTAATTTCGGCTTCTGCGAGCTGTATGACGCTGCAGCACCGTTTACCGGCATGTTCTACAATACCGTCCGCTTTAAGTTTGACTATGCGGGCAAGAACTGGCTGATTCAGGTGTGGAAGGGCCAGTACGGCATCACCACCGGCGGCGAGCTCGGCGTTTACAACAAGAGCACCAGCCGTGAGACGGAATTCTATGATTGTGCTTCGGACGAAGATATGCTGAACATGGGCTTTACGCTTTCTAAGAAGGATGTCGGCGAGCTCTTCACCAGGAAGATGCAGAAGCATTGGTGGCAGACCGGCTTTGTCGTCCTGATGGCTACGCCGCCGTCAGCGCTGACCATGTCCTGCAAGATCGATATGAAGGACGCTGACATGCTCAAGGCATTTGAGCAATCAATGATCGAACAGGGCTTCAAGAAGGGTGACGGCACGACGGACGGCACCTATGCCATCAGCGGCCTTCGCGTAACCTTTACTTGGGGCGCAAAGGTACAGGCGGAGATTAAGGACGCTGCGAACGATACGCCGACCACGGATGACGTCCAGGTCAGCGTAACGCCGACGCAGGCGGCGCCGGCGGTCCAGAAGACGACGGATGAAGCGACACTCGCGCAGCCGGATGATCCCGCAATGGCTGAAAATGCGGAGATCCCGGAGACTGGGGACAGCGGTGTGATTGCACTCGGTGTTCTGGCAGGCGGGAGCATGCTTGCGCTCGGCGCAGCGGTTGTGCTGAAAAAGAAGAGCGGCGAGGCATAAGGATTTAAGCCGCTGTCAATCTTCCAAAAGATAGGAATAGGGCAGGCGGGGGCTCCCTCCGCCTGTTCATTTTTTGTTCTTGAAGGTGTCCGGTCCTTTCACGGGGAAGGAATTGTTGATTTCCATAGCTTGATTGGCGTTACCTCTTTATGACGATTAGAAGCGGTAAAATGATGATTGGGGGAATCGGTTTGCACGAACAGCTGTTGATTGCCGTCCTGATTCTTTTGCTTGTTTTTTGCTTATTAGCAGGCGGGGCGCTTGCTCTTCCTGCCGCGCGCAGATGGATTGGCCGCAGAACCATTGGTGCCTTTTCGGACGCTGCCAGCTGGCGCGGCGCAATGGAGCGAAAAGCAGCAGCCTTGCTGCACCATATGCCGGTTTTCCCGGAGGAGGACATGCCAGCTTTTTTGTTCACGCTGGAGAGAAATGGTGTGGACCATGAAAAAATGCTGCGCAGGCGTGCGGCAAAGCTTTTGTTAGCGGCGGGCCTCTATGCTGACCGAAATCCATCCCTGTTTGATGCAGGAAGGGAATATATTGCTTCTCTTTTGACACAGAACGGGGAGTGGAAAATTCCGCTGGAACAGGCGGATGACGCGCTGCTCGCCTATGCTGTTTTATCCTTTCCCGGTACGGATTTGTATCTCGTGCGTCCGGCGATGGAGCAAACCGCGCGTCTTTTACAGTCGCTTGCAGGAGAAGAGGATACGATTCCTTCAGACAGTCGGAATCCCGATATTCGCCTTGCCCAGACGGTTGGAGACGTATGTCCATTTTTGTCCGCCTATGCTGCGGCTTATGGCGAGCCTTTTTATTTGAATCTCGCCATGCGGCAGATCAATGAGTATCTTTTGAACGGTATGCATCCGGTTCAGGGGCTCCCGGCGCAGGGATTTGACCGGGAAAGCGGGCTCCCCGTCGGGGCGTTTGGCTGGAGCAGCGCTTGTGCGGCGGTCGCATTCGGCATGATGGAAACTTACCGCCATCTCCCCAGAGAAGATGCGCGCAGAGTGAAGCTATCGATCCACAGCCGTCTGTTTGCAGACCGCTTGTGCGTATTATGGGGGAATGACGGAAGTTTTCCTCGCCTTCCCTCCTCTTCGCTTTTGGATACGGAAGCGTCTGCGGTGCTCGCCGTTTTTTTGTGGGATGCCTATCATAAAACACAGGATGAAAAGTATCTGAACTGTATCCGGCGCACAATGGAGAATTTGAGAATGCGCACAAGAAAGAACGGCTTGGTTGACTTTGCACAGCCGGAATCCTTGAGACCTGGATTTTATTGGGACACAGAGGTGCCCACGGCGGGCGCTCTTGCTGCGACTCTTTATGCGGTGGCTAAGATAGAAGGAGAGAAAGAAGGGCCCATACGGATGAACGCAGGGTCATTGGAGGAAACTATGAAATGAAGCAGATTTTAATTTTGCTGCTTGCAATCGTTGCGGTTTCTTTTTTATTGGAACGATTGCAGGGCTTCCTGTGCAGCGGAAAGCTGTTTGGATTTTGTGCAAAGCAATATTTGATCCGTCTGGCATGTACGGCAGGCACCGTAAGCGCTGCGGCAGTCATTTGCTTTTTCGTATCCGGTCAGTCTCCCTTGGCGTGGAGCACCACTGCATTTCGCCTGATGCTGCTTCTTGTTCTGATGGTGAATTTGCTTTACGGACTGATTCAGGCCCGGCGGACGGTGCTTAAAAATAAGGAACACCCGCTTCGAAGGGAATTGTATGTTGTGTGCGCCCTGCTTTTGATCACTGTTCTGCTGGAGACGACGGTATTCAATTTTCGTGCGATTGAATCCCGTTGGTTCGAGCCGATCACCGGCTACTCTATATCCGGCGAAAATATCCGGATGACGCAGGAGGAGGACGGAACCAGTCATATCCGTACAAGCGGTCAAACCATCGAATTGTTGGATATCAATCAGAAAATTCAGAATATGTATCTCCGCGTTCGCACAGGAGAAAAGGGATCCTCTGTGACGAAGGTGCGCATTTTCGCTACGGATGAGGCAAACGAGCTCTACTATTCTCTTCCCCTAAAAAAGATATCATCTGCTGTAGAGCGGACGCAATATTTTCGCATGTATCTCAGCGGCCGTTCTGAAAAGATCAAGATCGTCTTGGAGGATTTCAAAGGCGGGGAGGCCACCGTGGACGTACGGTTCAATACACAGGTTCCGTATCGCCTCTCCTTCTGGCGAATTGTTGTTGTTTTTGCTGCGGCAGCCTTTTTGTTCTTGATTCGACCCAAATCGCCGCTTTACCGCTATCGGCTCCATTGGAATCTTCCTTGGCAGAAAGCGCTGATTTTCGGCTATGTAGCGCTTCAGTTCGTGCTTCTTGCAGGCTTGACGGTACAAAATGGCGCCATGGTGCACGCGCAGCAGCATTATGCCCACCATTCTCAATATCAGGAACTGGCCCGTGCAATGGTAAAAGGAAAATTTTATATTGACGATCAGCCGGCTCAATCGCTCCAATCCATGGAAAATCCCTATGACACAAAGCTTCGCAATCAGGAGGTCAAGGCGGAGAGCCATGAGACATACCGATGGGATACCGCTTATTATGAGGGAAAGTATTACGTTTATTTCGGCGTACTCCCCGTATTAACATTTTATTTGCCTTTTTACCTGCTGACCGGGCAGGATTTTCAGACGGTCTGGGGAATTATTATTTGCGAGGCATTTTGGGTGATGGGTGTCGCGCTTCTTTTGGGCATGATAACAAAGAAATACTTTCCCAAAACGCCTTTGATGGTCTATCTTTTGCTTTGCATGACCTTTATAAATGGAGGTGGTCTTCTCTATATCGCCCAATCGCCTAGCTTCTATTGCCTTCCGATATTGATGGCAGCTGTATTAGCCGTGTGGGCGCTGTATTTCTGGCTGTCTGCTTTGGAAGGGAAAAGGCTTTCCAAGGGATATCTGTTCGCAGGCGCCTTATGCGCGGCGCTTACAGCAGATAGCAGGCCGCAGTTTTTGATCGTCTGCCTTCCGGCGGTTGCCCTGTTCTGGGATGAGGTATTCAAAAAAAGGACGCTGCTTTCCAAAAAGGGCCTGGGGGCAACCGTTTGTCTGGCCGTACCGTTCCTGGCAGTAGCGGCGGGTGTGATGTATTATAATGCGGCTCGGTTCGGCTCCGTGTTTGATTTCGGCGCCAATTATAATCTGACAACGAATGACATGACCAAACGGGGGATTGTATTGGGGCGTATTCCGATTGGCTTGTTCACCTATTTTATTCAACCTCCTGCGATCTCTTCGCAGTTCCCTTATTTGAAGGATGTATCGATTGAAACGAGCTATATGGGCAGGACAATTGTGGAAACCTTCTTTGGCGGCATTTTTTCTACCAACCTGATCCTGCTCTTTGGCCTGTTCCTCGGACGAGTCCGGAAAAATCTCCAGGAAAAAAAGCTGTATGCATTTTCTGTTCTGGCGCTTGTATCGGGAGTGATTATCGCTGTGGCCGATACGGAAATGGCAGGCCTGTTGCAGCGGTATATCACCGACTTTACCTGGCTGTTTGCACTAGTGGCTTCCATTGTGGTGATGGCCATGTTTGACAAATGGACTTCCAAGGAGATGAGAAGAGGGCTTCTGACAGTCTTCGTGGCTTTTTGCGTGCTGAGTCTTCTTTATGATATCCTTCTTTACTTTTCACCAGGTGGGACGCCGATTGCCAATGGAAATCCCACATTTTATCATACGGTTTCAAGTATGATTCAATTTTGGGTATAGCATCGGTAAACAAGGGGAAACAGCGCCGCCCGGCAGCCGCAAAGCCACGTTTGCTGCGTTCTCGGCCTCGGCTGGCGGCAGCCAGCCTTCGCCCTGTGGCCTTGCAAACCTGCCCCTGCGGCGCCGGAGCGGTCCTTTGGAGTTTTGGGGCAATGCCGGGGCCTTTGGCAAGGCAGACGACGACGCCTTCCTTGCCGGAAGGCGAGGAGGATAACGCCGGCAGAGGTCTTCGGCATTGCCCTCAAAACCGTTGTTGCCCCTGTTCACCGATGCTAATCAATTTGACGGCATGTTTTGCTTGTTTTCGCTGCTGGAACGCAGTATACTGAAAAAAACACTTGAAAAGGTGAAAGGAGCGTGTTTATGCAGGAATCCTCGCCGGATCTGCGGCTGGCGGTTTTAATTGATGCAGATAATGTTCCGTATGCAAATGTCAAGGCGATGCTTGCGGAGATTGCGCGCTATGGCACGCCGACGATCAAGCGGATTTATGGGGATTGGACGCAGCCGACGCTTTCCGGCTGGAAAAAGGTGCTGCTGGAAAATGCAGTGACGCCTATTCAGCAATACAGCTATACGTCAGGAAAGAACTCGACTGACTCCGCCATGATCATCGATGCGATGGACATCCTCTATACCAACCGTGTCGATGGGTTTTGCCTGGTGTCGAGCGACTGCGACTTTACACGGCTGGCCACCCGCCTGCGCGAAGCGGGCAAGCTGGTCATCGGCATCGGCGAGCAGAAAACGCCCACGCCGTTTATTTCGGCCTGCGACCGCTTTATTTATCTGGAAATCTTGCCAGATGAGAAAAAGAAAAAACAGCGCCTGCCGAAGGGAAAAAGCGGCCAGCCTGCGCTGGAGGAGCCAGAGACGGCGGTGGTTTCTGTGCGGCAAAAAGGAAGTAGGCTGCCGCATGAGGTTGCCGAAATGATCGTCGCTTCCGTCAACGATCTCGCGGACGAAAACGGCTGGGCCTTTCTAGGAGATGTTGGGAATCTTCTGCTGAAAAAGCAGCCGTCGTTTGATAGCCGCAATTACGGCTATCAGAAGCTTTCGCAGCTGATCCAGTCCATGAACCGGTTTGATATTGAGCCGCGCGATACGGCGAATTCCCATGTCAAGCATATTTTTATCCGTGAAAAAACGTTATGAAGCGACGGGCTTCTATGAGGCCTTTCGTTCATATATGGTTCATATTTATATGCTAAATTCCTGATGAAGAACCAATGAATCAAAAAGGAAAGGAAGTGTTAGGATGATTTCGGTCATGGAAGTGATTCTGGGCCTGCTCAGCGGTATCTCGGATCCGATCGCCAAGGCATTTGGCGATTGGATGCAGTCGATCGTCATCAAGATTTTTGGCTGAATGGTATGAGAAGAAAACGTCCCGGAAAACACGATTGTGCGTTTCCGGGACGTTTCCTTTTTCTCTTTTGGCTAGCATTAGCTTAGCCTGCCGCTGCAATTTCCTCGCGGATTGTGGCCCCCAATTCTTTCAGCTCTTCGCGGGACAGTCCTGCAGTGGGGATGGAAGGCAGAATTGTGAGCGTAACCTCTGCAGGCTTGATCCACATATGGTTGGCTTCCATCACCTTATAGGTACCGCTGATCCGCACGGGGACAAGCGGTACCTTTGCTTTTTCAGCCATTTTGAAGGCGCCATTCTTGAATTCTCCCATCTGATCGCCGCGGCTGCGCGTTCCCTCCGGAAAGATCGTGATCGAATAACCCTTTTGCAGCAGTTCGGTTCCCTTACGCAGAGATCCCATAGCACTGCGTGCATTTTCCCGATCCAAGAAAATACAGCCAAGATAGCGCATCCAGGTACGAATCATGGGAATCTTATCCGCCTCTTTTTTGGCAATTAGACCGTGCGGTTTGTCCAGATAACCGAGCAGCGTGGGAATATCGAAAAGGCCTTGATGATTGCTGACAAAAACACAAGCGCCTTTTGGAATGTTTTCAAGGCCCTGTACGATTACCTTGACGCCGGCAAGCTTTAAAAGCCTGCGCGACCATTTCTGTACCGCTTGCGAGACGAGCGCGTCCCGCTCTTCAATTTTTCCAGCCTGTGTGAGCTTTTTTATGCGGTGTATTTTGGGGAGGACGGCGATCAGATACCCCCAAAAATAGATAAACCAAATGATTGTGCGCATAGAAATGGTCTCTCCCTTATCGATTATTGTCCTAATCATAGCACCCCGATCCGTAAAAAACAAGGGAAAGTAGCAGAAATCCAGAGAAAGCAGCAGAAATATATAATTCTAATTATTATGGAATTTATTGAATATTCCGGGAAAGAAACAGCTATAAAAAACGCTTGTTCTCTTATACCAAAGCGATTGCTTTTTCATGTTAAGCGTAACGCAAGATCCGATCGGAACAGTACCTCGAAAACCGCATGACCGTCTGAAAAGAAATACCCGGCAGGGACGCGTGCCAGTGCCGGAACCTTTTCAGTGAGAACGGCAAGAGGAAGACACCAGAGAACGCATGAGCCAGAAAACACCCCTTTCCTTGTACCAGCATATATTGGAGGGAAAGAGGTGATGGTTTGAAATTCAAGTTTATTCTGTCGATTTGTTTCGGCGGACTGTGGCTGGCCGTTTCTCTATTCTTTGCAATCGGCTGGGCACAGGAGGTTTCTTATATCTTACCCGGTATCTATGTTTGGTGGGTCATTATCGGAATTGCCCTGCTTCCAGGCTTTTTGATGAGCGCCATGTTTTTTTCCAATATATTGCACTGGAAATTAAAAAGATATCCCGATATCGCGGAAGACACAACGATTCTTATGTGTGCGCATAACGAAGAAAAAAATATTGCCCGATCCATTCAAGCGATTTTAAACCAGCAGTACGCCGGGCATATTCGACTGATTGTTGTTGATAATGGATCCAATGATCATACCAAACAGCAAATCATGAAGATGCAGACGTCTGCTCTTGCAAACTGTTCCATCGAATATGTTTACTGTGACCAGCCGGGAAAGGCTCATGCATTGAATTATGGTCTGGCGATGATTCACACCCCGCATTTTATCACAGTAGATGCGGACACCTACTTGCAAAAACAAGCAGTACAAAGAATCATGAACCATATTGTATCCTGTGAAAGCGTGTGCGTTGCCGGAAATCTGTTCGTTCAGAATCCCAAAGCTTCTCTGGCTGCAAAAATGCAAAATTATGACTATCTGCTTAGCATTGCTGCGGTCAAACGGTTCCAGGGCAGCTATCAATCTACCTTGGTGGCACAGGGCGCTTTCAGTGCTTATCAAACCGAGGCGGTTCAGCAAATAGGCGGGTGGAAGGATGTGATGGGGGAAGATATCGTACTGACTTATCAATTGCTCCGCCAGAAGCTTCCGTCCACTTATGAACCTGGGGCAGTCGGTTATACGACGGTTCCCGAAACATTCAATGGCCTGTACAATCAACGCAAGCGGTGGGCAATCGGTATGCTGGAGGGATTATCCTCTGTTCCGCCTTGGAAACAGGGGACGGGATATTCCCGCTATTTTACTTTCGTGAATCTTTCTATTATTTACCTTGATCTTGCCTTTCTATTTGGACTCATCCCAGGAATTATACTCGCATTTTTTGGATTTTATTATTTCGCTGGATTTCTCACCTTATTGACAGTAGCCGTTTGCATTTTACTCTTTCTAAGTATGTATCTCTATCAGAAGAAATTGAGGATTCCATTTCAAAACAGCGTTTTGGGATTCCTGTGTTTCCTCTTGTTTTTTCAGGCTATTCAGAGTACGGCGGCATTACACGGCTACCTGATCCGGCTGCTGCATAGAAAGGGAGAATGGAAGTGAAACGGAAAAATTTATTATTTGGCACATTCATCTGCGTTGTGATTGTATTGGTTGTTTTTGGACTGTTTGTGGGAGTCTTCCATCGTTTGAAACGGGATGCCATCACGGTGCAAATCAATCCCGAGCAGCCTGTCGTTGCGCTGACCTTTGACGATGGTCCGAACGCCCGTTATACCCCGCAGGTGCTGGATATTTTGTATGAACAGCAGGTTCCGGCTACCTTCTTTCTGATAGGCGAAAAGTTTACCGGAAACGAGCTGCTGATCCGGGAGATGGCGGCAAGTGGGCATGAAATCGGGAACCATACCTTCTCCCACCCGGACCTCACTAAATTGGACAGCCGAAAAATACAATGGGAAATCCAACAGACAGAAGAAAAACTGAAAGAAATCCTGCCGGACTATCCGATGAAGTATGTGCGCCCGCCTTATGGAAGATATACGGAAGATGTCCAAAGGGCAATTGGCCTTCCTCTTGTATTATGGACCATCGACAGTGGTGATTGGGAAGCTCCTAATGCGGAAAATATCTACACTGCCGTTGTGAGCAAGATACAGGATGGTGATATTATCGTTTTCCATGACGACAACGCGCAAACAGTTAAGGCACTGGAAAAAATAATTTTGGAGCTCAAGAAGAGAGGCTTTCAGTTTGCGACTATGTCACAGCTGTATGAGTATCAATCAAAATGATAACGCAGTTGGAGCAAGACAGGAACAGTGTAGGTGATTTCCGGCCTGAAAACAGGCGGCTCTGTATGAAATAACCGGAAGGCGGGCGTTTTTCTTCCTGCCTTCCGGTTTCCTTATTTTATGTACCCGTCATCTCCTGATAGTTGCCGAGAAGCGTAAAGGCGGGAAGCTCATCCTGCAGGGCGCAGAGCAGATGGAGGGTGGGCTCATCCCGTACACTGCCTGTAAAATCGAGATAAAAATAATACTGGAAGTTGCTATCCGGAATTGGACGGGATTCAATTTTGGTGAGATTCAGCCCGCAGCGGGCAAAACGGGACAATACGCCATACAGAGAGCCGGTGGTATGCGGCAGGGTAAAAATCAAGCTGATTTTATCCGCCTGCGGTGCGATACGCATCTCGCGGGAGATCGCGATGAAACGCGTAGCGTTATTTTTGCTTGTCTGGATGTCAGATTCCAGAATCTGAAGGCCAAAATTACGGGCGGCATCCGCTGAGGCAATCGCGGCTGCGTCCCGCTCCCCAGATTCGGAGAGGCGCTTGGCTGCCGCTGCAGTATTGGAGCAAGGGACCGGGGAGAGGCCGTGCGCCTCCAGGTATTCAGCGCACTGAGCGAGCCCCTGCGGATGGGAGTATACCCGCTTCAGGCTGCCAGGTTGTACCCCGGGCAGCGCCATCAGGCAGTGATGAATGGATAAATCCGCTGCCACCGAGATGGAAAGGCGATAGCGCAGCATCAGATCAAAGGTCTCGTGGACGGAGCCCGCATAGGAATTTTCAATGGGGACAACGCCGAAATCGGCCTTCCCTTCAGCAACAGCCGCAAATACATCCTCGAATCCGTGATAAAAAACGACGCTGCCCTCCGGGAAAAGTAGACGGGAAGCCGCGTCGGAATAGGCGCCGCTGACACCGGAACACGCGATTCGGGGCGTTTGCAGCCATTCCTGCCCGGCGTGTAGGGCTCTTTCTACCTGCTCGCGCAAAGCCTGTCCACCGCCGAGCGCATCGTGCTGCAATGCACGGCTCGCCTCCATCATCGCTGCATAAACGCCCTGCAGGGCGTTTCCATATGTGCCTCCGCGGTCCCGGATACGGTCGAGAATCTGCTGCTCCCGCTTTGCATCAAGCACAGGGATACCGGCTTCGCGCTTGATTTGAGCCACCTTGCCGGCCGCATCCATGCGGCGCATCAGAAGCGGCAGAAGCTGATCATCAATGGCGTTTATCTCCGCTCGAATTTCATTGAGCTTTGGATGATCCATAGCTAGTCACCTCCCCCTGAATTAGCATTGCATCCAGCAGCGCAACCGCAACTGCCGCCTCTACCACCGGCTGCGCACGCACGGCAATGCACGCGTCGTGACGGCCCTTGATGACCAAGCTGGCGTTTTCATGGGATACGCAGTCGATGGTCTGCTGCTCCTTTGCGATGGAAGCGGTCGGCTTGAATGCCACGCGCAGGAGAAGCGGCATGCCGGTGGAAATGCCGCCCAGGATGCCGCCGTTATGGTTGGTGCGGGTTTTGACGCTGCCGTCAGAAGCATAGTACATCGAATCGTTTGCCTCGCTGCCGCAAAGGCCGGAAATTCCAAAGCCATCGCCAAAGGAAACGCCCTTGACGGCTGGCACACCGTATAGGAGAGAGGCGATCCGGCTCTCCAGGGAATCAAACATCGGGGAGCCGATACCGGCGGGAAGGCCAACTGCCGCGCATTCGATGATGCCGCCCACGCTATCCTTTTCCGCCTGTGCCCGGGCGATTTCTGCATACATTTCCCGCTTTCTCTGCAGATCGAGCGCTGTAAAAGGCTCTTTGTTTAAGGAGTTGAGCTCCTCTGCGGTCAGAGAGACAGCGTCAAAGGGCATATCATAGATATTGTGTATCATGAATACATGCGAGCCGATCACGATCCCGCGTTTTTCGAGGATCTGGCGGCACACGGCTCCTGCGGCGGTGAGGGGGGCGGTTAGCCTGCCGGAGAAATGCCCGCCGCCGCGGATATCATTGTGGCCACCGTATCGTACGCTGCCCGTATAATCTGCGTGGGAGGGCCGTGGTAGATGCAGGATATTGGTATAGTCGTGTGATTTGACATTGGTGTTTTCAATCACGGCGCACAGGGGGGCGCCGGTCAGCTTTCCGTCCAGCATACCGGAAACGAAATGTGGAAGATCTGCTTCACGGCGCGGCGTCGATCCTGCCGTGAGCCCCGGCGCGCGGCGTTCCATCTGTACCTGCACGGCGTCAAGGTCGATTGCCTCTCCGGCGGGCAGCCCATCGAGCACCATTCCGATAGCGGGCCCATGGCTTTCGCCAAAGATGGACAGCTTCAATACGTTACCCCATGTCGACGACATTCGCAATGCCTCCAATTTTCATATAGTCCTCAAAAAAGGATGGATAGGATTTATTGATGCTCAGTGCGTCGCTGATGATCACATTGTCGTCAGCGCGCATCGCGGCAATGGAAAAGGCCATGACGATACGGTGGTCGTTGCAGCCATCGACGCAACCGCCATGTACCGGATGCCCGCCATGAATCGTGAGGCTGTCAGCCGTTTGTGTGACGGGAATGCCCAGCGCCTGCAAGCCGGCGGCTGTGCTCTGGAGCCGGTCACTCTCCTTAAGCCGCAGGCGAGCCGCGTTATAAATCCGCATATCCCCCTTGCAATAGGCGCCCAAAACCGCAAGGATCGGCACCAGATCCGGAATCTGGCCCGCGTCGACATCCATCGCCTCGAGAGCAAAGCCCTTGCTGGTGAGCGTATCGCCCGACCAGCGTAAATGGGAGCCGCACTGGGAAAGAATCGCTTTGCAGGCGCGGTCTCCCTGCATAGACCGGCGGTTGAGACCACGCACGGTGACTTCGCCGCCCAGTGCGCCCGCCGTCAGGAAAAAGGCCGCGGCAGACCAATCGCCCTCCACCATCAGATTGTGCGCACGAAAGGCCTGTCCACCCCGGATTTTCCAGCCACTCTGTATTTTTTCCACATGTATGCTGAAGCTGCTGAGCATCTGAAGCGTCAGATCGACATAGCCGGCGGACTGCAGGGGGGATGTGAGGATGATCTCGCTGTCCTCCTCACACAATGGCAGGGCAAGCAGTAGGCCCGTGATGTACTGCGAGCTGATATCGCCCGGCAGATGGAAAGCACCGCCCCTGAGCTTGCCGCTGATGGTCAGGGGAAGGCTGTGCACGCCGTCTGTTTCGCAGGTAACCCCATGTTCACGCAAAAGCTGGAGTAGCGTATCGATCGGCCGCTCCGGCAGACGGCCGCTGCCGGTAAAGGTGCAGGTGAGTCCGCCCGCTGCTGCAATGGGCACGAGAAACCGTAGGGTAGAGCCTGACTCTCCACAATGGATTTCCGCATGCTCAGCCTGGAAGATATGCGTACCATCAATGATGACGCCGCCGGGATGAGGGCGCACAGAAGCGCCCAATGCATCCGCGGCGCGCAACGTGGCCAGGATATCGGCGGAAAGATCGATATAATCGACAACGCTTCTGCCGCGGCTGAGGGCGGCGCAAAGGATTGCGCGGTGGGCTGAACTCTTGGAGGGAGGGATGCGGATTTCTCCATGCGGCGTTGCCGGTGACAGGATGACCTTTTTCATGAGGAGCGGCTCCTTTCGAAAATTCTTTCGGATATGCCGAAAAATGGACTAAGCATTCTTTTAGCCCATTATATAGGAGAAATGTTACAAAAATATAAAAAGACAGTTGATTTTTTCGCTAAAACAGGAATTTCTGTAAAAATTATTTATTGATGCCGAAAAAAGATGGAAGCCGGTCCATTTCGAGCGGCAAGATAAAGCTATGTCCAATTTGCCGCAGCAGGACGAAACGAATTGCGTCCCCCGCGCGCTTTTTATCACTGGCCGCCAGCTCCAGCAGCGTTTCGAGCGGCGCTTCGCAGGAGACAGGAAGGCCGTATTTTTGCAGCAGGTTTTGGATGCGCAGGCTGGTGCCTTCCTGTGTCAGCCCATTCTGTTCCCCTGCCGCACAGACCAGGAGCATCCCGACGCCGACAGCTTCCCCATGGGAAAAGCCTTCGAAATGGCCGTACTTTTCAATCGCATGGCCGAGCGTATGACCAAAATTCAGAAGCATCCGCCTGCCGCTTTCCCGTTCGTCCTCTTCGACGATGCGGCGCTTGCTGTCGACGCAGGAGAAAATCATATCTCCCAGAAATGATCTGGCATCCTCGCGTTCGAGCCGCTCAAACAGGGGAGCGTCGTCGATACAGCCGTATTTGATCGCCTCCGCCATGCCGTCCGCGAAAAAGCGGGGCGGCAGGGTGGAGAGAAGCGCCGGATCGATGAGGACGAGCCGAGGCTGCCAGAAGGCACCGCACAGGTTTTTTCCCTGCGGCAGGTCGACCGCCGTTTTGCCGCCGACGGAAGAGTCGATCTGAGCGAGCAGGGAGGTTGGAATCTGAATATAATCGATCCCGCGCATATAGATTGAGGCGGCAAAGCCGGCCATATCGCCCGTCACGCCGCCGCCGAGCGCAACGACAAGGTCGCCGCGCGTAAAGGCGTTGTCCGCAAGGAAGGACAGCATGGCGCCGATGCTGCCCAAAACCTTGCTGCCCTCACCCGCAGGAAAGGTATGCGTGAATACCTGAAAGCCAGCCTCTGCGAGCGAGGCGGCAACGGCTTCGGCATAGAGCGGGCCGACATTGGAATCCGTGATCACAGCCGCCTTCTGTGCTTTGGAAACGCGGCGGATGAGCGCGCCACAGTTTTCCAAACACCCGCGTTCGATCAGAATCTCATAGGGCCTGCCCGTCTGAACATGCAGTGTTTTCATCATGAGAATGACCAACCTTTCCGCTGAGACTGCAAGAGATTTGATCAGGACTCTGCGCCCAAGCGATTGACCTTGCGGCCCATGGATTCTGCCAGCTTAGTCACGTGGGCTGCGACCTCGTCGAACGCATCCGGGGTCAGGGACTGTGCGCCGTCGGAGAGCGCTTTTTCCGGATTGTTGTGCACCTCGATGATCAGACCGTCCGCACCCGCTGCAACGGCCGCAAGCGACAGCGGCTCCACCAGCCAAGGAATACCAGCCGCATGGCTCGGATCGACCACGACCGGAAGGTGAGAGAGCTTTTTGAAGACCGGGATGGCGGAGATGTCGAGCGTATTGCGCGTGAAGCTTTCAAAGGTGCGGACGCCGCGCTCGCAGAGGATCACGTTTTCATTGCCGCTCGCCATGATGTATTCCGCGCTCATGAGCGTTTCTTCAATCGTGTTGGCCAGGCCGCGCTTTAATAGGATCGGCTTCTTGCAGTGGCCGAGCTCCTTGAGCAGCTCGAAATTCTGCATATTGCGTGCACCGACCTGGATGATATCCACATCCTCGAAGAGCGGGAGATGGGAGGGGCTCATGATCTCCGTGATGATCGGCAGTCCGCTTTTGCGCTTGGCCTCAAGCAGAAGGTAGAGGCCCTCTGCCCGCAGGCCCTGGAACGCGTAAGGGGAGGTGCGGGGCTTGAACGCGCCGCCGCGCAGGATGCTCGCGCCTGCCTTTTTGACCCGTTCGGAGATGACCTTCATCTGCTCGGAGGACTCCACGGAGCAGGGCCCTGCGATCAGGGTAAGGGAGCCGTCTCCGATCGTATTGGGGCCGACCTTGATGACCGTATTGTCCGGGTGAAATTTCCGGTTAGCCTTTTTATACGGCTCCTGGACGCGCTTGACGCTTTCTACAATTGACTGCGCCTGAATATATTCGATGTCGATCTTCGCTGTATCGCCCAACAGGCCCAGTACGGTGGAATGCTCGCCGTACCACGCATTAACCGTTACGCCGTAGGTCTGATTGAGCTCATTGGAAAAGGTGCTGATCTGGTCCTTGGTGGTGCCCTGCTTCAATACGATGATCATAAATACATACCTCCATTTATAATCTGTGGAAAAACAAAAAAACGGAGCTCATCGTCATGAGCTCCGTTTATGTCCCTGTTTCATACCCCTCGTTGGACGGCGGGAAAGCTCACAACTCTAATTTTGGCACGGCAAAAAACTCCCTGCTAAAAAAGTAGCCGAGAGTGCTCATAAAGAAAAAGTTCCTTTTTGCAGTGCTGATGAGCATCCCAATTCCCTCCAAATGGTTTGAATCCAATATAATACTCTAAAAAGGTAATTGTCAACCCTTTTCCTTGATTTTGGCGAATGAGTGCATGCTTTTTCCATCCCACGTGTCAATTTTGTGCAGGATTGCGCAGGCCGTATCGCTGGCAGGCTGCTCCGAGCGAAGCGAAACCGTCAGATCCGCTGCCTGCTGGTACAGGCGCATCCGCTCTGCGTGCAGCGCTTCGAGCATGCCGGTTTCCCTGGCTTTTTGGAGGACCGGACGCGGTGTGGGATCCTGGTCGAGCCGGGCGCATAGGATGGGCAGGGCAACGTCAAGCAGAATGATCAGGCCGTTTTGCCGCAAAACGGCGGCATTTTTGGGGAAGGTCAGGGCTCCCCCGCCTGTAGCGATTACCTGGCCGCCCCTTTGCGAGAGCTCCTGACAGGCCTGCGACTCCAGCATGCGGAAATAGGGCTCTCCGTGCCGGGCAAAAATCTCTTCGATGGGCAGGCCCGCCTTTTCTACGATATAATTGTCCATATCAATAAAGAAAAGCCCCGTTTGCGCGGCGAGCTCGCGCCCCACCGTGCTTTTTCCACAGCCCATAAAACCGCACAGGACAAGATTTTTCACGTTTGCTTCCTGCTTCATCGGAATACACGCTCCATTTCCCAGTTGGCCTCCTCTATCACGGGAGCAACCTGACCTGCAGTGAAGGGGAGACCGTTCCAGATTTCCTGCGCGGCGGCGGCCTGCCAGACGAGCATCGGCATCCCATAGGCGCATTTTGAGCCGTTCAAGCGCGCTGTACGCAGCAGCATCGTCTCACGCGGGTTGTAGATTGCATCGAAAACCGCTTTGCAGCGGCGCACGGTTCGCTCATCCACGGGCATGGCCTCCGGATGTGGATACATCCCTGCAGGCGTTGCGTTGAGCAGAAGATCGAAATCGCCCTCGATGGCATCGTATGTGCACGCGCCTACCGCCGCGCCCGGTATCTTTTGGCGGATCTCCTCCGCGAGCCCGCGCGCGCGTGGAAGCCCTGATGGCCTCGCGGCGATTGTGAGCGAGCAGCCCGCCGAAGCTGCTTCAAACGCCATCATATGCGCGGCCCCGCCCGCTCCGCAGAGCAGGACGCTCCCGGCAAGCGATATTTTCGCATCCTCCAGCGTGCGCAGGAAGCCAAGATAATCTGTATTGTAGCCAGTGAGCCGCTCGCCGCATTTGACGGTGTTGACCGCGCCGTAGCGTGCAGCCCGGCCGTCCAATTCGTCCAGATAGGGCAGGATCGCGCTTTTGTGCGGGATGGTGAGATTGAAGCCGTCCAGCTTGCGCAATGCAGGCAGTGCCTGCGGGAGCTCCTGCGGTGGAAGCTCCTTTTTTTCATAAGCGGCGCTCACGCTATGTACGGCGAACAGTTTTTCATGGATAAAAGGGGACATGGTATGTCCAAGGGGATAGCCGAGCACGGCATACCGGGAAATCGCCATTGTGAAAACTCCCTTCCAAACTTGTGTTAAAGGCGAAAAAAGACGAAATTTCCGTTTCCCGCGCAGAAGTTTTTAAGCATCTGTAAAGAAACGCAAAGTTTTCGCTCCTAGGGGTTGACAAAGGGGAAAAATCTTACTAATATCTCTTATAGTTAATCTTTCTGATAACAGCAGCAGTGTGGTAATGTTTTGCAAGTAGTGTAGCACATTCCGCGTTGTTTGTCTATTTGCGTGCGTAAACGTGATTACAAGTAGAGAAGGAGGGAAAATGAGAATGGTTTTTGAGAAGCTGAGAAAGATTATTTGTGAGCAGCTGGAGCTGGACGAGGATAAGGTAACTTTGGAGACCAATCTGCTTGACGACCTTGGGGCGGACAGCCTGGACGTGGTCGATCTGGTCATGTCGATTGAGGATGAATTTGAGATGGAAGTGCCTGACGAGGAGATTGAGAAGATGAAGACCGTCGCCGACGTCGTCAAATTCATTGAAGACAACCAGTAATTTTTTAAGACACATAAAGCCGGGCCGTTTTTGCGGCCCGGCTTCAGCTTGTCGATCAAGTCTAGAGAAGAAAAAAGTGCAAAAAAGCATGGTTTTGATCGCTTTTAGAATCTGCATCTTTATACGCCGCTGGGCGCTGTCTTGGCCTCTAGAGAGTTTTTCACGCTGCAATTTATTTAAGTGAAACCGTAATTTCCTTACAGTGGCCTGTTGCGCAGTCGATCAAATATGACCACAAAACACTTCTCACGCCCTGCTTTCATTAGCGTAACCGCTGACGGAAGGCCAAGGCAGCGTCCGCAGCAACTATCTGCGTGGCTCGTGAGGGAATTTTTGCCCGTAGGGCAAAAACGAACCTTCCCAT